>Ga0007847_100108_pt1 | contig 7317 bp, 5 predicted proteins | sample CryBogCBH24Jun08_FD_54974 | JGI IMG/M metagenome (GOLD analysis project Ga0007847, IMG submission 54974) | Freshwater microbial communities from Crystal Bog, Wisconsin, USA - CBH24Jun08 | ecosystem: Environmental > Aquatic > Freshwater > Lake | place: Crystal Bog, Wisconsin, USA | collected 2008-06-24 | reverse complement strand
GTTAATTTCATACTGCGCACAGGTGCAGCAGTATCCAAATGCGCCTGAACCTTAGTGAGTACTGCAACCAAAGCCGCAGCCTCCTTGTCATTGCCTGACTTAGCGGCCTTAGTTGAACGATTTAAAGTCTTTTCAACAGTAGCTAGGTCGGATAAGGCAAGCTCGGTATCAATCACNCCGATATCAGCAATGGGGTCGATCTTGCCTGCTACGTGAATCACGTTCGCATCTTCAAAACAGCGCACCACATGGGTAATCGCATCTGTTTCACGAATATTCGCTAAAAATTGATTTCCGAGACCCTCACCCTTGGAGGCGCCCGCTACTAGGCCGGCGATATCGACAAACTCGACAGCCGCAGGGAGCACACGCTCAGGACTCACAATCTCAGCCAAACCGGCCAGACGAGGATCAGGGACCTCAACCACACCAACGTTAGGCTCGATCGTGCAGAAAGGATAGTTTTCCGCCGCGATTCCAGCCTTGGTAAGCGCGTTAAAGAGGGTAGATTTGCCGACGTTAGGCAGGCCGACGATGCCACATTTCACAGACATAGCGATATTGTAAGGGCTTGGTTTCGATATCATCGAGATATGTCAAAAGCTAGCCACAATTCACCCCTGCACACCCCAGGCAGTAATGCCAAAATTCGCACGGTAGATGTCGTAGTAATTGGGGGCGGTATTGCTGGCAAAGCATGCGCCCTAGGGCTTGCGCAACTCGGGCTGCAAACCCTTGAGATTGCCCCTGACTTAGGCAATTTAGTGCCAGCTCCCACAGGGCCACAGTGGGGCCAAAGAATCTACGCCTTCTCGCCTAGCACTCAAAAATTACTGGCCCATTTGCAAATTTGGGATGCTCTGGACCACTCTCGCTTACAAGCTGTTCGGGATATGCGAATTTTTGGTGACCGCGGTGAGCAAGCCGATCAACTTCACCTTTCTGCTTTCGAAGCGGGTACGCCTCAACTAGCCTGGATTGGCGAATCGAACCTCATCGAACATACTTTGGATCAAGCGGCACGTTTCCAAAATAAATTAGAACAAATTGCCGATACAGTAGAAAAAATTGAAACCGATGCGGATGGCGTAACCCTCCAGCTAAAAAATCATTCNTCCATAAAAGCCTTGCTGGTTGTTGCAGCAGATGGCGCCAACTCCCCGACTCGTGCCAGNATTGGAATTACTGCTAGCGAAGAAAGTTATTCGCAGAGCGCAGTGGTTGCTAATTGGAACTGTACTAANGCACACTTGGAAACTGCGTATCAATGGTTTTTACCCGGCGGGGATATTGTGGCCATGTTGCCACTTCCAAACAAACAAGTTTCAATGGTGTGGTCTACCTGCCCAGAAAATGCTTCCGACCTACTCGGCCTTACACAGGCGGACTGGGATAAAAAATTAGGTCTGATTGCAGATGGTGCTGTGACGAAGCAACTTGGAACACTTACTCTGAATTCAACTCCAGCGGCTTTTCCATTAAGGAAAATTCGGGCGGCACGTTTTATTGGCCCTGAACATAATCCAAAGATTGCCCTCATTGGTGATGCGGCCCACGTCATGCATCCACTGGCTGGACAGGGCCTTAACTTAGGCCTCAGAGACGTGTCCACCCTCTTAAATATATTAAGCAAACGAGAGTCTTTCAGGTCTCCAAATGATTTAGTGCTGCTGCGTCGCTATGAGCGTCAACGTCAAGGTGACACAAGCGCTTTATTGTGGGTAACCGATCGCCTGAAGAAATTATTTTCTGGCTCAAGCAATACCGAGCGCCACTTACGCAACTTTGGCTTAGGATTTGTTAATCGCAGCCATTTCATTAAGCGGCGGCTCATTGAGCGCGCCCTTGGAGATATTGATTTTGAATAAATATATAGCAGCCGTCATTGTTGCTTGCGCCTCTTTCTTTTCTATGCAACTCGTTTACGCGCAAGCAGAGCAACAAGTCAAAACCGACTTGCAAAAAAAGTTGGGTGCTACGGTCAAGATTAAAAGCGTGTCTGCCTCACCGCTGAATGGGATCTATGAAGTACAAGTTGGTAATGATGTGTTTTATACCGATACCAAAAGTCAATATCTCATTCAAGGAGAGATTATTGAATTAGCCACAGGTAAGAACATTACCGAACAAAGACAGAATGATCTAAACCGATTAAATGGAGCGACTTGCCTCAAGCAAATGCAATGAAGCAAGTTCGCGGCAATGGCGCTAGACAACTTGCGGTCTTTTCTGATCCTAACTGCGGTTACTGCAAGCGCCTTGAAAAATCCATGCAGCAATAGATAACGTCACCATCTACACCTATCTCATCCCAATCCTTGGCCCTGACTCAGTTCAAAAATCCAAACAAATCTGGTGTTCCGCTGATCCAGCCAAGACCTATATCGACTGGATGGTCAATGGCACAGCTCTTGGCGGAAAGCCTGACTGCACAACTCCCGTAGATAAAAACATGGCGCTTGCTAAAACTTACGGTATCACAGGGACTCCTACACTGTTCTTTACTGATGGCAGTCGCTTTCCGGGTGCAGTTCAAATCAGCGACCTTGAAAAGAAGCTCGCAACACTGAAGTAATTGACTAAGAGCGCTATTGATATGAGTCCTGCAAGCAATTCCGATTTACCAGCCATTCAATATACGATTTGGCCTGCGGATCTGCATGGTCATCGCTTCCAGGTGAAGCTGCATATTGAAAATCCGGATGTGCATGGACAGGTGCTACAAATGCCGGCATGGATACCCGGCAGCTATTTAATTCGGGATTTCAGTAAACACATTGAATCTATTGAAGCCTATGTAGTTGGTGCTCGCAACAAACCCCTTGCTCTGGAGCGCATTGATAACGATCACTGGCGCCTACCAAAAATCAGTGAGCCTGTGGAAATTTTAACGACGGTCTATGCATTTGACTCTTCCGTTCGTGCAGCCTATCTCGATAGTGAACGAGCATTCTTTAACGCGAGTAGTTTATGTTTGGCGGTTGTGGGCCAAGAACATCTGCCGTGCGCTTTAGCTATTGCAGCACCAGAAGCAGCTTTAGCCGATCATTGGACTGTTCAAACAACCCTTCAGTCAGCTAAAACTGATGAACGCGGCTTTGGTTTTTATCTCGCCAAAAATTATGATGATCTATTGGATCATCCAGTCGCTATGGGTGAATTCCAGATCATTGCATGGCAATCAAACGGTGTGTCCCACGCTATGGCAATTCAAGGATGCTTACATTCAGTCGATACGCAGCGTCTGACCAATGATCTTCATGCTATTTGCACATCAACCATTAATCTTTTTGAACCCACCAGCAAAAAAGCGCCTTTTAGGAACTATCTGTTCTTAGTAAATGCCGTGCTATCTGGATATGGCGGCCTTGAACATCGCAACAGCACCGCCCTACTATGTCGCCGAGATCAGATTCCACAAAAGAATATTGCGCTAGATGAAACGAGTTACCGTGAATTTTTAGGCTTGTGCAGTCATGAATATTTTCATGCATGGCTGGTTAAACGTATTCAACCTAAGGCATTTCAGCCCTATCAACTCGATCGCAGAAACCATACACGCTTACTCTGGCTCTTTGAAGGCTTCACAAGCTATTACGATGACCTGCAACTCTTTCGCAGCAAGCGCATTGACCTAAAGACTTACCTGAAGTTGGTTGCCAACAATTGGAACGGCATCTTACGCGGCCCAGGAAGAGAAAAGCAAAGTTTGGCTGATAGCTCCTTTGATGCCTGGACTAAGTACTACCAAGCCGATGAGAACACCCCCAATGCCGTGGTCAGCTATTACGGCAAAGGCGCCCTTCTAGCGCTAGGCCTCGATCTCAAGATTCGTGAGTACTCCAAAAATCGTCAATCCCTTGATGATTTGATGCGCCTCATTTGGCAAAAACATGGCATCACTCTCGATGGCATTGCCGAAGATGGCTTAGATGTATTAATGCATGAATTACTGGGATCTGGTTTTAATAACACTTGGAATGCATTCAAATCGCGCTACATCTTTGGAGTGGAAGATATTCCCGTGCAAAAATGGTTCGACTCTCGTTTTATTAAAGTCCAGCGCAAAGCCCAGTCTCAAACTGAAAACATCAAATTGCAATTTGGCATGCGACATGCCGATGCTAATGGTTGGCTAAAAGTAAGTCATGTCTTAAACGGCGGAGCAGCCCAAGCAGCGGGACTGGCCCCCGGGGATCTTCTTGCCAGCATCAATGGACAGCGCATCACCCCAGCACGCTGGGAAAAGATTTTAGGTGGTCTTACTGAGGATCAGGCAATCATCATTTGCTTTTATCGGGATGATTTAGAACACGAGTGCATGACTTTCTTACGTAAAGAACAGGCGCCCGTGCAATATCAACTCGAACCTGCTCAATAAATTTTTTGCCTGCTTCTTTAATGCACAAGTTCTCTAAAGACGATATCCCCCAGGATTGGCATGAATTACTAGGGGATTACTTCGAGACTGTCCAGTGGCATCAACTGCAGAAAAATTTGCAGGCAGAGCTTGATCTTCACTCTGAACATATCCGTCCAGAGCCTGAATACTTTTTCAAAGCGCTACAGCTCACCCCCTTAGACTCAGTACGCGTTGTGATTATTGGCCAAGACCCCTATCACTCTCCAGGCCTTGCACAAGGCTTAGCATTTTCTATTCCGGCAGATATCCCTACAAACTCACGCGAGTTTCCGAGCTCGCTTCGCAATATCAGCAAAGCGTTGGCACTAGAAGGTTTTGGGAATTTATCCAACGCTGGAGGGCTTTGGGAATTTAGAAAACGGACTTGCGCAACTGGGCCAAGCAAGGCGTTCTACTTCTGAATACCGCTCTGAGCGTAAGGCTTGGTGAAGCCGGAAGCCACACAGGCCTAGGGTGGCAATTCTTGATTGATAGATTGATTTCGGCCCTTGCACAGGCTAAGCCTAATTTAGTCTGGTTACTCTGGGGTGGACACGCGCAATCTAAATTACCTCTCATAGAATCCGGCACCAATCAGCTGATTTTGCAGTCCTCGCATCCCTCGGGTTTAGGGGTCTACAAAACCAGTAGGCCCTTTTTACAACCAGGAGGGGTCGCAAGCTGTGGACACTTCACCAAGGTTAATGAATGGCTTAAAGAATGCCGACAAGATCCCATCCAATGGGTTAGTGAAGTAAGCCAGCACCTATCAAAAAAGCCTCAAGCGGATTTATTTAGTTAACTAGCACCTCAATTACTTGTCAAAGCTGCGTAAATACCGCCTGACAAGCATGAGGCGATGATGGCGCTGAGCCACTCCAGCATTTGGCCAGATTGGAAAAAGTTGGTGTACTGGCCTAGATATGAGGCAGCAAAGGCAGCGAGGAAACCGATGAATCCTGCTGTGAGAAGCTTGTGAAGGCCTTTCTGACGTGACTTAGTACCTGGGTAAAACCCCCAAGCGCACGCCCCTGAAATACCGCCAATCACCAGAAAAGCCAAAAACCCCATTCCTACCCCCATTGATGCTGTCATCAAATCTATAATCACCATTATGAAGTTGTTGACACTCGGCATCAATCATCACACAGCGCCGGTCGCCATTCGGGAAAAAGTCGCCTTTGACCCTGAATTTCTTCAAGAAGCGTTGCACGATCTTCGCCAACATTTAGTTGGCGCGAATCATGCTGGGCTCCCAGAAGCCACGATTTTGTCCACTTGCAACCGCACTGAGGTTTACTGTGCCGCCAATGATCCCGATGCTGAAAATATCTTGCATGAAGTCACCTTTGATTGGTTGGCCAAAACTCAGAAATTAGCTCCAAGCAGTCTTCAGCCTCACATCTATTCATTGCCACAATCCGATGCCGTACGCCATGCCTTTAGAGTAGCCTGTGGCTTAGATTCGATGGTGATTGGGGAAACCCAAATTCTGGGTCAAATGAAAGATGCTGTACGTACCGCAAATGATGCGGGTGTTTTAGGTACTTATCTCAATCAGCTGTTTCAGAAAACATTTTCTGTCGCAAAAGAAGTACGCGGTTCTACCGAGATTGGAGCACATTCGATCTCCATGGCGGCGGCTTCGGTTCGTTTGGCTGAACGTGTCTTTGGATCTATCTCAGACCAACGTGTTTTATTCATTGGTGCAGGTGAAATGATTTCTCTGTGTGCCACTCACTTTGTCGCACATAAGCCAAAATCGGTTGCTATTGCAAATCGCAGTAGTGAACGCGGCCAAGAGTTAGCCGACTCTATTGCCAATGAAAACATTGAAGCTGAGTCATTCAGACTCTCTGAACTGCCTAGTCGCCTGCATGAGTTCGACATCATTGTCTCTAGCACTGCATCATCGCTCCCCATCATCGGCTTGGGTATGGTTGAAAGTGCACTCAAGCAGCGTCGCCATAAACCCATGGTCATGATTGACTTAGCGGTGCCGCGTGACTTTGAACCAGAGATCTCTCGCTTAAATGATATTTACCTCTACACCGTAGATGACTTGGGTGTAATGATTCAGACTGGTACTTCTCTTCGCCAGGCAGCTGTCAGTCAAGCTGAAGCCATTATCGAAGATCGTGTTGGTAATTTCATGCACTGGATGCAAGGCCGTAGTGCTGTACCTATTATTCAAGATATTCAGCAACAAGGCGAACGCCTAAGGCAGTTAGAGTTAGAGCGCGCCATGAAACGCCTGATGCGTGGCGATGATCCCCAAGAAGTCCTTAATGCGATGGCGCAAGGATTAACCAATAAATTTCTACATGGCTCATTACATGCTTTGCAACATTCCAATGGCGCTGAACGTGATGCGCTTATCAAACTATTACCGAAGTTATTTACCTCACACACTAAGCCAGAAGACCATTAGATGAAGCCCAGCATGCGGGCTAAGCTAGACCATCTAGACACACGCTTAGCCGAACTCAATTCCTTATTAACCACTGAAGAGTCCACGAAGGATATGGACAACTATCGCAAACTCACTCGTGAGCATTCCGATATCGCGACAGTAGTTGAACAATTTGGCTTATATAAACAAGCCGAAGCGGATGCTGCTGCTGCCGAAGACATGCGCAAAGACCCTGATATGAAGGACTTTGCGGATGAAGAACAGAAGCAAGCCCTTGCAACGATGGAAGAGCTTGAAGGCACACTGCAAAAGCTTTTGCTGCCTAAAGATGTAAACGATGAGCGCAATGTCTTCCTAGAAATTCGGGCAGGCACTGGCGGAGATGAGAGCGCATTGTTTGCGGGCGATCTACTGCGCATGTACACCCGCTTTGCAGAACGTCAGGGCTGGAAAGTAGAAGTGGTGAGCTCTGCCGAATCTGATTTGGGTGGCTATAAAGAGG
>Ga0007847_100104_pt1 | contig 7362 bp, 5 predicted proteins | sample CryBogCBH24Jun08_FD_54974 | JGI IMG/M metagenome (GOLD analysis project Ga0007847, IMG submission 54974) | Freshwater microbial communities from Crystal Bog, Wisconsin, USA - CBH24Jun08 | ecosystem: Environmental > Aquatic > Freshwater > Lake | place: Crystal Bog, Wisconsin, USA | collected 2008-06-24 | reverse complement strand
GTTTTAGTCAACTAAAAAGCGCCTCTCGAGGCGCTTTTGTTTTGTTGATTGCTTACTTCTTTAATGCTTTGTTGAATGACTTTTTTGAATTACTTCTTAGTGAGTCGCCACAGTAAAGCAATACCCAACACACTCTGAATCACAAATAGACTACTCGATACGCCATGTAAGCGTGAGAACAAGGCTGCCGAGGAAGAAGCCATGACAGAGATGCTGTCAGCATTAGCCTGATCTCTTAAAGAACTCATCCAGGGAATCAACACAAGGCCTGCGCTAATGGCACAAGCGAGCATGGCCAGTAAGAGCCAGCGTATTAACCGATATGCGTTTTCACCTTTAGACACTAAGAAGTTGGCGGTCACCATGAGAACAAGGCTGAGCGCAATGCTGAAATAGGCCTCAACCCGAAAGATATTGCCAGCAACAATGCCGGCAACTTGGCGATCACCTAAAGTGGAGAACAGAATGGGGGTGACCAAGTAAGCAACAGTGACAAATCCACCAACCCAAAGACCAGCAACAATAGTGAAGATGCGTTGCAAGCCCTGATGTTGCATTAGATGTAACGCACCGCAAGAATTTCTACTTCACGATTACCACCTGGGGCTTGAACAGCTACTACATCGCCCTCTTCCTTGCCAATTAAAGCGCGAGCAATCGGAGAGCTAATCGAAATCTTACTAACAGCAATATCAGCTTCATCATCACCAACAATTTGGTAGGTAAATTTAGTGCCGTCTTCTAAATCCTCAAGCTCGACAGTGGCGCCAAAAACGATGCGGCCCTCTACATCCAAAGATGCAGGATCAATAATTTGGGCAGCAGACAGCTTGCCTTCTAGATCTTGAATACGGCCCTCGATAAAGCCTTGCTTTTCTTTGGCGGCATCGTACTCAGCGTTCTCAGAAAGATCGCCCTGTGCGCGTGCTTCAGAAATGGCAATGATGACGGATGGACGTTCAACGTGTTTAAGACGGTGCAGCTCTTCCTTCAGAAGTTCTGCACCGCGCTTGGTAATCGGGACTGAGCTCATACTACTAACCTAACCTAAATAACGATTCATGCGCAAGATCGCGCGTTGAAAACTCGATTTTAGATTAATTGAGCGTCCGATGTAAATTTTGTAAGGAATAGACCTCAAGCGAGTCTTTGCTACCGTCTTGAGACGCCATCAATCCATCCATCACGGCACGTGCAGCACTGATCGTTGTGTAATAGGTCACATTATTTGCTTGTGCACTAGTACGGATCGAGCGCGAGTCAGCAATCGCAGTACGGGTTTCATCCACAGTCGTAAAGACTAAAGAGATTTCCCCGTTCTTGATCAAGTCAACAATATGAGGACGNCCNTCCTTCACTTTATTGACNACGCGAACTGGTAAGCCTGCAGCCTCAATCGCTGCTGCCGTTCCTTTGGTAGCAACCATAGGGAAGCCCAACTGATGCAAGAGCTTAGCCACTTCAACCGCTTTCGGCTTATCGCTGTCTTTGACAGTTAAGACCACTGTGCCGCTCTTAGGCAGCTTAATGCCAGCACCTAGCTGGGATTTAAAGAGCGCCTCACCAAAGGTCTTACCAACACCCATGACCTCGCCGGTAGAACGCATCTCTGGTCCAAGGATTGGATCGATGCCTGGGAACTTATTGAACGGGAATACCGCCTCCTTCACTGAGAAGTACGGTGGCTTGACCTCAGTCTTGATGCCCTGCTGCTCTAAAGTCTGCCCAACCATACANCGCGCCGCAATCTTAGCTAGTTGCAAGCCAGTTGCTTTAGACACAAACGGCACAGTACGAGATGCGCGTGGGTTTACTTCGAGAACAAAGATCACATCTTTGCCATCCACATTCTGAATCGCAAACTGCACGTTCATCAAGCCAATGACGTTTAAGCCTTTGGCCATGGCTGCGGTCTGACGCTTAATCTCAGCCACGGTCTCATCCGAAAGTGAATATGGTGGCAATGAGCATGCGGAGTCACCAGAGTGAACACCAGCCTGCTCGATATGCTCCATCACACCGCCAATAAAGACCTGTTGGCCATCGCTAATACAGTCCACATCGCACTCAATCGCATCATTTAAGAAGCGATCTAGTAATACCGGTGAATCATGCGAGACCTTCACAGCCTCGCGCATATAACGCTCGAGGTCACGGCCATCATGAACGATTTCCATAGCGCGACCGCCCAAGACGTAGGAAGGACGCACCACTAATGGATAGCCAATTTCTTCAGCAAGCACAAGTGCTTCATCTTCAGCGCGAGCCGTACGATTTGGTGGCTGACGCAAGTTCAAGTCCTGGAGTAACTTCTGGAAGCGCTCACGGTCTTCAGCAGCATCAATCATATCTGGAGATGTGCCGATGATCGGAACACCATTGGCCTCAAGATCCAAAGCCAATTTCAAAGGAGTCTGGCCGCCGTACTGCACGATCACACCCTTAGGCTTCTCTTTGGCAACAATTTCCAATACATCNTCAAGCGTTAATGGCTCAAAGTACAAGCGATCGGAAGTGTCGTAATCGGTAGAAACAGTTTCTGGGTTGCAGTTGACCATGATGGTTTCATAACCATCTTCACGCATGGCTAAAGCAGCATGTACACAGCAGTAGTCAAACTCAATACCTTGACCGATGCGGTTTGGGCCGCCGCCAAGCACCATGATCTTGTCACGATTCGTTGGCTCTGATTCACACTCACCATGCTCTGCTTCATAAGTGGAATACAAATAAGCAGTATTGGTTGAGAACTCTGCAGCGCAAGTATCTACACGTTTATAGACAGGTACCACCTTCAAGCGATGGCGTGCAGCGCGTACAGAGGATGCATCAACGCCCAATAGTTTGGCTAAGCGGCGATCAGAGAAACCTTTTTGCTTCACAAAGCGTAGCTCAGAAGCAGACAAAGCATCAATCTTGCGGAGTTTTAATTCAGTTTCAATCGACACTAGCTCCTCAATTTGCTCTAAGAACCATGGATCAACCTTAGTCTCAGCATAAACCTCATCAAGGTCCATACCCATGCGGAAGGCATCACCCAAATACCAAATACGGTCTGGGCCAGGCTCACCAATTTCTTGAATGATGTCATCCAGATCGGTCGAGAACTCATCTAAACCGTCAACGCCAACTTCTAAGCCGCGTAAAGCTTTTTGAAAGGACTCCTGGAAGGTACGGCCAATCGCCATTACCTCACCAACAGATTTCATCTGCGTCGTTAAACGAGAGTCTGCTTGTGGGAATTTCTCAAAAGCAAATCGTGGAATCTTTGTCACGACGTAATCGATGGATGGCTCAAAAGATGCTGGGGTTGCGCCACCGGTGATGTCATTCTTCAACTCATCTAAGGTGTAACCTACGGCGAGCTTCGCCGCAATCTTGGCAATCGGGAAACCCGTTGCTTTAGAAGCCAAGGCAGACGAACGAGAAACCCGTGGGTTCATCTCAATCACGACCATACGGCCATCTTCTGGATTAATCGAGAACTGTACGTTTGAACCACCCGTATCCACACCAATTTCACGCAATACTGCGATCGATGCATTACGCATCAATTGATATTCTTTGTCAGTCAATGTTTGGGCTGGGGCAACGGTAATCGAGTCACCAGTATGAACACCCATTGGATCTAAGTTTTCGATTGAGCAAACAATGATGCAGTTATCAGCACGGTCACGCACCACTTCCATCTCGAATTCTTTCCAACCAAGGAGAGATTCTTCAATCAAGAGCTCGCGTGTTGGAGATAAATCCAAACCGCGTTTGCAAATCTCTTCAAACTCTTCACGGTTGTAAGCAATACCGCCGCCGGATCCACCCATGGTGAATGAAGGACGTATCACTACTGGGAAACCTAAGCTACCAGTCTCTACCTGAATGCGTTGTTGCACTTCATGTGCTTCTTCCATCGAATGCGCAATACCCGACTTCGCAGAACCCAGACCAATCTTGGTCATCGCATCTTTAAACTTCTGCCGATCTTCCGCTTTATCAATGGCTTCTGGTGAAGCGCCGATCAATTCACAACCGTACTTTTCTAAAATACCGTGACGATGCAAGTCGAGTGCACAGTTCAAGGCGGTCTGACCACCCATCGTTGGCAAAATGGCATCCGGTTTTTCAGTGGCAATAATGCGCTCAACTACTTCCCAAGTAATCGGCTCGATGTACGTCACATCAGCCATCTCAGGATCGGTCATGATGGTGGCAGGATTGCTGTTCACCAAAATCACTTTGTAACCTTCATCACGCAAAGCTTTACAAGCCTGCGCACCAGAGTAGTCAAACTCACAAGCTTGCCCAATCACAATCGGACCAGCACCAATAATTAAGATGATCTTAATGTCGCTACGCTTAGGCATTATTTGCCCCCCTTCTTGCTAGCATTCATTAGCAGCACAAAACGATCAAATAAATAAGCAATGTCATGCGGACCAGGTGAAGCTTCTGGATGACCTTGGAAACACAATGCAGGTTTATCTTTCCAAGCGAGGCCTTGCAAAGATCCATCAAACAATGAAACATGTGTGACACGAATATTGTCTGGCAGAGTATTCGCATCCACAGCAAAGCCGTGATTCTGAGAGGTAATGGCTACGCGCCCAGTATCGAGATCCTTAACTGGATGGTTTGCGCCATGATGACCAAACTTCATCTTCAAGGTTTTGGCGCCAGCAGCCAAGCCCATGATTTGATGGCCGAGGCAAATGCCAAAAGTTGGTACGCCTTTTTCAATGATTTCTTTTGCAGCAGCAATCGCGTAATCGCAAGGACCAGGATCTCCAGGGCCGTTTGAGAAAAATACGCCATCAGGATTCATGGCCAGCACTTCAGCGGCACTCGTTTGTGCCGGCACTACGGTTAATTGGCAGCCACGTTCTGTGAGCATGCGCAAAATATTGCGCTTCACACCAAAGTCATAGGCAACAACTTTTTTCAGAGGCTTACTGGTATCTAATGTTTTGTAGGCAGGCTTGTCATCAGCGCCATGCAATTCCCATTCAGCTTCACGCCACTCATAGGGAGTCTTGGTCGTAACGACCTTAGCCAGATCTAAACCAGCCATGCCAGGGAAGGCTTTTGCTAGCTCTAAGGCCTTTTTAGCCAAGGGTTCGATATCGTCGCCCAGTTTGCCGGCGACTACTGCGCCAGACTGAGCGCCTTTATCACGCAGGATGCGGGTGAGCTTGCGGGTATCAATCCCCGAAATCCCGACTACTCCTGCCTTGCTTAGATAGTCCTCAAGACTAGCTTCGGAGCGAAAGTTCGATACACGGCGTGGCAGATCTTTGATCACCAAGCCAGCAGCATGAATTTGCCCTGATTCGGCATCTTGTGCATTCACACCGACGTTACCAATGTGGGGATAGGTCAAAGTGACAATTTGGCGGGAATAACTTGGATCAGTGATGATCTCTTGATAGCCAGTAAGCGCAGTATTGAAAACAACTTCGCCAGCAGTTTCGCCAGGGGCGCCAATGCTAAAACCAGGAAATATAGTGCCGTCGGCTAGAGCCAACACGGCGGGGGGAAAAGAAGGAAGCAAGGGTGACAAACCATCTCCAGTCCCTGCTCCATCCGACGCTCAAAACCCTCAAATAGACTAACCCGAGGCTGTTTTTGCGGGAGGTGAGTGTCTTTAAGCGCTAGGGTATTTATTAAGTTTCGAACCTAGCAATGATACCAGTTTTGTCTCGTAAACCCTTGGGTTCCCAGCCAATGCNCCTCTGGAGGAAGATGCCTCCCCCAACCCTAGGGCCAAGGGAGTGTATTAGCAGATTACTTAGGACTTAGCACTCTGCTCAATGATGGTCTTAATTTGAGCTAAGACGGTTTGATCTTCCATGGTGCTAATGTCCCCAGGATCGCGCCCTTCAGCAACAGCTTGCAAGGAGCGACGCACNATCTTGCCTGAACGGGTCTTCGGCAAAGCGGTTACCACGTATACACGGCCAGGACGCGCGATCGCGCCTAAGGTAGTGTCAACGGTCTTCATGCATTCAGCTTCCAAGGTAGCGGTATTAGTAGCATCCTTCGGAATCACAAACGCTATCGCAGCCTGTCCTTTTAGCTTGTCTTCAATACCAACCACGGCCACTTCAGAAACATTTGGATGGCCAGAGATGCTCTCTTCAATTTCACGAGTGCCTAAGCGGTGACCTGCAACGTTAATCACGTCATCGGTACGACCCAAGATAAAGAAGTAGCCATCTTTGTCCTTAATACCCCAGTCAAACGTGGAGTAGATGATCTTCCCAGGAATGGTTTCCCAGTAGGTGCTGACAAAGCGCTTGTCATCACCCCAAACGGTTTGCATACAACCTGGAGGCAATGGGCCTTCAATTGCAATCACACCCTTCTGGTCTGGACCCAATTCTTCTGTGGTCGCGTCATCCAAGAGCTTCATGTTGTAGCCAAACGATGGCACACCTGGTGAACCAAACTTATGGGGCATCACTTCAACACCACGCTGAATAGCCAACATTGGCCAGCCGGTTTCTGTCTGCCAGTAGTTATCCACGATGGGCTTATTGATCGCCCCATGAATCCAGGTCGCNGTTGGTTCATCCAATGGTTCGCCAGCCAAGAACAAGGCTTTCAAACTAGAAAGATCGTATTTGGTCAGGAATGCAGGGTCTTGTTTTTTGAGAACGCGCACCGCAGTTGGTGCAGAGAACATCACTGAAACTTTGTATTTTTCAACCAACTGCCACCAGATACCAGCATCGGGACGCAATGGCGTACCTTCGTACATGATGGTTGCCATACCGTTGAGCAATGGCGCATAAATGATGTAGCTATGACCAACCACCCAGCCAATATCTGAAGTACAAAACATGGTTTCGCCTGGCTTGCCACAGAAGATGTGGTTCATGGTTGCGCCAAGGCTACGGCATATCCACCAGTATCGCGTTGCACGCCTTTAGGCTTTCCAGTCGTACCGGATGTGTAAAGGATGTATGAAGTATGTGTTGCATCAACCCACTCCACCGGAACAATATCGTTCAAATGTTTTTGGCGCTCTGTGGCGTAATCCAAATCACGCCCAGCAACCGTTGTGAACTCCGTTAAACCGCGATTCACAATCAATACTTTTTCTGGCTTGTAGCTCGCTAAGGTAATAGCTTCATCCAACAAAGGTTTATATGGAACGGCTTTACCGCCACGAGCACCTGCCTCCGCCGTCACAATCATTTTTGGTTGTGCATCATCAATGCGTGAAGCCAAGCTATGCGAAGCAAAGCCACCAAACACCACAGAGTGAATTGCACCAATGCGCGCACAGGCCAGCATGGCAAAGCAAGCTTCTGCGATCATCGGCATGTAAATGAGAACGCGATCGCCCTTTTGAACGCCGTTGGC
>Ga0007847_100095_pt1 | contig 7534 bp, 14 predicted proteins | sample CryBogCBH24Jun08_FD_54974 | JGI IMG/M metagenome (GOLD analysis project Ga0007847, IMG submission 54974) | Freshwater microbial communities from Crystal Bog, Wisconsin, USA - CBH24Jun08 | ecosystem: Environmental > Aquatic > Freshwater > Lake | place: Crystal Bog, Wisconsin, USA | collected... | reverse complement strand
AGGCTTTAAAAACTTATATGAAGTCTTTGGCAGCTAAAGAAGGGGGTATATGTGGATAAGCGTATTCGTACCAAATCAGCGTTTAGAGAGATGTTTAAGTATAAAAACCACATTACGCACACTCTTGAAAAGCTAGTCGCTATTGAAAGCAAAAGACGAGTTATAGAAGTGTCTAGCGGGCATTATGGTACATCTTTGGCTACAAATTAGTGTCTAAACCTTGGCTAACTTATGGGGAAATGTATGACTGCAAATGAATTAGCTGATGAATTAGATAAGTCTAGACAAAAACCCTATACATCTGAGCATTTAGTTGGTAAAGCCGCCAATATGTTGCGCCAATTTGGGCTTGCAGAAAGCATTGTTAAACAGCAAGCACTTGATATAGAAGAATGGAAACGCAAGTACAAAGATATGCACAATTTGGCAACACAAGCAATGAGCAAAGTACATCAATTAGAAAAAGAGGCACAAATAAACAATGAACCAGTAGCGTGGATGTATTACGATGCATGGAATAAATTAAAGTTAGGTAAAACTATGCCACCTGACTCTAATTGGTTTCCTGTTTACACCCATCCAGCAAAGACACTAACAGACTTTGAAATCAGGGGTGTTATGGCTTTAGATGAATGTTGGATTGGTGAAGATTGCAGTACCCCAAATATGATTGCGTTTGCTAAAGCAATACTAAGAAAGGCACAAGAGAAATGAATAATCAGCAAATATATCTTACAGTAGTTATTACTGTTAATTTAATTCTTTGGTTTTCTACTTTGGTTGTATTGCTGGGTGGTTATTAAGAAAAGCAAGTGAAAAATGAATATTCAAATAGAAATAGTAAAAGAGCATGAAGATGGAAGCGCAGACGCTTTAGTGCATTTTGACAAAGAAGGGCTTGGAATACTGGTAGAAGAAGGTATTTTGAGTATTCTTCGCAAATACATAAAACAGCAAAAAAATGATAGNAAAAGAAAAAAACAATAGTCTAACGATTAATTGTCAACAAAGGGAAACAACTATGAGTACAAGAAGTTTTGGAATGGTTGGTAAAACCTATAAAACAGCNTCAGAGGCGCTTAAAGATGCTAGTTGGTGTACAGCTATACAAAGACCTCACAAAAGCGAATACAGCCACTTCTGGTCGATTCTAGGGGTATTGTCAGCATTAGGCTTAGTGCTATTTGTAGCTATCCGTTTTTAGCCATATCTAAGGCTTGTTTTTCTTCATTATCTACCCTTGCAAGCCAGCCTTTACCAAAGATAGGAAAAGTCTTTAATGATTTGTAATATTCTCTCCTAGTTTCAGAGAATTTTGCGATAAGAGTTGCACTATTACTTGCGAGAATAAGGCTTCTTGTTGCTGGGCCAATAACTCCGTCAGGTACACATCCAAGAGATTGTTGAAGAAGTTTAACTGCCCTGCCTGGGCCTGCGTTAACTGCCATTGAAAAACTAAGCAGGTCGACTCCCCTAGGTAATACTTCTCCATAACAAGGTCTCCAGTAGCGTTGCTCATACAAAGGGGCTACAAGGTCTTTAGTAAGGTTTTTCATGGTAGCGACAGGATGACCTACCCATTCTTCCCAAACTGCCTTAGTGACCCCTAAATTCGTTTCGCCGCCAGGGTCTTTAGGATTATTAACCCAGCCACCTTCAGACTTTAAAACTAAGTCTAAACACTCTTTAAAATCATTCATTTAATGTCAATCTGGGCGTTTATCCAGTCTTGCANNCTGANTACTTGTTGCGTTGTGGCAGCGCATTGTCCAGCAAGAAGATTGTAGGCGGTTGCAACATCAGCGACTGTGGGGGCTGTGGAAATGCCGGACACTTTACTGCTACTGGGGTTATTCCACACGCTAGTAGCCCGATAGTAGTTACGCAAAGCAGCAAGTTTAGCTTCATATTCATTGGCTATTCCTTTAGTGACTAATTCGTGTTGTTTTTGGATTGATTCGACTTTGGCTTCTTGTGTCTTGGCGACAATTTCAATCTCTGTTTTGTAATTAAGGTATTTAGAATAACCCAACCACCAGCCACTACCGAAACAAAAAGATACAACCACAGCAATAATGATAATTTTGACATGGTCAATCATTTGTACCCCGAGATTCTTGGGCTGAAAACAAAGGTAGCCATCCAAGGATTTGGCTTATCAACCACATTATCATCAACCAAAGCACGGATATTCCACCCCAAATTAATATAAATACAACGAGCAAAACCAATAGGGGCAATAACAGTAAATTGAAATAGTCCATTAGCTTTAACAAAACACCATCCTGCTTTTGCATTGTCATTGTCCTTAATTGTTTTGTCACCGTATATAGCAGTTATATATAGCGGTACTAAATATCTTAGCCCAAATGCGTATGCAGGGTTACGAATAAGCCATTTTATTTGTGAAAGATAGCAAGGTGGGTTTAATTGGGCAAAAGTAGCATCACCGTCTAAAGAGTTATCAGGGGTCATAAACCAGCCTAAATAGGTCGGTAATCGTGGCCCAACACCCCATGAGGAATGATTGTCTAACCAGCCTTCTTGCTGATTAGCAAACAAAGGCAATACAGGGGCTATAACAAGTGCTAACAATGTTATAACAAGGTTAATAGGGACTAAAAGTATATATAAGATATATATCATTCTACAGGCCCAGTAGTAAGAAAGCGCAATACAGCGACAATAATACCGACAATAACCAAAATAATGCCATAGTATCTTTCGTTTATAACTGATTGCAAATAAGAAAAGTTGTCAAATAGTGCGCCAAACACTACAAGCAAAAACGAAAACCACATTGTGCGTGATTTCATTTGCCTGTAATGTAATGACTTATAAAACCTATAAAAGCTGACACGGCAGAAATTACCATCATGCCAGCCCAAAGACCACCACGACCCTTATTGGCTAACTCAAGCAACGCTTTAACATCTTTGCGTAGTTCAGCTACCTCGTACTCCATATTTTCTACTTTTTGCCAAGTAACGCCAAATTTTACAGGGTCAATTTCCACGACAATACTCACTTTTTAGTTGATGGTTTGCGAGTAGTCGCTTTTTTAACTGTTTTCTTTGCTACTTTTTTAGCAACAGGTTCTTTTTTGACAGGAAAGTCAAAAGCTGGTTTAGCTTGAAAGCCAAACTTATCCAGTATCCATGTAAAGGTGAAATTCATTGGATAACCTCCACTACTTCAATTAAAGACCGCTTGAGCATATCAATAAATGCTTGTTTACCAACATTTAATTGGTCAAGATTAAATTGAGTAGACGCTACTTTACGGTCTAAATCAGCAATATGATTAACCATTTGTTGCTGTTCAGGTTTCATATCTTCTAATACATACTGCACATCGTCGATAGTAATAAGAGTTGTTTTTTTCTCGCCCATATCATTCTCCTAAATACCGCTTAAAGGGAAGCGGATTACCCTTTTGCTGCTAATTGCGTTTCTAATGCAGTTACTTTAGCGTTTAGTTCTTGAATAGCTTTAACCAAAAATGGAATCACACCGCTATTATCCATTTGTTGATAATGAGGTGTTCCATCTTCGTTTACAGCGTCTTTTTCACCAGTTACGCAATTAGGAATAACTGCTTGAATTTCATGGGCAATAAAACCATCGTCAGGTCTGCCATCTACCCATGTAAAACTAACTGGATTAAGAGCTTCTATAGTAGATAAAGCATTTTGAATAGGTTTTACATCAGTTTTTAAACGATAATCAGATGTTGTATTAAATAATACCGCTGTAGTTCCAACTTGAGTAATAGACCCAATTAAAGTACCGCCATAACCTATTCCGCAATAATATGAACCTGATGCAGTTCCGCTTGCATGATTTATGGAATATGCACCACTAGCAGTTGTAATGGTAAATGAATTGCTATTGGTTGTTCCTACAGTTGTACTTCCAACCAACAAATTACCACTAGAGTCAATACGCATCCGTTCTGCTGTTGTTCCTGAAGCAGAGGTTTTAAATATTAAACTTGTTGTGCTACTGCTTGTAGAATCAGCAATTAATTCTAAATTGTTATCGGATGAAGTTAGCTTTCCTGATACACCGCCTGTTGTCGGGGTAGTGGCACTTAAATATAAATTTGAGTTGAAAGTAGACCGAATATTTCCTACAGTGTCTAGCTTCACTGCTGGACTAGCAGTACCAATACCTACATTACCACTAGCATCAATACGCATTGTTTCTAGTGGGCCAGAGCCAGTTCTAAAAATTGTGCTTCCAGTACCAGTTAAATTGATGTAACCATCATTTCCTGATGCTTGAAGTTGAAAAGTATTAGAACCCGAATAGGAAGCAACAACTCCACTAGCTTCTATAGCATAAGTTGTAGGAGTTCTTCCAACGCCTAATTGCGTTCCATTAAATATTAAATTAGAAGAACCAACAACTAAGCCGCTAGAGTTATATAAAACTTGAGTAGTTGTAGAAGAACCTACACCACCTTTAGTACCAATAACTTGGACTGCACCAGCAGAATCTTTATAAAAAAGCTTACCATCAGCAGTATTAATAGCTAATTCTCCAGCAACTAAGTTACCAGCCGTAGGAGTATTACTAGCTGTTGCTGAGTAATAAATAGAAATTGGTGTGTAGCCTGTCTGTGCCATGATTAGTAAGTCCCGCCAAAGATGCCTGTTAAGGCTGTTAGTGTACCAACATTATTAATGTCGTTTGTAGCCATATTCAATGCACCTGACATTGGAGTTTGGCCATCAGAAGCTACAGATTGAGTAAGTCCGTCAGCTATGTTTTGCATAGTAGTATTAGCCCAACTAGATGTAATAGTAGTACCTGTTACTACTGGGTTACCCGCAGGAAGCGAATAAGTGCCTGAGCCATTTCGGGACATGGTTGTTTTCCTTTACGATTTAATGCTATAATCTCTAAAAAGGAGATTACTATGCCATTTAAAAACCAACACCCTCTTTACCAAATTTGGCAAGGAATGAAGGCAAGATGTCTTAATCCAAACAACAAACATTACGCAAACTATGGTGCCAGAGGCATAAAAATTTGCAATAATTGGATTAATGATTTTAACCAATTTGTGCATGATATGGGCGAAAGACCACAAGGTTATTCTATAGATAGAATTAACAATGATGGCGATTACACTCCAGATAATTGCAAATGGTCTACTAAAAAAGAACAACAAAGAAATCGCAGAATTACTAGATATGTAACTATTGAAGGTATTAAATATCTTGTTTGCGAAATTGCGGAAAAATATGATTTTAAATGGGACACCATTGTTCAAAGAGCTAAAACTGCTAAAACTTTTGATGAGCTTGTAAATAAAACTCGCAAAGTTTATAAAGAAGGTCTTGCACTTGGCGGCAAGGCTAGTGGCGCAAAAAAACAAGCCATGACTCATTGCAAAGCTGGGCATGAATTTACCGAAGCAAATACTCATATTTACAAAGGATGGAGGCGTTGTCGTATTTGTCATAGAATTAGACAATATAATCGCACTCATTACCGCTACCGTTTCTACTCATTTGTTGCTCCTTTGTAGCCAGTTTGCAGGCTTCTAATACTTAATAATTTAGCTAAATTTGCTTGGTCAGGTGTCATTTTAGCACCTTGAATTAAGCTATTTTGCACAGGGTTAGATAATGCAGCAGCCCTTAAAGCTGGTCTAGCAGCAACGCCAGCAATAGCCATAGGGTTAGTTAATAACGCTGCCAATCCACCTAAACCATAATCTATAGGGCTAATTTGTGGCAAGCTACCCATTTTCTCTGTAACTTGNGAAGCCTTTGGAAACTGACTAGCAAACTCCGCTACAGTCTTTAATTCNTCTGATAATGGTTTACCACGCTTTAATTGNGCGGCTAATTGTCTTGAATCTACTGTNCCTGAAGCTGGATTTAAAGCCTTTTCTACAGAATATGANTTAGCAATTAACTGTCTTGCATCACGGAATTCTTTAAGCAAANCAGTAGCATTAGTATCTTTTAAATGNTTTTCAATAGTATTTTCAAGTAAAGCGGCAGCATCTTTACTAGCTTTTCCTAGGTCTGTATCTCCTGAAGCATAAGCCTTATTAGCAGTATTTCTTAAATCACTAATCTTAGCAATAACAGCAGAAGAATCAAAAGAAGGGGATTTTAAAGAATCTATTAATGCAACAACAGGACTAGCAGGAGCATTAGGGAAGCCTTCTTGTGCTTTTAATGCTTTACCGGCAATCTTATTAAGTCCTTCTGTGTATTCTTTACCTGGGATAATTGTGCCAATGTTTTCCAATTTAGCATAAGCCTCACCAGCAGTTTGACGAAGCCCTTTTAATACTTCAGGAAGGATAACTTCATCTTCTGGAAGTCCTAAAGACTTTGCTACTAACTTATGAGTAACTTCTTGGTTTCTTGCACTAGCGTTTTGGGCAGTAGTAATCTTTCCTGCTACGCCTTCCATTAAACGATTAGCAATATCACCTCTTGCTTGTGTAGGAGGAATTACATAACCTACATCTCTAGCTTTTTGGACAGCGCCAGCCATTTGTGNTGGTTGCTCTGGNCCACGCAATATTCCNGCTAANTTTTGAAATGGAGTTATTGCTGCGCCAATAGTAGCGCCAATACCACCTTGTTTTACTTGTTCTTTATATAATTCTTGACCTGTTTTACCTGTTTCTTCAGGTGTTAAAACTCCAGAAGCAGCGCCTAAAGTAGCATTTTGAATTAATGGTGCAGCTTTGGCAAAAGAAGGAATAGCGCCTATAGCACTACCACCAGCCATTGCAGGTGCAACCATTCCAGCTATTCGACCAGCGCCATAAGATACAGGATTAGCTTCTTGATAAGCACTAGCTTGTTGACCTAATCTTTGAGCTAATTGACTTGTGCCTAAATTACCGCCTGTAGCTAGTTGAGAAGCAGCAACAGGTACATCTATCATTGATTTAGTAAGACCAGCCATTGCAGATTCTAATGGTCTAGGCTCTGTTTGTACATTAGTACGATTAACTAATAAGGGTTTACCAGTAGCAGCACCACCACCAGTTTCACCAAATTGCGCAGCAGGGGCAGCAGAAACTTCTACACTAGCTTTAGGTTGGTATAGTTTTTGCGCTTGTGCAATAACATCTGCTTGAGAAGCGCCAGTAGGGCCTTCTAATGTAATTTCTTTACCATCAGGAGCTTGTACTGTGTATTGAGCCATTATTTAACGCCTATTACAGACCAACCATTAGTTGATGGAATATTAAGTTGTTGATTAGCATTAGGCTGTATTTGTTGCGCTTGTTGCGGAGCTTGTCTAGTAGGCATTTGATTAACTGCAAAATATGGGGCCATTTGAGCAGTAGCAGGGTCTTTAGCCATGATTTGTAACTTAGTTTGGTAATTATTATAAGTAAACTCACCAGCCCTTTTAGCAGCATTAGCAAGTTGTTTTAATTCACCAGGAGTTAGACTTATATCTCCTGATTTAGCTCTTTCAGCTAATTTACCTTCAGATTCAGTAATAGCGCCTTGACCGTGCATTTCTTGACGGCCTTGCAATGTAAT
>Ga0007847_100091_pt1 | contig 7607 bp, 7 predicted proteins | sample CryBogCBH24Jun08_FD_54974 | JGI IMG/M metagenome (GOLD analysis project Ga0007847, IMG submission 54974) | Freshwater microbial communities from Crystal Bog, Wisconsin, USA - CBH24Jun08 | ecosystem: Environmental > Aquatic > Freshwater > Lake | place: Crystal Bog, Wisconsin, USA | collected 2008-06-24 | reverse complement strand
CCTTTGGTGATACCGATGGTGAACATAATGAAGAATGAGTACAAACCACACTTCTCCACGATCACGCCATGCTCAGCCAAATACTTCGTCACAATGCTTGCAGGAATACCCATTGAGCCGAAGTTACCTTCAATATCTAAACCTGGGGTAACAACAGTTGCCTTAATGGGATCAAGCATATTGAAGTCTTGAGCAAGATTGCCAAAGTCATGCCAACTCGCCTTGGGCTCCAAGATCCAGTCAGAGCGCTCGCCAATACCTTCTTCAGCCAGATGATCTGGACCCCAAACCTTAAACCACCAATCAGCGCCGAACTTGTCATCCACCTCACGCATCGCACGACGGAAGTCCATGGCTTCAGCAATTGATTCTTCAACCAGCGTTGTGCCGCCAGGTGATTCCATCATCGCTGCTGACACGTCGCACGACGCAATAATGGCGTACTGTGGACTGGTAGAGGTATGCATCAGATAGGCTTCATTGAAGCAATCACGATCAAGCTTAGTGTCCTCAGCATCTTGTACCAATACTTGTGAGGCCTGCGACAAACCTGCCAACAACTTATGCGTTGACTGAGTTGCAAACATCAAACTCTTCTTAGTACGCTTCCGATCAGAGCCAATGGCATGCATATCTTTGTAGAAAGGATGGAATGCAGCATGCGGCAACCAAGCCTCATCGAAATGCAAGGAATCGACCTTACCGTCGAGCATCTCTTTGATCATCTCCACGTTGTAGATGATGCCGTCATAAGTACTTTGGGTCAGCGTCATCACGCGTGGCACAACGTTCTTGTCTTTAATAAAGGGGTTCGCATCAATTTTCTTCTTGATGTTTTTCCACTCAAACTCTTCTTTAGGAATGGGGCCAATAATGCCAAGGTGGTTACGGGTTGGCATACGCGTGGCACAACGTTCTTGTCTTTAATAAAGGGGTTCGCATCAATTTTCTTCTTGATGTTTTTCCACTCAAACTCTTCTTTAGGAATGGGACCAATAATGCCAAGGTGGTTACGGGTTGGCATCAAGAAAATCGGGATCGCGCCCATCATCGTGATCGAATGAATCACTGACTTATGGCAGTTGCGGTCTACCAGGACAACGTCCCCTGGGGCAACCGTGGAATGCCAAACAATCTTGTTAGACGTCGATGTGCCATTCGTTACAAAGAACAAATGATCCGCATTAAAAATACGGGCAGCATTGCGCTCGCTTTGTAAGACGGGACCAGTGTGATCAAGCAGTTGACCTAATTCTTCTACGGCATTACAGACGTCTGCACGCAGCATGTTTTCGCCAAAGAACTGGTGGAACATCCGCCCCACAGGGCTCTTCAAGAAAGCGACACCACCGGAGTGGCCAGGACAATGCCAAGAGTAAGAGCCTTCAGAGGCGTAATTGGTTAAGGCACGGAAGAATGGTGGCGCTAATGAATCCAAGTACACCTTTGCCTCACGAATGATGTGACGCGCAACGAATTCCGGGGTGTCTTCATTCATGTGAATGAAGCCATGCAACTCACGCAAGATGTCATTGGGCATATGGCGTGAAGTACGAGTCTCGCCGTATAAGAAGATTGGAATATCTTCATTGCGTTTGCGTACTTCAGTAATGAAGGCACGTAAATTATTCAAGGCAGGCAAATCATGATCTTCTGAATCAGAGATGAACTCTTCATCATCAATCGAAACGATAAAACAAGAGGCGCGCGAGGCTTGTTGCGCAAAGGAAGTCAAGTCACCATAACTCGTCAGGCCAATCACTTCCATGCCCTCGGTTTCAATCGCTTCCGCTAAGTCACGAATACCCGATCCCGAAATATTCTCAGAACGAAAGTCCTCATCAATAATGATGATTGGGAAACGAAATTTCATGACGACCCTTTAGGTTTGCGAACTAGAGTTTGAATACAGTAAAAAATTAAGTCTTGGGCAGGGTCACGCCCCGCTGGCCTTGATACTTGCCGCCACGATCCTTATAGGATGTGCCGCAAATCTCATCACTCTCAAAGAACAACACTTGAGCGCAACCTTCACCTGCGTAAATCTTTGCTGGTAATGGCGTCGTGTTGGAAAACTCTAAAGTGACATAGCCTTCCCACTCTGGTTCAAAGGGGGTGACGTTCACAATAATGCCGCAACGTGCATAAGTGCTCTTACCAACACAAACCGTCAGCACACTACGCGGGATCTTGAAATACTCCACAGTTCTTGCCAAAGCGAATGAGTTTGGTGGAATGATGCACACCGGACCTTTGAAATCGACAAAGGATTTGTCATCGAAATTCTTAGGGTCAACAATCGTACTGTTGATATTGGTAAAGATCTTGAATTCATCTGCGCAACGAATGTCATAGCCATAGCTTGAAGTGCCATAACTAACGATTTTGTTGCCGGCGTCATCTAGGCGAACTTGTCCAGGTTCAAATGGGCTGATCATGCCTTGCTCGCCCATACGGCGGATCCAGTGGTCTGATTTAATAGTCATGGCGGAATTGTAAAACCTTAGACTGCCAATGCCCACCAATTTGTAGGGATGNGGACTAGCTAGCCTTGCTAAAAATGACCCGCTCAGGGGCGTTATAGATCTCGAAGTGCTTACCAGAGCAGCGCGATAGGAGCGTCAGATTGGTTTTGCGGGCTAGTTCGAGCCCCATCAGCGTTACCCCGGACCGGGTAAGCAAGAAAGGGATTTCCATCTGAACCCCCTTAATCACCATCTCCGAGGTCAAGCGCCCTGTTGTAAAGAAAACCAAATCTCGACCCGGCTTATTGTCCAGCCACATCAGACCAGAAATAGAGTCCACCGCGTTGTGGCGCCCCACATCCTCAATAAAATGGAGTAAGCGAACGTGGCTTTCTCCAGAGCGCTCAAAGACAGCGCAGGCATGGACCGAGCCAGACTTCTTGTAAATGGTGTCGTGTATGCGGATGGCATCGACCAACTCGCTGATCGCCTCTTGAGCAAGCTTAGGGCCATCGGGCAAACGAATCTGGGCCATATCCTCCATCAGACCGCCAAACATGGTGCCCTGGCCGCAACCGGTGGTGACTACCCGTTTGCTGGTGAGGGCGTCAATATCGACCGAACTGCGTCGCGTCTTCACGGCGGCGGAATCCGTCTCCCAGTCCACCTGAATACTCTCAATATCGTCAATCGACTCCACTAAGCGTTGATTACGCAAGTAACCCAGTACCAAGGCCTCAGGAGCGCTCCCCAGCGTCATTAAGGTAACAACCTCACGCTTATCCAAATAAATGGTTAAAGGGCGCTCCCCAGGGACATGGGTGGTTTTGAGGCGCCCCGCTTCATCCAATATCTCCACCTCATGCACTAGGGGCACGGAGGCGTTGGACATCTGGATTTTGTGGGGCAAAGCCATAAAACATCTCTTAAATTGGTTTCAAATCGGTATTCACTTTAACCGCAGACTAAAATTGGTGCTCAAGTAAACCCTAAGCACCATAATCTTGTCTTCAGTTTATCGATTTCATTCTTGTCATATTTAATTTTTAAGTTAGCTTTACATGAGTAGCCCAAACCGCCGCCTTCTTGTTACCTCCGCCTTGCCGTATGCCAATGGTCAAATCCATATTGGGCATTTGGTGGAATACGTACAAACCGATATTTGGGTGCGCTACCAAAGAATGCGTGGTCATGAGGTGCACTACGTTGGGGCCGATGACACCCATGGCACACCAATCATGCTGCGCGCTGAAAAAGAAGGCATTACTCCCAAAGAGCTCATCGCCAACGTTTGGAAAGAACATAAGCGCGACTTTGATGACTTTTTAATTTCATTTGACAACTACTACACCACCGATAGTCCAGAGAACGAAAAGTTAGCCCAAAGCATTTATCTGAAGCTACGCGATGCTGGTCTCATTGAGATGCGCTCGATTGAGCAAGCCTACGATCCCGTTAAAGAAATGTTCTTACCAGATCGCTTCATTAAAGGTGAGTGCCCTAAGTGCGGAGCTAAAGACCAATACGGTGACTCTTGTGAAAAGTGTGGCGCAACTTACTCCCCTACTGATCTAAAAAATCCTTTCTCGGTAGTGAGTGGTGCAACACCAATCAAAAAAGTATCTGATCACTATTTTTTCAAACTTTCTGATCCGCGTTGCGAGACTTTCTTGCGCGAATGGACCCAAGTCAAAACACCTTTGCAGCCTGAAGCTCGCAACAAGATGAAAGAGTGGGTTGGCCAACCAGGTGAAAGCAAGCTAAGCGACTGGGACATCTCCCGCGACGCCCCTTATTTTGGCTTTGAGATTCCCGATGCGCCCGGCAAGTACTTCTATGTATGGCTTGACGCCCCAATTGGCTACTACGCCAGCTTCCTCAATTACTGCCAGGCTAAGGGCCTAGACTTTGCTGAGTGGGTGAAGCCAGATACTACTACCGAGCAATACCATTTCATCGGCAAAGATATTTTGTATTTCCACACCCTCTTCTGGCCTGCAACTTTACAGTTTGCTGGCTATCGCACACCTACCAATGTATTTGCTCACGGCTTCTTAACTGTTGATGGTGAAAAGATGAGTAAGTCACGTGGCACGCTCATCTCTGCCCATAGTGTGATTGAGTGTGGCTTTAATCCTGAATGGTTCCGTTATTACTTTGCCACTAAGCTTAATGACAGCATGGAAGATTTAGATTTAAATCTTCAAGATTTTGTTGCAAGAGTGAATAGCGACTTACTTGGTAAGTACATCAATATTGCTAGTCGTAGCGCTGGATTTTTAGTGAAGCGTTTTGGTGGCGTGGTTTCTGATGAAGCAATGAATCATCCTTTGCTAACTGAGATTAGAAGCGCAAGTGAAAAAATCGCAGCCCTGTATGAAGGTCGCGAATATGCCAAGGCATTGCGCACCATCATGGAACTCGCTGATAAGGTCAATGCTTTTGTTGATGGCAATAAACCTTGGGAAATTGCCAAAGATCTGGCACGCGAAGCGGATCTTCAAAGTGTCTGCAGCGTTACATTAGAGGCCTTCAGAATGCTGAGTCTGTATTTGAAGCCAGTCTTGCCGCAAGTTGTAGCTGGCGTTGAGGCGTTCTTATCCTTGCCAACGATGGACTGGAATGCCGTGAATACGCCTCTTTCCAGCAAAAATCCNATCAATGCCTACAAACACCTCATGACCCGCGTAGAGGCCCCTCAAATTGAGGCTTTNCTAGCTGCAAACCTCTAAAAACCACCTATTTCAGTCGGGCAGAGGAAAAGTCGACTGAGTTGGATGAAAAATCGTTAATAATGGTAGTTCTAGCCCCGTTGTAGTCTTGGGGTAACTTTTATAAGTTATTGAATTAATTCAGAATTTTAGGAAATATGATGGCACGTTATCAATCCGAATTCACACAGTTCTTAAATGAACTCAAATCCGAGAAACCACACCTCGAGGCAGATCAGCAAGCTGGTCGCTCACTCCTCTGGGATAAAGAGCCACTAAGCACTGAAGATTTACGTCGCGCAAAAGCAGCGAAGTTGAAGCAACGCGCTTACGTTTATTCGAATGACTGAACCGAGTACACAGCCAATATCAGATTTACTAGATAGCACCCCGTCCGTAACGGATGGGATGTCTGCTGCTTTCGCAAAGCTTTATGGCGAGCCATTATTTAAGCTTCCTACCGATCTTTATATTCCACCTGATGCGCTGGAAATTTTCTTAGAAGCATTTGAAGGTCCGCTCGATCTCCTGCTGTATTTGATCCGCAAGCAAAACTTCAACGTGCTCGATATTCCGATGGCGCAGGTGACCCAACAGTACCTGAGNTATATCGACCAAATTCGCCATACCAATTTAGAACTCGCTGCTGAATATCTTTTAATGGCAGCGATGCTGATTGAAATTAAATCGCGCATGCTACTGCCCATGAAAAAAGCAGATAGCGATGAGGAAGTAGATGACCCACGCGCAGAACTGGTGCGTCGCTTACTTGAATATGAGCGTATGAAGCTTGCTGCTCAAGAGATTGATCAGATTCCACAGCATGGTCGTGACTTCCAAATAGCGCATGGCTATGTCGATACTACGGTTGCCGTTACTTGGCCTGAAGTAAATGTAGATGACTTGCAAATGGCTTGGCGTGATGTTTTGCACCGCGCCACACTCAACCAACATCACACTATTACTCGCGAAGCTTTATCAGTGCGAGACTTTATGACACGTATTTTGCGTCGCTTGCAAAGCACACGCTTTGTTGAGTTCGGAGAATTATTCGAAGAGGCGATTCATTCTGGCGGTGGCGTGGCAGTAGTCATTGTGAACTTCATTGCGATGCTTGAACTTTCGCGCGAAGCCCTGGTTGAAATTACCCAAGCCGAGCCCTACGCACCAATTTATGTGCGCCTTGCTTACACCCCTGTTGCATGAAAATCATTAGCGATATTAATGAATTGCGTGACCACTTGCGTGGTCAAACCCGCGCCTCCTTTGTACCAACAATGGGCAACTTGCACGAGGGTCATCTCTCCTTAATGCGCCTTGCCAGACAACATGGCGACCCGGTTGTAGCCAGTATCTTTGTGAACCGCTTGCAGTTTGGGCCAAATGAAGATTTTGATAGCTACCCCCGCACCATGCAGGCAGACATCGACAAGCTGGAAAAAGAAGGTGTCTACATTCTGTTTGCGCCTACTGAGCGCGATCTGTACCCGCAACCCCAAGAATACCGCGTAGATCCGCCACAACAACTGGGCGATATCCTTGAAGGTGAATTTCGCCCCGGCTTCTTTAAAGGCGTTTGTACCGTTGTCCTCAAACTCTTTTCTTGCGTACAGCCAAAGGTTGCTGTGTTTGGCAAAAAAGATTATCAGCAGCTGATGATCATTCGTCAGATGGCAAAACAATTTGCTCTACCCGTTGACATCATTCCCGCTGAAACCATTCGCGCAGAAGATGGCCTAGCGCTCTCCTCACGCAATGGCTATCTCTCTACAGCGGAGCGGGCTGAGGCTCCTGAGCTACAAAGATTACTCAATGAAGTGCGCAATCAAGTCTTGGACTTAAAAGAACGCAATATTGAAGCACTATCTGCCATTGAAAAGAAGGCTGTCGCGCAATTAGCTGGTCGCGGTTGGGAGCCCGATTACATTGCTATTCGTCAACAGGGTGACTTAGCACCATCCAATAATGAAAATCTACAAGCCGGTGAACCTTTGGTGATCCTTACCGCAGCCAAACTGGGCAAAACCCGCCTTATTGATAACTTAGAGATCTAAGTAGCCCTAAGACAGTTTTTTCAAAAACTAAGCACCGCATTAATGACTTGAATATACTGAGACCTAACCAATCTCAAAGGATTAGTCATGAACCGTTTTGGGCGCCGTCTACTGCTGGTCATTGCCTGTAGCTCTCTTCTCCCTTTGGCTGCTGAGGCTGCCCCTGCGGTCCCACCCTTTTATGTTGCAGCCTCCAAAATAAAACCTGAGGGCAAACTCGGGCAGGTGGTCAAGAAAGAAAAAGTAGCGACAGAGATATCGGGCGCTCAGGCTTGGCGCATTGCCTACATTTCTTCAGATGTAAACGATCTCAAAACAATCTCAACCGGCCTATTGATTGCGCCAGTGGGTCCAGCTCCGAAGGAGGGTCGCCCAAT
>Ga0007847_100075_pt1 | contig 8134 bp, 10 predicted proteins | sample CryBogCBH24Jun08_FD_54974 | JGI IMG/M metagenome (GOLD analysis project Ga0007847, IMG submission 54974) | Freshwater microbial communities from Crystal Bog, Wisconsin, USA - CBH24Jun08 | ecosystem: Environmental > Aquatic > Freshwater > Lake | place: Crystal Bog, Wisconsin, USA | collected... | reverse complement strand
AGTCAAAGTATCTATAATGGATACTTACTTAAGGAGAAATCATGGGGTTTAAGAAAACAGATGTGGTTAGTGAAACCGTTATATTTAATGGCAAAAAATATCATCGTTACCCTGAGAGCAAAAATTCATCTCATCGAAGATATTTTGGAAGAGCAGGCCATCGCTTACATCGAGATGTGTGGGAGTTTTATCATGGAAAAATACCAAAAGNTATGCATATNCACCACAAAGATGGAAACACGCTTAACAATGACATTTCAAATCTTGAATGTATTTCCTCAAAGGAACATTGGGATGAGCATAGAAAACAGTTTTCCGAATTTTCAAAAAGACCTGAGCAAATTGCTCATCTTGAAAGAATTAGGGAAAAAACTAAAGCGTGGCATAAAAGCGAAGAGGGTAGAGAGTGGCATCGACAACACGCAAAAAAATCACTTGCTAAAACTTGGGGAGTTCCACGAGTTTATGAAGAAACAGATTTTACTTGTAAATGGTGTGGCACAGTTTCTAAAAGAAAAAGCATTAAAAAATTATTTTGCACAACCACTTGTCAAAATGCCGAGTCACGACTCAGAAGAGGTCGTAGCAGTTATCATTGTTATTATGCTAATGATATATTAGTACATAATTGCACCCAAGCCCTAAGAATTCTGAGAGATATGGGATTCTTAACTGTAGATTATATTCCTGATGATAGCGACTTATATGTTGATGAAACTAAACCTAAGAGGGTAAACCCCTATGCAATTTAATAAATCTATACTATAATCGAAGAAAACATCTTTAGGGTCGATTTATGCCAAATCAGATTACGGTTGAAAGTGGGCAACTAACTCCTACACAACAATATGAAAAGCTGATAGGCATGGGCATGAGTCCAAGCGATGCAAGTCAATATGCAGGTTTTACACCGTTTCAAACAGACACGCCAAGCAAAGATGAAATGAGATTAGCCTTAGCGAGGAAAAGATAATGCCCGAATACCCAATACCACAGGATTACAATCCTAATGACGAGCCAATGCAAGAAGATGCATCTATCTTTGAATTTGAAGACGAATTAACAGAAGACGCAGTAGAAGAGCAAGAAGATGGTTCAGCGATTGTGCACTTAGATAAGTTAAAGACTCCTGAAGAGAGTCCTGACTTTTATGAAAACTTAGCCGAGTCTATNGATGATTACGATTTAGACATGGTTGCAATGAAGTATGTAGATTTAATTGATAAGGATAAAGAAGCCCGTGAGGACAGAGACAAGAAATATGAAGAAGGAATCAGAAGGACAGGTCTTGGAGATGACGCTCCAGGAGGAGCTCAGTTCATGGGAGCTTCAAAGGTTGTTCACCCTGTCATGGCAGAGTCTTGCGTCGACTTCGCTGCAAGAGCAATCAAAGAATTATTTCCACCTGATGGACCTGTTAGAAGCAAGATTATCGGAGAAGTAACCGAAGAGAAAACAGCCAAAGCTGACCGTAANCGTGATTANATGAATTGGCAACTTACGGAACAGATTGAAGANTATAGAGATGAGCAAGAGCAAATGCTCACTCAGTTACCTTTAGGTGGCTCTCAGTATTTAAAGATGTGGTATGANGATTACAAGCGTCGCCCATGTACTGAGTTTGTGCCAATTGATAATATCTATTTACCGTTTTCAGCCGTTAACTTTTATACGGCAATGCGAGTTACAGAAGTACAAGACATAACACAAGAAGAATATGATTTAAGAGTATCGCAAGGTTTATATAAAGACATCAATACTTATCGTNTATCGGCTGAACCTGATGAGTCTAANTCAGAAAAAGCAAGCAATAAANTTGAAGGTAAGCGTAATGAATCTAAAAACATTGATGGAATTAGGCGTGTATATCATGTGTATACATGGTTAGAGTTAGAAGAAGATAAGTTTAGTAAGGGTGAACGTGCTCCTTACATACTCATGATTGATGAAAGTGAAAAGGCTGTTATTGGACTTTATCGCAATTGGGAAGATGGCGATGAGACGATGACTAAATTGGATTGGATTNTTGAATTTAAGTTTATTCCTTGGAGGGGTGCTTATGCTATCGGTTTGCCTCATCTTATTGGGGGTCTTAGTGCTGCCCTTACTGGTGCTCTCCGTGCTTTATTGGATTCTGCTCACATCAATAACGCACCGACCATGCTTAAGCTTAAGGGTGGCAAGATTTCAGGGCAATCCCAAAACATCGATGTTACACAAGTTACTGAAATCGAAGGAGCACCAGGGGTCGATGACATCAGAAAAATAGCAATGCCTGTGCCATTTAACCCACCAAATCAAGTTTTATTTGCTTTATTAGGGTGGTTAGATAGTGCAGCTAAGGGCGTTGTAACAACGGCTGAAGAAAAGATTGCTGATGTAAACTCTCAAGCCCCTGTTGGCACTACACAAGCGTTAATTGAGCAAGGTGCAGCTGTATTTAGTTCGATTCATGCACGTTTACATGATTCTCAGAAGCGTGTATTAAAGATTTTAGCTCGTTTAAATCGTTGGTATTTAGATGAACAACGCAAGGGTGAGATTGTTGCTGACTTAGAGATACATAGAGACGACTTTAAGACGAATTCTGACGTTATTCCTGTATCTGACCCTCATATTTTTGCTGAATCACAGCGTTATGCACAAATTCAAGCATTAGCCCAACGTGCTCAAGCAAATCCTGACTTATATAACCGTCTAGCAGTAGAAAAAAGGATTATGAAACAGATAAAAATCCCTGATATTAACGAGATTTTGCCTGACCCTCAAGAAATTAAAGAGATGAATTCAGCTTTAGAGAATATGTCTATGACGCTAGGAAAGCCTGTAGGAGCGTTTGTTTCTCAGAACCACCTAGCACATATCCTAGACCACATTCAATACGCTCTTGACCCTGTATTTGGCTCTAATCCACTTGTAGCACCGACATTTATACCTGCTTGCTTAGAACATATTAAGCAACACTTAGTCTTATGGTATTTACAACATACTGATACGATTGCTTCTATATCACTTGGAAGACCATTTGAAGCATTTAAGGTTGGTGCAATACCTTATGAGGCTCAACAAATGTTACAAGTAGTGGGTCAGCACGTTAATCAAGACGCACAAAGGGTATTGGCACAACAAGTTATGCCAGCTATTCAACAGATGTTACAGACTTTACAGAAAATGTCTCAACAGAATCAACAGCCGACTGACCCTAACATTATGGCTCAGGTTAAAGCGTTGACAGATACACAAATGGCTGAGACAAACCGTAAGGCAGCTTATGATAAGGCTAAGTTATCTTTAGATGCACAGAAACAAGAACTTGATGCTAAGGCTAAAGAACAATCGATTATCTCTCAACAACAAATTGAAGATGCTAAGTTAACGCATAACGCAAATGTTATGACATTAGAGAAGCAGTTTGAGGCTCAACAAGCACAAAAACAGCAACAAGCACAAGTTCAACAACAAAATTTACAGCATTTGCAAGAAATGCAACAACAAGAAGCACAAGCACAGCAACAAGCAATCCAACAACAGGGAGTTCAAGCTGAACAGCAACAACAACCTGAACAACCACAAGGAGAAGGAAATGTCTGAATTAATTAATATGCATAAACGCATCGCAATGGGTGGCGAAAGTGAAGCCAATCATCTTAAAAAAGGTGGCAAGGTTTCTAAATACGCTAATGGTGGCACAGTTAAGCCTAAGAATTCTACCAAATCAGGTAAGTATTCAACGGAAGACTATGACGTTAAGCAATGGAATGACCACGGTCATATCGGAGCACATAAAGAGAAAGATGTACAGACTTTAATTTTGGATAGCTCTAACAAACAACCATACTTAGAGCCTAAAGTTCATTCTATCGCTACTCATAAAAAGGGTGGCAAGGTTAAAAAGAACTATTAATGGATATTGTTAATGGTTTTCTCCACGCTTTGAAGATAAAGCAAGAGGAGATAAAAGAATCAATGGTAAATGGGAATTTTGTAAATTTTGAAAGTTACCAAAGATATGTAGGTATATACCAAGGCTTGGAAGAAGCTGTTGGAATTTTGAATAATCTTTTAGAAGAAAAGGATAGTGAATGAGTGTATTAGATAAAGAACAGACGCTTGAAGAAGCGTTCCCAACAATTGACCCTTTGATGTCTCCGTATGGGGCGAGAGTATTGGTTCAATTAAGAGCAGTAAAAGAAAAGGTAACTGAAAGTGGTATTTATATCCCTGAAGAAACCAAAGAGACCGAAAAATGGAATACACAAATTGGTAAAGTCATAGCCATAGGTCCAATTGCTTTTAAAAATCGTGATAATTCTGAACCATGGCCGGAAGGTGCTTGGGCTCAAGTAGGTGACTTTGTGCGAGTCCCTAAATGGGGTGGCGATAGATGGGAAATCGAATTTGTTGATGAAAAAAATATTGAGGGAAGGGTTTTATTTACTTTCTTTAATGACCATGAATTAATTGGCAAAGTAACAGGTGACCCTCGTGAAATTAAAGCATTTATTTAAGGATTGATTATGACACCAACAGAAAAAATGGAAATGCAAATTGCTGAGTCAGAAGATGGTTCAGCAAGCGTAGTTTTGCCTGAAGGAGAAGAAAATCCACAGGTAGAAGAGAAATCAGAATTTAGACAAGATGATGACTTTGAAGATGCCAAACCTGAAGTAGACCCTGAACGTGAGGCTATTAGGGAAGCACGTCGTGAAGAGCGACGCTTAAAGAAACAAATACATCGTGAAAAGACAAGAGAATCAAGCTCGCTCATTAGCGCCCTTAAAAAGCAAAATGAAATGTTGGCTGAACGCTTGGCTGTCATTGAAAAGAAAACTTCAGGTGCTGAATTAGCGAGAGTTGATAAAGCAATTGAAGATGCAGGTGTACAAGTTGAATACGCTAAGATGAAGTTACAAGAAGCTGTTAGTCAAAGCGATGGACAATCAGCAATTCAAGCCCAAGAGATGTTGTATGAGGCTAAACAAAAGATGGAAGCATTGGCTAATCTTAAAAGACAAGCCACGCAACAATCTGTTCAGCCTAAACAAAATATCAATGTGCCTGACCCTGTAGTGCAACGCATGGTGGCTGATTGGATGGATGAAAATCCTTGGTATGACCCTAGAGGCGAAGATGAAGCATCACAAATCACTCAGTTGATTGATAAACAATTAACTAAAGAAGGATTTGACCCAACTACGCAAGAATATTGGGATGAATTATCATATAGAGCTGAAAAAAGATTGCCTGAAATTAAAAATAAGAGTTATAATGGGGAAAATGTGCGAAGACCACGTTCTGTAGTCACAAGCTCAGGAAGAGAGTCAAACGCTACTCCTAAAGGCAATGTATATGAATTAAGTCCTGAAAGAGTAGCTGCTTTAAAAGAGGCAGGAGTTTGGAATAATCCTGAAGCAAAGATGAAGATGATTAATCGTTTCCGTGAATGGGACAAACAGAACAAGGTAAGAGGATAATATGGACAATCGTTTAAAACGTAATACCAATGTAGGTCGTGAATCTCGTGCTATCGGAGATACTTCTCGTGAAGCACCTGAGAAAAACTTTGCACTCTCACAAGAACAACGTCGTATGTTCCGTGATGAATTTTTACAACAATCTTTACCGACAGCTCCTGAGATTCCAGGATTTCATAGCTGTTGGTTATCCACAACCAATCAATATGACCCAATCCACAGACGTATGCAAATCGGATATGTGCCTGTGAAAGCCGAAGAAGTTCCAGGCTTTGAGCACTATAAGGTTAAGTCAGGCGAGATGGAAGGTTTTATCTCTGTTAATGAGATGGTGTTGTATAAGATACCTGAAGAGATTTATCAAGCGTATATGGCTGAAGTACACCATTACGCACCGATGGATGAACAGGAAAAAATCAAAGTACAACAAGACCAACTTCTTAATGCGAGAGATTCCAATGGTAGAGCATTGGGTCAAGTTGAAGGCGATGGAATGCATTTTGATTTAACAAGAGAAGCACCTGTCTTTTAATTAAGATAGAATTAGTATTAACTCATTAAAAATTGCGTCAATTGCGATTTTGCTTACATAGCTTTGAATAAAGCGAAACAAACCAAAATTTTTTTATTAACGCAATTTATTAAGGAGTAATATATGTCGTCTACATCTGCTCCGTTTGGTTTACGTCCTTCTTTCTTCCCAACGGGTTTAGAAAGAGCACAATGTTTACAAAACGGTATTACATCAGGTTACAACGCTAATATTTTCAAACAGCAACCTGTTGCTTACGTTAGTGCTGCTAACGTGGGTTCTACAGGTTCAGCTAACGGAACTATTATCGCTGCCCAAACAACAACAGGTACATCTACATCACAACAGTATGCCGTAGCAGGTTCTTTCCAAGGTTGCGAATTCACCGACACAACAGGTCGTCGTAGAGTTTCTAACTATTGGCCTGCAGGTACTACTGTTCAATCAGGCTCTATTACCAACGCTTATTTCTATAATGACCTCAACATCGTTTATGATATTCAAGCTGACGGTTCTATGGCTCAAACAAGTATTGGTGGTGAGTATTATTTCACTAACATTACTGCAGGTTCTACTACAGTTGGTATTTCCCAAGCAACATTAGGTGCTTCTACAGCCGTAACAAACGGTCAACAAGCCCAAATGCGTGTAGTAGATTTAGCTCAACAAGTAGATAATGCGTGGGGTGATGCATACACAGTAGTTCGTGTACAACTCACTAACACCAACTTCTACGGTCAATATGTAGCCCAAGTTTAATATAGGAGAATAAATTATGGCAGCCCCAATGAGAAGTACGGACTTCCGTTCAATCGTAGAACCTATATTGAACGAATCCTTCGACGGTGTATACGACCAACGTGCAGACGAATGGTCAACAGTATTCCGTGAACAAGCTGGTATTCCAAGAAACTACCATGAAGAACCTGTGTTATATGGTTTCGGTGCAGCTCCTCAGTTACCTGACGGCTCACCTGTTACTTATCAACAAGGTGGTGTATTGTTCTTACAGCGTTACGTTTACCAAGTATTCGGTTTGGCATTTGCTTTAACTAGAGTTTTAGTTGAAGACGGTGACCATATCCGTTTAGGTCAAGTGTATGCTAAGCACTTAGCTCAATCTTTAGTGGAAACTAAGGAATTGTTATGTGCTAACGTATTGAACCGTGCATTTAACTCTTCATATGTTGGTGGTGACGGTGTATCTTTGATTAACACAGCACACCCTATCGCAACAGGTACATTTAGTAATCAGTTAGCAACAGCAGCTGCTTTATCACAAACATCTCTCGAACAGATGTTGATTCAAGTACGTCAAGCTGTTGACAACAATGGTAAACGTATCCGCTTGCAACCACTCAAGCTTATCGTTGCCCCTGGTAACGTATTCCAAGCTGAAGTATTGTTGAAATCTGTACTAAGAACAGGTACAGCTAACAACGACATCAACCCAATTAAATCTATTGGATTGTTACCTGAAGGTGCATCAGTTATTACTCGTTTAACTTCGGCTACTAACTGGTGGATTCAGACTGACGCCCCTGAAGGTTTAAAGATTTTGATGCGTCGTAACTTAGAGAAGACTATGGAAGGCGACTTCGAGACTGACTCTATGCGTTATAAGGCTACCGAGCGTTATCAGGTAGGTTGGACTGACCCTCGTGCTGCTTACGGCACGCCAGGTGCTTAAAGGTTAATGGGGGAACCTAAATTCCCCCTTTTTTACTTATAGACTTCATGGTCGAAAGGAAAATGAAATGCCACAATTTAGCGATGATTTATTTTTAGGAAGTGCTCCGTCCTATGTTGGTACGAATACCACTAGTGCGTTGGGTAACCCTTCTCCAATGTCTCTTGGATTCGGTCCAATGGGTCGTGTTTATCTTTTTGATACAACTCCTGTTACTGTTAATACAGCAGGTATCTTAGCTGCTTCATCTCCTGCATCAGCTACTACAGCAACAACATATAGTGGTTCATCTTTAGCAGCTACATCAGCTACAAACGGCGTGACCAATACAATTCGTACAGACGGTACAACAGTAGCTCAGCTTGATTATCCACGAGCAGTAAGCGTGAACACAGGTGCATTTACAGCTGCTACATTTGTAACAGCAAACATCACTTC
>Ga0007847_100072_pt1 | contig 8262 bp, 5 predicted proteins | sample CryBogCBH24Jun08_FD_54974 | JGI IMG/M metagenome (GOLD analysis project Ga0007847, IMG submission 54974) | Freshwater microbial communities from Crystal Bog, Wisconsin, USA - CBH24Jun08 | ecosystem: Environmental > Aquatic > Freshwater > Lake | place: Crystal Bog, Wisconsin, USA | collected 2008-06-24 | reverse complement strand
GTTCCTGCGTACTTATCAAGGTAAAGATAAATCACGGGGGTGATGATCAGCGTTACAAACTGCGAGAAGATCAAACCTCCAGCTACGCTAATGCCAAGCGGTTGACGTAACTCAGCACCAGCACCAATACCAAAGGCAATCGGTAAAGCGCCCATTAATGCGGCAAAGGTGGTCATCATGATTGGGCGGAAACGCAAAATACAAGCTTCGCGAATGGCTTTTTCTGGAGTCATACCCTGGTTGCGTTGGGCATCCAGAGCAAAGTCAATCATCAAAATCGCATTCTTCTTGACGATACCAATTAAGAGCAAGATACCAATTGAAGCAATGATGGTCAGCTCAAAGCCAAAGATTCTCAGTGCTATTAGGGCGCCGATTGCTGCGGAGGGTAAGCCGGCAAAAATCGTTAGTGGATGAATATAGCTCTCGTACAAAACACCGAGAAGAATATAAATAACACCTAGTGCAGAAAGAATCAAAATCATCTGCCCCGACTGATTATCTTTAAAGACTGCGGCATCGCCACCATAACTTGTGATGATTGAAGGTGGCAAACCAATTTCTTTCGTATAGGCTTCAATTTTCTTTGTAGCATTTCCTAAGAAAACATCCGGGGCAAGATTAAATGAAAGCGTAACTGCAGGAATCTGCCCTTGGTGGTTCACTGCTGTTGGACCTACGGTACGCACAAAACTAGCAACACTAGACAGTGGCACCAATTTATCTGTAGCNCGACCACGNACNAAGACTTTATTTAAATCGCTTTCATANTGACGATCTTCTTCTGCGGTCTCAAGGATTGCATAGTATGTGTTAACTGGTGTATAGATAGTAGACACTTGACGTTCGCCATAGGAGTCGTAGAGGGCGGTCCGTATATCNGCAATCGTGACGCCAGCATTAGCAGCCTTTTCTCGATTGATTTCAATTTTGACATTAAGACCCTTGAGCTGAGAGTCGCTGGTNACGTCGCGGAAGATTGGNTCGGCACGCATTTTTTGCATCAACTTATCAGCCCATTCATTGACGCCTTCAAAGCCAACGCTTTGCAGGGTAAATTGATAGCGACTTTTACTACTCTTGCCACCCAACTGTAAGTTCTGGACAGGACGCATGTAGACCTGGAGGCCTGGTAATTCTCTAAATCTAGCGCGTAAGCCCTCCATGACTTTAGTCATTTTTTGGCGATCAGCNTTGTCTTTCAGGATGATGAAAATACGTCCTGTATTGGTTCCTGAGCTTGCGCCACCACCAACAACAGAAATCAAGCTATCAACGTTAGGGTCTGCGCCAACTAAGGCAGCCGCTTGATCTTGTAATGCCAACATGGCTTTGAAGGAAATATCTTCAGAGGCCTCCGTGGTAGCCAGTACTTGTCCGATATCCTCTTCAGGGAAGAAGCCTTTCGGACTGTATATGAATAGAAAAATTGTGATGGCGAAAGTGGCGAATGCCCCGATTAAGACCTTCTTGCGATTCTTTAAAGCCAAGTCAAGATAGTGGATGTAAGTCTTGAGCATCCAATCGAAGAAGCGATCGAATTTCTTGTTAATCGCAAATTCCTTGGCGTGTTGTCCAGGTTTTGGTAAAAATCGACTGCAGAGCATTGGCACAACGGTGAGAGACACAACTGCCGATACCAAAATAGACAGTGAAACGACTACAGCAAATTCTCTAAAGAGCAGGCCGATCGGGCCCGCCATAAAAAACAGTGGAATAAATACTGCTACCAATGAAATAGAAATCGAGATGATCGTAAATCCAACCTCTTTACTTCCCTTAAGAGATGCTTTGAGCGGATCCATGCCTTCTTCAACATAGCGCATGATGTTCTCAAGGACAACNATCGCATCATCCACTACNAGACCCACGGCAAGCGTAATGCCCAATAAAGAAATGTTATCGAGGCTATAGCCTAAGAAGTACAGGAGGAAGAATGCGCCAATCAGGGAGATCGGCAAACTAATTGATGGAATCACCGTTGCTGAAATATGCTTCAAGAATAAGAAGATGACCAAGACAACTAATAGCACCGTTAAAGCTAGCGTCAGGTTGACGTCATGAATCGATTCAATAATCGAGAGCGAGCGGTCATTTAGAAGTTGCAGCTTGATTGATGCAGGCATTTGTTTTTGCAACTGGGGAATCAAGGCTTTAACAGAATTAACTACCTGAACAGTATTGGCGCTTGGTTGGCGCAAAATAGCAATTGCAATAGAGCGTTCCCCACCTGCTGTTGCCCATGTTTTTACATCCTCATAGCTTTGAGTAACGTCAGCTACATCCTTCAAGTAAACCGGCAGACCATTCTTCTGGCTAATCACCAGATTTGCAAACTCTTCGGGTTTGACTAATTGCGCATTGGCATAAATAGTGATCGATTGACGCGGACCATCTAAAACACCAACTGGGCTGTTTGCATTGGCTTTATTGATGGCAATTGCGACGTCATCCATGGTGAGGTTGCGATTGGCCAAGGCATCAGGATGGGCGCGGACACGAACTGCATATCTTTTGGCGCCATAGACGAGAACCTGCGCAACACCACTAATCGTAGAAAGATTAGGGGAGAGCAAGTTTTCGGCAAAGTCATTGAGGTCGGAGAGATTCATTGAAGGGGAACTCATCCGCACCACTAGCACTGGCGTGTCTGCGGGATTAATTTTTCGATATGACGGTGGGATGGTCATTTCGATTGGTAAACGTTTTTGTGCGCGCAATAGTGCAGCTTGTACGTCTACAGCAGCCTTATCAATATCTCTATCGTTATTAAATTCCAGCGTGATATTGGTTGTACCCAAAAAGTTACTCGAGCTAATGACCTTAATACCATCGATGGTTGAGAATTCCTTTTCTAAAGGAAGGGCAACCGAGGCAGCCATGTTTTCTGGCGATGCGCCAGGCAAACTACCGCTTACAGAAATAACGGGGGAGTTAAAGCTTGGTAGGGCTGCAACAGGAATATTAATGTAAGCAACGGCACCTGCAATCACGGTTGCTATAGAAAGCAACACCGTCATTACTGGGCGCCGAATGCATAATTCGGAGATATTCATATGTTCTCTGGATGGCTGATGTTAGTTTTGAGCAGGGGCTGCGGCTTTAGCCTCGCGTATCTTGCCGCCAGGACGCAGATTCTGCTTACCTTCAACAACCACTCTGTCGCCAGCCTCTATACCCTCTATAACAGATTGACCTTGGTAGTCATAAAGCACTTTGACTGTTTTAGAGACGGCTTTCTCATCCTTATCAACGATGTAAACCACTTTTCCTCGAGGGCTCAGAATGACTGTTTGTGAAGGTACGGCAATCACATCTTTTAAAGTCTTGGCAATGAGGGAAACACGTGCAAACTGACCTGGAAGAAGTGTCTTTGAATCATTGGGGATTTGTGCTTTTACACGCACCGCTGCAATCGAAGGATCGACTTGATTGTCAATTACCAATACTTTGCCATCATAGGTTCTTTTGGCTTGATCCCCGACAGTAACTGTTACTGGAATCGCATCACCATCAAGTTGGTTCTCTAAAAGAATAGGGATATCTTCGGGGATGACAAACTGCACATTGATTGGGTTTAATTGTGTAATTGTGACCATGGCACCAACGCTCGATGTAGCGGTAGAGCTAGTGGCGGTCGAGACAACGTTACTTGCCTGTACCAAGGAGCCAGGAAAGACGTTCACAATGCCGGCACGACCATCAATTGGTGAGCGGATGTAATCGAATGAAAGCTGTGCTTCCGCAGCTTTGGCAGCAGCCATTGCGGATTTGGCGTTGGCTGAAGAAGTTTCTAAGCCTGCCTTGGAGATAAAGTTCTTGGCAACCAACTCTTTAGCGCGAAGATATTGACTCTGAGCATCGTCTGCCAATGCTTTGAGTTTTTCATAGGTAGCTTTGTCGTTGCGATCGTCAAGCTGAAACAACAAGTCTCCAGCTTTCACCTCTTGGCCATCTTTTACTAAGATCTTGGTGACTGTATTGGTAATCATTGGGCGAATATCAACAATATTGTTCGAGACAATGGTGCCAGTAGCTTCCAGAATGAGAGGGATATCTTTTTTCTCAACTACTACTGTAGTAACGGTCACTGGGCCACCAGCTTTGTCAGTTGCCGGGAAGAAATAGTCGTATACCTTAGAAAGGGCGTATAGCGCAATGATGATTGCCAGAATGCGCCATTTGTATTTCAGGGTGAAGGTCTTTACCTTGGCAAAATCCAATTGCTTGAGCTGGGGTGAGTATTTTTTCCACAGGGCACAAAGCTGAGCCAAGGCCCAATTTTTGAGTGTGAGTAACTTGCTGAATAGCTTATTGGCTAAAGTTTCAATTTTTGACACGGTCTCGACGTTTTTTCTTTTGATTTATATGGATTTAGCAGAATTTACAGCATCTCCGCCTATCGGCACATTCTCTCATAAGCCACTCAAAAACGCGCTTCTGACGCTAGGGCAGGAATTCTTCCACACCGCGGTTTGCCAACATGTCTGCCAGCTCGTTCCCAGGGTGGCCGTTATGGCCTCGGACCCAGTGCCAAGAGATCTTGTGGTCTGGTAGTAGGGCATCTAATTCTTGCCATAAATCGGCGTTTTTAACGGGAGCCTTGCTGGCCGTCTTCCAACCCCGTTTTTTCCAGCCTTCCAGCCATTCTGTTACCCCTTTTTGGACGTATTGGGAGTCGGTCCAGAGCTCAACCGAGCTGGTTTGCTTGAGGGCTTTTAGCGCATGAATGACGGCACTAATTTCCATTCGGTTGTTGGTGGTGAGCTCTGCGCCACCATGAATGTGTTTCTCATGCTCCCCAGAACGTAAAACTGCCCCCCAGCCACCAGGGCCAGGATTGCCTTTGCAGGCACCATCGGTATAGATGATGATGTGGGGAAGTGTTTTGGTATGGGGCATATTGATACTGTAATCAGTCTTTAATTTGCTTCAGTTTATTGCGCTCGGCCGCTGGACTGAGTTGTGGGATGGTTGGGATGCGTTTAGCTTGTGCTTGGCCGACAAGGCGCATACCTTGCTGGCGTTTGATCGCTGAAACTAAAAATATCGCCCCAAATATTGGCCACCATCGGTTACCCATCGGCTCCAGAAAATCCATCCTAGCCATGCCAGACTGACCTTGGAGTGGGAGCTTGTAGCATCCAAAATGGCCGCGATCGAGGGTAAAGTTGAGGAGTTGTAGCCAGTCCTTGACTCGGATCAGGCTGATAAATTGACCATCTCTTGGCAGATAGGGGCTGCCAATTAGGCGACTGAGGTATTGGCGGACACCCCAAAGGCTGGCGGGATTAAACCCGGAGATCACTAGCCTGCCTTCTGGACGCAGCACGCGTTCAGCCTCTCTCAAGATTTGATGGGGGTCGGCTGCGAATTCTAGAACATGTGGGAGCACTAATAGGTCAATGCTCTCACTCGCAAAAGGCAGCTCATTGGGATTGCCTTCAATCGGATGCCAAGAAAATTGNGCAGCTTGCGCGAGACTATCGTTNGATTGCAGTAATAGCNCCTGTAAAGGCATGCGATTTTCGGCTANGGCATTCATTTGGGGCATNCCGACCTGTACAGCGTAAAAACCAAAAACATCTGTCACGATTTGGCCAAAGCACTTTTGTTCCCAGGCCAGTACATACTTTCCGGGCGGGGATTGCAGCCATTTCTCCCAGGAGCTCCAAGGAGGTGCTGGCGACTGAGAGGGTGGGGTTGGGGTTGGTATCATCGGTCTATGGTGAAGAATACTTTATTGCAAGTTTGGCCCATACCGGCCTTTGATGACAACTACATCTGGTGTATCCATGATGGCGAATCCGCTTTAGTGGTCGACCCGGGAGATTCTGTGCCGGTGCTGCGGTATTTGGAAAAGCACAAATTGACCTTAACGGGGATTTTGATCACCCACCACCATGCCGATCATACGGGTGGCATCTTGCAAATATTGCAGACGCTCAAGGAGCCGATTCCCGTATATGGCCCAGCAAGCATTGATATTCCTGGGCGGACACAAGCCATGATGGAGGGCGACAAAATTGAAATCGCCGCCCCCAGAATGAGTCTCAAAGTATTTGAGGTGCCAGGTCACACCTTGAGTCACATAGCCTACTTTGCCAATATGCAGGCCAACATCGTTGAGCCAATGCTGTTTTGTGGTGATACTTTATTTGCATCTGGTTGCGGACGTTTGTTTGAAGGCACGCCAACTCAGATGAGCGAGTCCTTGGCAAAGTTTGCGGCACTACCAAAAAATACCTTGGTCTTTTGCACGCATGAGTACACNTTGTCGAACATCCGCTTTGCTTTAGCAGTCGAACCGAATAATGCGAACTTGCTATCTTGGGCNGAACGCGCTCAAGANATGCGCGCAAAACATTTNCCAACCTTGCCAACCACGATTGGCCAAGAGCTGCAGGTNAATCCATTTATGCGTTGTGACACCAAAGAAGTTCTGGAATCCGCTTTAAGTATTTCTGGTGAAACTTCCTTGCCAACACCCGCGCACGTACTTGCAGTGATTCGTGCGTGGAAAGATCGATTCTGATGTTGTGGAAATATGCGGCAATCATCATGATTGCTGTGTTGTCTGGATGCGCTAGCACTGGGGATTGGTCATCTGATACTCCGACTAAAACAAATGCCCGTGCCAGCAAGGCGCCACGCGTTAACTTAAACAATCAGTCTGTCAGCAAGGTTTACGCGCCATCCAGTAATTTATGGCTTCGGATTCGGGATGGCTACCAGATGGAGCCCATGAACTCACCGCTGGAGATAGAGCAGGTCCGCTGGCTTAGCTCTAAGCCCGATTATGTGAATCGCTCGATGACGCGTTCCTCGCGCTACCTCTTCTATATTGTGCAAGAGGTCAATGCCCGTAATATGCCAACCGAAATTGCTTTACTGCCTTTTGTTGAGAGCGCCTTTGTGCCTCAAGCAAAGTCAGGCGCTAAAGCCATGGGACTCTGGCAGTTCATGCCAGCTACCGGTAAAGATTTCAAGTTAACGCAGAATGTTTTTAGGGATGAGCGACGCGATGTATTGCAGTCCACAGATGCAGCGCTAGATTATTTGCAGCGACTGAATAACCAGTTCGGCAGTTGGGAACTTGCATTGGCTGCTTACAACTGGGGTGCCGGCAATATTGCCAAAGCTCAGAAAAAAAATCTCGCAGCAGGCTTACCAACAGATTACGAGAGTCTGACATTACCGAAGGAAACGCGTAACTACGTTCCTAAGTTAATGGCCTATCGTCAGATAGTTTTAGATCCCGATGCGTACGGTATTGTTCTACCAGATCTTGAGAATCACCCGTACTTTGTGGCGATTGATGTGAACAACGATATCGACGTTGCGTTAGTAACCAAGTTGGCAGAGATTCCCACAGAAGAATTTCAGGTGCTCAACCCATCATTTAATAAGCCGGTGATCTTAGCTGCCGCTAATCAACAGATCTTGTTGCCATTTGGTCATGCGGAAGTGTTTCAAGAAAATCTAAAAACCTACACCAAGCCTCTGTCATCATGGACTGCAGTGCAGGTGAGTAAGACAGAGATGGTGGATCAAGCTGCAAAAACCTTGGGTGTGGATGTTGATACTTTAAGGAGTGTGAATGGCATACCAAAAGGGATGCGTATCCGGGCAGGATCAACCGTGATTATTCCGAAGACAGCTCGCCGCCCTGGAGATGTATCGATGGCTCTTGCTGACAATGCCAGTTTGAGTCTGGATAAGCCACCACCACCTCCTTCACCTAAAAAGTGCAAAAAAGGCACTAAATGCCCCCCTGTGAAGTCTGCTAAGGGGGAGACTAAGGGTAATTCTTCTCCAAAAAATGCTGCATCTCAGCATAAATCCGCATCGACAGGACTTGCAAAATCTGCGAAAAATGGTTCTGTTAACACCACTAGCAGTAAAGGGGTGAGCAAAATCCAGTAAATCCACTTCATTATTTAGGTTGATCATGTCCTATAAATCAGAACACGAACGCTCCATTAAAGACCCAGACGGCTTCTGGGGCGAGCAGGCAAAGCTAATCCATTGGGAAAAGCCCTTCGATAAAGTCTTGAGTTATGACAATCCTCCTTTTGCGAAGTGGTTTGAGGGTGGTTTAACGAATCTTTGCTACAACGCGGTGGATCGTCATCTTAAAGATCGCCCAGATCAACTTGCTTTGGTTGCCGTTTCAACCGAAACCAATGTAGAAAAAGCATACACATTTAAAGAGCTCTACGAAGAAGTCAATCGTATGGCTGCAATCTATCAAGCCAACGG
>Ga0007847_100071_pt1 | contig 8306 bp, 13 predicted proteins | sample CryBogCBH24Jun08_FD_54974 | JGI IMG/M metagenome (GOLD analysis project Ga0007847, IMG submission 54974) | Freshwater microbial communities from Crystal Bog, Wisconsin, USA - CBH24Jun08 | ecosystem: Environmental > Aquatic > Freshwater > Lake | place: Crystal Bog, Wisconsin, USA | collected... | reverse complement strand
GAGTGGTCCCTCCTATGCCAAAAACTGTAAAGTATGTGTCCGGTATAAAGTGTTAACTATGTGTCGAGTCGTACAAATAATGCCCTGCTTCGTGCGGGGCATTTTCTTTTGGTCGGGCGGACTTGTTCCTTCTAATTAATATATGTACAATGTACATATGACTTCGTTACGATTTGAATGGGAACCCAGAAAAGCTTCAGCCAATCTGAAGAAACACGGCATTTCTTTTGAAGAGGCGAAATCTGTGTTTTATGATGAAGGCGCTAAGTTAATTTCCGATCCCGATCATTCGGAGGATGAAGACAGATTTATCTTGCTGGGAGTAAGCCATTCTCTTCGTGTGATTTTGGTTTGCCATTGTTATCGAAGCGAGGGTAATGTCGTTCGTATTATTTCGGCTCGTAAGGCAACTACTAAAGAGTCAAAAGCTTATTAAAGGTGATGAAGATGCGTAAAGAATATGATTTCTCAAGAGCTCGTAAAAACCCATATGCTTCCATGCTCAAGAAGCCTATAACCATTAGATTAGATGAGGATTCAGTCAGCTACTTCAAATCTGTATCAGAGGAAGTGGGCATTCCTTATCAAAGCCTCATTAATCTCTATTTGAGAGATTGTGCCGCTTCGCATAAGAAATTGAACCTTAGCTGGAAGTAGTCTAGAGGTAGGATGCGAGTCTCCTGAGGCCCTGGTCGACTCCGCCCCGGGCCTCCAAGAAACTCTAAAACTACCTTCGGGCGTTTTTTCATTTGGGCTGCTGGTTAAGGTTATGCCCGTGTGAGCGCTTGAATCATTTGAATATTCTCATCCGAGTTGCCAAACTCCCTTGATAAGTCATCACGCCTCGCAATTTCAAAGTCATCAAATTCGAATCCGGGAGCTACAGCACAGCTTACCAGGCAGAAAGCATTTGCGCTTAGCGGCTTTGCTGCGAACCAAGTATTGGCAGGAATGGTAGCCTGCAAATTTTTTGATGCCATCCCCACTTGTATAGTGTGTAGCAATTTATTTTCATCAAAAAAATAAATGAGCACATCACAGCCAAGATGAAAGTACCAAGTTTCATCCGATTTAATTCGGTGCCAAGCCGAAAAATCTTTTCCCGAAAGCAGATAGTAAATGCTGGTGTGGGCGCTTTTATTGCTAGAACCTTTCAAGTCCTTAACTGCTATCTCCGATCGATGCATTTCTTTGTAGAAGCCGCCTTCTGGATGCGGCTCAAGATGAAGGTCGTTGATGATGGTACGAATGTCTTGCATGAAGGCTCTTACCTTTTGTGATGCCAATCAGCTTAATTTGTATTGGCCTAGGTTAATTCTATAGACGTATTCAGGATTCTGTCTTGGAGCTAGGGGTTATTGCCCATATAAGCCTGGTGACTAAAAGAACAAACTGGGTACAGTTTTTATGGGTATCTTGAAGAAGTGAGGGGGTGAAGTGAGTGCAGAAGATCCAAATCAATTAGTTGAGCTTAGTTATGTTAGTAAGGCAACCCAGGATATGGGCTTGTCCAGCCTAGTTCGTCTATTTGATGTTGCTCATAAATGGAATCAGGGGCAGGAACTTACGGGTGTCTTATTTTATGAGGGTGGCCATTTCGCACAGATTCTCGAAGGTAGGCGAAAAGATGTTCTGTTTATTTGGGAAAAGATCCAAAAAGATTATCGGCACAAAGTTCTTCATCGAATAGATCTGGATGAAATTGATCAAAGGCTTTTTCCAGGCTGGGCTTTAAGGTTTTATGGGGGCGATCAAATCGCTAAGGATGTACCTCAATTAGCGGGCGTGCTCGATGGCTTGCCTACTCACGATGATGAGCTATTAAGAATTATGCGTTCCGTTGCTAAGGGCAATCAAGACTAGGATTCAATATCCCAGTCCTCAGTTAACGTCGTTTTAAACAACAAACGCACCTTGTCATAAAATAATTTGACATTAGTTCATATATATACTATATTAGTACGTATATGAACTTTATTCCCGTCATTAAAGAGTTAGCTAGAGCCTATCAAGGATTTGAGGGCTATTCTTCTGCCCACATCCGTGGTCTGGGCTTAATGCCGGTTCAGTTCGACGTGATTGCTACGCTGGCAAATCAGCCGCCGATGACATATAAGCAGTTGGGAGAAAAAACACTTATTTCTAAGAGCTCCTTAACCGGCGTAGTTGATCGAATGGCTCAGAAAGGTTTTATTGCTACCCTAGAAAATCCCGAAGATGCTCGCAGTCATTTGCTGAGGCTAACTGTTANGGGGCAAAAGATTTTCGAAAANGTATTTCCNGAGCATCTTGAGCATCTTGAGGCGGNGTTTCAAAAGTTGTCGAATAAACAAATTAAAGAAATTGAAGANTCACTCAAAACCCTAAAATCCATTTTTATTAGTTAAAGGCCACATAATGAAACCCCATATTGCTCAGAAAGCACCTTACGCGGTTGAAGTTACCGCCGGTCAGTCCTACTACTGGTGCTCTTGCGGCCTAAGCAAGAATCAACCATTTTGCGATGGCAGTCATAAAGACACCCCATTTACGCCAGTGTCGTTTACTGCGGAAAATACAGAGACTGTTTATCTGTGCGGCTGTAAACATAGTGCCAAGGGTGCTTTTTGTGATGGTAGTCATAACAAGCTTTAAGTGTGTTGTATAAATTTTTTATAAGGAAAAATATGAAGAACTTTGAAAACGTATTAAATCTACTGGGGCGTATTGCTATTGCGGCATTGTTTTTGCCAGCAGGGCTCAATAAGTTAATGGGCATGGAGGGTGCAATGGGCTATTTCACATCCCTTGGATTGCCAGTTGTGGCTGTTTTGATTTGGGTAATTATCGCCATTGAAGTTTTAGGCGGTCTTGCATTGATTCTTGGTTATAAAACTCGTTTTGTAGCAATTGGCTTGGCAATCTTTACTGTTTCGGCAAGNATTGTTGGTCACGCATTCTGGGCAGCTCCTGTGGATGCTGCATTTATCGCNCAATTATTGTTCTTTAAGAATATTGCTGTAACGGGTGGCTTATTAGTTCTTGCTTCTTCTGGAGCTGGCTCGATTAGCCTGGATGGTCGTAAATCTCAAGCNGCATAAGTTTTTNTTNGGCNATCNAACTGAATAATGCCCTGCTTTNTGTGGGGCATTATCTTATGGGNCGAGATTTTCGTACNGCGACAAATGTCTATAGATTGTGAGATAGTGTCACGACCACTCGGACTTACCATATNTGCGAAAGAGATCAATGCTTGTCACCATATTTCGTAACCATGCCAACTCAGANCTTGTCNNCNGCAACTTAAGGAGNCTGNGATGACGAATTTATATTCTTACGAACCTAANAATGGTCATGGCTTGCCACATGATCCATTTAATGCCATTGTTGGCCCAAGACCCATTGGCTGGATCTCNACTCAGAGCAAGGCTGGGGTTGTAAACCTTGCCCCATATAGTTTTTTTAATGCTTTCAATTATGTTCCGCCTATTATTGGTTTTTCTAGTGTTGGCTATAAAGATACTTTAAGAAACATTGAAGAGACAGGCGAATTTGTTTGGAACTTAGCGACATTTGATTTGGTTGAGGCCATGAATCAATCCTGCGCACCATACCCTCCAGAAGTGAGTGAATTTGATGCTACGGGACTTGAGCAGGCCAAATCCATATTAGTGACGCCACCCAGAGTGGCTCAGGCAAAAGTAGCATTTGAATGTAAGTGCACTGACATCATTCAACTCAAAGCTATTTCTGGTGCAAAGGTCCAAACATGGCTAGTGTTAGGCGAGGTGATTGAAATCCATATTGATANAGCAATGTTAAAAGATGGAATCTACGACACCGCAGAGGCTGGTCATGTTTTAAGGGGTGGAGGGCCGGCTGACTACTTTACGGTTGGTAAAGAACAGCTCTTTAAGGTATATAGGCCAAAGTGATGTCGCTTGAAGTTGATTTAATATTATTTAAAACCTCAACTGCAATTCAAATAGTTCAAGTAAGTAGTTTATGTTTAAGGACTTCATAGGAAATTTTGAAATGAAAAAAATACTTTATCCAATTTGTGCGATTTTGTTTACTTTGTCTTTGGGTGGTTGTGCAGCGAGCTCTACTTCACCCAAAGGAGTTAACTGCAACTTCAGTCAGGAGCGGCCTTTAGGAGATATGCCGCTTGATTGCCAGGGCGGTCGGTAACGCTTTGATGGGTATTATTTTTTCTGATGCTGCTATGGACAGGACTAAATGTATAAGCTAATCGCATTTGATGCCTATGGCACCTTGTTTGATGTTTATTCAATGGGGCAGTTGGCCGAAGAATTATTTCCCAAGCATGGCCAAGCACTTGCCTTGATGTGGCGCGATCGCCAAATTGAATACACCCGTTTAGTCACAATGAGCGACCCAAGTCCTGGTGGCAGCAAATACTACCTTCCCTTTTGGGAGTTAACCATTCGTTCCTTGCGTTATGTATGTAAGCGCATGGGCTTGGAGTTAAGCTCTGAAAATGAACAGAAACTGATGGATCAGTATGCCAAGCTCACGGGTTTTGAAGATAGCCTACTAGTTCTTAAGCGCATTAAGGAGCAAGGTATTTACACGGCTATTTTGTCAAACGGAAGCAAGGAGATGTTATCTACGGTAGTCGACAGCAATGGCCTAAAACCATACTTAGATAAAGTGGTCACCGTTGAGGACGTGCGTTTATTTAAAACCGCCCCGCAGGCTTATGAACTTCTTTTAAAAGCCTTTCCAGTTAAAAAGGAAGAAATTCTGTTTGTATCAAGTAATGCTTGGGATGCCCTTGCCGCAAAGTGGTACGGCTTCGATGTATTCTGGGTCAACCGCCTCAATCACCCATTTGAAGAGATTGGCGAGAAGCCAAACTACGAGGGCAATTCCCTTAGTAAAGTATTAGAGTTAATCAGATAAAAATACATTCTATTTGGCATCTGCCAGCATAAGAAATATTGGATATAGTGGTGGTATGAAAAAAATCATCCCATCGCTTTTAGTATTGTTGGTCATGCTTTCTGGCTGCCAGTCAACCGGTAAGAATGGTAAGCCCTTAACACCAGTTGAGATTAGTCAGCAAAGAGAAGCCACCATCAAGATGGCAAAAACTGGCTTAGATGCGCTCATTAAGCAAAACCCAGAAGTGAAAAAAGACGTTGATGCAGCTGCTGGATACGCTGTGTTCAGCACTACGAATGTGAATGTCGTGCTGATCGTCGTTGCTAGAGGTGAGGGTGTTTTATATGACAAGCGCCGCAAAGAACCTATTTTTATGGACTCTCTAAAAACCGGCGAGGGCTTGGGCGCTGGCTACCAAGATCAATATCAGGTTGCGATCTTCAAAACCCCTAATTCCATCGATCAATTTTTGCTGACTTCTATTGATGGCCAAAAAGGCGGCATAGATGTGGATGCCAATTTCTCTGCCGGTTCTGGTGGCGAGATTCGATCATTCAATCCGGACATTACTTTTTATACAGTAGGCCTTTCAGGTTATGACCTTCAGGCAAATTATGGCGGGACCTTATATTTAGTTGATCAACAACTCAATGATGCGGCGACTATGAAAAGCTTGCCAAGCAAAAGCAAATAATCCTTACTACCATCAAAACCATGATGAATAAAAATCTCAATCTCATTTGCGTATTTCTGCTGTCTTTGATGAGCCCCCTGGCATTTTCAGCTGGCGACAACACCCGCGTGTATTTGCCAGCTTTTTATGAGTCAGTAATGAAGATGGCGCCCAACGGAAAGTTAGGGCAGATCATTAAGAGGGAGTCGATTAGTACATCCGTTCAGGGTGCGCAGGCTTGGCGCATTGCTTTTATCTCTTCTGATTTTGCAGATAAAAAAACAATTTCTACAGGCGTTCTGGTAGCGCCAATCGGCCCCGCTCCTAAAGGCGGTAGGCCTGTAGTTGCCTGGGCTCACGGCACAACAGGTACCGCACAAAATTGTGGCCCATCACAATTACCAAATCCAGCGCAGCCCTTAAATGAATATTTTTTGATCGGCGGAAACTCAGGCACTGATTACGGCATGCCTGCGTTGGAGCGCTTTATTAANGATGGTTATGTCATTGTGGCTGCCGATTATCAGGGGCTTGGCGGTGGCGGTAAGCATCAATATATGATCTCCGGAACGCAAGCTAGAGACGCAATCAATTCGATACGTGCTGCCGGTGATATGAAAGAAGTGGGTGCTGGTAAAAAAGCGTTGATCTANGGTTGGTCACAGGGTGGTGGCACAGTATTGGCTGCCGCTAGTTCACNAGAGTACATTGCGCAAAAAGGTACGGCATTTGATGGCATTGAGCTTGTTGGCTTTGTTGCATTGGCCCCGCCAGATGTGAGCGCAACAATCGCCGTCCCTCCACAAGATCAAGCATCTGCCGACAAGTACCTCGGAGGACTAATCCAAGCATTTTCTGGCGATGTCATGGGTTTTGCTCACCTATCTATGACTTTTTGGGCGCTACCAAATGGATTTTCAAATCTTCAGTTAGAAGATGTATTTACTCCAGAGGGCGCCAAGGCTATCAATCAAATTTATACGGGCAAATGCGTTCACACCGCAGTTGACGCAATTACTTACAACTTTGGCAGCACCTATAAGTCATTGATGAACTCACCGCCGAAGAATTCACTTGCATGGGCAAAAGCCATTTACGAGAGTGGTGTTAAGAAAGTAAAACCAGTGGCTCCGGTAACGATCTATTGGGGCACAAAAGATACAGCAGTGCCGCCATTCATGGGCAAGCTCTATCAAGAGCAGATGTGTAAGTTAGGCGCCAATGTTGCACGTACTCAGCTGCAAGGAGAGCAGACACATTACACGACTCCACCAGTTGCAGAACCCTTATTTGCACCTTGGGTAGAGGACCGTTTCGCTGGCAAGCAAGCCCCGAATGGTTGTGTCGGTATTCAGTAGACCTTACTTAAAGCGGTAGGCGAGAGCCATAAAGATATTGTCTTGGAAAGAGCGATTCATGACGGGGCTATTGTTAATACCGCCACCCATCCATTTACGTTTGCCATAGACGTTTACGTACCAGTTATCCACAACCGGAATCTCAACCATCAGGCCAGCCATGAGATTAGTGGTAGCAGGCGCTACGTATGCAGCATAACCGGTGAGGCTTGATTCTCCAGGACTAATACCATAGTAGTAGTTTGCGTATTGGCTAGATTGTCTTTCAATCCCCACTTGTGGGTACACCACAATTTTCTGCAATGTTTCTACTTCAGCAAAATAGAGCAGCTCATATAGCGCCCCTTTAGATTTGCCAAAGTCATGATATGCATTGGCGAAAACAGCACCAATAGGTGTTTCTTGATAAGTACCCACACCGAGCGGAATTGGGTCACTTCGATTAATGGAGTTGCCATTGAATGGCGACTTTACTTTGTACGTATCTAGATTGATCTTCCCAGTGAGCTCAAAATATCCATAGCCCATCTTGAAGGTTTTGATTCCAATCTCATCTATGCGGGCGAAAAAACGTTTGTAGTCAAAAAAGGCATAAGGCAAAGCGAGAGATTGCGTTCCCTCAGTGCCAATATGAAGATTTGAGGTGTATACCGCTGCGCCAATATCCCCAACAATATGGTCTGGTAGTCCATCATCCGGCAGGTTATCCATCGCAAAAGATGGAGCTGCTAGCGCAAGAAGGAGTGCAAACAGAACGGTTCTCATGGACGAATAATAGGCTAAAAGCCTGGATTTGACACTTAGCTTCAAAGATCTAAGTTATCAAGGGCAAGCAAGACCATCTAGATGACTGGTATCGCCCCAGCGATCGAGCTTCCAGGACTGTCCGTCATGAGAAATCCAATTTAACGAAGCGTTGGGTACTGCTGCAATACGCTCGGCATCCAAGGCTTGATCGGTGGTAATTCGGTACATCATGTCTAGCGCTCCACCATGACTCACTAGCAGAATCGTTTTGCCCAGATGTTTCTGACGTAGTGCTTCAAGCCCATTTCGAATGCGCCGAGAAAACTGGTGAATACTTTCCCCGCCAGACATTTCATGGTCTAGCTCGCGTGCTATGTGGGCTCGCCAAAGTTCGGGTTCAGCAAGAGGCGCCTCGTCTATGGTCAGCCCTTGAAGTGCGCCAAGGTGACGTTCACGTAATTCACCATCAGCAATAGCGGGCACGTTAAAGCACTCCACAATTGCATTCGCAGTATCAGCCGCACGTTGCAAATCACTGGTATAGAGAACATCAAACTGTAGATTTGATTTCTTAAGGGCTAGCGCTAGCTGCATAGCTTGTGCATGCCCGCGCGCGTTGAGCGCAATATCGGTATGCCCTT
>Ga0007847_100065_pt1 | contig 8800 bp, 9 predicted proteins | sample CryBogCBH24Jun08_FD_54974 | JGI IMG/M metagenome (GOLD analysis project Ga0007847, IMG submission 54974) | Freshwater microbial communities from Crystal Bog, Wisconsin, USA - CBH24Jun08 | ecosystem: Environmental > Aquatic > Freshwater > Lake | place: Crystal Bog, Wisconsin, USA | collected 2008-06-24 | reverse complement strand
CTGAATCGATTCGTGATGTGATTGCATTCCCTAAAACACAGCGTGCACAGTGCTTATTGACGCAAGCTCCTAGCCCAGTGGATGAGCGTCAGTTGCGTGAGTTGCATATTCGTTTGCGCCAAGCAACTCCTGCCGCTTAATTCACTTAGGTCAGTAACGCCAGTATCTTGAAAATCCCTATTTCGGTTTTAGTAGTGATCTACAAATCGAATGGGGATGTCTTATTGATTGAGCGGGCGGATCGCGCTCATTTCTGGCAGTCCGTTACGGGTAGCCTAGATTTCCCTGATGAAGATTTGCCTTTAGCTGCGGCTCGCGAGGTATTGGAAGAGACCGGTATTGATGTCTACCTCTTGCCACCAGATGCATTGCAAGACATGCATTACCAGATCGAATACGAAATCTATCCTGCCTGGCAACATCGCTACGCGCCGGGAGTCGTCAGAAATACTGAGCATTGGTTCTCCTTGGAAGTGCCGGACAACATTGAANTTGTTCTTGCCCCGAGAGAGCATGTTGCCTATCAGTGGCTACCTTATTGCGAGGCTATCAAAAAGTGTTTCTCGCCCAGTAATGGTGAGGCAATACTCCAATTGTTTTCAGCGCGCTAGTGAAGAAGTCACTAAGATAGCAGTATGAGACATTCATCTGGGCGCCATCATGCTGGCGCTGAAATAAAAACATTTCAACGTGGCGATTGGCGGGTCATTCGTGACTTATTGCCCTATTTGTGGGAATATAAATTTAGAGTAGCCATCGCTCTTAGTTGCCTAGTACTTGCTAAGGTGACCAATCTTGGTATCCCTATTTTGATGAAGCGCCTGATTGATGCGCTCAATATCAAAACAAATTCCCCAGAAATATTATTAGTGGTACCGGTGGGTTTATTGCTCGCCTATGGAGCACTGCGCATCTCTGCCTCACTTTTTACTGAGTTACGTGAATCACTGTTTGCCCGCGTGACCCAAAATGCAGTGCGTAAAGTGGCACTCCAAGTGTTTGAGCATTTGCACTCATTGGCTTTGAGTTTTCATTTGGCCCGTCAGACAGGGGGCGTGAGTCGGGATATTGAGCGTGGTACACGCGGTATTCAGTCACTAATTGCCTATTCGCTCTATAGCATTTTGCCGACCCTGATTGAGTTCTGTTTGGTACTGGGCTACTTTGCCTATTCATACGATATTTGGTTTGCTGCGATTACCTTAGTGGCCTTGGTTTTATATATTGCCTTTACTGTCATCGTGACCGAGTGGCGCACCCACTTCCGCCGCACCATGAATGATATGGATTCCAAGGCGAATCAAAAAGCCATTGATTCCTTGCTCAACTTTGAAACCGTTAAGTATTTTGGTAATGAATCTTTCGAAGCTGGCCGCTACGATGAAAATTTGGCGCGCTATCAAGTAGCCGCCGTGAAGTCGCAAAAGTCTTTAGCAGTTTTAAATCTGGGGCAGCAGATTATTATTGCGGTTGGTCTAGTGCTGATCTTATGGCTGGCCACACTTGGTGTTATCGATGGGAGCATGACTTTAGGTGATTTTGTTCTGGTCAACACCTTGATGATTCAACTCTACATCCCTCTGAACTTCTTGGGCGTGATGTATCGGGAGATTAAACAGTCCTTAACTGATATGGACCGGATGTTCGCTTTACTCAATACCGAAAAAGAGATTGCCGATACACCCCATGCAAAGCCATTGCATATTCATAACTATTCACATGGCCCAGATGTTCGTTTTGAGAATGTTTCTTTTCATTACGAGGCAAAGCGTGAGATCTTGCACGATGTGAGTTTTAACATTCCAGCTGGCACCATCACTGCGGTTGTTGGACAAAGTGGTGCTGGCAAAAGCACTTTGGCAAGATTGTTATTTCGCTTCTACGATATTCAGTCTGGAAAGATCTTGATTGACGGTCAGAATATCTTGGAGGTGCAGCAAGCCAGCCTCAGAAAGGCGATTGGCATTGTTCCCCAGGATACGGTGCTCTTTAACGACACCATTGGTTACAACATTGCTTATGGCAATCCAAAGGCTTCGATTGCGGAAGTGTACGAGGCTGCGAGGGCGGCTCAAATTGATAGCTTTATTAAACATTTGCCTGATGGCTATGAAACTCAGGTTGGTGAGCGCGGCCTTAAATTATCGGGCGGTGAAAAGCAGCGCGTTGCAATTGCCCGTACTTTGCTAAAAAAACCGGCGATGTTAATTTTTGATGAGGCCACCTCTGCTTTGGATTCCAAGACGGAACGCGCATTCCAAGAAGAGCTGCTCAGCTTGGCTAAGAATAGAACCACTCTCATCATCGCTCATCGACTCTCCACCATCATCCATGCAGACCAAATTTTGGTCATGGAGCATGGGCAAATAGTGGAGCGTGGCACTCATCATGAGCTACTTGCTGCAAATGGCCGCTATGCTGATATGTGGCATATGCAAGAGCGTGCAGCGCTTGATTAGAATAGCAATATGAATAAGCAAGAGACGATTTTGAAAAAAGCCTTTGCTACAGCAGTAGCAGTAGCCGATCCTCAAATCATCGTCCCAGAATATTTAGCTCGGATTTTTCCTAAAGGACAGGAGCCCAAGGGGATGTGTTTGGTAGTGGGGGCTGGTAAGGCAAGTGCCTCTATGGCTAGTGCTTTAGAACGCCATGCCCTGCTCAACTGGCCAGATGCAAAACTGGAAGGTACGGTTCTCACTCGCTATGGGCATAGCGCGCCAACAAAACATCTTCAGATCATTGAAGCTGGCCACCCTGTGCCAGACCAGGCGGGCATGGATGGTGCAAAAGCAATCTTTGAATCGGTCAATCGCTTGGGTATGGGCGACGTTTTAATCGCTTTAGTCTCTGGTGGAGGATCTAGTCTTTTGACCTTACCCCAGAATGGCATCAGCATAGAAGACATGCGTAAAACGACGGAGGCTTTATTGCGTAGTGGTGCTCCTATTGAAGAGATGAATGTTGTTCGCAAACACTTATCTGCCATTCTTGGTGGAAATTTGGCTAGACTTGCCATTGCCAGAGGTGCTCGGGTAGAGGCCTTATTAATCTCTGATGTCACAGGTGACTTGCCGGCAGATATTGCTAGTGGCCCATGTGCGCCAGACTATTCAACTTATCAAGATGCGCTTAACATTTTGGCCAAATATCATTTGAATGAAGAAACGATTCCAGCATCGGTTTTGAATCACTTGAACAAAGGGCATTCTGGCGAAATTCCTGAGACCTTGAAGGAAGTTGATTTACAAGATGCCCAAGTCAAGAACCATGTGATTGCCACTGCTTATAAAAGTTTGGAAGCTGCGGCTGATTATGTTCGCACGCAAGGCTACGAGCCAATCGTCTTAGGCGACACGATTACTGGCGAGGCTCAAGAGGTTGCCATTGAGCAAGCTGTCATTGCACGACAGCATCTAGGCAAGTCAGTGGCATTGATTTCTGGCGGGGAGTGTACTGTCACCTTGCCTGTTGGTATAAAAGGGCGCGGTGGACGCTGTAGTGAATTTTTACTTTCGCTATTTTCTGCGACCGATGGCCTGTCAAATATCTCTGCTTTGGCCGCAGATACTGATGGTATTGATGGTAGCGAGAAGAATGCAGGTGCTTGGTTTACGCCTGAACTTCGACAGGCAAGCAAAGACCAAGGCTTATTGCCGGCGCCATACTTGGCAGCACATGATTGTTATGGATTTTTTGCACAATTGGATGCTTTAGTGGAAACTGGCCCTACACTGACTAATGTGAATGATTTCCGCATCATCCTGATTGATACTGAATAACTATGGCAACGAACCCAACTCAAATTGAACTGATCCAGCCAGATGACTGGCATTTGCATATTCGTGATGGCGAAGTCATGAAAGATGTGTTGGCGGATACGGCGCGTCAGTTTGCCCGGGCCATCATCATGCCGAACTTGAAGCCACCCGTTACAACAGTAGATTTAGCAAATGCTTATCGCGCTCGCATTGAGGGGCAATTGAAAGCATTGGGGNTGAATAGCTTCACACCTTTAATGACTTTGTATCTCACCGACAATACGTCTGCAGATGAAGTACGTAAAGCNAAAGCCGAGGGGATCGCAGCATTCAAACTCTATCCTGCAGGCGCTACAACCAACAGCGATGCTGGCGTGAGTGATCTGAAACATTGCCATGCTGCCCTAGAGGCAATGCAGGCTGTGGGTATGCCGCTGCTAGTGCATGGCGAAGTGACCAGTTCTGAAATCGATATCTTTGATCGTGAGGCGGTATTTATTGATCAGGTTCTCGAACCTTTGCGTAAAAACTTCCCTGAACTCAAGATTGTGTTTGAGCACATCACTACTTTACAGGCTGCACACTATGTGCGAGATGCCGCCACTGCTGGAAAAAATACCATCGGCGCAACTATTACGCCCCAGCACTTATTAATGAATCGCAATGCAATTTTTGCTGGCGGCATTCGTCCGCACAACTATTGCTTGCCAGTTCTCAAACGTGAAGAGCATCGCATTGCACTACTAGAAGCTGCTACTAGTGGCAGCTCTCGTTTTTTCTTGGGTACTGATAGCGCACCTCATGCCAAAGGCGCTAAAGAAACAGCCTGTGGGTGCGCTGGTTGCTACAGTGCATTTAATGCNTTAGGTTTGTATGCTGAAGCATTTGAGAGTGTTGGCAAGTTAGATAAGTTAGAAGGCTTTGCGAGTTTCTTTGGTCCTGATTTTTATGCATTGCCGCGCAACACCAAAAAAATTACCTTAGTGAAGCAGGCTCAAAGTATTCCAAATGAGCTACCTTTAGGTGATGCCACAATTGTTCCGCTCCGCGCAGGCGAAACCATCGCTTGGTCGCTGGTTTAATCTCACCCCTACTGTTTTTACAAGCCAATTTGCTCTGACTGCGTTAGACTGCAGGCGCAGAGTCAATTGGGCAATCGCCGCCTCTTTATTGAGGGGGAGGAAAGTCCGGACTCCATAGGGAAGGGTGATGGCTAACGGCCATCCACGGCGACGTGAGGAATAGGGCCACAGAGACGAGCGTATTTAGTTACGGTGAAACGCGGTAACCTCCACCCGGAGCAATCCCAAGTAAGCAGGCGATGAGGCGTCCCGCTGAGTCTGCGGGTAGGGAGCTTGAGCCGTCAGGTAACTGCCGGCCTAGAGGAATGATTGCCCCTAGATGCAAATCTAGGCGACAGAATCCGGCTTATCGATTGACTCTGCACTTATTCCGAAATGACTTCTACGGTGTAAGTCAGTTCCGCTGTTTTAGCGAGCATGGTGGTTGCAGAGCAGTACTTCTCGTGAGAGAGTTTGACGGCACGATCCACTTTGGCCTGGTCTAGATCTTTTCCCTTTACCTGGAAGTGCAGATTAATCTTGGTGAAGACTTTGGGATCTTCCGTGGCACGTTCAGCCTGAAGGGTGACATCGCAAGCGCTCACCGCTTGTCTGGCTCTTTGTAGGATTAAAACCACATCAAATGCTGAGCAACCGCCAGCGCCAGCCAAAAGTAGTTCCATGGGTCTGGGGGCTAGGTTTCTGCCGCCAGCNTCTGGTGCGCCATCCATATTCACGAGGTGACCACTGCCAGTTTCTGCTGAAAAGGCCATTCCGCCACTACCTAACCAAGAAACTTTACATTCCATCTTAGTGATTCCTTACTTCATAAATTAATCAATGTTTTCAATAGTTTACCAATTTATAGAAGATTAAGTTGCTGCATGGCAACATGAAAATCTTGATTTTGGTCAATATTCTTGCATTGCACCATGATTTTTGTGTAGAATACCCATATTGGTAGTCAGTCTTATATAAGAGATTGATTNACCTCCCAGTGTCTCCTCCACCCAAACAAAGGTGGATTCCAACCCAGGACTCGTTCCTGGGTTTTTTTTAGGTTACAATTCAAGGCTTTACTGAATTACCGGTTAGTCAGCGGTAATTGTTTTACTGGTGAAATTACAGAATCTGCGAGCTTGCAAATATAAGCAGGGCCAAGGTGGACGTAGTTTGATTGGAGTATTTTTTTGACTATAACAATTTGAGAAATCATGAAAACTTTTTCTGCAAAATCCCATGAGGTAGTGCATGAATGGTTCGTGATTGACGCTACGGACAAAGTCCTCGGTCGTGTCGCCAGTGAAGTGGCACACCGTCTACGCGGCAAGCACAAACCCGAATTCACGCCACACGTTGATACAGGCGACTTTATTGTTGTCATCAACTCTTCTAAGCTGCGTGTTACAGGCACAAAAGGCTTGAACAAAATTTATTACCGTCACAGCGGATACCCAGGTGGTATTAGCTCGACCAACTTCGACAAGATGCAAGACCGTTTCCCAGGTCGCGCTTTGGAGAAGGCTGTGAAGGGTATGTTGCCAAAAGGCCCACTAGGTTACGCCATGATCAAGAAATTGAAAGTCTACGGCGACGCCAGTCATCCGCATGCGGCTCAACAGCCAAAAGCGTTAGAGATTTAAGGAACCCAAATGGCTATTAATTACGGAAATTGGAATTACGGTACGGGTCGTCGCAAGAGTTCTGTTGCGCGCGTATTCATTAAATCTGGCAAAGGTGAAATTATCGTTAACGGTAAGCCTATCGATGCTTATTTTGCTCGTGAAACATCACGCATGATCGCTCGTCAGCCTTTGGCTCTCACGGCCCACTTAACGACCTTTGATATCAAAGTAAACGTTTCTGGTGGCGGTGAAACTGGCCAAGCTGGTGCAGTTCGTCATGGCGTTACACGTGCATTGATCGACTACGACAACGCTTTGAAGCCAGCCCTGTCTAAAGCAGGCTTGGTTACTCGCGATGCTCGTGAAGTTGAGCGTAAAAAGGTTGGTCTGCACGGCGCGCGTCGTCGTAAGCAGTTCAGCAAGCGCTAATTTCTTTCAGTCGCTCAAGTTTTTCGAAAGGGTCGCGCAAGCGGCCCTTTTTGTTTCTACAATCGAGGTATTCAGAAATACAATTCATAAGTCAGTATTTTGGAGAATGACATGATTAAGGTTGGCATCGTTGGTGGCACTGGTTATACCGGAGTGGAGTTGTTGCGTTTATTGGCGCAACACCCAGAGGTAAAAATTCAGGCAATTACTTCTCGCACAGAAGCTGGCATGCCAGTAGCTGAGATGTTCCCATCTTTGCGTGGCCGTATCGATCTGAAGTTCTCCACTCCAGATGACTCTAAGTTAAATGACTGTGATGCGGTGTTCTTTGCCACGCCGCATGGTGTTGCTATGGCTCAAGCTAAGGAATTGTTGGCTGCAGGTGTGAAGATTTTGGATTTGGCTGCTGACTTCCGTTTGAAAGATGTTAAAGAATTTACTCAGTGGTATGGCATGGAGCATAGCTGCCCAGATATTTTGGCTGAAGCAGTTTATGGTTTGCCAGAAATAAATCGTGAGGCAATTAAAAAAGCGCGCGTTGTTGGTTTGGCTGGTTGCTACCCGACTTCTGTGCAATTAGGTCTTGCGCCCTTACTGTCGCCTAAGTCGACTGGCGGCAAGCAACTCATCGATGGCACCCATATTATTTCTGATTCAAAGTCGGGCACTTCTGGTGCTGGACGTAAGGCAGAGATCGGTACTTTACATTCTGAATCTAGCGATAACTTTAAGGCTTATGGCGTTAAAGGGCATCGTCATTTGCCGGAAATCGTACAAGGTTTAAAAGCGATTGCAGGCCATGATCAGATTGGTTTGACCTTTGTTCCGCATCTCACGCCGATGGTGAGAGGTATTCATTCGACTTTGTATGTGCGCTTAACAGAGGCTGGTATGGCTGTGGATTACCAAAAACTGTATGAGAACTTCTATAAAAACGAGCCTTTTGTTGATGTCATGCCAGCAGGTAGTCANCCAGAAACGCGCTCTGTTAGGGGTAGCAATGGCATCAGAATTGCCATCCATCGGCCAGGCAATGGCGATACTTTGGTTATTTTGGTGGTTGAGGACAATTTAGTGAAGGGTGCTTCAGGTCAGGGTGTGCAGTGCATGAACTTGATGTTTGGCTTGCCTGAAACAACTGGCCTGACCCAGCTTGCCGTTTCTCCATAAAGCCCCTTCAGCAAACTAGGTATTAAAAGCCTAAAATAAGATATTGCCTTTTGATTTAGGAGTAAACCATGACCCAAGTAGCCACACAGCCCGCACAAGATCTTGCTGAGCCACCAGTTCCATTAGTGTTTACGGATAGTGCTGCCGCAAAGGTTGCAGACCTGATTGCTGAAGAAGGCAATCCAGAACTCAAGTTACGCGTATTTGTTCAAGGCGGTGGTTGTTCGGGCTTTCAATACGGCTTCACATTTGATGACGCCGTGAATGAAGATGACACTTTGTTTGAAAAGAATGGTGTTACTTTGTTGGTAGATTCAATGAGCTTCCAATATTTAGTTGGCGCTGAGATTGATTACAAAGAAGATATTAATGGCTCACAGTTTGTGATTAAGAATCCTAATGCTCAGACCACTTGTGGTTGTGGCTCTTCTTTTTCAGCTTAAAGAGCAAATTAGGCGGTGCAATTAAGCCGGGTAACAAGCACCTAGAATTCTAGGACCTTTCGCACCCGTAACGGCTGGCAGATTTGCTGGCCGTTTTTCTTTGTGAGCCCAAGCAAGCCATGCAAAGGCTAGTCCTTCAACAAGTTGTGGATCAATCCCGGCGCTCTCACTAGTAACTATTTCTAAAGGCTGCTTGAATATATTTTGCGCCTTCACTTTTAGTAAATTCATCAAGGCATTATTTCTAGCGCCACCACCACAGACAATCAGCTTCTGGGTTTGCGGGGCGTGAGATATCAGAGCATCTAAAC
>Ga0007847_100060_pt1 | contig 9266 bp, 8 predicted proteins | sample CryBogCBH24Jun08_FD_54974 | JGI IMG/M metagenome (GOLD analysis project Ga0007847, IMG submission 54974) | Freshwater microbial communities from Crystal Bog, Wisconsin, USA - CBH24Jun08 | ecosystem: Environmental > Aquatic > Freshwater > Lake | place: Crystal Bog, Wisconsin, USA | collected 2008-06-24 | reverse complement strand
CTCCTTGCGCTCACGCAGTTGATAGTGTGTTGCATCAACGGGTTGAAATCAAGGTCGTTCTCTGCCCGTCAGAAACCTCAAAATCGCCCAATCTGAACGGCTGGAATTGGGTTGATAGGCGCCACTTGGCTAAATAACGGTTTTATTATCCGGCGGATATCAATCTATGGGGTTAGTTGAAATACGAAAATAGATTAACATTTCTCTAATACTGAGAAAGGCAAATCTGTATTCAATCAAACTGGGGCGTAAATACATGCTTAGTCGACTTAACAAGATTGCAATTGCATTATTGGGACTCATTTTTATTTGGCAAAGTGCCTTTGCCTGTACTAGCTTTCAGCTAATTGCTGCAGATGGCTCAAGAGTCTATGCACGTACGATGGAGTTTGCCTTTCCACTTAATTCTGAATTAGTGGTTCTGCCACGCAAAATGCAATTTGTGGCAACTGGACCCAATAATCAAAAGGGCGCCAGTTGGATTGGAAAATATGGTGTAGTAGGGCTAAATGGTTATGACGCGCCAATCATTATCGATGGCATGAATGAGAAGGGTATGGCTGGCGGAATTTTATATTTCCCTGGTCATGCAGGGTATGCGAATCCCGCTAGCGCTGATCCTAAAAAGGCCATTGCCCCCTGGGAATTCATGACTTGGGCCTTGATGAATTTTGAAAATGTAGCTCAGGTTAAAGCGGCGTTAAACGACATTACCGTCATTACCCTAGAGGAATCTAATCTTAAAGTGATTCCGCCGTATCACTATGTATTGCATGACGCTGCAGGTGGCGTATTGGTAGTCGAGCCCATCAATGGCAAGTTGACGGCTAGTGATAATCCATACGGTGTTTTGACCAATTCACCTCCATTTGATTGGCACATCAATAACTTGGGTAATTATGTAAAACTTTCGCCAATTGAGCCTTCGCCAATCAAGGTTTATGGCCAGACGGTTGCTCCGATTTCAACGGGCGCAGGATTTTTGGGTATGCCAGGGGATAGCACCTCACCTTCACGCTTTATACGGGCCCTAGCTTATTCATCGACGATTGTGCCGGCCAAAAATGCCGAGCAAAACGTGAGCCTTGCTGAGCATGTATTGCATAACTTTGATATTCCCAGAGGCTCCGTTAGGTCTGTAGCAGGCGAAGGTGCATTTATGGAATTAACTCAGTGGAGCACTATTAGTGACCTAATTAATCGTCGTTTTTATTTCAGCACCTATGATCATCAAGCCTTAAGAGTACTTAACTTAAAAGACATTAATTTTGATAGAAGGGATGTCGTTAAGGTTAAGATCGATCAAAAGTTAAAAGCTCAGGAAATAAAGTTGTAATTAAGGGTAATAGTATTTGTATTACCCATTTGGCTGCTTTGGGTCGAACTCTGCCAGCGGCTCTTAAGCAGGGTGAATGACTCTTCTTGAACTCATAACAGTCTCATGTTGTTATTTAGATCAATAATTTGGAACGGCATTAAAAATAGGAGGGGTGACCGGCTGCTTCATATCCAAAAGTAGACCTAGGAATTTCAAGGTCACCAATAAATAAACACGAGACCGAATACATAAGTTAAAACTTATAGGTAAATTTCATGCATCTACTGCAAGGAGAAGGGCAGCATAAACAGAGTCGTTTAATTTGCATAATAGAAGGTTTGCCAAGTCAATATAAACAAGGGGTTACAAGCCCCTGAGCACAAATTCTATTATGCAAATGAAACTACGTAAGTCATTGATTTATATAGGTTTTATAGCCTTGCGTATCTTTGGCTACGAACCAAGGGGTCGTGGGTTCAATTCCTGCCAGCCGCACCAACTATAAGGGCCTCCTGTCGGAGGCCCTTACCTTTTGGGTCATTTCAATCTCATTTAGGCTCTTGAAATTGCCTATATAGTTGAGGTCAATATGACAAAAATCAACGCTTCCCAGGCTTTATCCCGCTATCGGGTGCTGGATTTAACGCGAGTTCGTTCGGGTCCTGTTTGTGCACGCCACTTGGCTGACTTTGGTGCGGATGTGATTAAGATCGAAAATCCTGGTCTCGAAGAGTATGCGGGACCACGAGAAGCGGCTGATTTTCAGAATCTCCATCGCAATAAACGCTCCATTACNCTCAACCTAAAATCTGCCGAGGGTAAGNCCATCTTCGANAGGCTNGTTCAAACTGCCGATGTGGTGATTGAGAACTATCGNCCCGATGTGAAGTTTCGNTTGGGTATTGACTATGAGTCACTNAAAAAACTCAATCCCAAAATAGTGCTCGCGAGTATTTCTGGTTTTGGTCAAGATGGTCCTTACGTNAATCGACCTGGCTTTGATCAAATCGCCCAAGGGCTATCCGGTTTGATGTCGGTGACTGGACGTCCAGGCGAAGGCCCGATGCGCGTTGGTAGCGCGGTCACAGATGTGACTGCAGGACTCTTAGCAGCAATGGGCGTGATGACTGCATTGCTCGAGCGTGAAGTCAGCGGTGAAGGGCAATGGGTTCAATCCAACCTATTACAAGCAGGGCTTACCTTATTGGATTTTCAAGCAGCTCGGTACACCATGAGTGGCGAGGTGGCCAAGCAGGTTGGCAATGATCACCCCACCTTTATGCCGACTTCCGCATACCAAGCTAGTGATGGCTACATCAATATTGCCGCTACGGGTCCAGGCATCTGGGAAAAGTTTGCTGCAGCGATTGGTCGCGATGACTTATTGGCCGATGAGCAATTCAAAATTGGTAAAGGTAGATCAGAAGGCCGCGCGCGCTTAAATGCTGAACTCAGCAAAACCTTGATTCAGAAAACCAGTGCCCAATGGGTAGAAATACTTTTAAAAGCAGGCATACCTTGTGGGCCGATTTATGGGATTGATCAAGTCTTTGCCGATCCACAAGTGCAACATCTGGGCGCTATCGGCAAGGTCACGCATCCAGAGTTGGGTGAATTGTCTTTATTGAATCAATCGATTGCTTTATCCAGAACTCCCGCTACGATGGTTGCCAGCAGTCCGATTAAGGGTCAGCACACCACAGAGGTATTGCGTGAAATTGGCTATAGCGATCTAGAGATTGAAGTATTTACAAATAATCACGTTATTGAATAAGAAAGTCAGTATGGCAAGAATCATTACTCAAAAAAATGGCGCTGTAGGCATCATCACNATCTCTAATCCTGAAAAGATGAATGCGATGACCTTGGATATGTGGTCCGCCATTCCTGTAGCCATTCAAAGCTTTGACGCAGATGCTGAAGTGCGCGTGATTGTGGTTTCAGGTGAGGGTGAAAAGGCTTTTATCTCAGGCGCAGATATTTCCCAATTCGACAAGCTTCGGGGAACAGCAGATGCCCAGGAGCAATACAACCAAGCGGTCACTGCAGCGTATCAAGCTCCCATAGTTTGTAGCAAGCCTGTGATCGCGAGCATTCGTGGTTATTGCTTTGGTGGGGGATTAGGTTTCTCCGCATCCTGCGATATTCGGATTTGCTCAGAAGATGCTCAATTTAGAATGCCTGCCGCTCGATTGGGATTGGGTTACAGCCCAGAGGGTATTCGACGCTTCATGAGTATTCTCGGACCGGCTAATACCGCTGACATCTTCTTCAGTGCCCGCCGCTTTAATGCAAGAGATGCATTGCAAATGGGCTTTGTTTCCAAAGTACACCCAGACGCTGATCTAGAAAAATTGACCATGGCGTATGCCCAACTCATCTCTGAGAATGCGCCATTGACTGTAGCCGCGAGTAAGTTTGNGATTAAGCAAGCTTTGCTTGATCCAGAGCTTAAGGATTTAGAGCGGGCCACAGAGATGGTCAAGATTTGCTTTGCTAGTGAAGATTANAAAGAGGGCCGCAAGGCTTTTGCAGAAAAACGCACACCTCAGTTCACTGGTAAATAATGATGTTGATCAGCAGAAGAGTTGTCTGTTTTTTGATTTACGCACTGATCTGCTGTAGCTCTTTTGTTTATGCGCAAAATACTTATCCAGATAGGCCCATTAAGTTAATTGTTGGCTATCCACCAGGCGGCGCAGCAGATTTTGTAGCCCGCGTTACTGCGGAGCAAATCTCTCGTGAAATTGGCGTTGCAGTTACTGTCGAGAATCGACCTGGGGCAGGAGGTGCGATTGCCGCCGATTTAGTGGCTAAAGCCCCGCCTGATGGTTACACCATTTCTTTATATGGTCCGCATGCGCAGATCAAGGCACTTTATCCAAAGATGGCTCTAGAGGAGGGTGACTTTGTACCAGTCACCAATATTGCAACCGGCTCCATGATTATTTGCGCAAATCCAAAGGTGCCCTATAAAAATCTTCGAGAGTTGATTGCTTTCAGCAAGGCCAATCCTGGAGTGATTTTTAACGCCTCTTCTGGCAATGGTTCGACTCCTCATTTAGCCGCCGCTTTATTTGAATCTGTTGCTAATGTGAAATTCACAACCATTCAATTTAAAGGTGGCGGTCCAGCAGCCGTCTCAACAATAGCTGGTGATACCCAACTCATGTTTGCTACGCCGCCAACAGTCATGAGTTTTATTAAGAGTGGTGACTTAAAGGCGATTGCTTTAACCTCCGCCAAACCTTCTGCCGCCATTCCTGGGGTTGCTGGAGCCGAAGAAAGTGGCTTATCTGGCTATAACTCAACGTTTTCATATGGACTGTATTTTCCAGCCGGCACTCCCGCTGCTATTACCAACAAGATGTTTGTTGCTGCGTCCAAGGGGATGGCTCAGCCAGGGGTCAAGCAGCGTTTAGCCGCACAAGGCATGGATGTCACCACCTCGAAATCTCCAGCCCAGTTTCAGGTCCATTTGCGGACCGAGGCACCAGCTTTGGCTGAGATTGTCAGAATCTCCGGCGCCAAATTGGAATAGTATTTTTTCGATATCGACAGGGCCTTCTATTTCAACCATTTCATGTCGATTTCACATAGATACCTTATAGTTTGCCTATGAGCATTTCAGCCCCCATTTCTTCAGCAGAGCCCCCAGTCGCCGTTTGGTCCCAGACTGATGGCAATAACGCCAAAATTTCCCTCATGGGCAAAATTAATGTCTATTCCCTGGGTGGGGTATGGACTCAAATTCGCGCTGCTCAAAATGCTTGGCTGAAACAAGGCGCAAGCCAGTCCTTAGTATTAGATGCCTCACAGATTTCTTCTTTAGATGGTGCGGGCATTGCCTTTTTAATTGGTGTTGAAGAGGTACAACAAAAAGCAGGTGGAAAGTTTGAGATTGTCGGTTTAGATGCTCGCTACCAGCCGCTCTTAAAAGAATTTGACCCTATCTCGAATTTATTTCCAGTGCCAGCAGTCATTCCTAAGAAAAGTTTTATCGTTAGCACAGGCATGGCTGCACAAAATCTGATTGACGATGCCCGTGGTCTCATCACTTTCACTGGCCACTTAACAGCGGATTTAGTGTGGTCCATTCGCAATATCAAACAGGTGCGCTGGGGTGATTTTGTCAACGCTGCCGTAGAAGCTGGTATCAATGCTTTGCCGATTGTGGGTTTGGTCTCCTTTTTGATCGGGGTAATTTTGTCGTTTCAAGCGGCCATTGGTATGAAGCAATTTGGCGCCGAATCTTTTGTGGGCCCGCTAGCTGCACTAGGCATTGTGCGAGAAATGGGTCCCTTGATTACTGCCATTTTGCTTGCTGGCCGTTCATCAGCTGCGTTTGCCGCTGAGATTGGCACCATGACTGTCAATAGTGAAGTCGATGCATTGGTGAGTGGGGGCCTGAGCCCCATTCGCTTCTTGGTTGTGCCAAGAGTACTTGCAGGTATTTTGGTGATGCCAATCTTAACTTTATATGCCGACATCATCAGCATCATTGCCTCCATGTTTACGATGCTGGCTTACGGTATCCCGTTTATTAATTTTTATAANGGCATGTTGGCAGCGGTAGATATTGAAGACATCTCATCTGGCTTGATTAAAGCGACGCTGTTTGGCGTTGTGGTATCCGCTGTAGGTTGCTTGCGTGGCATGCAAACTGGCACAGGTGCTGCTGCAGTAGGTATTTCTGCAACGCGCGCTGTCGTTAGCAGCATCGTAATGATCGTATTGGTTGACGGTGTGTTTGCCTTCATTTCCTATAAGACAGGTTTCTGATGGATACGACCAATAACAACTCCTCCAATACAACCTACGCCATAGACGTTCAGAATCTCACGGTAGGTTATGGCTCGAACGTGTTGATGAAGGATCTCAACTTCACCGTGAACAATGGGGAGATTTTTGTGATTCTTGGCGGTTCTGGTTGCGGTAAGTCCAGCCTTCTGAAAAATCTCTTTGGTTTGTATCAGCCTCTAGCTGGCGATGTTCTGATTGAAGGGCAAAATATTACTGCTGCTCAAGGAGCAGAGCGTCAAAAGATCATGACAAGCTTTGGTGTGATGTATCAGCAGGGCGCTTTATTTGGTTCTATGAATTTACTTGAGAACGTGACACTCTTTATGGAGGAGTACACCGAGCTCACTCAGGATCAGATGGATTTATTGGCGCGCTGTAAATTGGATTTGGTCGGCCTACTCCCATATGAAACCTATATGCCCAGTGAGATTAGTGGGGGGATGCAAAAACGTGCCGCCATTGCCCGAGCCATGGCACTTGATCCTAAAATTTTATTTCTGGATGAACCGTCAGCCGGCCTAGATCCCATTACCTCGGCAGATTTAGATAGCACGATTTTGGACTTATCGAAAAATTTGGGCATTACCTTTGTGATCGTGTCTCATGAGCTAGCTAGTATTTATGCCATTGCCGATAAAGTCATCATGTTAGATAAGGGTGCCAAGGGCATCATTGCCGAAGGCGATCCAAAAGTATTAAGAGATACCAGTACTGACCCTAGAGTGCATCAATTCTTTAATCGCATTATGAGTAAGGACGTAGCATGAGCAATAACTCAAATCCCAATTATTTCCGTCTCGGCCTATTTGTACTTGCTGCAATTGGAGTGCTTGTTGCAGTCGTCCTCATTTTTGGATCAGGCCAGCTTTTTAAAAAATCATTTGTGATTGAGACCTATATTAAGCAATCTGTGACAGGCTTGGATACTGGGGCCTCAGTAAGGTTTAGGGGTGTCAAGATTGGCCAGGTTACCTTGATTGGTTTGTCTGGAGATATTTATGAGAAGGACATTCCGTTTCAGGAAAGAGAGCAATATGTAGTGGTGCGTATGCAGATCCTCGGTGAAACAGTGAATGAAGACCTTATTCAGGAGTTTGTTAAAAATAATTTACGCGCACAAGTGAAGTCCCAGGGCATTACAGGCGTCAATTACATTGAATTTAATTTCACCCCAAATGCCAATACCTACCCACCGTTGCCTTATGACTGGAAGCCAGCTTACCCAACCATCCCCTCTTTACCCAATCAAGCGGACCAAATTATTGGCGGTATTCAGAAGTTGATTGATGGCATGAATCAGATCAACATCGATGGCACTCAGAAAAAATTTGATGCTCTATTGAATAATTTAAATCTAGTGATGGGTGGTAATGGCAAAGACAATGACGGCATTATTCAATCTGTCAAAGATTTGAATGTTTTATTAGCTCGCATTGCTAAGGTGACCGATAAAGATGAGCTAAATGTGCTGATGCGTGAACTGGTCGGCGCCATGGTCTCTTTGCGCCAGACGATTACCAGCATTCAGGGCGATTCTGCGATTACCATCGAGAATCTCAAGCAAACTAGCGAGCAATTAAATGAGCTCACCAGAATTGCTAGTCAGTCGCCAGCGAGTTTGATCTGGAGTGAACCGCCACCTCGAATTACGCCGCCCATGAATGGAGCGCAAAAATGAGAACCCAATTGATGAATCGATCGACTCTACTGAAATTTGTTGTTTGTGGTGCATCGCTCGCCATTCTGGCGGCATGTTCTTTACCAAAGCAACCAGCAATTCAACCTACGAGCTGGATGGTTGCCCCTGAGCGTACTGGCAGCCCTTATCAGCCGCGTACTAACTTTTGGTTAAAGATTGGATCCATTTCGGTTACGCCACCCTCTGACGGCAAGTCTATGGTCTATCGATTGGGTGATCAGCGCTATGAAAAAGATTTCTACAACATTTATTCAACCATTCCGAGTGAGATGATCGGCAATGCCACACGCCAGTGGTTGAACAATGCCAATATCTTCTCTACGACGGTAGGTCAAAGCAATACCTTCTTCCCTTATTACACCCTGCAAGCTTCTGTGGAAGAGTTCTATGGGGATTACCGCGTTCGCCCTGAGGCGGTTGTAACGATAGAGTTTTTCCTAGTTGTTGCTAATGGTGGCAAAACCAGTCCCCTCATTGGTGCAAATCGTTACTCTCAGCGTGTTGCACTCAAAGACAATACCCCTGGTGCCTTAGCCATTGGTCAGCAGCAGGCTTTAGCCGAGATCCTCAGGCAGTATGAAGGGGAGTTATATAAGTATTCAGGCAATTTGCCAAAACCTTTAGGTCAGTAATTTTATGAACAGCCTTACCCGTCGCTCAGTTGTTTCATCAGCACTGCAATTATCTCTTTTGGCCTTAGGCATGGGGTTCAGTGTTTTTGCGTCAGCACAAAGTTTTCCCACCAAGCCAATACGTTTAATTGTTCCCTTTGCGCCCGGTGGCAGCACTGACATCATTGCACGCGCTGTGGGTGATGCCTTGGGCCGCCAATTGGGTCAGCCTGTGATTGTTGAGAACAAAGCTGGTGGTGGAGGTTCTGTTGGCGCTTTGGAGGTGATGCGTGCCCCTAAAGATGGTTACACCATTGGCATGGCCACTGTTTCCACTACAGCAGCCAATCCTGCAATCAATCCTAAGATTGGTTATGACCCGATTAAAGATTTCATGCCGATTAGCAATATTGCGGCAACCCCAAACGTGATTGCGGTCAATCCTTCATTTCCGGCAAAGGATTTCAAAACCTTCATGGCGGTATTGAAGGCGAACCCTGGTAAGTATTCTTATTCAAGTTCGGGCACAGGCGGTATTGGCCACTTGCAAACAGAGTTGTTCAAAAGTCTTGCTGGTGTATTCATCGTGCACATTCCTTATCGTGGTGCTGGTCCAGCATTGGCTGACACGGTTGGCGGTCAGGTTTCCATGATTTTTGATAATTTGCCATCCTCTTTGCCGTTTATTAAAGACGGTAAGTTGGTGCCGATTGTGGTCGCCGCCCCTAAACGTTTGGCGCAATTGCCAAATGTGCCCACTTTTGCAGAGGTCGGTTTAGCGCCAGTCAATCGCATGGCTTACTATGGCCTTTTGGGTCCGGCTGGTATGCCTAAA
>Ga0007847_100059_pt1 | contig 9353 bp, 10 predicted proteins | sample CryBogCBH24Jun08_FD_54974 | JGI IMG/M metagenome (GOLD analysis project Ga0007847, IMG submission 54974) | Freshwater microbial communities from Crystal Bog, Wisconsin, USA - CBH24Jun08 | ecosystem: Environmental > Aquatic > Freshwater > Lake | place: Crystal Bog, Wisconsin, USA | collected... | reverse complement strand
CGCCCCACCGTAGAAGGTTGCACGGTTATAAGGATTTAATGGGGCGTTCTTTTCAAAACGCTCAGCTAAATCCGGATTGGAAATAAACAAACGGCCATAAGCAACTGCATCAGCCAAACCGTCTTCCAATACCTTCTCACCCATTGCTTGATCATATCCACCAGCACTGATGAATTTTCCTTGATAGGCCTTGCGGAATATCTCTGAAGTAACTGGAGCATCTTCGTACACTTGATCATTACCGCCCGCACTGGTTGAGCGTGGCTCAATCATGTGTACATACGCCAAGTGATAACTATTTAATTTTTGAATGGCTGCACCAAATAAAGCAACTGGATCGCTATCACTCATGTCATTAAATTGACCATAAGGGGATAGACGCACACCAATTCGATCGCTTGGAAATACTTTGGCAACAGCATCGATGACTTCACCAAGCAAGCGTAGGCGATTCTCAATTGAGCCGCCATATTGATCTGTGCGTTGGTTGGTTTTATCTTGCAAGAACTGATCCAAGAGATAACCGTTGGCAGCATGAATTTCTACACCATCAAATCCTGCAGACTTAGCGTTCTGAGCTGCCGTCTCATACTCCTTAATCAATCGAGCTATATCATCAGATGTCATAGCCTTAGGGGTTTCGTAGTCATGCAACTGCCAATCAGCGCCATAGGTTTGGCCTGCAGCAGCAATAGCAGAAGGAGCCTCTGGCACGCCTTGTTCTGGATGCAATGATGAATGGGAAATTCGACCCACATGCCATAACTGGGCAACGATAGAACCACCCTTCGCATGAACCGCCTCAACAATCTCTTTCCAAGCAGCAGTTTGCTCGGCAGAATAAATTCCAGGAGTTGCTGGGTAACCCATACCTAAAGGGGAAATTTGAGTAGCCTCAGTAATAATCAAACCAGCACTCGCACGCTGGGCGTAATACGTTTTGGCTAATGGATGTGGTACATCACCAGCTACGGCACGCATTCTAGTTAACGGCGCCATGACTAAACGATTCTTCAACTCAATCGAACCGAGCTTTACTGGGGTAAACATGATTTCTTTTCCGGACATTGCCATCTTTCTTTTCTATAAAACACATCATCGTGAAGCAAGACTGTAGCAAAATTGCTGCAATCTTGCTCACGCACGAATACCTTTACGTTTACCGCGACTGATTCTAATGCTCGCTCCAAAGCGCTCCTGAATACAATCCGACAGCACTTGAAACTCTTCTAGGCGAGCAGTAGAGGAGCGCGCAACCAGTGCAATAACACGCTTAGGAGTGGGCGTCGCTAGTGGTCTGGCGACTAACTCAGTGTTATTGAGCAAACCGCCCCTCACCGCCATCTCTGGAAGCAATGCGATACCCATTCCTGATTCGACCATTTGGAGTAATGTCAGTAGGCTGGTAGCCTCCATACCTTCAGCATTACGAATATCTGATCTCTTGCAAGCCTGCAGGCTGTGGTCACGCAGGCAATGCCCCTCTTCAAGCAAAAGCAGTCTCTCGGCCATCTTGGCCGGCAAATGCACCTCTTTGCCTTTGAGTGCAGGATCATCTGCTCGAGCAACTAACCAGAACTCATCATTCAATAGCTCTTTAACCAACAAACCATTGACGTCATAAGGTAGGGCAATTAAGGCGAAATCTAACTGATGATCGGCAAGTCTGGCCAGTAAATTTGCGGTCAAATCTTCACGCAAGGTGATCTTCAGACTTGGAAAGCGATTGCGAATTTCTGGCAAAACCTGTGGCAATAGAAAAGGTGCAATAGTTGGGATGACTCCTAGGCGGATTGTGGCGGTCATTGGCTTGGCTGCCCCATCAGCGTACTCAACCAAGTCCTCAGAAGCCGCCAGAATAGCCTTAGCTCGCTCTAAAACCTCTAAGCCAATAGGTGTGATGGATACATTCTGTCGATCTCGCTCCACCAAGCGAATCCCTAGGCTATCTTCCAACTCCTTTAGCCCTGCGCTCAAGGTTGACTGGCCCACAAAACAAGCTTGTGCAGCACGCGTGAAGTTCAACTCTTTAGCTAATGCCACAAAGTAACTGAGCTGTCTGAGTGAAGGTAGATAGGCCATATTCCCCGATTTCCTATTTATCTAATATTTCGATCAATAGTATCATTATTATTCATTGGACTGATAACTATTTAAAGCTCAAAATCCATCCCATGGTTGAGCAAAAGGGAATGAAATAGCCCTCTTCTCATTAAACGGATTTTTACACTTTACAAAGAGGAATCAACAATGGCACGTCCTGAAATTAAAACAATCCAAAATCTCGAGTCTGCATTTGCTGGCGAGTCCATGGCTCATATCAAATATCGTTACTTTGCCAAGTTGGCACGCGCGGCAGGTGATCAAGAGACGGCAAAAATCTTTGAGGCAACGGCTGATCAAGAAGTGATGCATGCCTTCGGTCATCTCGATTTGCTCTACCCTGCAAGCACGATTACCCCAACCCGTGCATTGGAGATTGCGATTGAAGGTGAAACCTATGAATACACTGAAATGTACCCAAGCTTCCGCAAAACCGCTGTCGAGGAAGGTAACTCTGCAGCCATTCAAGAAATTGATGAGCAAATTGCTGAATCTAAAGAGCATGCCGAGCAATTCCAAGCAATGTTGGTAAAAGCAGCTAAACGCTTTGCTGCCTTGGCTAATGTAGAGGAGCGTCATGCTAACCACTACAAAAAAGCCTTGGAAAGCGCTAAAGCATTTGCAGCCAAATAAGCTGCCTCAAGAATTAATTCGAAATTAAATTTAAACTCATCACTATTGAACGAAGGAATGATTATGAAATCTTGGCAATGTATCGTGTGTGGCTTCATCTATGACGAAGCAAAAGGCATCCCAGAAGATGGTATCGCTGCGGGAACTGCTTGGGCTGATGTGCCTGCAGATTGGGAATGCCCAGACTGCGGTGTAGCCAAATCTGACTTTGAAATGGTTCAGATCGGCTAATCAAGCCCCATCTTTATCGCACTTGAATGTATTACTAGGAGCCCAGCTTTGGATCACAATACGCAACAATCCCAATCCGCCATTGTCATCATTGGCAGCGGATTGGCTGGCTTCACCGTCATTCGCGAAATCCGCAAATTAGATAAAGCAATCCCTATTACCCTGATCACTCGTGAGCCAGGGTACTTCTACTCAAAGCCAATGCTTTCAACCGCGCTGGCGAGCAAAAAAGAGGCTAAGCAACTCATCTCTACACCACAAGATGCCATGGCTAGCCAGCTAGAGCTCACCATCATGAGTGAGGCTGAAGTCAGTAGCATTGATGCAGACCTGCAAACCGTAGTGACCAATAAAGGCACTCTCTCTTACAGCAAGTTAGTGATGGCCTTAGGGGCTGATCAAATTCGTCTTGCCCTTCAAGGTAATGCTGCGAATGAAGTGCTTACCGTGAACGACTTAGAAGACTATGCAAAGTTCCGCGAAGCTATTGCAGGGAAAAAGAAGATAGCAATATTAGGCGCAGGCTTAATTGGCTGTGAGTTTGCAAACGATCTAGTTCTTGGTTCTTATGAAGTAGACGTCATTGACCTAGCACCACAAGCTTTAGGACGCCTCTTACCAAAGGAATCTGCTCAAGAATTACAAAACAAACTCAGTGATGCGGGTGTGCGCTGGCACTTCGGCACAACTGTGCAATCAATTGATCGCACTGGTAGCCATTTGCAAATCACCCTTGCCAACGGCAATACGATTGAGAGCGATGTGGTTCTTTCTGCTGTTGGCTTAAGGCCTAGATTAGAGCTGGCCAAGGCTGCTGGCTTATCTACAGGTATGGGCATTCAGGTCAATCGCCATTTAGAAACCAGTGCCAAAAATATCTACTCACTAGGCGACTGCGCTGAAGTGGAAGGTTTGGTATTGCCCTATGTGATGCCGATCATGCAGGCTGCAAGAGCGCTTGCACCAACCCTCCTGGGCCAAGATACTGCTGAGCTACCCTGCCATGCCAGTGATGGTGAAGACCCCGGCCCTACCTACCATCGTGTCCCCGCCTGCTAAAGATGCAATTGGCTCTTGGAAAATCACCCCCGTTGAAGGCGGCTTAGAAGCCCGCTTTGAATCTGCTGATAGCAAACTTCTCGGCTTCGTGCTGATGGGGAGTGCAACTACTCAACGCGGCGCCCTGACTAAAGAGTTGCCTGTAATCCTGTAACAAGGCTTAATTGATCCATAGAAAAGGCCCGCATCTGCGGGCCTTTTCTGTAATGCGGAAGTGCTAATGAAGCAATTAATTAGGCGGCTAACTAAGCAACCACTACAAACCAAGTAGTGTTGTGTGATTGAGCAACCATCAAGAACAACATTGGAATTGATAACAATGTATTCAAGCGTGAAGTCAACATCGCAATGCGTGCAGATTTAGCTTTTACGTCAGCTTCAACAGTCACGATACCAAGGGCACGTTTCTGATTTGGCCAAATGATGAACCATACGTTAAAGGCCATGACCAAAGCAATCCACATACCCAAGCCAATGGCACGGAATGGCGCTTGCAATGTAAAGGCTTGATGAGCGTAACCGTTCAATGTAGCAACGATTAAACCAGTCAACACAGTAAACAAAGCTGCCCAACGGAACCAGAACAATGCGGCCGGAGCAATCACTTTACCAATTGCTGGCTTTTGCTCGTCAGGGATTTTTGGCATGGATGGAATCTGGACAAAATTGAAGTACCAGAGCAAACCAATCCACATTACGCCAAACATCACGTGTAACCAACGGAATACGAAAGGCAGCTCGGCAGAACCAAAATTACCACCTAAGGCCAGAATAATCAGAACGAGCAGCACAAAACCAGCTAAAACCGTGCGTCCCAATGAGGTCAATATTGATGCCATGTGAGGATCTCCTATATATATGAATGCGCTGTAACTATAAACGATTCTGCTGTTTTTGTTTATCTGACCCAAAATTAGGATTTCTTACTTAAAATAGGTACTTAGCCAACTTTGGCAGCTTGTTTTAAAGACCNATATGACCAGCCATTTAAGCCCTANCCCCCATAAACGAATTTACATTCAGGAAGTGGTCACGCGGGATGGATTTCAGGCTGAAAGNGCCTTTATCCCAACTGAGGAAAAGATTGCTCTNATTGATCGACTCAGTAATGCGGGTTACGCCAAAATTGAAGTGAGCTCATTCACCAGCCCCAAAGCCATACCGATGTTGGCAGATGCTGAAGCNGTGATGCAAGGCATCAATCGCGTTCCTGGTGTGGAGTACACCGTTTTAATTCCAAATCTCAAGGGNGCTGAACGTGCGATTGCTGTTGGCGTAGATGAATTCAATCTCGTGATGTCGGTGAGCGAGGCCCACAATCAGGCCAATCTCAAGATGAGTCGTGAAGATTCATTTAAGGGCTTAAGCTCAGTTATTGATCTGGCGCACTCTAACAAGATTGCAGTCAACATTTCTTTATCAACGAGTTTTGGCTGCCCAATGTCTGGCATCACCCCCCTCAAAGAATTAATGCACTGGATTGACCGATTTTCGGAAAAAGGCATTCGTGGCATTACNGTTTGCGATACCACTGGCATGGCTAACCCAGCCCAAGTTCAGGAAGTCTGTGAAACGGTCCAAGCTAAGCACCCCAACCTACAGTGGACCCTGCACTTCCACAACACCCGTGGCATGGGTCTGGCCAACGCTCTTGCAGCTGTTAATAGCGGTATAGATCGCTTTGACTCCTCGCTTGGTGGCTTAGGTGGCTGCCCCTATGCCCCCGGCGCTACCGGCAATATCTGCACTGAAGAACTGGTACACATGCTTGATCTCATGGGTCTTAAAACCCATATGCAGATTGATACGCTTCTAGAATGCTCTAAGGATTTACAAAACATCATTGGTAGAACTTTACCCAGCCAATTACTGATGGCTGGTAAAGTAGATCGCGTGTACAAAGCACCTTGCCAGATCTAGTAAACACTCAAAAAAAATTAAACAATATCCGAGACAAGATCATGAAACCATCCTTCTTAGTTAAATCTATTCTTTCTTTTGCTATCGTGTTTTTAAGTGCTAGCTCAGCAGTGAACGCACAAGAATTTCCNCCAAAGAAAACAATCACGATGGTGGTTGGCTTTGCTGCAGGTGGATCTGCTGATAACGCGGCTCGCATCATTGCCAAAAAACTGAGTGAGGATCTTGGGCAGAATGTGATTGTCGATAACAAGCCTGGTGCCGGTGGGAATATTGCCCACGCTTTTACTGCGAATGCGCCAACCGATGGATCGGTGATTTTGTTTGGCTCGATTGGACCGCTTTCNATTGCTCCTCACTTGATGAAGTTGCCTTACGATCCTCAAAAAGATTTGGCGCCCCTCACTATGGGTGTGACCTTCCCCAATGTCTTGGTAGTGATTCCAGAGTTGGACATTAAGACTCTCAAAGAGTACGTAGCGTATGCCAAGAAGAATCCCGGCAAAATTACTTTTGCCTCTACTGGAAGCGGCTCAGCCTCACACCTGCAGGGCGAACTCTTCAACGTTAGAGCAGATATCGATACGGTTCACGTACCTTATAAGGGAGGTAGTCCAGCGATGGTTGACTTGCTCGGCGGCAGAGTCTCTTCTTACTATTCAGCATTAGCAACTGCGGAGCCTTACATCAAGAGCGGCAAACTGATTCCGATTGCTAGCACTGGACTAAAGCGTGCACCTACCCTACCAAATGTTCCTACGATCGCAGAGTCAGGCTACCCAGGCTTTGATGCTGTCAACTGGTACGCATTCGTGGCTCCAGGCAAAACACCTGAAGTCATTTTAGATAAATGGAATAAAGCCTTAGTTGCCGTGTTGACCGATAAAGTAACTAATAAGCAATTAGCTGAACATGGCTTAACACCCAATCCAGGATCGCGTGAAGATTTAGCCAAATATATTGCGAGTCAATCTGCCACTTGGGGCAAGATTATTGCTGACAGAAAAATTACCGCCGAGTAAGAATTTATTCCGACCCTACTCAGCGGTATTGATGCTAAGAAGTGAGTAACTGCAAGTCAATCTATTGAGCAGTCCAACCACCATCCATATTCCAAGCAACACCCCTTACCTCTGAGGCATCGGGCCCGCAGAGAAACACTGCTAAGGCAGCCAACTGTTCTGGGCTTACGAATTCACCAGAAGGTTGTTTCTCAGAAACCAAGGCAATCTTCGCGGCGTCATTCGAGATGTGCTCACGTTCCGCTCTAGCATCCACTTGCTTTTGAACCAATGGCGTCAAAACCCAACCAGGACAAATAGCGTTACACGTAATACCAGTGCGCGCATTTTCAAGAGCGGTGACTTTGGTTAAACCAACAATGCCATGCTTAGCAGCAACGTAGGCTGCTTTTTGGGTTGAGGCGACCAAGCCATGCACTGAGGCTATGTTAATAATGCGACCCCAGTTACGCTTTTGCATTCCAGGAAGTGCGTGGTGAGTTGTATGAAAAGCAGAGCTCAAGTTAATTGCAATAATGGCATCCCATTTATCGGCTGGAAAATCTTCAATATTGGCTGTGTACTGATGCCCGCATTGTTCACCAATATGTCGAGCGCCCCAAAGCGTTTTTCGGTTTGCTTAATAAGATCTTCAATTTCAGCGGGCTTGCTCATATCAGCGCCGTGGTAATCCACTTCTACGCCACAAGCCTTAATTTGTGCAATGGCGGCGTCTTTTTCACCAAAGCCATTGACCATAATATTGACGCCCTGCTTTGCCAGGGCAATTGCCATACCCAGACCAATACCGCTGGTGGAACCTGTTACCAGGGCTGTTTTACCTTTTAATGTAGACATATCCGTATTCGCCATCAAGTTGAAAAGTTATAAAACCTCTAAAACTTGATGTTACAGGAGCAAATTACCCCTGCAAAATGGGGTATGCACCAAGAAAACTCGTTTATTGTCTCTTTCTAGCCAAAGCAGAGGCCTAAATCGATTCTTTTATACAATTCCTTGACACCCCACCATAAAGGGCAAACAATCGGGGGGTAGGCTTTATTTGAAGTCCTATTTAGGCGTGTTGTAGAGCGAGACTGATTAAAAAGTATTCACCCTCATCACGGTTGTTTTAAGTTTATGTAATGGAGTTCGCATGGCGACCGGAATTGTTAAGTGGTTCAATGATGCAAAAGGTTTTGGCTTTATCAAACCTGATGATAGTGAAGAAGAGTTGTTCGCGCATTTCAGCGCAATCAATATGGGTGGCTTCAAAACCCTCCAAGAGAACCAAAAGGTAACGTTTGATATTACCCAAGGTCCTAAAGGCAAACAGGCTACCAACATTCAAGCTGGTTAATTGTCCTTAGATCATTATCAAAAACCCAGGACTTGTTCCTGGGTTTTTTTATGGGTCTTAAGCTATCGACTACACCTTCCGGCGCAAAGATTTTTTTAGATCTTGCCCAATGCCCGCAGAATCTTTTCACCAGTAATGGGTTGATCAAAGACGCTTGCCTCAAATGGGGCTAAGGCATCATTAATCGCATTCATGACTGCGCCTGGGGCTCCAGCAGTACCAGCCTCACCTGCACCCTTTGCACCTAGCTTGGAAGATTGAGTTGGTGTCTCGACGTGCGCAACCTCAATATCCGGCATTTCATTAGCCATCGGCACTAGGTAATCAGCCATGCTCCCGTTTCGAAGTAAGCCACTCTCATCGTAGAGGCACTCTTCAAATAGCACCCCACCAATACCTTGAACAATTGCACCGCGCACTTGTTCATCCACCAACATTGGATTTAATACACGGCCGCAATCCTCCACCGCCCAATGCTTTAAGAGTTTTACAAAGCCAGTATCCGGATCCACTTCAACATAGGAGGCCTGGACCCCATTCGTAAAGATAAATGGGTAATCTTTTTGGGTGTAATGACGAGTCACCATTAAGTCTGCCGAGAATCCAGCTGGCAAAGTGTCAGTCCTAAAATACCCGATGCGACCAATCTCGCTAAAAGGCAATAACTGTTCGCCTGTCGCCTTATCCAAGACATGACTGCGGCGCACCACTAATTCTTCTGGGGCTCGTTGCAAGATCGCTCCAGCCAATTTCAAAATATTCTCTTGTAAAGCTTGGCAAGCAAGCAAGACTGCTTCACCACCAACACCTGCGCCGCGCGACGCCCAGGTTCCACCACCATAAGGTGTGACATCTGTATCGCCAGTAACAATTCGAACATCTTTAATAGAAATGCCGACGGCATCAGCAGCAATCTGAGCATAGATACCTTCAGTTCCCTGCCCTTGCTCACCAACACCAATCAGAATAGACACGACCCCACTTGGATCTAGTCGTGCAGAAGCACCATCTTGCGAGGCAATGCGAGCACCTCCCACACCATAAAA
>Ga0007847_100054_pt1 | contig 9572 bp, 2 predicted proteins | sample CryBogCBH24Jun08_FD_54974 | JGI IMG/M metagenome (GOLD analysis project Ga0007847, IMG submission 54974) | Freshwater microbial communities from Crystal Bog, Wisconsin, USA - CBH24Jun08 | ecosystem: Environmental > Aquatic > Freshwater > Lake | place: Crystal Bog, Wisconsin, USA | collected 2008-06-24 | reverse complement strand
TGCGTAAAGATATGCTGGCAAAAACAAGGGGCCCAACCATGCGGGTAAACGTAATTCAGATTACGCGCCCAGTAACTATAGATGAAAAGGAAGATTAAGGTACATTTCCCATGGCTAAAAGTACCCCCGCAAGGGGGCTTTTTTGTTCCGACTTTAAACCCTGAAGAGGTAAGGGTGCTTGGTTTAAAAGCAGCCCTTTACCATCAAGTTCCAGCTAAAGCCCAAGTAGGAAGAAAAAGTGGGAAACTGGGGGTCTGGTTTACTCGCCTACGCTAGCCCTAAAGTCTTTAGCCAAATCAATTTTATCCTGTCTAATTTGGTCAAGTTCTTTACGTTTTTGCGCCGGGCTAAGAGTTCTATCGCCACGAATCTCGCGTTCTTGTTTATTAAGTTCGCCCATTTGCTGTTTGAATGTACCAGCAGCAGACGCAGAATCAATTTCTCTTGAATACCGTGTGTAGAACTTATCAGCTTTGTCTGGATTTTCTGACTCAAGATTGGTATAAGTATTGTGCAATTGCTCTATGTTAGCCATAGAATCGTATGCTTTATTAATTAAACCAGCCCCATCAGAAGGTTGGAAGAAACTACCAACTAAAGGCAGTTCATGGGCAGTAGCTTCAGGAGCCGACGTACCACGCAAAACAGGGTTAAACATAGACATAAGCGCTATACCAGTAGTGCTTGTGTAACTTTGAATAAAGTGGTCTAACTGAACTGGTGAAATACCTAAGTACTGGCCAACAAGTTTAGAAATTTCAGTTGTGTTAGCGTGCGAACGGTACCCCGCTTGCTGGGTTTTATCGCGGGCACTTTCAATTGGAGACAAGCTATACAAGTCAGTATTTGTTAGCGCCTCAACAACTGGTTTAACACCTTGTGGCAAGAATGCGGTTGATACCCCAGGAACGTTTCCAACTAACTGTTTGGCAAATGCAGGCAGTACATCTTTAGATTTTGCATCTGTAGCAGCTAAGTTATACATAGCTTCCGGTAAAGACTTAAATATTACGCCTGATTCAAATGGAATTGGTACGCGTACAACATCTTTCATACCTGGCATTGGGATAAACCAGTAGTTTAACTTCTCGTCTTCAGTAGCATTTTTGTATGCTTTATTATTTTGCATCAAAGCGGTGTATAGCAAAGTTGTCCCGGCTACAACAGCTCCGCGTTTTAAAAGAGAATTTTTAACGTTAAGTTTATCTTCAAACAAAGATTTACCTAAACCGGAACGAATAAGGGTATTTAAACCTTGAATCTGCGCATTAAAGAACGGAATCATTACGCTGAGAGCCCGCACGCTAGGGGAATAACCGTGTTTGGTAAAGTTTTGGGATTCTAACGTAGCTAAGGATGCCTCCATTGGAGTCAACCCTTTCTTAATAAATCCGTTATATAAAGTTAAACGTGCTGATTCGTCAGCAATAATTGCCAAACGGTCTGCTTTAGCCCAAAGTTTTTCCCAACCAGACTGCCCACGAGCCATTTGCTGGGAGATTGTACGCATGTCTGACATGGTGCCGGCATAAACGTGGCCGCCAATAATACCTTGTTCTTGTAAAGCGCGAAGTTCAGGGGCGGTACCTTCAATACTCTTCTTGATATTCCCAAGCACATCTACAACGGGACGTACGTCCGCGCCAGTTTTAATCCAGCTATCTATGGATTCTTTAAATGCTACACGGGCAGAATACGCTGGGAACCTAGTAACCGCTTTACGCAATAAATTAGCAGGCCCTTGCAAGAAACTAATAGCAGAAGGCAAAGTCATTGAAATACCTTCCATACCACGCGCAATCATATCGCCTGGAATGTTGCCAAACAAAGCTTCAGATTGACGGCTAATTTCTGCACGCGCACGAAGTTTTTTGTACTCTTCAGTATTAGCTTTACCAGCTTCTCGCATTGCGTCTAAACGATCTTCAAGTTTTTTTGATAGACCAGACGTTTGAATAACAGCATGCTTTTCTTCACCGTTTTCGTAAAAACGAATAACGTTAGGGCCGGCTGGGCCATTACCATCATGTACTTCCGCAATGCCAAGAGTGCGTAAGGTATGCGCAGTATTTTTTGTTGCAATGTTACCCATTGCCATATCAGTAAGCATATAAGTATTTTGAAGCGAGCTTACCTCAAAGTTAATAATGGACTTATCGCCACCCAATAACTCTTTTAAATACTGTTGCGTTTTGATGTCGCCAATACGAATGTGGTTTTCTTCATCCCAAATTGAACCATCAGCACGTTCGCGATAGTATGGAACGTAGTCGCCTTTTTTAAGATTATCAGCAACTTCTTTTGCTAAGCGGCCAGTTTGAACAGCAAAGTCAAGCAGCCCATTATTGTATTCGCGATACATTTTTCTAGCTTCTTGGAAATGTGGGTTAGAGCGCCCAAACTTAAGTATTTCATCTAGTTCTTTTTGGCTAATCTTACCAGCCAAATCTAATTTTTCTAAACCGTTTGGAATAGATGAAGCCCGTTCAGCCGCTAAGTACAAACCAAACTGCTCATTAGCTGCTTCAGCGTTACCAATTTCAGATGCTGCTTTACCGATTGTTTGAAAAATATCTTTAAGCCCTGGCTTTTTTGCACTCTTATATTGGTATTCGTTGTACTGATTTTTTTCTAGCATAATAGGGCCATGCGTAGCAATCTCAGCAACGGTGTTGTTGCGCTGATCATATAGCTTGTTGTAATACATCATCTGCATGCCTTGCAGCTTGTCAGCCATATTTCTAGCAATATATTCAAGGCCTGCAAAACGATCAACAAAACGGTGCATCAAACTCATACCCAACGCCCCGCCCTTAATTTTTTCTGTAAATGGCTTTTCTTGGGCAATAACAGATTTACCTTTGTCTTGCAAAACACTAGAAAAACTAGCTTTATATACTGGCTTGCTAGCAAACGACACTTCACCATTTTGCATACGCGATGCAATAGGCCGCGAAGCATCAAAGTCTTTACGAGCATCTTGAAGCAACTTATAAATATCAGATGTGCTAATGTCTAAATCCAAGCCCATTTTACGCAAGCCAGACCGCACCGCACCGACCAAAGCTTTAAGCCATTCATTGGCTTTCTCAACAAAACTCTTAGTCGGCCGTTTTTCTTCTGTGTACGCAATCATTTCTTTAACTGCTGCTGCCATAGCTTCAGCTTCTGTTTTGCCGGCATAGAGCGCAGAGGCATGGGCTTTTTCCGCTTCTTCACCTACGCCTAGTTTATTAGCTAGACCAAGTACGCCACCTTCTTGTTTAGAAATCTTATTAATAAGCGCTTTAACACCTTCGTCACCGAGCACACCTTCAACTCCTAAGTGGCCAGTAATTTCATGGGCTAACGTCTTTTTAAGGTCAATTGCATCCGCATGGTTTTTTGTTATTACAAATACTGTTCCGTCTGGCAGAACACCACCCCGTACTTCATCTGGGTTGTGGCCCGAAGCTTCCATAATACTGCGCAGCGCTGGGGTGGCTTCTTTGACCACAATCATTTTCAAGCCTTTTGGCTTAGCTACTTTATTGATAATGGCTTTAGCTTCAGCGTGGTCAATACCAGCGCCGCCGTGGGCTACATCATTACGAGCTTCCCAATCGTTGGAATTTAACCCACTAAATAAAGTGCCAAAATCTTCGGCGCTTAAATCGGCTTTTTCAAGTTCATCAAACTTATCTTTTTCTTTAAGGAGCTGGTTGACCTCTTTATCATGCTCCAACCGTTCTTCAGGAGTTATTTCTTTTTTGGTGCCACGTTCAAACATTCTAGGTGGGTGAACCTGGCGGGTAGCGGGGCCTTTAGCTCTTTCAGAAATCTTTGGTTCGACTTCTACTTTAGCTTCAACACCTTCACGTTTTGCTTTTAAAACAGCTATTTTGGTTTTAATTTTTTCTGCAGCTTCTTTAGCGGTCAAGGCCTTAGCCCTTACTGCTTTCATTTTTTCGGTTACTGCTTTGGCATCCGCAAGAATTTCTGCTCTAATGTCTTTGCGTTCTTTATTAGTAGTTTCATACTCTTCTTTTAACGCATTGCGCTCTTGAGCCAATTTTCTACGCTGTTCGTTGGCTTCTTTTTTAGCTTCTACTGCGCGTTCTGCCGCAGCTTCGGGCGTTTCTACGTTCTTAAGCTTTTCTTCCAACGCTTTTATTTGGTCATTGATCTTAGCCTTTTCACGTTTAGCCGTTTCTTTAGCACCCTGTTCGTTAATTTTTCTTGTTATTTCATTACGAGCAGCGCGTTTTTTAGCGTATTCAATATCTATATCGCGTTGTTTTTCAAGAGCAAGCCTATCATCCGCCGCTTTTTCTTCTGCAGTACGGGTAGGTTTAAGGGCTTCTTTAATTTCTAATTCTTTATTCGCAATTGCATCTTTAATTTTGTCACGAGTTTTGCCAGTTTTGGCTTTTTTAAGATTTGCCTGCAATTCAGCAAGTTCACTACGTAACTGTGTAATTTTTCCAGATACTTTAATTCCTGGCAATTCAAGACCAGAAGCTAACCTTTGTTGATTATCACGACTTTGTTTAGCCGCCGCCACTATAGAATTAAGCATTTCTGCTTCTTGAACTCGTATTGCAGTTTTAGCTTGGGCAATTTGCCGAGCTAATTGTGCTTGGGGAGTTTTTTCGTATTTACGTTTTAAATTTTCAAGAATTGAACGTTCTGTTTTTAAGTTTGCTTCTCGAAGCGTTTTAGCTCTTGCATGCAATGCGTCAATTTGAGCATTGCGTTCTTTTTCTGTATCAAGCAATCGTTGTACTTCACCTTTAACATACTCAAGATGGTCTACAAGAACGTCACGATTTTTTGTTAACTGTTCGCTTTTTTCTCTATAGGCCTTAAGTTTCTCTTCATTTTCTGGCCTAATTCGATTGTAGTGTACGCGTAATGCTTTTTCAGCCTCATTAATTTTTGCTACAGTATCTTGGCCTTCTTTAATTAACTTACCTTTTGTCTGCCATAAAGCCGTAGCTTCTTCATTAAGTTTATTAATTAATTTATCAGCATTAGCAACGTCTTCAACAAATGCTTCTTGCGCTTCAATTTGTCTACGAAGTTCTGCAGTAGATTCTTCTACAGCAGCCGCTTTTTCAGAAGCACGTTTTTCTGCAGCAATTCTATTTTCTTCAGCACGTTTTTCTAGAACTTCTAGTTCTGCTGCAGCTTTGGCTTTAGCTTCATTTAGCTTTTTACTTTGTGCTTCAACTAATCTTCTAAAATTACTTGGGGTAGCACGAACAGTAGCTATTGGTTCTAATTCTTTTTCACCAAATAACTCGCGTTGTTCTACAACACCAACGTTAGATACGTCAGGAGCTTTAGCTTTTTTATCTTCCTCAGCCATACGCTGAGCTTCTTCTGTACGCAGTTCTTTAACCAAAGATTGAATTTTTTCTTGGGCCCGAGCTATTACAGCTTCGTTTGGTTTTTCTTGGCTGCGTTCGTCCGCAATTAATTGCTCTTGGTATTTAATTTCATTTGACCGCTCATCACGTGGGTTAAATTCACGTTTTAAGACTGGTTCAAATCTGCTTACTGGGTTCTTAATTGCAACAGCATCATGCGTTATATTAGCAATATGCTCAGCAATAACCGCCTGCCCAGTTTCAGGCGATGCAATTTCTCCTGTAGCTAAGCGTTTAATGTCGCTAATAGCTTCCATGAATTTGCCGCGAACTGTTTTAACCTGTTCTAGATTTAGCGGTATGCTACCAGCAACACGGCGATGCGCCGTAACTTCGTCAACTAAAGATTCAGCAAATGCTTTTTCGGCTTGAGCAACTCGATTTTCTAATACGCTCTTAGTAGATTTTGCCCGTTTAGTTGCGCCACCAATATAATCGCGGTTAGCTAAAGCGCCAAGAGATTCAAGTAATGTTTCAAGATGCTTACGTTGGGTACGTCTTACGCCGTTTATAAGCTCATGGTATTTACGTATTTTTTCGGGTACTTGGGTGCCAACAGGCAGATCAATATCTTTATCCAAATGCTGGATACGTTCAGCCAGATTACGCATCTGACCAATAACTTCCATCACTTCGTATCTATTTGAAGTAGCTCGATTACGTTTAGCGCGCGCTATATCTAGCTTGCGCTTTAACCCCATCAAGGCACCGCGTAATGTTAAGTTATCTCCGACATGGCGTTTTAAAGTAGCCAGTCTACCCATAACTTCTGGGTTAGTTTCATTTAATGGAAATGCCTCAGAGATTGCCGCAGTAGTACGTTGGCTAGCGCCTTCTTTTAAATTTTGTGCATTAAGGGCGTCTTGCCGTCTTTTAATATCAGCCAGCAACTGATCACGCTCAACTTGAACTGCCGCTAGTTTTCTACCAGCAGGCGTAAGTTCACCGTCTTTTTCTAAAGCCTGCCGTTTGCCAGCAGCCGCTTTCATTTGATCGTCAAGTTCCTTAGCTTTGTTCTCCATATCCCGTATTTGACGGGCTTCTTCCATAGGATCAACACGGGTCAATGCTTGGTCTCTAGGAGGTTCAGCTTCAGTTCTTGTTTTTGGGCGAGCCGCTTCTACTGCCGCTGCACTCTGTTCAAGCATACCTTTAAGGTCAATAGCGCCTCTAATATCATTACTACTATTGGCTTTATCAAACAAGTCCTGCAACATATTATGGCGGTTGACAGCCTGCGCGTATTGCTCTTCTTGCGCTTTTTGAGCAGCAATATCTTCTTCAGTGGCAGGTGCAGCTTCTTCGCCCAAATATTTTTTCTGGGTAAGTTCTTCAGCTTGTTTACCTGCCCGCTCTTCTTTTTCTTGTCTTTCAGCGCCTTCAAAATCAAACGCACCTTGAGTCTCTTTGGCTGGGCCTAAGTCTGCTAGTTTCTTTTCAGCAGTTTCAATCTTGGCGCTAAGGGCATCAAGACGTTCTTTGTCGTACATTCCGTTAGTCATATTGAGACTTTGAAATTCAGACTTAGCCGTTTTAATTTGTTTTTCTAAAGCCGCACGTTGTTGTGCTTCGGTTTTTTCAGCTGGGCCTAAAGCTTCAAGCTGTTTTTGTGTAGTTTGTAACACATCTGTTAATTGAGCATGGCGCTCAGACAATTGTTTATATGCGGGAATATCGCCTTTTTCAATGGCATTATTTAAATGACCTTCAACAGTTTCAATTGTTTGTTTAAGAGCTGGAATACTATTCTCCAGCATCTGACGATGTCCAGCTAACTGATCTTCTTGTTGTTCTTTTTCCGCTACAGTTCGTTGGTCACGGGCAACTCCACTAACTCCTGGCTGTTCTTGTTCAGGGACTTCCATACCAAGCAAATCGCCAGTCTGGCGTTGAGACTGCTCAAACCCTAATTGTTGCCGTCTATCTGCAAGCCGAGCCGCTTCTTCTTCATCTAGGGCTTGTTGTTTTTTACGTTCTGTTTCAGCAAACTGCGCAGCTCCAGCTTCAATAGCTTTCTTTTCACCACCACGTTTAGGCAAGCCATGCAACGCACCAAATATGGGGGACAGCTCCAACGCTCCTAGAGCACTTTCTTTATAAGACTGCAACGCTTCTGGGCTTAATACATCTTCACCAGCTGATGCACGACGCGCCGCTTCTGTACCAACCATCATGCCAGTACCAGCAACAGCGTTAGTGCCTGTTTCAGTTAAAAAGTTTCTTGTAGTGCTATGTAGTTTTGCTAAGGCAGCTTCTTGTTTAATAGCCCCCGTGGCTACTTGTTCGCCAAGGTTTTCAGCTTCTTTGCCTAAAATACCACGAGCAGCTTTTGGAATTGCGCCCATGCCAGGCAAGCCAAACCCAGCAAAAGTAGCTTGAAGAAGACCCGCCGCAACTGCTTTTGGAAGATCCTCAGGCTTGCCTTTTTCTTTAGCGTATTCTAAATTTTCACCGATTTCAGCAGGCAGGTCAGAAATAGATGTAGCTAAAGAACTGGCTAATGCACGGCCTGCTAAACCACCAATTACAGAAGCACCTGCAATTTCTGGGGCAGCTGCAGCTAAAGCGGCGCTACCGGCAAAACCAGCAACAGCTGGCGCAGCATATCGACCAACAATACCACCAACAGGTTCTGCAACGTACTTACGTGCAGCGGCTCCTACACCAGGAAATAAACCTTCTTTAAATGCTGAGGCTACATCTTGATCTGTTGTTGGTATAAAGCTATCTTGCGCACCTTTGGCTTTATCTTGTTCAGCCCAGCCTTTTAGCGTGTCGCTATTTAGTAATGAACCTAATCCAGCTTCTGTAGCTACTTTGGCTTGATTCCAACCTTGACTTACCGCTGAACCAAAACCTTGACGTTCTTCACGTTCTTCTTGAGATAAGAAGGCTTCTGGCATTTGCTGCTGAGCTTTTGCATACGCTTCGTGTGGGTCCATTCCTTTTGGGACTTCAAGATATGCTCCGTTCGGTAGCTGTACGTATGCCATAAGTTCTTCACTAAATGCGTTAAATTAAATTGTAATTACCAGGCCGGCGTTAGCCTTGGTTTAACTTCACAGTTGGTGCGCCTTCAGGTATTGTACCAGTAACATTAAGCGGTGCTTTACCCGTAATTAAATAATCTCTATATTGTGTTGGTCCTGTAATACCAAGAGTATTAAGCTTACGAAGTTCTCCTGGTTTTACTTTGTTCCATTGCTCAGTTGCTTTTTCTAAAGAAATTGCGTCTGGGTCCTTACCTTTACCAGAACCTAAATATCCAGCATAAGCGCTGTAATACGGAGCCATCATAGCATTCTTTTCATGCTCAACCGCCAAAGAACCGGTCTTATACATGAGGTCTGTATTAGCATTTTCATACTTAATAGCCTCTTCAATCTTGCCTTGGGCACGAAGTTCTTTAGCTTTTGCCAAGTTAAAGTTGAATTGCTCGCGGTTATTATCCAGTTCCCGCACAACTTTATAGCTATTTTCAAGGGACGGAAGTCCAGCAGTTGCACCTTCACCAAGAGCTTTACCTAATGGGCCTACTGTTGACATTACTTTTGCGCCCATATTCATTAGAAAACTACCTAAACCTTGACTTTTAGCTTCCGCAATTTTTTTGTCATGGTCGGCTTGGCTTGACGCTAAATTAGCAAATGGGTCTGGCCCATTCATAAACTCTTTATAAGCAGCCGCAAGCGGTGAAGGTTGACCAGCTTGAGTAGTTTGACCAGAAGGATTTCCAATACCAGGACCACCAGCCGGAGCGCCAGGAGCCTTAACAACAGGAGTACCAGGGGTACCGGCCGGGGCAGCGCCAACAGGAGCATTGGGGTTTTGTGGGCCACCTTGTTGCAACGTTGCTAATTCTGCCGCGGTTGGTGTTGAGTTAATTGTTGGTGTAGTAGCTAACGGAGCTACATCTGCTTGAGTTAAAGTACCAGCCTGAGCTTTGCTTAAAATTCTAGATTGTGGGTCTGAGTACATGTAGTCTTTTACCGACTGCAAAGCACCGCTAACATTAGGTACATAGTCACCTAAATTACTAAAGAAAGCAGCATTTTGTTCTTGTCGTTTTTTTATTTGCTCTGGTGTATTTCTTAGACTGCCGCTACTTGCTATTTGTCGCATTTGTTCATTAGTTAAAGGAGCCGCATCACCGGGCATATC
>Ga0007847_100049_pt1 | contig 10050 bp, 19 predicted proteins | sample CryBogCBH24Jun08_FD_54974 | JGI IMG/M metagenome (GOLD analysis project Ga0007847, IMG submission 54974) | Freshwater microbial communities from Crystal Bog, Wisconsin, USA - CBH24Jun08 | ecosystem: Environmental > Aquatic > Freshwater > Lake | place: Crystal Bog, Wisconsin, USA | collected... | reverse complement strand
ACACTGATACTAGCGTGATGTAATGCAAAGTCGTCAATTGCAGATGGCACAAGTGATAATACAGTTGTTCTTACCAAATTCTTTTTTACAAAGTGAGCACCCCATCTCACTTCAGGTTTGCGAAATACCCTCCGAACATGAAGGCAGACTCTCTTCATTCCTACTATATACTACGAATATATTCTTAATATCTCTTTGATAATCTGATGTCTCATCACATCAGATTCTGAAAACTCCACCATACCAATCCCATCTACTGGCCTCTTTCGGAGTCTCTCTATAAGATCCCTGAGACCATTCTCCTCAAATCCTCTCTCGTACTGATTCAGATCACCTGTAATCACGAGCTTTGAATCCTGACCAATACGTGTCAGGAGCATCTTCATCTGATTGGGGGTTGAGTTTTGCATTTCGTCAGCAAGAATCCAGCAGTCACTAAAGGTTCTTCCGCGCATAAATGCCAAAGGACAGTTCTCCGGCTTGAGATATCTTGGAAGTACATCAGTCATTGGCTTAACCCAATGCTCCATCTTTTCATCAAGAGTCCCAGGAAGAAATCCGTGTGACTCGTCAGCTGATACTGCAGGGCGTGTGAGGATGAGGCGTTTAGCTGTGCTGGCTGCTGCAGCCTTGCAGGCCATCATAGTCTTTCCGGTCCCCGCTGGACCTGTAGCAATGACGATGGGGTAAGAGAGTTCCTTCAGCAGACTGGAGTACAGAACACGTGCCATATATTATGGTGTATATAATATATGGCAGTAAACACCGCATTATTCAATCATATACCATATGGAATTGCAAATGACTCAAGTGGTAATATCTACATTTTTGATGAGAATGGAATATCTAAGAATAACACACTCTTAATTTCTCCGGCAACTTTGATTAGTCTATTTCCAAATATAGTTAGAAACGGAAAAATTTATTCAACTGCAGGCGCAGATATTAGTAATCCTAATAATTTAGCAGTTTGTAACGACGTAATCTATACATTTGGGGATGCATATAGTTCCGATCCAATTTATGCATTTGATCTAAATGGAAATTTATTAAGTACAACTCCTGCTTATACACATCCGAAAGATACCCCTTCTTTTTTTATTTCTGGATGTTCCCTCGTTGTAGCCGACAAAGACAAAGCGGTTTATAGTATAAAGCCTCTATTTCAACTTTTACAGACTAATACAGGTATAGCCTCTTCTTCAACTCAGCAATATTCAGATTGTAAGTATTCATTTATACTGTTTTTTATCATTTTAATGTTAATTATATCTAGATGATTGTCTTAGTTCCAGGTAAAACTAAAAAATGGACTGCGATATTTCCAGACGGCTCGAAAGTTTCATTTGGTGCCAAAGGCTACGAGGATTATACTATTCACCATGATCCCGAACGACAGAGACGATATATCATTCGGCATCAGAAGAGAGAGGATTGGTCAGATCCCCACACTGCAGGATTCTGGTCAAGATGGCTCTTGTGGTCAGAGCCTACAATGAAAGGTGCTTTAAAAGTGGTTGAAAGAAAGCTTAAACAGAAGGTGATTCTTTCAAGAAGATGAACATTCAGCGATTTGTACTCTTGATGAGTGTGTTACATGTGAGTAGATATATGGCTGAGTATCTTCATTGGCATTATTGTGCCAAGTCATTCTTCAGTTCCTTGGTGACAACACATTCACCTATATGTCAAGGTCTCCGTAGTCTATCAGATACATCTGGATTACAATCGGCCGGAACCATAAGTAAAGTCCTGGGACTAATAGCCAGTATGCAGCCGTGAGAGCCAAAGGGGCTCTTTCAATCGGATTATGTTTTACAAACTCTGAACCATCCCTGAACCACTGATGAATCTCTTGCTTTGTATAAGGCATCACAGGTTCTTGAAAGCCTTTTCCAGTTTCTCTATTCATCAGTTGTCTCGGACCAATTGGAAACTTGTAACAGACCGGGCAACATCTACAAATCTTTGAACCCACCTTTTTGTACATGACAATATTCAAACTCAGATCCAAAGGACTATGCTGTAACCAAGTGTAAAGAGCATCAGTCTCTGGACCATTCGTCCAAATGCTAATCTTCAGAGGAGCCTTACACCTGTAACAGGTTGCTCTATTAAATATGTACATTATATTATAGAGATGATATTACCTTTAGGCACATATATATACAGAGGTTCTCATTCCGAATCCAAATCAGCAATGCACTATATTGGTCAAAGACCAGAGTATCTCAGGGCTGATTTGCCAGTTTTTTTTGCTGAAGATGCAGATGATGTCGAAGTGTATGGACGTGCCGTCAAATATCAGACTACAAAGTCTCTCAAGCTTCTAAATATGGGTGATCTCAAGACGGTCGTAGATCTTATGGACAGGGCGAAATCAGAAGAGCTTAAGAAGAGTATAGGTAAAGCATTCCGTGTATCGAGTGGAATCATTCGTCGAGTGTCCAAGATTAAGTATGATATCCATGTTGCAGTCTTTATTTGCAAACTTGGATATGATGGATATTGGGCACCCAGACTCAAAGGAAAGTACGAAAATACATTCCATCCCGAAATTGTCCTGTGTGGATCAAGAGACGTTCTCAAAGTTGTAGCCATAGAGGGTGCTCGAGGCCCACCCCCCCGTAACGAGCAACGAGGAGTCACGAATGACATTAGAGCATCCGTATCAAAAAGTGTGTACCTGTAGGCTTCAGGTTTCGTGGATACGCATCAAGTAAAATGGACGATTACAGCATCAAGCTAGCCAACAGCATCATGAAGTTCAAGGCGTCCGCGAACAAGCTCAAGGAGGAGAAGATGAAGAAGCGAATAATTTTTTTGGAGAATGCACCGAAAGTAGAAGCCATTCACAAGACTGCGAAATGTCAAGCTCGCACTCTTGAGAACAAGCCTTGCCCGTTTCGGGCTACTTGTGGAAAATTTTGTAAACGTCATGTAATTTAGATATAAATCTGTTTCTCAAGTTCACTGATACGCCTGAGTAATTCAATCTCAATTTGTTCTTTGTGCACTAGTCGCGTCTTTAGTCTCTCGATCTCATTCTCAAATTGTTTCGCCTTGATTCTGATATCCTTAATCTCCTGAACAGACTCATAGTTCTGATGTATTTTTGTTTTATAATGTGTTTTCAGTGATGAACTGTTCTTATAGAAGAACCCTGGTTTGCAGGGACACTGCAAAAAGGTAGCAACCTCCATATGCAAAAAGCGGGGTTTATATTTAAATCACCTCATTCAGAAGCATCAAGTTGTCAATTGTCTTTCCAATCTTAATTAGTAGATGTGTCTGCTCCTCGACATCCAGAAAATAGACAGAAGGTAGCATACTCATAATCATATACAGAGGGGTTGTGACAAATGTATCGTCGCAGATAGAGTCTAGAATCTCACCAAGCTCATTCTCAAGCTCAACCTTGACATGATCCTCTAGGAGCTCTACACGCTCCGTGAGGCGTAGCTTGATGTCGGTAGCAGATAGGTTGTTATCGTCAAGGCCATACAGAACAGAGTTCATTGTACTTATTCAGGAGCTAGTTTCTTTATACCAAAAGGGTGAAGGAGACATACCCAGGTCTTTTGGTGTCCAGGACACAATGCATCAACTACCGCATGCTAAGCGTGCCAAAGGCAACCCCTTGGGCGAGGATTGCTTCCTGAAGAGGGATGGAACTATCGAGAAGGATGAGGATAAGATTATCAAGGTGCAGAGGATGTGGAAGGAGGAGATGTACAAACCATATGGTAGGATGATGCTCAAGGTTCAAAAAGACTTTATGAGTTTGCAGAAGTGAAGAAATTTAAACCGTTTTTGTTTATAGATCGTGTAAAGCTATGATCTTGTTTCACTAGTCTCATGTCATAGCATGTCTTCATATGTTTCATCAAACTTTCGAGTGATGGAATTCCCCACTCCATATTCTTCAGGTACAGAAAGTCGTCGCGTCCCACGTAACCCATCTTAGTCTCAACCATATAAGGAGTCTTGACATACTCTTTCAGACCCCCATAGTCTGTGATGATGACTGGTTTATCTCTTATGGCTGCTTCTACTGCACCCATACCAACACCCTCTGAGAATGAACAGTTGACGTAGCAATCACAATGTGCATGAAACTTGTCAAGCTCTTCATCAGTCAGCATCTCCTGAACCACATACACATTACGTATATTCCAGTTGAGAGGTTCAACTGTGGTAGCCTTGAGTACCAGAATACAATCCGGCATCTGAAGTCTGATGAAAGCTTCAATCATCATTCGCACATTCTTTCTGTAGTCGGCAACATTTCCAATTGTATAGAATGTATAAGGATGTTCTGGAACAACTCTAGAAATTTGAAGCTCAGGTGAGTTGTGATACAATAGTCGCCACTCACCACCAAATTGGCGCTCCAGAATCTTTCGTGAATATTCACTTGGACAATATATTGGCTGAAACTCCAAGAGCATACTATACTGGGGATGAACAGTCTCCGTCTCGCACACAGTCATGACAATCACCTTTTTACACAGAGGTACGAAACGCTCCTTGAACATTCTCACTTGCCAATCCATGGGAATCAGAAAGGCAAACCCAATATCGTATTCAGTCTCTTTCGGGGTGTTGGTGAATTCGCAAAACTCTGCATTCACCAGCTCCGCATATCTTCTAGTCACATGACCTATTCCAGATTTCATATGAGGACCTATGAATAGCCACTTCATTTCTATGTATTATATATGAGTCTCGCTTTAATAGTTGCTCTTTCAGTCGCAGAGATCCTTGGCGACACTCAGTTCAAGTTTTATGCACGGACTGGTAACGCTGGAAACTTTGCAGGTGGTCTCGTAGGTTACGCACTAGTCATATATTTATTGATCAAATCGTTGCAGGTTGGCAATATCATATATGTGAATGGGATGTGGGATGGAATGTCAGCATTACTCGAAACACTATTTGCAATATTCATACTTGGTGAAACTCTCAATTCAAGATGGCAATTTGTCGGTCTTGGTATGATCATCATGGGAATATTTTTGCTTCGTCTGGGGGGTATAAAAAAGTAGTACACTTATTATATAATGAATATGTCTGTCGATTCTGACAAGGTGTGCAGAGTTGTTGAAGAGATTCGCGAACTCATAAAGGATAACATTCTCCCACGCCTTACGGAGATTGAGATGGAGATGAAGAAGCTACGACTTGAAACATGGCCGGTATCTCAGGCTATTTCTGAGAAATCACATTTTTATAATGCAGAGCTTTACAAAAAGAACTACATAGGATCTATTGACCTTGAGGATGCTGAGCGGCTTTTGAATCGTAAGAAGGAGATTTTGGGCTATAGATTTGATTGATTAGATTCTGATGAATAGAGTCTAAAAATCCATAATAGTCTGGGTCTCTGACTCGGTAGTAATTTTTTAGGACACATAGAGACTCGAGGTTTCGGTACATTGTTCTTATAAAAAGCGTGAACTTTAAACTAGCAGGTTCTTCTTGAACAGAAGACAAATGTCTTTCCATATTGGGGATACCCTTTGTTTCAGGCACGTAGCCCAGCCTAGCCGAATCTTTGATATATGGCGAGAGCCCGTCGATGGTTTGCATTATGAAGTTGTCGAAATCACGGATAGTTTCTATAGGCTTAAGATTTCGGGGGAACCCGATGAGCCTATAGACTGGGTACTCACGGAGGATCACGGTACATTTTACTACAAGTGTGAAACTGTGTTGGGTGAAGTAGAGGTTATTAAGATTGTTCCCAATTATAGAGAGTTTTACCCCGAGCACGATACAGACGATTTTAATTTGTACATGTAATAATAATGAGCCTTCAGAGCAGTCTGCTTCATATAGATACTGCACTAGCAATCACCCCCCAACTCATCCAATCAATCTCAACGTCCCTTTCAGGTGTCCGAACAACTGTATCATCGGGTGTTCCTAACATTATAAAACATGGTGGGAATCCATTTGATGTTACATATCAGTTATCCAATCCTAGATCTAGTTTCAGCGAAGTGATTCTACGGTCGGCAGAAATTCCTGTCGGCTTCTTTAATATCAGAAGCCCATTCAATGTGTTTAGTGTATATACAGATGGTATTCACACATTTACAGTTCCTCCAGCATATTATCCAGATATTGCATCACTTATTAGTACCCTAAACGCATCAACTGATCAGAACGGTGATAGTATGCTTACTAATGGTATAGTCTTATTCGTAAGTGGGACACAAATTGGATTTGTAATGACTGGTGCGGGGTCAGGATATATTATCACAAATATTGATAATGGTCAGCCCAATATTGCATCCATGATTGGATTTTATAATCATCAAACATTTGATGATGCAGTTCCCATTTACGGGCCATCTCCATTCAGAATCTCTTTCGACGATTACATCAACATATATATACCACTCTTCAGAGGGTCATCGAGTGAACCAAACCCCATTACATTCAAGGTTCAGGTTGACAATTCTGTAGTTGTTTTTTATACATCATTAAAGTCTTATGTTCAGAGAATTGTAAATACAGATACAACCCTGAGACTCCAGACAATCGATATACAGATTAGAGATAGATTCGGTTCGCAGTTGGACAATAATGGGCTAGATTGGTCTCTGACACTTGAGATTATGTCTAATCCATAAAAATTGGTGACACCTGAACCCTTAGGAAAACTCCGCTAGAAGAGTAAGAACAGCAATGAAGTCCAACACCTATGAACCCACAGTCAAGACTGGTGAGACTTTCAAGCGCCCGAATCCTCGCCCTAAGCGTCTCCAGACCGTAGAGGCCAAGCCTGAGGCTCTGCCGACTATGGGTAATTCGATCCTTGCCAAGATTGGGCGAAATATGCTAAACCCATTCCCAAAGTTTGTACCCCACGAAAAGGTTGAACTCATAAAGAGGGAACGAATCATTCTGAAACGTCCATCGGCCAAGACTAGTATCATCAATCCTGTGAATGTGATTCTCAGGGTTTCTGGAAGCAAGGTCAAGGTTCGCCTCGACTGTAAGATGTTTGATATTCACCAAAAGTACTTGGCAAAGGGGAAGAAGCCACCACTGATGGAGTATGTCAGAGCACTCATCAGTTTTGGATATGCAGAAGAGAAAATTAACAAGGTTGTTGAGTCGTATAAAATGTGGGAAAACAAAGAGTTTCTAGACAAACTCCAAGCTGATATAGAGCGCATCTGGCCAGGTTCAAAGTCTAAAAAGTCTATACCAAAGGTGAAAAAGGTACTTAAGGCTGTGAAGAAATTATAACTCAATGAACTCTTCTTGGGCAGACATTGTTGATGAAGATCCACCTCCTCAACCTCCAGTTATCGAACCTAAGGAATCCAAGAATAATAGTTCAACATTCTTCTGAACAATGTTGCTATATGAAAGATTGGGATCAATCTCCTTACAGAGACCCTCCATAAGTGAATAGGATCTTAGGACTAGCAGGGTGGTCGAATCTAGTTCGACCGGAATCTTTGAAGCTTTTTGTTTGAGCTCCTCTGAGTCAATCTTGAACTCGGTAAAATTAAGTGTTGTTAGGTAATTTAAGAATTGATTCATGAAAATTTTTGTCGTCTCCTTGTCTCGCACAATCATACCCATATATATCATAGCATCTATCATAGCATCTATATCTCTAGACTGAACACTAAATACAAACTTGCGAATTCCATCACGATACTTGTCCGATATCTTGATGACATTTCCAAAGTCGTACATAACTATGGACTCACCTTGTGTTCCAACATTACCAGCATGCAAGTCTCCGTGAATAACTCCCTCATAGAGTAATTGTTCCAGAAACATATTAACGAGACGTTCACCCTTGAACCCTCTCTGAATTGGTCCTGATGGTACATAATCCATCACTATAAGATTGTCACTCGAGAGTTTAGAATATGGCCGAGGTATAACTATATCACTTCTGTCTCTATATATTTCACGAAATCTAAACAAGTTTCTAACTTCTCCACGAAAATCTAATTCAGAAAGTAATCCCTTTTCAAATTCATCGAGCCAAGGACTCAGGAAATTGAAACCGAAATTACCTAATACATCAACACACTGTCGGATGAGTCTCAAATCCTCCCTTATCATTGGCTCGATTTTTGGTTTTTTCAACTTTATGACTACATCTCTTTTTCCTAATTTGGCGCGATGAACTTGGGCGACGGAGGCGGTTGCGAGCGGTAATGGATCAACATCAGTGACTCCATCGGGTATGAGGCGGCGGAATTGTTCAAAGTCTAGGGGCGTTACTCTATCTCTAAGTGGGGCGAGATCACTCGAGAGCGTACCAAAAATATCACTTCTATTGGATATAAACTGTCCAAACTTGACGTATGTTGGTCCGGATCTATCCAACATTTTGAGGAGCCATTTCCCCCTGAGGGGAACTGGAACTAGTTTGTAACCTACGACCAATTCGAGTGGTCTTATTGATCTAGGTGACCACATCCTATACTATTTCTACATTATTTTCATCATCGTCATCATCCAAAAATGCTTTGAACTTGTCAACAAACTCTTGAACCATTTGCTTTTCTTCTTGTGCAGTTTTCTTTAGATTTTCGTGTAGGGTTTTGAAAGAATCTATCCGTCTGGACTCGGCTACTCTGCGAGCACGTTCAAGTCTTTTCGGAAGTTTGAATGTTGGCTTTGCACACGCACAGATCATCATTTATTATTAACCAGATAAAAAATAAGATGTCACATATAGTATGCTATATGTTATTGCAAAATATAAAGAGGATGTTTCATGGTGCAACAAGTTACAAAACAAGATTGTATATGACAAGTCAGATGGATCTATGCCCAATGTAGGGCGTGAAGCCAGTACATATCTCAGATATATCATCGATCATTATGATAACCTTCCATCTCATGTAGTATTTTTACAAGGAAATCCATTTGATCATGTTTCGATACCGATTGATTTTACAGCAACACCACAGGTTGATTATTGCAAACCATTTTTCAAGGATCTGAATACAGAGCCAGTGGATTATTATCAAGGACTTCACATACGGGAATATTTCATGCAAATATTTGGAAAACCTCCACCTAATATACTTGATGTGTCATATGGTGCTCAATACATCGTTCCAAAAATGTGTATACTTCAGCATCCGATTGAGTTTTATAAAAAACTATTATCAATGCTTAAGAATGATTCGTATGAACATGCTCACTACTATAACACATATGACCCAGAGTCACTCAATGCCTGGACAATGGAACGACTTTGGTATTACATCTTCACCTAAAAAGGGTGCCCTGAATGACCCAGGTTTTTGCATCTGAGAAAGTAAACCGTCACAGCCAAATGGAGCGTATAATGGAACTCAACCAGATGATGAACCGCTTCAATGAGTATTACAAGGGCCCTGAGTTTCCGAATCAGCTCTGCCGAACCCCCAATATGAATCAGATGGCACAGTACTCAAAGTGGGTCGAGGAGAGGGATGAGTTGACAAGCACATATTCGATGATCTTCAGTCGGTCTGACTGCCCCGGGTGCATCAAGAGCTGGAGTTTCACCTCTCTCGATGCCATCGAAAAGTACCTGACGGAAAGGATCCCAACCACTACGTGGGATCACAACTGGTATCCGAATGGCTTGAGCATATACAAAAATGCTGTAAACGGAAAGAATAAAGTAATGCTGCAGAGCAGTTATGATAACGAGGGGTATGCTCACGAAAAGATGAAGAAGATTGCAGATATCATCATCGAGATGCAGAAGAAGATTGATGTTGTGTAATATATGAGTTGTTTATTCAAATAAGACAGTAATCCTTGAATACAAATGAAAGTAAAAGTGCAATACAAAGAAGAAGAACCACATTCGTTTTGGTTGAAATCCGAAGGATTAAGAATATACAAAAAATAATCCCAAAGTTGCACATTGTTGTATCATCAGAGAGAAGAGGATTGGTTTCATCTGTTACTGCGTCTGAAATAAGTATGACACCATGATCCCGATTATCCATCCCCACTATAAAAAGTCGATTATTTCCATAAGACATTGAATACAAACTATAGGTG
>Ga0007847_100046_pt1 | contig 10427 bp, 12 predicted proteins | sample CryBogCBH24Jun08_FD_54974 | JGI IMG/M metagenome (GOLD analysis project Ga0007847, IMG submission 54974) | Freshwater microbial communities from Crystal Bog, Wisconsin, USA - CBH24Jun08 | ecosystem: Environmental > Aquatic > Freshwater > Lake | place: Crystal Bog, Wisconsin, USA | collected... | reverse complement strand
GTCATACTCAATTAATTCCGCTTCAATTTCGTCTAAATCAGTCTTTTCAGTTACATGAAAAGTAATACCAATAGAGTCTTGTACGGCATAAGTTACTCTTTTTGTTCCAGGCTGGCTTTCAATAACATCTCCAGCTTTTAGCGTTTTCATACCTTTTTCCGACCATGCTATTATTTCACCTTTTGCACATAAAAAAAAGTGCGCTTTTTTGTGTACTTTTCCAACAATTAAAGTTCCAGCAGGCCGTATAAGCTTTCTGCAATACATTCCACCAGAAAAATAATGCTCAGTTTCCACCTCAAGCTGTGGCAATTTGACCATTTCAGCTTGCAAAGTGTCTATTTGTTCCTTTGTAGGAACCTTTGGCATTAAATCAATAGTATTCATGGATTGTAATAAGGCACTTTAAAAGATTGACCGTTAATCGTAACATTCATAAAACCAGCAGGAGCCGCTGGTAATGTTGCGCTTCCAGCAGTTGCGGTTGTGGCTGAAGTATTATTTAATAAACCAAGAAAAAATTGAGTCCATGCCCTAGCTGGTCTTTTAGTTTGCTCATCTAAAAAATCAGTTTGCGGTAATGGATTGCCTGTATTTCCAGCATAAATTTTATTAGCCATTAATTATCTGCTCCACTTGCTTTAAGATTTGCCGAAACAACGACAGCCTTAACTGGGTCACTAACTACAACTTCAAATATTCTGTCACGAGCCGTACCTAATCTACGCCATATAGCCCTATGTCTATATTTTCCTTGCTGACCAATATCTTGCCAATATTCTTTAGACCAAGTAGAGCCACCATCATTAGACCAACGGAGCATAGCTTTAGGGTTATATAAAGTATCGTCTATATTAATTTGACCAGAGTTACCAACAACATCAATATCTTGATATTTAATGGTTAAAACGGCTGTTGGTCCAATAATATAAGGGTCACCTAAATAAGTATTTCTATCTCTAGAAAATCCTTGCATACCAACACCAGGCTGAAATTGAAGTTGTAATTCATCAAAATATTGGCGTTGAAGGTCTGAAACAAGGTGCGGAGCCCTTCTTAATCTTTTAATTGTTCCATTGGCATCGGTGTAATTGTTTTGGTCTAATTGGTAAAGATTGCCATTTTCCCAATCTCCAACGACTACAATTCCTTGAAAAACTGCCGCACAATTACTACGGTGACGATGATAATTGTCTTTAGAGTCTAACCAAAGCCACTTATGCCATAAACCAGTAGTTATGTCATAGGCCCAAGTAATATCAATAGTTGGGAATGTAACTACATAAACCTCATGACCTTCAAGCTGGTATGTATAAGCTATAGCATCGGCAGTATATTGATCTAAAAGGCTTTGTTCTACAGCATGAGTAGAAATACGCTGTGGAATATAACCATTAATAAGAACAATTTGATTAACTCCACGAATATTTTGGGAAACATAAGCAAAGTAATTTCCAATTCTTGCTACTGAAAATGGAGCAACAATACCTTGTTGTGTAGAAGTTCCTGGAATTCTTTGATAAGCAACTGGAAAAGTTCCTTGGTCACTCCATACTTCAGATGATTTTTCACCTAAAAGATAAAGCTGACCATTATCTGCAATTAAAGAAACTAAATTATCAGGAGAAGTAAATTTGCTTGCAAAGCTTAAAGGCTGAGTAATAGGGCTTAAAATGTCGGAAACCGCAAATTGCTGAGTACCAGGTCTTGTATAAATAAAATAGTTATCATTAACATCCACCACTCCGCCGCCAGTAAAAGCGCCATCTGTAGAAGGTAATACAGAAAATTGCTGTGCATACATAGCTTCAGAGCTAACAGTTTGAGCAACAGGATTTAATATATATGTTCCTGTTCCGCCTGAACCAGTACCTAAAGCAGTAATAATGGTTCCTGAAGCTATTCCAGCCCCAAGAATATTAAGTCCTAAAGCAAGAGAACCACTTGTTATTGAGCTTACAGTTAAAGTTGTAACGCCACTAGCAGTAGCAATAGAACCTACAAATTTACAATAAGCTGGGTCTGCTGTTAATGTTTGTTGTGTTACATTTTGTGGCTGGCTTACTGTCCATAAAAATCCTGAACCGCTTACTATATAAGTTCCTGCGGCCACTCCAATACCATAAACTTCTGAACCTACTTGAATTGTTCCATTTTGGATGGATATTACATTTAAAGTAGTTCCAGAAATGTAACCAGTAAAATTGGTCGTATTTGGAGAATTAATTAACCAAGTGTAGCGATTTGCACCATCTACAATATAAACATAAATACCATTGTCGGTAATGCTTATAGGGCCGCTAGAAGTTAATAATTTACCAATAATAGAAACTTGAAAATTAAAAGCTACCGCATAAACATAAGAGCCACATACGGCTATAAGCTGTGAACCACCTGAAGAAATAGTTCTTAAACCTCTAACAGATTGCTTGTTAGGAAAAGTACTTAAAAGAGTAAGTCCTGGCGTAGGATAAAGAGCTACAACGCCTCTTTCTCCTTGAGCTTTAGTAGGGTCTACTTCAGGTCGCCAATTAATACATTCTTGGTCATCTTGATAGATAGATGGGGCTGTGTAGGAAGCTCCTACAAATCCAAAGTCAGCCATTATCCAGTAAATCCACCGTTAAGAATCCATCCTGCATCTTTAGCTCTACCTACTAGCATTTGTGTAGGGTAAGAAGCCGATGCTACTGGTTTCATATTAGTGCGTTTTAAAGTAGAAATAGCGCCTGAAGCATAAGCATTAATCATTTGTATTTGAATAGGATTAACTTTTCCATACATAGGCATTAAGCGTTCTGCTAAACACCATCTAAGCGCCATTGAATAGCCTTGTGGCAATACTATGTTGTCATATAGCGTTTCATATCGACTAAAAATAGTAGAAGCAAATAAGTGCATTTCACCTTGTGCTGGATTAGGCCATACAAATAGATTGCCTTGGTCAGCATTAGGATTGTAATAAAGAGCTTTAGGCCAAGGGCCATTAAGCGTTTTTAAGCCAATTTGGTTATAGTTTTCAAGGGCTAAAATGCCTACCTGATAATCCAAACCGCCATTAAGTATAGGCTGACCATTACTATTGGTATTAATACGGACATAAGCGGAATCTATTGTTAAAGGTTTTTGATAATAAAGAGTAATAGGAATAGGCGTTACAGAAGCTGTCATAGCCTCGCTACCGACTGTTTGAGTAGCACTTACTGTGTATGTACCAACTCCACCTGATGCGCTTATAACGGCTGTTATAGTCGTTCCTGCGGTAACGCCTGAACCACTAATTACAGCACCAACGCCTAAATAGCCTGAAGCTATAGCGGTTACATTAAGGGTTGTCCCTGATATAGATGCTGTAAAAACAGGAGTAACAGTATCAGCAGGAGCATTAAGCTGATAAGTTCCTATTTCATTTACATTACCGCCAGCACCAGTTAAAAACTGAACAATCTTTGTTCCTGATGGAATTCCAGCACCTTTAAGGGTTTGCCCTAATGCTACTGCACCGCTAGTAATTCCAGAAACAGTAAGAACTTTTCCAACTATTTTGCCTGTAATTGATGCGCCAATATAGTTTGCTGTGCTTGGTGTAGGCCCAATAGTGTATTGAATTTGACCTGAAATTAAAGGGAATATTATTTCAGTAGTGTTAAATACCATCATGTCCTGATTTGACCATTGGTCAATTAGGTCATTAAGCATATCAAAAGCATCTTGTGCCGCCTCAGGAGTTGGTACTTCACCAGCTTCTAATGCGCCAATATCTTTTAAAGCTCTACTAATAATGTCGATTGGCTGAGTCATAATATTCCGTTAAATTTTTACTGTAAATGTAGGAAGAACCCAAGGCTTTTTTAAAGATACTTGCTTGTTTAAAGTAAGTAGTTGCTTCTCTAAATTATCTTCAATAATACATTTTTCATCAATTTTTGATTCTGCTTGTATCCAAGCGATTACATCTTTTTCAGTTGTTTGGTCTTGCAAAAAATGGTTTTTATCTTTAAAAATCCAGTTTCCTTTGGTTGTTACTGAATCTTCATCATTCTTGGCAATAACTGTATATTCAACTTGAGTAATAACATCATTTTCAGAAAGAATATCGCCAATTTTCCAAGTGAAAATCATGCTGTGTAACTTCCTGAAGAAGTAAAAGTAAGAATGGTATTAAGTCCGCTTGTGGTCACAACAGGGCTACCAGTAGTTGTTCCTGTATAGCTAGTTGTAGCCATAGATAAAATAACAACTCCTGAACCACCTGAACCACCAACGCCATCAAATACGCCACCGCCACCAGCACCACCGCCCAAATTAATTGAGCCATTAGTTCCTGCTCCAGAGCCAATACCGCTTGCGCCACCACCACCAGCACCACCTGAACCAGCGGCATATTGACCAGCACTTCCTCCGCCTCCGCCAGCATAGTAAACGCTTGCGCCAGTAATAGAATTTGCCGCACCTGAACCACCATTAGGTCCTGCGCCTACAACAGAAGCACCGCCACCACCACCAGCAGGGCTACCAGTTGAACCAGCATTACCTTGACCAGTAGTTCCGCCTCCACCAGGACCACCAGGTGCTCCACCGCCACCACCTGAACCTCCTGTAGCACCAGGCAAACCTGTAACGCCACCGCCTCCTGGGTCTGCTGAACCTCCATAACCACCGCCAATAACCGTAATAACACCTGATAAAGATGAATTATTACCATTTGTTCCAGCAGGGCCACCAGCACCAACTACCACATTGAATACGGTAGAAGGCAAAGCTGTAATTGATCCTGTGAAATAACCACCAGCACCACCGCCACCACCACCACTACTATTTCCAGAAGTATATCCACGACCACCGCCACCACCACCAGCAACCGCTAAATATTGAATGGTGTATTGCCCTTCAGGAGCCATTGTAAATTTATACCAAGCTGAAACGGCTGGTAAATAGCCTTCATAAAGACCGCCACCATCTGTGTTGTAGCGAATTTGACCAGCTACAGATGTTCCAGGTCTTTGAGCAGTATTGCCTACAGGAATTTTAAAAGCAGATGTTCCAGTAATACTTAAAAGACCAGTTACCGTTACATTGTTAAATGTAATGTTTCCAGTTGCATCTTGATAAAGCAATGTTCCATCAGCGGCAGGAACAGATAAATTATAAGTTCCAGCAGTATTAGGCCCATTAAATGTGACCGAACCACCTGAAACTGATTGAAATATTAACTGACTCATATTAAGCACCCACCGTTACAATAATCCAAGATTTAGTGGCTTCATTCCATTGATAAACTTCACCTTCTGGCAATAGTTCTGTAGGAATTGCTACTGGAGCTTCCCATAAAAAGTTAGAAGTGTTTAAAACCCATGAAGGATAAGGTTGTGGAGCATAGAAAATGCCTACATAAGCACCAACTGTATAGTTCAAATCAAATGTATATCCTGTGCCAGGAAAATTAGCCCTAATAGGCGTTCCACCATCTGGAGTGCCTGGTTCAGCAGGAGGAGATGGTGCGTAATGAACATTTCCATAAGTGTTGTAGTCACATAACTGCCAATTACCAACTTGAGTGTTGATATATTCTTGGTCAGCCCTAATTACTTGGGAAACCAAGAATTTAAAAGCATCTATCGTGGGCTCTACTTTTGCAAAATACATATTAAGAACTCCATTGTTCAGTTGGTTGAGTAGGCCATATTGGATTTATTACAGGATTTACGGCATACCCTCGTACTGTACTTCTGTAAGCAATAAATTCAGCTTGATTTATAAGATATGGATTAGCCTTTGTAGGATCGCCTACATCCGCAATAGAAGTCCAATCGGTTTTATTTAATAATGTTGTAGCTTGCGATTTGCAATTATTTTTAGCTATTTGATCTTCTGTTGAAGGCCATAAAGCATCCAATTCTGCTTGAGTTGGTTTTGGGTCAGAAGATAACCAAATTAACCCATCGTAAGTATCGCCACCTAAAGCCCATTGTGAATTTGGATAATTTATGGTTAATATTTGTGAATAATCTATCATTGCGCTATTTCCATAACAATAATTGAAGATGGAGTTCTAAAATCAGTTACTGTTCCGTTATCGTTAAAACTTCTATTAAGATAAGCAGTTCCTGCACTATTACAACGCATTTGTATGGTGTAAGTTGTAGATGAAGTTGTTGCTGGACTATCTATATAATTAAATGAAGCTGAATATTGAGAATCTGCATTGACTCCATAAGCCATTGCTGTAGCTTGAACCATACTGCCAGAAGCTCCGCCAACAAATAAAGCAGTTCCTCCTCTAGATAGTTGTATTCCTACGCTATTGCTATTTGTTAAAGAAGTTATTTGTCCAGAAAACATAACTAATATAGTGCTTGTAGAAAATAAAGGAGTAATTGAAACAGACATTCCCGTAATATCTACATAAGATGTTGATGTTGTTGAAAAAGTAGATGTTAAGGTAGTTTGAACAACTTGGATTACTTTAGCAGGAGCTTTTTGTGCATTTGAACCACTAGCAAAAGTTACTCCAGTAGCTCCAACAGTAACTCCTGTTGAACCTAAAACGCCTGTAGAAGGGTTATAAGTTAATTTAGTGGAGCTAGTATTAATAGCACTAATAGAACCGCTTGTAGCACTTGTAAATGTTAAATAACGAGTGCTATTAGTAGTTGTATCGTCTGTTACTGTTAATCCTGCGGAAACTGTAGTCCAAGTTGGCGCAGAAGATGATCCTTGACTTGTCAAAACTTGACCAGCAGTACCAAAACCAGTTGTACCGCTTAATGCTGGTGTTGTGCCTAAATTTGTTGATAGACCAATAGCACCAGTAGCATTAATTACATGGGCTGATTGCCCTGTACTTCCCCATACTAAATAATGTTTAAATCCGTTTCCAGAGCCGACAGATATATCACCATCGTGACCTGAAAAATAGATTCCATTATTAATGGAGAAAAAATCAGCAGGAGTTGATGCGCTAAATACAGATGAATTCATACCGAACTCACCATAATAAGTACTATCTGTACCTAAATCATTGCTTAAAACATAATTTACTGATGCTCCAGCGGTTCCACTCTTGTTTTGAGCTATTACTTGCAAATAAGAACTTGCAACAGTAGCACCCATAGCTAATGGGCTATTTGCCGCATTAAATCCTAATGTTGGAGTTGTGCTAGTTGTAGAGCTTGTAGATAAATAAGTAAATGCGCCTGTAGATGCTGTTGTAGCACCGATTGTTACAGCATTAAAACCACTTACTGTTGTACCCAAAGCGGCCGCAGTTGCACCAAAAGTAATAGAGCTATTGGTTAATGCGCTATTAGCAATATTAGAAAGTGTACCGCCTAATGTAAGGCTTCCTGAGGATGTTACTGTGCCAGTTAAAGTTAAACCATTTACTGTTCCAGTACCACTTACAGATGTTACTGTTCCTGTCGTAGGAGTAGCCCAAGATGGGACTCCTGAAGCCAAAGTTAAAACTTGACCATTTGTGCCAGCCGCTAAAAATATAGTGGTATTTGCACCTGATTGATAAGGAACTGATCCAGCCACACCACCAGCAAGACTTGTAGCTCTTGCCGCTGTGCCACCAATAGAAAGGCTTGATGCAGTACCAGTTAATCCTGTTCCTGCGCCTGTAAATTGAGTATTTGCAGTAATAGTAGTGCCAGTTACAGCACCAGCAGTAGTGCCACCAATCGTTGTGCCATCAATCGTGCCGCCAGTAATTGCTACAGCATTGGCATTTTGCGTAGACATTGTGCCAAGCCCTGATANTTGAGTATTGGCAATAGCAATCGTTGTAGTTGTTGCTGAAGTAATCTGACCTTGTGCATTTACCGCAATAACAGGAACAGCACTTGCTGAACCATAAGTGGCCGCAGAAACGCCAGTATTGGTAATGCTAAAACTATAACCAGTTAAAGTTAATCCTGTGCCAGCAGTATAAGTAGCTGACACGCTAAAACTAGCCCAATTTAATGCAGTTGTTCCTAATGTACCACCTGGTTGTGCAGAGCAATAAAAAGCACCATTTCTTTGTGTTCCATACTCTACAAAAGTAATAGCGCCTACATATTGATTCCAAGTGCTTGCATCAGCGGCATAAGTCCATGCACCGCTACTAGCAATATAGATACCATTTTGAGCCGCATTAGACTGACTTTTTACCAAAACTCTATCGCCAGCAAGAGTGGTATAAGTATCAATCGTTTGCAAACCTGAAAGAGTAATATTTGCTGTTGTTGCAACTGCTACAGGCTGTTTCCAGCTTAATCCTGCCGCTACATAATCTACATACTGTTTATTTGCAATATCTGTAGAACCTACAGGAGTTGCAATTACTTGACCGCTACTAAATACACCAGTTGAAGGTGTAATTGCACCAATAGTTGTGCTATTGATTGTGCTATTAGTAATGGATAATCCTGATTGAACAGGATTAGCAGTCGCATAAAACGGTTTGTTCTGACCTATAAATGTATTAAAACTTCCATCTATATTGAAATAAGCCTGAACAGGAAGTAAATTCTGAACAGTAGAATTAGCTGGATTAGCCATTTTTAACCTTAATAAGCAATAGCAATAATCAAAATAGAATCGCCAGCAGTCATTGGAGAAGCTGTACCTAATGTAATGCTAAAGCTTGTCAAAGTTACTGAGGTCGTAGTGCTTGCAGTTTGTTGTAAAAATAAACTTGTTCCGCTAGTAATATCTTGAGCATAAGCTACCCAACCATTAACTGCGGCTGGCAAATTAATTGTTCCAGCACTTGAACCACCAGTACCAACAACAACTTTAAATGCCATTGTGTTACTTGCAGTAATAGTAGCGCCTGTTCCCCAACCTGAACCTAAAGTAGGAACAGTTGATGTACCAACCAAGTTACCACCCATTTGCAAAGTAGAAGGATTGATTACATCATTTGTCAAAGGAGGAGAAAAATAAGCACCGCCAGGGCCAACTAAACCCAAACAAGTTCCAGCAGTATTAAATGCCGCTTGTACTGGAACAATATTTTGAGTATTAGTGCTTGCTACTTGATTAGTTGCCATTATAGTTTTCCTTCACCTGGAGTAATTTCAAGGCTTGTAGCGGCACTTGCAATAAACCAAGCATTAGGAGGAATTCCGCTAAATACTGCTACACCGTTTGCAGGAATAGACATTACATAAGGAATACCAGTTGCAGTTGGAGTTGTGGCTACAGGAGTTACAGTAGCATCGCCTGGTTCTTGTGGAGCCCAAGCAACACGAACAATACTAGAAGTAATGTTCATAATCCTATATGAAGTAGGATAAAAGTTGCTTGTTGCCTTTACTTGAACCGCAGAAGTGCTTACAAGGTAAGTAGGCCCAAAAGGGCTAAAAGCTGAATCATAGGCCATTTATTACTCCTTAAACTGCGGTAGCAGGAAGCGGAAAGTTTTCTGGGCGTACTACTTGAATTGTGTAAACACCAGCGGCAGGAGTTAATGTTCCACCAGTAATGTTAGCAAACTGAATAGAAATTACACCAGCAGTTAGACAATCTGCTTCAGCAACTACAATTCCAGAAGTTTGTGTACCGTTATAACCAATAACTAATACTTGGTCAGTAGTTTGCAAACCAGGAACATTAAATGTTTGAGCAGGGCTTACAGCAGTTAATACTTGCGCTGGAGTTAAAGTTGGAGCAATGTAGAAAGTGCTGATTGCATTTCCACGAGCAATGGTGGTAGATGGCATAGTTTTTTCCTTTAAATAAGGTTAAATCATTATAAGTTAAGTTAGAAAAAAAGCCACACTTTTTGGGCGTGGCCTTTTTCTTTTGCTTCAGGGTATTTAGTAAGGACCTGTGCTTAGGTCATAACCGTATACATATACATCAACGGTAGCAGTAGCAGTTGCACTAGAAATATTTACATACAAAGTCTGTGCTGACAAAGCCGTATTAGGGTTTGTAGCGGCAGAAATTGTTACATAAGTAGGAGTAGTTTGGCTGGTTAATGCCGCCGCAGTTAAAACGGTAGAACCGCCTTTAGCTGGTGCTGTATAAACGCCCAAGTTTACAGAAGCTACAGATTGTGTTGCTCCAGCGTTATTTGCGTTAGCAACAACGATAGAAACAGGAACATAAAGTGCGCTGTTGTTAATTTGAACGGCTGTATCAGCCAATGATGCTGTAGATACACCTTTGTAAACAGCTAAAACACGCAAAGCTTGTTGGCTGTTTAGGTTAGATGGATGTACGGTACTTGTTGATGCTGGGCCTGGATTTGCCATGATTGTTTTCCTTTAAATTAGTTTAAAAGGAAGGGCTTTCGCCCCTCCGTTATTAAGCCGCAACTCGGCAAGCTAGTTCTTGATACAAAGGAGCCCAACCGTACAGGACATCAACACGAGTCGGAATCGAGTCATTGTTAATGGTGTATTGACGGACAACACGCATGGAAAGACCAA
>Ga0007847_100039_pt1 | contig 11079 bp, 10 predicted proteins | sample CryBogCBH24Jun08_FD_54974 | JGI IMG/M metagenome (GOLD analysis project Ga0007847, IMG submission 54974) | Freshwater microbial communities from Crystal Bog, Wisconsin, USA - CBH24Jun08 | ecosystem: Environmental > Aquatic > Freshwater > Lake | place: Crystal Bog, Wisconsin, USA | collected... | reverse complement strand
CCATCACGTTGGGACTCCCACATCACTTGGCCTAGACATTCCATGATGCGATGTTGTGCCTCATGCTCTGATCCCAGTTTCCCAGCAAGGTTTTCTGCAATTTTTCTGATGCCAGGTGGTTGATCAATGGAGATCTGCTCACTAATCGATAAGTGCATCGATAGATGCAGGAAAGGATTGGTTTCGCCACGCTCTGGCGTGTAATCCTGGGCTAGGGCGCCCTCAGAATCAGTTAGAAGAGTGTGATATTCCGGATGTTGTTCCATCCAATCCCCTGCAATCGTTTCTAAGGGCGTCAGGATATGAGACTCAGTTTTTTTCTTCCAGGTATCGCAGAAAAATCGACGCACATCTTCGCGAGTGGGGTTAAATATCGCCACGAACTTTTCCTTTACCTGTTTTTTGTTTGAAGCTGCATAAGGGTTCCACAATGCATTGCGCACAATCAGGGTTGCGTGCCTTGCAGGTATATCTGCCATGCAGAATAAGCCAATGGTGAGCATCTTGCAAAAACTCTTTTGGAACCCGCTTTAATAGCTGCTCTTCCACTTTAACCACATCTTTACCAGGTGCTAGTCCAGTCCGATTCGAAACCCGGAAGATGTGGGTATCGACAGCAATTGTTGGTTGTCCAAAAGCGGTATTCAGAATGACGTTGGCTGTTTTTCTGCCGACGCCAGGAAGCGCCTCTAAAGCTTCACGGTTTTGCGGAACTTCACCGCCGTGCTTTTCTAAAAGGAGGCGACAGGTTTCTTGGATGTGTCTGCCCTTGGAGTTAAATAAGCCAATGTGCTGGATAAAAGGTTTGACACCTTCTTCCCCCAGATCTAATAGGGCTTGTGGCGTGTTGGCAATTTTAAAAAGTTTACGCGTACCTTTATTCACTGAGACATCAGTTGCTTGTGCTGATAGCAAGACGGCAATGAGCAATTCAAAAGGAGAGCTGTACTCTAGTTCAGTTTCTGGATGAGGATTATTGGCTTTGAGTTGCTCAAAGAATGCGCGTCGCTTGTCTAGATTCATAATTGTGACTTTGCTTTTGCCGCTCTTTCCATTGCCGCAGCAATAATGGCGCGTTTACGCTCTTGCTCCTTTTTCTCTGCATCAGAGGAGGGGGATTCAGCATTAATAGCCGCCAGTTTGGTCGTCGCTTTTTTAGCGAGACGTTCATCGTTATCGCGTTTTTCGCGATCAAGACGCAGTGCTCTAGATTGATAGCGATCTCGCGCTTCATCTGCGAGCTCTTGCGACCAGGCATTCCAACCAGTTTGATGATCAGTTACATCAATCATGGTGATGCAGTCAACAGGGCATGGTGGGATACAAAGATCACAACCAGTGCACCAGTCAGGCAAAACAATATGCATTTGTTTCGAAGCGCCAACAATCGCATCAACAGGGCAGGCCTGGATACAAAGAGTGCAGCCAATACATTTCTGCGGATCAATGAAGGCTACAGGCCGTGGTCGTTCTGGGCCGCACTCAGGGTCAATAGTCGAGTTGAGTACAAAAGCATCTTGTGGATATACCGATTCAAGAACAGCGCTGAGTCTTACTATGCCCTCAACGCCACCAGGTGGGCAGCGATTGGGTTTGGCCTCTCCTGAGGCTAGGGCTTGCGCATACCCTCTGCAATCAGGGTAGCCGCATTTAGTACATTGCGTTTGGGGAAGAAGATCCTCTAGGCGATCGATCAGTTCACTGGCCTGTTTGATCTTCATCACGTATCAGATCCTGAAAGAATTAGAAGCCACAAGGGCTTCTAATGATTACGGATTATTTGGCATCCAGTTTAGGAAGTCTTGCTTTAGTCTTTCGCTGAGCTGGTTGATGATCGCGAATGAAGGATTTAATTTTTGGATAAACCTTATCTCTCCAGCGACGACCTGCAAAGATGCCGTAGTGACCGGCGCCTGCAACTTCGTAATGATCTTTATCAGTTTTTGGAATGCCAAGGCAAAGACCATGTGCAGAACGCGTCTGACCGCTGCCAGAGATATCGTCCAACTCACCTTCAATAGTAAGTAAGGCGGTTTTCTGAATGTCTTGTGGTTTGACTAATTTGCCAGCAACTTCCCATGTCCCATTTGGCAATGCATAGTCTTGGAATACTGTCTTGATGGTATCTAAGTAGTACTTCGCGTCCATATCCAATACTGCGTTGTATTCGTCGTAGAAGCGGATATGCGATTCAGCATCTTGTTCATCGCCACGCACTAGGTTTTGGAAGTAATCCCAGTGAGATTGCAAATGATTTTGCGGGTTCATCGCAATAAAGCCAGTGTGCTGCAAGAAGCCAGGGTAGACCTTGCGGCCAGCACCAGGATAGCCGGGTGGCACTTTGTAAACCACATGACTTTCAAACCAATCGTACGATTTTTGATCAGCCAAATTGTTGACTGCAGTTGGTGATTTACGTGCGTCAATTGGACCGCCCATCATGATCATCGAAGCGGGAGTTTCTTCTCCCGCAGAAGCCATAAGAGAGATGGCGCCCAAGGTAGGGACGGTTGGCTGACATACAGAGATCACGTGCAAGTCTTTTGCACCAATGGTTCTAATGAATTCTTGAATGTAATGAACGTAATCATCTAGGCTAAAGCTGCCATCTTCAGCGGGAACGATGCGCGCATCGATCCAGTCAGTGATATACACCTTGTGATCTTGCAGCAATGTCTTAACAGTATCGCGCAATAGCGTCGAGTGGTGACCAGAAAGCGGGGCAACTAGAAGCACCACTGGATCTTCTTTTAATTTTTTGATGACTTCAACATCATCAGAAAAACGTTTAAAGCGAATGAGTTTGCAGAAAGGCTTGGCTATTGTGGTCATCTCATGAATGGCAACTTCACGACCATGGGCCTGTACAGACCGAATACCAAACTCAGGTTTTTTATAGTCTTTACCTAAGCGGTAGAGCAATTCATAGCTGGCGGCTAAGCGCTCAGAACCGGGAACCTTTGAAGCAGGATTTGAGGCATTAATAAAAGCCTCAGAAGCGGCGCGAGCCCATGAACTAACAGGTTGAAGTAATGCTTTTTGAAACTCGTGCAATTGGTATAGCATGGTGCCTCCAGTAAATCAGTGTAACCGCTTATTACGCTAGAACGCGGGCGATAGCTTTCGCCACCTTATCAATATTTTTGGTATTGAGTGCAGCAACGCAAATACGTCCAGTAGAGAGGGCATAAATGCCATCTTCTTTTTGCAGGCGTTCAACTTGTTCGACGGTTAAGCCGGAGTAAGAAAACATTCCTCGTTGCGCTTCGATGAAAGCAAAGTCTTGCTTAACACCAGCAGCGGCGAGTTTTTCGACAAGTGCATGACGCATCGATTTAATTCGATCGCGCATCTCAGCTAATTCATCCTCCCAGAGTTTTTTAAGTTCTGGAGAGTTCAATACGGTAGCGGCAATTGCTGCACCATGAGTCGGTGGGTTTGAGTAATTGGTACGGATGACGCGCTTCAATTGTGAGAGCACACGAGTGGATTCATCTTTGCTTTGAGTCACGATAGACAGGGCGCCAACGCGCTCGCCGTAGAGTGAGAAAGACTTCGAGAATGAGCTCGATACAAAGAAAGACATGCCAGATTCTGAAAAGAGACGAACTGCAATACCGTCTTGCTCAATCCCAGCAGCAAAGCCTTGATAAGCCATATCCAAGAAAGGAATAAATCCTTTCGCTTTGCAGATCTCAATGACTTGGCGCCATTGCGCTTCGGTAATGTCTGCGCCGGTTGGGTTATGACAGCAAGCATGCAACAAGACTGTAGTGTTCTTTGGGAAGGATTCTAAAGATTTCACCATGCCGTCGAAATCAACACCGCGCGTTTTGCCATCGAAGTAGGTGTACTCGACAACATCAAACCCAGCAGATTCAAAAATGCCGCGATGGTTTTCCCAAGTTGGATTACTGATAGCGCAGGGAGCATTTAAATTGAGGCGCTTAATAAAGTCAGCGCCAACGCGCAGGGCACCAGTACCACCAAGACACTCGGCTGTCACAACGCGACCGTCTTTAATCAAAGAAGAGTCTGCACCAAACAACAGGTTTTGGACGGCGCTGTTATAGGGATTTGGACCTTCGATAGGAATGTAGCTACGTGGTGAGCGCTTTGCAACGATNCCTTCTTCAGCCTGAATAACTGCCTTTAAAAGAGGTACCTTGCCTTCNTCGGTGTAATACACGCCCACACCTAGATTTACCTTATCTGGACGCTGATCAGCAACGTAGGCTTCTGTGAGGCCGAAAATAGGGTCTTTTGGGGCTAGCTGGACTGAGGAAAACAAGGTCATTTGGAGGTCGTATACGATAGTTAAAAGGATCTTCTGATACTAAAAAACGTTCAATTCTGTTTAATTTGGCTTAATTGTTGGGTTTTGAGGCTAGATTCAACTTTTTTCCAATAAAAACGGCAAAATCATCGTTTGTACAAAATTCGCTGTGAAAAAACTCACAGATGAAATGATAGCTGAGATGCCCCCTAAGTTGCCTAAAACTGCTCCAAAAACCCAAGCTGTTGATCTCCCAAAAGCACCTGTGGCCGACCCCTTGGGCGAGGCAGGTCACGACCTAGATCCAGCCAAGTTTGTTTCATTTCCGGATTCCCCGTTTCAGTTGTATCAGCCATTCCCGCCAGCAGGCGATCAACCAGCGGCAATTGACGCTCTAGTTGCCGGAATTGATGATGGTTTGACTTTTCAGACCCTTTTAGGGGTTACCGGCTCTGGCAAGACTTTCACGATGGCCAATGTGATTGCCAGAACCGGACGGCCAGCTATCGTTTTTGCCCCAAATAAGACCTTAGCAGCGCAGCTTTATAGCGAATTCCGAGAGTTTTTCCCACGCAATGCAGTGGAGTACTTCGTCAGTTACTACGATTACTACCAACCTGAGGCATACGTCCCTACGCGAGATTTGTTTATTGAAAAAGATTCATCCATCAATGAGCACATCGAACAGATGCGACTGTCTGCTACAAAAAGCTTATTAGAGCGACGTGATGTCATCATCGTTGCGACTGTGTCTGCGATTTACGGTATCGGCAATCCTGGTGACTATCACAGCATGGTGATGACTTTGCGTCCTGGCGACAAGATGAGCCAGCGCGATATTTTGATGCGCCTGATCGCCATGCAATACGACCGCAATGAAATTGACTTTAAACGTGGTGTATTTCGCGTGCGAGGCGACACGATTGATATTTTCCCAGCCGAACATAATGAGTTAGCTGTGAGAGTGGAATTGTTTGATGATGTAGTTGAAAGCTTGCAATTCTTTGATCCGCTCACTGGAAGAATTCGCCAGAAAATTCCTCGCTTTACTGTCTACCCAAGCTCTCACTATGTAACCCCACGCGAGACAGTTCTCAAAGCCATTGAAACCATCAAGACTGAACTGCGTATTCGCTTAGATGAGTTTGTCAAAGATGGCAANTTGGTTGAGGCGCAACGCCTTGAGCAACGTACCCGCTTTGATCTAGAGATGCTCAACGAGTTGGGCTTTTGTAAAGGAATTGAGAACTACTCCCGCCATCTCTCAGGCGCCATGCCTGGAGAGGCGCCGCCTACCTTAGTGGATTACTTGCCCAATGATGCGTTGATGTTTTTAGATGAGAGCCACGTTTTAATTGGACAACTCAACGCGATGTACAACGGCGATAAATCACGTAAAAGTACCTTGGTTGAATTTGGTTTCCGTTTGCCTTCTGCGATGGATAACCGACCACTCAAGTTCTCTGAATTCGAAACGAAGATGCGTCAAACCGTTTTTGTTTCTGCAACGCCTGCTGATTATGAAAATACACATACCGGCCAAGTAGTGGAGCAAGTTGCTAGACCGACTGGTTTGGTTGATCCTGAAATTGAAGTCTTACCCGCTAGCTCACAAGTTGATGACTTGTTGGGTCAGATTCATGAGCGCGTCAAAGTACGCGAGCGCGTTTTAGTGACCGTGCTGACAAAACGCATGGCAGAACAGTTAACCGACTATCTCTCGGATCATGGTGTGAAGGTACGTTATGTTCACTCTGATATCGATACTGTTGAGCGAGTAGAAATTTTGCGAGACCTCCGTCTGGGAGTATTCGATGTTTTGGTAGGNATTAATNTATTGCGCGAAGGNCTGGATATTCCNGAGGTTTCTTTGGTNGCCATTTTGGATGCCGATAAAGAAGGTTTCTTGCGCTCTGAACGTAGTTTGATTCAGACCATCGGCCGTGCNGCCAGAAATATACGCGGCAAAGCCATTTTGTACGCCGATCGCATTACCGACTCCATGAAGCGTGCGATGGGGGAAACAGAGCGCCGCAGAACTAAGCAAATTGCCTTTAATAAACTTCATGGCATAGAGCCCAGAGGTGTGACCAAGCGGATTAAGGACATTATTGATGGCGTTTACGACGTCAATGAAAAGCGCTCAGAGATGCAGGTAGCCGAGGAGAGGGCTCGGTATGAAGATATGAGCGAGAAGGACCTGTCGGGCGAAATTAAGCGCTTAGAGAAGCAAATGAACGCCGAGGCTAAGAATTTGGAGTTTGAAAAGGCGGCTGCTACCCGAGACCGCCTCACAAAGGTCAAAGAAATGGCTTTTGGAGCCCGTTCTCGGGATGGCCTTTAGTTTTTTGGGATAATTCCTGAGCGGATTGGTGGGGTATATGGTATAGTTGACTGGAATAGTCGGGTATTACCGATTCGACTGTTAGCTGTCCATAACAATCCATTACCAAGGTGACATATGAGACTTACAACTAAAGGCCGTTTTGCTGTAACTGCAATGATCGATTTAGCCCTGCGCGAAACGCATGGCCCTGTAACGCTGGCTGGAATTAGCCAAAGACAAAAAATTTCCCTCTCTTACTTAGAACAGTTGTTCGGTAAATTACGCCGTTTCAATATTGTGGAGAGCACTCGCGGTCCTGGCGGTGGTTATACCCTGGCGCGTAAAGCTAATGAAATCAGCGTAGCCGACATTATTGTTGCCGTTGACGAACCATTAGATGCAACCCAATGTGGTGGCAAAGGAAATTGCCATAGCGATGAAGAAAATCATGGCCTCTGTATGACGCATGACCTCTGGACGAATCTCAACTCTAAAATGGTTGATTACCTAAGTTCCGTGTCTTTGCGTGATTTAGTTCAGCAACAAGAGGGTCGCGGCATTGTGCTGCATGACCTGCGTCATAAGAAAATCAAAATTGAAGGCGTGAAGTCTGAGAAGACTGCGCCAGTAGTAGCAGCNAAAAAAGAGGTCGCCCCCAAGAAACCTCTCGTGAACTCCGTTTTTAATCTGGCTCAGCAAAGCTAAANACTAGCAAGCCAATTTTTATAAGTAAATCATGAACGCACCACAAGACATTCCAGCACAAGCGGTTCCGATGTTTAGTCCTAAGCACTTTCCGGTGTATATGGACTACTCAGCTACAACGCCGATTGATCCACGCGTGGTGGATAAGATGTTGCCTTATTTGCGTGAGCAATTTGGTAATGCTGCATCCCGTAGCCATGCTTATGGCTGGGCTGCGGAAGAGGCGGTTGAGTGGGCGCGTTCAGAAGTAGCTCTATTAGTACATGCTGATCCAAGAGAGATCGTATGGACTAGCGGCGCTACTGAAAGTATTAATTTGGCATTAAAAGGCGCTGCCCATTTCTACAAAGATAAGGGTAAGCACATCATCACCGTAAAGACTGAGCACAAGGCTACTTTAGATACTTGTCGTGAGTTAGAGCGTGAAGGCTACGAAGTCACTTATTTAGATGTNTTGCCCAACGGCATGATCGACATTGAGCANCTCGAAAAAGCAATGACTCCTGGCACCATCATTGTGTCAGTGATGTTTGTGAATAATGAAATTGGCGTAGTACAAGACATTCCGAAAATCGGTGANTTGTGCCGTTCACGGGGTGTCATTTTTCATGTGGATGCAGCGCAAGCTACTGGCAAAGTAGAAATTGATTTAGAAAAGCTCAAAGTAGACCTCATGAGTTTTTCTGCTCACAAGACTTATGGCCCTAAGGGGATTGGCGCTTTGTTTGTGCGTCGTAAACCGCGCATTCGGATTGAGGCGCAGATTCATGGTGGCGGTCATGAGCGCGGGATGCGTTCTGGCACCTTGGCGGTTCACCAAATCGTTGGTATGGGGGAAGCCTTCCGCATTGCCCGTATTGAAATGGCTGAAGAAAATAAACGCATTCGTGCCTTACGTGATCGTTTATTAGCTGGCTTGAAAGATATTGAAGAGGTTTATGTCAATGGCGACATGGATCATCGCGTTCCACACAACCTCAACATCAGCTTTAATTATGTTGAAGGTGAATCGATGTTGATGGCCTTGAAAGATTTGGCGATCTCATCAGGCTCTGCTTGTACCTCCGCTTCATTAGAGCCTTCTTATGTATTGCGCGCCTTAGGCCGTAACGATGAATTAGCCCATAGCTCCATTCGTTTTACATTGGGCCGCTTCACAACTGAAGANGAAGTGGATTTCACGATCAAGTTGGTAAAAGAGAAGATCGCGAAGTTGCGTGAGCTCTCACCATTGTGGGAAATGTTTAAAGATGGAATCGATCTGAGCACGATTCAGTGGGCTGCACACTAAGAATATTGAAAAGATAAAGAGAAAATATCATGGCATATAGCGAAAAAGTAATCGATCATTATGAAAATCCCCGCAACGTGGGTTCATTTGCGAAGGGTGACGACAACGTAGGCACTGGCATGGTCGGTGCACCGGCATGCGGCGATGTAATGAAATTACAAATCCGTGTGAATGATCAAGGCGTGATTGAGGACGCAAAATTTAAGACCTACGGTTGTGGTTCTGCGATTGCCTCCTCATCCCTTGTGACTGAATGGGTCAAGGGCAAGACCTTGGATCAAGCTTTAGAGATTAAGAACTCTTTGATTGCTGAAGAATTGGCTTTGCCGCCTGTGAAGATTCACTGCTCGATNTTGGCTGAAGATGCCATTAAGGCAGCGGTAGCGGATTACAAAGAAAAACATCCAGCGAAATAAGTAAAAAACGAACGACATCATGGCAATTACCTTAACCGATAAAGCAGCGCAGCACGTTCAACGCAATTTAGATAAGCGCGGCAAGGGCTGTGGCTTACGCTTAGGCGTTCGCACTACCGGCTGCTCTGGGTTGGCTTATCAATTGGAGTATGTTGATGAGTCCGCTCCTGAAGATACGATGTTTGAGTCCAATGGTATTAAGGTCTTTATTGACCCTAAGAGCTTGGCTTATTTAGATGGAACAGAATTAGATTTTGTGCGTGAGGGTTTGAACGAAGGATTTAAGTTTCAAAATCCAAACGTAAAAGATGAGTGTGGTTGTGGCGAATCCTTCCGCGTCTGACGATTACTTTCGCTTTTTTGGTTTAAATCAGCAATTCAACATCGATTTGTCTGTCTTAGATCAGGCTTACCTTGCTATTCAGAAGGAGGTACATCCCGATCGCCATGCTCGTGGCAGTGATACCGAGCAGCGCCTAGCAATGCAGATGGCGACTTTTGCTAACACGGCATTTCAAACTCTAAAGAACCCAATTCAGCGTGGCCTTTATCTATGCAAATTGCATGGTGTAGACGCTAAGCTGGAAACCAATACCGCGATGCCAGCTGCTTTCTTAATGAAGCAGATGGAATGGCGTGAGAGCTTGGATGAGCAGGCTGAAGACCTACCTGGTCTTGAAGTGCTAATGGATGAAGTCAACCAAGTCAAGCAAGAAACCATTGCCGAAGTGGTTCAAGCCATTGATGCTGCTAAGAACTATGTGCGGGCTGCCGAGTTATTAAGAGGCCTGCTATTCATCGATAAGTTTGCTATTGAACTCGATGACGCTATTGCGGCTTTGGCTTAGCTTTAAACTAACAGATCATGGCCTTATTACAAATCTCGGAACCTGGTAAGTCTCTTGCCCCCCATCAGCGACGCATTGCTGTAGGCATTGACTTGGGAACTACCAATTCATTGGTGGCGATTGTTAGAGATGCATTGCCTAAAGTATTGCCAGATTCCCAGGGGAGAGAGTTACTTCCTTCGGTGGTCCGCTACCTGCCAAATGGTAGAACTCAGGCTGGCTTTGAAGCCTTAGCGAGTGTGGTTTTAGATCCAAAGAATACGATCGTCTCAGTAAAGCGTTTCATGGGGCGTGGCTTACTCGATGTCGAGCATATTGAAAGTGCTCCTTACGATTTCGTGGATGAGCCCGGCATGTTGAAGTTGAGAACGGTTGCTGGAGATAAAAGCCCCATTGAAGTTTCTGCAGAAATTCTGGCGCGCTTACGTCAGTTGGCTGAAGACTCCGTTTCTGATGACATTGTTGGAGCAGTGATTACTGTTCCTGCTTACTTTGATGACGCACAGCGTCAAGCCACTAAAGATGCAGCAAAGTTGGCCGGCATTGAGGTATTGCGTTTATTAAATGAACCAACTGCAGCCGCCATTGCTTATGGTTTAGATAATGCCTCTGAAGGTATCTACGCTGTCTATGACTTAGGTGGAGGCACCTTTGATATTTCCATTTTGCGTATGAGCAAAGGAGTATTTGAAGTTCTGTCTACCGGTGGCGACTCTGCTTTAGGTGGTGATGATTTTGATCACCGTTTGTATTGCTGGGTGATAGAGCAAGCTAAACTGCCACCGTTGTCGGTGTATGACCATTCCACTTTATTGCAATCTTGTAGACACGCTAAAGAGTTACTGAGTCATAACCCTCTGGCACGCGTTCATGAGACGCTGGCTGATGGTACGGTAGTGAATGTTGGCGTGAGTCAGGCCCAGTTCTTTGAGATTACTCAGAACCTCGTAAATAAGACATTGGTTGCAGTCAAGAAAGCCTTGCGTGATGCAGGCCTTAAGGCTGATGAGGTTAAAGGTGTCGTGATGGTGGGTGGTGCAACCCGTATGCCCAACGTCCAGCGCGCTGTTGGTGAATTATTTGGCACTAAACCTTTAAACAACCTCAATCCTGATCAAGTAGTGGCCTTAGGCGCCGCCATGCAGGCTGACCTGCTAGCTGGTAATCAAAGCAAAGATGATGAGTGGTTGTTGTTGGACGTCATTCCGCTATCTCTT
>Ga0007847_100036_pt1 | contig 11178 bp, 10 predicted proteins | sample CryBogCBH24Jun08_FD_54974 | JGI IMG/M metagenome (GOLD analysis project Ga0007847, IMG submission 54974) | Freshwater microbial communities from Crystal Bog, Wisconsin, USA - CBH24Jun08 | ecosystem: Environmental > Aquatic > Freshwater > Lake | place: Crystal Bog, Wisconsin, USA | collected... | reverse complement strand
AATCACTAGGGAGATCAGAGCGGCCATTTAAATCACCTTCGCTTCATTTTTGAGTTTTTCAACCAGAGCTGCAACATCGGCCACCATAACACCAGCGGTACGTTTTGGCGGCTCTTCTACTTTAAGTGTTTTCAGACGTGGGGCAATATCAACGCCCAACTCCTCTGGCTTAACACTCTCTAAAGTCTTTTTCTTGGCCTTCATGATGTTAGGTAGAGTCACATAACGTGGCTCATTTAAACGTAAGTCAGTCGTGATGACCGCAGGTAAGGTGAGCGCAATGGTTTCGAGACCCCCATCGACTTCACGGGTCACAGTGGCTTTGCCCTCAGCAATCACTACCTTAGAGGCAAAAGTGGCTTGCGGGATATCTAGTAAGGCAGCTAACATCTGACCGGTTTGATTGCTATCGTCATCAATCGCCTGTTTACCCAAAATCACCATCTGAGCCTGCTCTTTATCAGTGAGGGCTTTAAGAATCTTCGCAACGGCTAAGGGCTGCAAGTCAGCATCACTCTCTACTAAGATAGCGCGATCTGCGCCAATAGCCAAAGCAGTACGCAATGTTTCTTGGCATTGCGTGGGGCCCGCTGATACCACAATGATCTCAGTAACCATTCCCGCTTCTTTTAAACGGACGGCCTCTTCAACTGCAATCTCATCAAAAGGATTCATACTCATTTTGACGTTAGCAATATCAACACCAGAATTATCTGACTTCACACGAACTTTGACGTTGTAATCAACGACACGTTTTACAGCTACTAAGATTTTCATCTTGGGGTCTCTTTAAGCTCTTTTGTAAATAAAAAATTATTGCGCAAGTGCTCTGCCAATCACTAGACGTTGAATATCGCTAGCACCTTCGTAAATTTGGCAAACGCGCATATCCCTGTAAATACGCTCTACTGGGAAATCGCTGACATAGCCATAACCACCATGAATCTGAATGGCATCAGTACANACTTTTTCAGCAACTTCGGAAGCAAATAATTTAGCCATCGATGCCTCCGTAAGACAAGGCTTGCCAGCATCCTTCANTGAAGCAGCACGCCACACCATAAGCCTTGCTGCATCAAGTTGAGTAGCCATATCTACCAAGCGAAAATTNACAGCCTGATGCTCAATAATGGGTACACCGAAAGTCACACGATCTTTTGCATATCGAATAGCTGCATCCAAAGCTGAGCGTGCCATTCCCACTGCTTGTGCAGCGATCCCAATTCGGCCAGCCTCTAAGTTGGAAAGAGCNATCTTATAGCCCTCNCCCTCTTTACCCATCAAACAAGATGCAGGNATGCGGCAGTTTTCAAACAGGATTTGCGCAGTATCGGTAGCATGCTGACCCATTTTGTCTTCAAGACGAGCAACAATNTANCCAGGTGTGTTGGTTGGCACTAAGAAACAGGAAATCCCTTTTTTGCCNGCCGCCTTATCTGTGANNGCAATAACAATAGCTACNTCAGCATTTTTGCCAGAAGTAATGAACTGCTTCACACCATTCAGAATGAAGNAATCGCCATCCCTATCAGCGCGTGTAGTAATGGCTGAAGCATCAGANCCAGTATGGGGTTCGGTTAGGCAAAAACAACCTANCTTCTCACCGCGAGCTAAAGGCTTTAACCACTCTTCCTTTTGGGCTTTGCTGCCATATCTGAGGGTAATGCCACAGGCTAAAGAATTCTGAACACTCACAATCGTTGAGGTAGAACCATCGCCAGCCGCAATCTCTTCAAGTGTCAACACGAGAGACATGTAATCCATGCCAGCTCCACCCCATTCTTCAGGTACAACCATACCCATAGCACCAAGCTTACCCAACTCCTTAATTGCTTGCGCTGGAAAAGCATGGGATTTATCCCATTCTGCTGCAAATGGTGCGAGACGCTCTTGCGCAAAAGAGCGCATCGAGTCGCGAATCATTTCTTGTTCGGTCGTTAATATCATCTGGTTGTTCTCAATACATTTCAATAGCTAAAGCAGTAGCTTCACCGCCGCCAATACAGAGAGACGCTACGCCTCTCTTTAAACCATATTTTTTTAGTGCTCCCAATAAGGTCACTACGATACGAGCTCCGGAAGCGCCGATAGGATGACCAAGAGCACAAGCCCCACCATGAATATTGACCTTCTCGGCTGGTAGTTTTAAATCGTGCATAGCCGCCATTGCTACAACCGCAAAGGCTTCATTGATTTCGTATAAATCGACGGACTCAGTAGTCCAATTGATCTTTTGTAGGAGCTTTTGAATTGCACCAACAGGTGCAGTCGGAAACAGTGCAGGAGTAAATGCATTATTGGCATGCCCAACAATCCGCGCCAAAGGTTGCAAACCTAATTTGCGAGCATGGGATTCTTTCATCAGCACTAAAGCAGCAGCACCATCTGAAATAGAGGAAGAGTTGGCGGCAGTAACAGATCCATCTTTTTTAAAGGCTGGCTTTAACTCTGGAATCTTCTCAATATTGACTGCAAATGGACCTTCGTCCTTACCAATTAATACATCACCCTTTCTTCCAGAGACAGTCACTGGTGCAATCTCCCAATTAAAGCTACCGTTATTGCTTGCTTCTTGAGCACGCTTGGTTGAGCGAATGGCATAGTCATCCTGTGCCTCGCGAGTAAATTGATAGCTACCAGCACAGTCTTCTGCAAAGGTGCCCATTAAACGACCACGGTTTTCTTTCGAATATGCGTCTTCCAAGCCATCCATAAACATATGATCAATAACTTGACCATGACCTAATCGATACCCGCCACGTGCCTTAGGGAGTAAAAATGGTGCATTGGTCATCGATTCCATGCCGCCTGCTACCGTTACAGCATATGAATTAGCCACAATGCCATCGTGACCAATCATGGTTGCTTTCATTCCAGAGCCGCAGACTTTACTAATCGTTGTACATCCAGCTGTTAAGGGCAAATTAGCTAAGAGCGCGGCTTGGCGTGTCGGCGCCTGACCTTGGCCAGCAGGTAAGACACAACCCATTAATACTTCTTCTACTAAGCTAGCATCAAGACCAGAGCGTTCAATGGCCGCCTTGATTGCTACTGCGCCTAAGATCGGAGCAGTTAAGCTAGAGAACCCACCCTGAAAAGTGCCCATTGGGGTTCTTGCTGCAGAAACAATTACTACAGGATCATTATTCATAGTTATATTAACTTATCAAAATTATTTAGCAGCCATCCGAATGGATCCATCTAAACGAATCACTTCGCCATTTAAATATTTATTACTGAGGATATGTTGAACTAGCGCTGCAAACTCTGCAGGCTTTCCCATGCGAGCTGGAAACGGGACTGTTTTGCCTAACGCCTCTTGNACTTCCTGAGGCATACCTAACAGCATCGGTGTTTCCATAATTCCAGGGGCAATTGCCATNACTCGGATGCCTNTACGTGCAAGTTCACGTGCAATCGGCAGTGTCATTGACACAATGCCACCTTTTGACGCNGCATAAGCAGCCTGGCCAAGCTGTCCATCATAAGCAGCAACAGATGCTGTACTAATCAGAACACCACGCTCTCCTGATTCACTAGGGGCAGATTCGCCCATCATCGCGGCAGCGAGTCGGATCATATTAAAACTGCCGATCAAGTTGATATTGATCGTCCTAGCAAAAGAATCTAACTTATGAGGGCCGTCTCTACCAACCACTTTTTCTGCTGGAGCGACACCTGCGCAATTGACTAGACCGCGGAGAGTGCCCATCTGCGCTGCAACTTCAAACGCATTGCGAGCACTAGCATCATCAGTCACATCGGCACTGACAAAGCACGCATTGGGACCCAATTGAGCGGCGACAGCATTCCCACCATCGGCATTCACGTCGACTAATACAACCTTGCCGCCATGGTCAATTAGCATGCGCGCAGTAGCGGCACCTAAACCAGACCCACCGCCAGTGACTACGAACACATTATCTTTAATTTGCATAAAAAACGATTCCGTAAATTATTCTTAAACTCCTAGAAATTCATATCTTTTAAAGCACGTGCAATAACTAAGCGTTGAACCTCGCTAGTACCTTCATAAATCTGCGTAATACGAGCATCACGGTAATGACGCTCTACTGGGTAGTCTTCTAGATAACCGTAACCACCATAAATCTGAATAGCCTTTGAACAGACGGCTTCTGCCATCTCTGAGGCAAATAGTTTTGCCTGTGAGGCCTCAGATAGGCATGGCACATTTCGCTCACGCATACTAGCGGCCTGAAGAATCAATAAACGCGCAGCATTAATTTGGGTTTGCATATCTGCCAAAAAATTAGCAACACTTTGATGATCAATCAATGGAACACCAAACTGAATGCGCTCCTTGGAGTAATTCAATGCGGACTCAAAAGCAGCCCTTGCAATCCCTAAGGCTTGAGCCGCGATACCGATACGGCCACCTTCTAGATTGGATAGAGCAATCGCCAAACCTTTACCTCTAGGCCCCAATAAATTGGCTTCGGGAATCTCACAGTTATCCAAAGTAATTGCACAAGTATCTGAACCGCGAATGCCTAACTTCTTTTCCAAACGATTAATGATGAAACCTGGAGTATTAGTAGGGACTAAAAAAGCAGAAATACCTTTTTTACCTAGCTCAGGATCAGTCACAGCAAAAACAATCGCCAAGGCTGCGCGCTTACCATTACTCACAAATTGTTTAGAGCCATTAAGAACCCATTTACCATCTTTGAGCACAGCACGGGTTTTTAAATTATTCGCCTCAGAACCAGCCTGCGGCTCTGTTAAACAAAAACACCCAATCGATCTACCGCTCGCCAATTCAGGCAACCAAGCTTGCTTTTGCTCTTCAGAGCCATATTTCAGTATTGGGCCACAACCTACAGAATTATGAATACTCATAATGGCGCCAACTGAGCCATCACCGGCGGAAATTTCTTCGACGGCTAGTGCGTAGGAAACATAATCCACGCTGGCACCACCCCACTCTTCGGGAACAATCATCCCCAATAAACCAAGCTCACCCATTTGCGCAATAACGGCATCATCAATCCAGCCTTCTTTATCCCAGCGTTCACTATGCGGCGCCAATTCGTTCTTGGCAAAATCTCTTGCCATATCACGCACCATCATTTGTTCTTCAGTAAATTCGAGAAAGCTCATGGTTCAATCCAGTCCTTATTTACTCAGTAATTAGTGAGGGTAAAGCTCGGGTAAGAGAGCATGTAATTGCTCAACGGATAAGTCTGCTGTTGTATAGCGCCATTGCGGTGAATTATCTTTATCGATAATTAAAGCCCTGATTCCCTCAATAAAATCCCCAATCTTCATCCAATGTTCAGCCAAAGTAAGCTCCATTACAAAGCATTGAGAGAGACTTAAAGACTTACCCGCCTGAATCATTCTCAAGGTAGCTGCCATTGCCAATGGAGAATTCTTGGAGATCTTTTTCAAGGCTTCGCTAATCCACTCGGCAGGAGCTTCCTGATCTAATTTCTGTAGCGCTTTTTCAATAGCAGGAATTGCTTCTAAAGAAAAACATTGGGCAATTTGCTTACCAATCGCAGTAAAGCTTGCTGCAACAGCATGATTAGCCGCACCAAGACTTTCCAATAATTTGTCAATCTGCCCTGGGAGTGGTGACGAATTCTCAAGAGTCTCAAGCGCTTGCAAAAAAAAGCTTAGTTGAGATGAGTCCATCACCCAATCTGCCAAACGACTAAATACTGCATCTTGCCCCTGTATGCTTTTGCCCGTCAAACCAAGATAGATCCCAATGGAATCGGGGCAACGCGAGAGAAAATAACTTCCGCCTACGTCTGGGAAGTAGCCAATGGCAGTCTCTGGCATGGATAACTTGGTTCGTTCAGTAGCAATCCGATAAGACGCACCTTGCGAGATTCCCATACCACCGCCCATCACATAGCCATCTAAGAGTGCTATGTAAGGTTTTGGATAGGTGTAGATATATTCATTGAGTGCAAATTCTTCTTTGAAAAAATTGAGGTGNTCCTGTCNGCCCNCTTTCATGCTTTNATATAAGGTGCGGATATCGCCGCCAGCACAAAATGCTTTTTCGCCTGCGCCACTCACTACGACTACATGAATAGCGTCATCAGTAGCCCATTCTTTAAGGTAGGTATGCATATCACGCACCATCTCCAAATTAATCGCATTCAATGCTGATGGACGATTGANAATGATATGTGCTACGCCCTTNTTTTTCTCAATGATTAAATCTGGTGTGTGCATATCGNTAATGTCTACTTGGTAAATTTATTTTTTTCTGAACAAATTAATAATGGCTGAGAAATCCAAGCCACCGTTACCTTGCAGGCTAAAAGTTTGGTAGATTTGCTGTGCCAAACTGCCCAATGGGATTGGTTGCTTTGCTAACTTTGCTGCTTCAGCAGCCAAACCTAAATCCTTGAGCATNAGATCAGAACCAAAGCCACCTGTATAACCGCGACTTGCTGGAACGTTCTCCAAAACACCTGGGAATGGGTTGTAAGTGTCCGAACTCCAGCAGCGACCACTGGAAGTATTGATGATGCCAGCCAATACTTTAGGCTCCATACCTAAGGAAACCCCTAGCGACATTGCTTCAGCCGTACCAATCATGGAGATACCTAAAAGCATATTGTTGGCAACCTTAGCCACTTGGCCATTGCCGCTACCACCGCAATAGACAATATTCTTACCCATGGCGTTAAAAATATTCTTGTAGCGAGTAAATTCAGCTTCATCACCCCCAACCATAAAGGTCAAGGTACCTGCTTCTGCTCCACCGGTACCGCCTGACACCGGAGCATCTAACATCACGTTACCCTGAGCTGCTGCAATAGCAGCAACTTCGCGCGCAGTTTGTGGATCAATCGTTGATGAATCGATTAATGCAGTTTGCGTAGAGACATTTGCCAACACACCATCGGGGCCGAGGTAGACCGATTTCACATGCACTGCCGCTGGCAACATTGTGATGATTAAATCTAAGCCAGCCGCTGCAACCTCTTTAGGCGCCGACAATGCGCGTACCTTACCTGGATGTTGATCTAGCAATTTTTTGACTGATGCTTGAACCAAATCAAAGATGAAGAGCTCGTGACCTGCCTTCAGCAAATTATTTGCCATTGGGCTGCCCATATTTCCTAAACCAATAAATCCGATCTTCATTTAGCCTCCTGATTANAGCCAGCCAATAGTCTNAACTGAGTAATAAGCTTAAGCTTGTGCTGTTTGATTTGTTGTCATTTAATAGACAATTTAAGGGGAAGCCCTNAGGTTTAATCAGGGCTTATTACACAAAACATGATTATTTGTTCTTAAAAGCTGGTTTTCGCTTCTCAGCAAATGCATTCATNCCTTCTTTTTGATCTTCAGTAGCAAAGGTTGAATGGAATAGGCGGCGTTCAAAATGGATACCCTCATTTAAGGAAACCTCATAAGACCTATCCACAGAGTCTTTTGCCATCATCGCAATTGGCAATGACATCGAAGCAATTTTTTCTGCAGTTGCAAGTGCGTCCTCAATCAATTTNTCTGCAGGCACGACGCGACTAACGAGTCCACTACGCTCTGCTTCTTGAGCATCCATCATGCGACCAGTNAACACCATTTCCATGGCTTTAGACTTGCCTACNAAACGGGTTAANCGTTGCGTACCNCCAGCGCCAGGAATAGTGCCGATAGTGATTTCAGGCTGCCCAAACTTGGCAGTATCTGCCGCAATAATAAAATCGCACATCATGGCTAATTCACAACCGCCACCTAAGGCATAACCTGCAACTGCTGCAATAGTAGGCTTACGGAATTTAGCAATACGTTCCCAAGACACGGTAATAAAGTCGGACTTATACACGTCCATGTATGACCAGTCTTTCATCACCTTAATGTCAGCTCCAGCGGCAAAGGCTTTATCACTGCCGGTAATNACCACTACCGCTANATCATCATCGGCTTCCANAATATCCAATGCCTGTGCTAATTCTCTCGTGAGATCTGGGCTCAGCGCATTCAGNGCTTTAGGACGATTAAGGCGAATGAGAGTTACTTTGCCATGCTTTTCAAGNAAAATATTTTCATAAGTCATATNAGTTTCTTTCCTTATTATTTCAAGCTAATAGTGGTATTAACACCGGTTGAAACNGTGCTGTCATCGAACCAGCGCTCAGTCACCGTCTTGGTTTGAGTATAGAAGGCAATCACTTGTTTGCCATAAGGACCTAAATCGCCTAATTTCGATGCACGCGAGCCTGTGAAAGAGAACATCGGGACAGGTACCGGAATAGGTACATTAATACCAATCTGGCCGACATCAATTTCCTCTTGGAACTTGCGTGCAGCTGCTCCAGATTGGGTAAAGATTGCCGTGCCGTTACCATTTGGATTGGCATTGATCATTTGAATAGCTTCATCAAGGTTTTCAGCAAAGCTCACACAGAGGACTGGTCCGAAAATTTCTTGGTCATAAATCACCATGCCTGGCTTTACTCCAGAGAAAATAGTGGGTCCAACGAAATTACCACCCTCATAGCCTTTGACTTGAGGACTACGGCCGTCTAGGGCCAAAGTAGCACCTTCAGCAACGCCTTTGTCGATAAAACCTGTAACGCGCTTATGGGCATCTTTTGAAACCAAAGGGCCAATATCTGTACCAGGTTCAACACCCGCACTTACTTTTAAAGTCAATGCTTTTGCAGCCAAGTCAGCGACCCAATCCTTTGCTTCACCAACCAAAATCGCTACTGAAATTGCCATACAACGTTGACCAGCAGCACCAAATGCAGCGCCAGCCAAATTGTTCAGGGTTTGCTCTTTATTAGCATCAGGCAGAATAATGGCGTGATTTTTAGCACCCATCATGCACTGCACGCGCTTACCTTTAAGAGATGCGCGGTTATATACATGCGTTCCTACCTTCGTAGAGCCTACAAATGAAATCGCCTTAATGTCTGGGTGATCGCAGATTGCATTGACTACCTCTTCGCCACCATGCACAACGTTCAAAACACCTGGGGGGACGCCGGCCTCAGCAGCCAACTCTACTAAACGCATTGTCACCATGGGATCCTGTTCCGAAGGCTTCAAAATAAAAGTATTGCCAGTAGCAATCGCCATTGGGAACATCCACAATGGAATCATCGCAGGGAAGTTAAAGGGGGTAATACCTGCACAGACACCCAAGGGTTGCAGCAAGCTATAAGTGTCAACGCCATTCGCTACGTTGTTAGCAAAATCGCCCAATTGCAAGTTGCCAATTCCAGATGCATGCTCTACAACTTCAAGGCCACGAAATACGTCCCCTTCAGCATCAGCTAAAGTTTTACCCTGTTCAGCAGTCAAAATGGCTGCGAGCTCTTTCATATTCTCGCGAATTAACTGTTGGTACTTTAAGAAAATACGGGATCTAGCGCCGATTGGTGTTTTTTTCCATGTCTTAAATGCTTCTTTTGCACTCGCTACTGCTGCATTGACTTCATCGATCGTTGCAAAAGGAACCGTCGCCAGAATTTCCTGAGTGGCAGGGTTTACAACATTACGAATATTGGTCGATTTAGATGCGACCTTTTGACCATTAATGAATAGTGGGACTTGTGGAATATTTTGACCTGATGCTGACATGACATTTCCTTGTTATTGGTGTTGGCTAAAGTGAAAAATAAGTGGGCTAACTTTTAGATAGGAAAGGTTATCAGCATAAAAATATGATAGCAATAAGGTTTAATGCATACTAAATGTGCAAAAATGCAGACATAAGGGTTTGCATTTAGACAATTGCACGTATACAGGATAAGTATGGATTGGGATCATTTACGCTTTTTTCTAGCGCTAGCCAAAGATAATCGCTTGGTGGTAGCTGCGCGCTCATTACAAGTGAATCACACTACCATTGCCCGCCGAATCCAAGCCTTAGAGCAAGAAATGGGTGTTCAGCTATTTACTCGCAGCAACTCTGGTTATGAGCTTACGGAAGCCGGCCTCCAATTACAGGAGATTGCCAAGCAAGTTGAAAAACAGATTGGTAATATTAAGAATGAAGTCAAGCAAGGCAGCCGAGAAATAGCAGGATTAGTACGGATTGGCACCACAGAAGGTTTCGGTACCGTAGTGATTGCACCTTTATTAAATACTCTAGGAAAAAAGTACCCGAAACTTGTCATTGATTTGTTAGCGTTGCCGCGAATGGTAAATCTATCTAAGCGCGAAGCAGATATTGTGATTACTCTGCAACGCCCTACTCGTGGACCCTACTTGGTTACCAAGCTCCAGGATTACTCTTTGCGACTGTATGCCTCAGCTGAATATCTTGAGGCAAATCCCATCATCACCTCTAGAAGCGATTTGGATAAACAGACTTTCATTAGCTATATTGATGATTTGTTATTTAGCAAAGAACTCAATTATTTAGATGATATTTGCCATCCACAACGCATTGCCTTTCGAAGCACCAGCATTCAAGCGCAACTTCAGGCTGCGCAATCGGGACTGGGAATTGCCATTCTTCCNAACTTTATGGCCGAACCTGTGGAAGGCTTGATACCGGTTCTAGCGAATGAAATAGAAATCATCAGGAGCTTTTGGATGATCATGCCCAATGAATACAAAAAGATTGACCGCATGAACCTTGTGTGGGATCACATCAAAAAATATGGGGCAACTCTTAGTTGAAGTTTTTTACGTGAACTGAACTGGGCTTTGGATCCAAGTTTTTCCGTCTTTATCGGTTTTGACCATGGAGCGCTCAACAAAAAGCGGGTGCACCATCGTTTCCTCAAGCGACAAGACGGGGGTGAAACAACAATCCACCCCATCAAATAACGATATCCAATATTCTCTGGATTGGGAGCCTATCAGTNTCTGCACCTCATCGCGCAACCCCATAGCNGCTCCGCTACCGATCNGTTGCCCTAGTGACCAATGNTGAGTTGCCCATTCTGGNTTGCCAGCAGTTTGGCAAAAGAGCTCCCAAAACTTCAACTCTAAAGAGCCTAGCGCNAACCAAGCACCATCTTTTGATTGGTAAAGGTTGTAGCAAGGTACGCCNCCATTTAATAGATCCTCCGCAGGACCTAAAGCATGTCCTAATTGCTGGACAGCCACTTGAGCGGTNACGTTATGCGCCAAGACACCATCGGTCATTGACACATCAACTACAGAACCTTGCCCACTGCGTTGTGCTTGCCATAAGGCCGCTAAACATCCCATAGCAGCCGATACAGC
>Ga0007847_100035_pt1 | contig 11205 bp, 10 predicted proteins | sample CryBogCBH24Jun08_FD_54974 | JGI IMG/M metagenome (GOLD analysis project Ga0007847, IMG submission 54974) | Freshwater microbial communities from Crystal Bog, Wisconsin, USA - CBH24Jun08 | ecosystem: Environmental > Aquatic > Freshwater > Lake | place: Crystal Bog, Wisconsin, USA | collected... | reverse complement strand
ATCGCATTCATTACCGGTTAGATGGCGGGGTTTGGAAAGTAACGCGCCTAGCGCCTTAAGGTNGTTTAGGTAAAGCTATTCGAGATTAGCGCTTTAAATTTAGNTCTAAATTTTGCTAATTTTGGCGCAACCACTGCCATGCAATAGCCCTGACCTGGATGCTGACGGAAATAATCTTGGTGATAGTCTTCTGCTGGATAAATCACAGGCGCCGCATCAATCTCCGTCACAACGGGGTTGGCATAAATCCTAGATTCCTCTAGCTCTTTAACGACCTCATGCGCAATGGTATTTTGAATATCGCTATGCGTAAAAATGACTGAACGATACTGAGTACCATGATCATTACCCTGGTAATTCAATGTAGTGGGATCATGAATCACGAAGAAAACTTCCAGCAGATCCCGAAAAGAAATGATTTGCGGATCAAAGTAGACGTCCACAATCTCAGCGTGTCCAGTTGCCCCAGTACAAACTGACTCATAACTGGGGTTTGGTCTAGCGCCGCCTGCATACCCCGAAACAACAGACTCAACGCCCTGAATTTGCTGATAAACAGCCTCAAGGCACCAGAAACAACCCCCACCAAGGGTGGCGCGCTCAAGCTTAGACAGATTTTGTGTAGTAGTTTCACTCATGGCTTTATCCTAATGCTTTATTGAATTACCTGCTTACGTACTCGACCCAGAAGACATCATGAATCGCTTTACGCTCCAACTACAAGAAATCAAGGCAGCTTATGCTGCCGAACCCAACCCTAGCCTTGAAGTGAGATTAGGACGCATAGGTCGCATTGAACAAATGATCGCTGCCAATGAAGATAAGATTTGCAAAGCACTGGCTGCAGATTTTGGCGTTCGCCACACAATTGAAACTAGGCTTGCAGAATTTCAGATGGTGTATCAAGCCTGCAAACACACCCGTAAGCACCTCAAAGAATGGATGAAACCAAGTCCAGTCGATACCCCTTTCTTTATGGGTGGCTCACAAGCCTGGGTAGAGCATCAATCTATTGGCGTAGTGGGTATATTGAGTCCTTGGAACTATCCTGTGCAACTAGCACTTGTGCCAGCAATTGCTGCCCTTGCTGCCGGTAATCGCGTTTGGCTAAAACCTTCTGAACGCAGTTCACGTACGTCGGGCTTCTTGGCCAGCTTGATTCAAGAGTATTTTCACCCCAGCGAATTTTGTGTAAGTACCGGCGGAACAGATGTTGCGGAAATTTTTGCAGGACTTCCGTTTGACCATCTCTTTTTCACTGGCTCAGAAGATATTGGCAAAAAGGTGATGCGCGCTGCCGCTGAGAACCTCACACCAGTGACTCTTGAGCTTGGCGGAAAATCTCCGGCCATTATTGATGCCTCGGCGAACTTGAAAGATGCAGCAGCCAGCATTGTGTACGGCAAGCTACTCAATAGCGGTCAAACCTGTATCGCCCCAGATTATGTTTTGATTGATAAAGCCAGTCAGGATGATTTTGTCCAAGAGTTGCAAGTTGCAGCACAAGCTCAATTTTCAAACCCAGAAGAATTCACCGGTCCAATTGATGACAAGCAACTAGCTCGCTGGCAATATTTAATCAGTGATGCCATTGGGCGTGGCGCCAAAGCCTTTCCGCTACTTCATAGTGATGCGCAAGGCTCGAGAAGATTTGAGCCTGTTGTATTGACTAATATTCCTGCTGATGCACCAGTACTTCAAGAAGAGATATTTGGGCCTATTTTGCCGATTGTTCCTGTGGTCGATATTGCCTCGGCGATTACCTATATCAACAGCAAACCAAATCCACTGGCTCTCTATTGGTTTGGCAAAGATAAGAACAATCTGAATCGTGTACTGAATGAAACGCGCTCAGGTGGTGTGACTATTAATGACACCTTATTACACATTACGGTCGAGGACTTGCCTTTTGGCGGTGTTGGCCCCAGCGGCATGGGTGCCTATCATGGTAAAAAGGGCTTTGATATCTTCACCCATCAAAAATCCATTTTGGAAGTTCGCGGTCTTTTTGGTTTTAACATCTTCCGCGGGACAAAACTTGCAAGGCCACCTTACGGCAAAGCAGTTGAAGGTTTACTGCGTTTCATTAAGTAATGGTTTGGCTCTAGCTTAGAGAAGTAGGCGAATTGCAAAAGCAATCAACAGCAGCCCAACAAAAATCCAAAGCACCGCTGCCCAACGTGGGCGATTTTGAAAAAATCTCAGGAACATTTGTCCTGCGCAAATGAGTACGGTGAGATAAGTCATGCTCATCAACTGCAAGACACAGGCCAGATATAAAAAGGTATGAATCGGATACGCAAAGTCTGGCTGAATGAATTGCGCAAAGAAAGCTACAAAGAAAAAGATTGCTTTGGGGTTGGTGAGCGATAAAGCTAAGGCAGCAATGAATGGGTGCAAGCCAATAATGAAACCTTGCTTGGCTACTTCAGAATCTTCCGATCCATTAGTAATACTCCAGCGAATTTTTCCGCCGCGCACTAAACCTATTCCCAGGTAAGCTAAGTAAATAGCGCCTAGAGTGCGCACTACATTAAAAATAGTTGGCGATGACACAAGCAAAGTGGCTGCGCCTAAGGCCACCCCAATCATCAACACAGAATCGCCAATAAAAATTCCAATGGCTCCCCACGCACCAGAACGCCAACCTTTTTGCGCAGTAATGGTTAACACGTAAAGTGAATTTGGACCAGGAAACAAAATCGTAAAGAGTGTTCCCAAGAGGTAAGTTGGGAAATCAATGATTCCTGCACTTGAGGGGGATAAAAGCCATTCCATACCCACATCATAATTAATTCGGGAAAACCCTTGTAATTGCGATCTCAAACTGACATAATGGGAGGCTTAATTAAGCATTTTGATTCATCGCCCCCCAGCTATATTTCAGCGACTAGTTTAGAAGTCATAAACACATTAACGCTGCCGCCTGTCTGATGGTCGATGCCTTTGACCATCACACCCTTTAAAACCATGGGTGTACACACGGAGACATCCCTTAGTAGGGATGTGTAATAGCATGACTTTTTCTAAAGAAACTAAACACGAGTCCGCGGACTCAAAGCACGCCGGAACTGAGTTCCAGTCATTTGCCTTAGCGGCACAACTTCTTCAAAACGTTGCTGAATTGGGTTATACCCAAGCCACCCCAGTTCAAGCTCAGGTTATTCCTGCTGCTCTCGCTGGTGGGGACTTATTGGTCAGCAGCCAAACCGGTAGCGGAAAAACCGCAGCCTTTTTATTGCCTTTGATTAATCAATTAATTGCAGACAACCCAAGCAACTCACCTGCACCAGGTCGTGCTCAACCTAAAGTGTTGGTACTCTGTCCTACTCGTGAATTAGCCCAACAGGTTGCTGCTGATGCGGTGAACTTAGTTCGCGGTCTCAAAGGCATTCGTATTGCAACCGTCATGGGTGGCATGCCTTACGGCAAGCAAATCCAGGCGCTCAAAGGTGCATCCTTAGTGGTCGCAACCCCAGGTCGTTTACTCGACTTGTGCGATAGCAAAGCAATTCACCTGGGCGATATTAAACAACTCGTTATCGATGAAGCCGATCGCATGCTCGACATGGGATTTGCCGATGATCTCGAGGCAATTGATAAGCGCTGTGCTGGTCGTAACCAAACTTTGATGTTCTCTGCAACTTTTGCGCCAAAAATTATGGCTTTGGCAAATGAGTTGACTACAGATGCCACACGTGTTGAGCTTGCTCACGCAGGTGAAAAGCATGCCAACATCGAGCAGAAGCTGCACTGGGCTGACAGCATGTCACACAAGCATAAATTACTTGAGCATATTTTGGCTGATGCCACTTTAGATCAAGCAGTTGTGTTTGCAAGCACTCAAGTTGAGAGCGAAAAAATTGCTGATGCATTGCGTGCAAACGGTTATGAAGCTACTGCCCTACATGGTGCAATGCCTCAAGCTGTTCGTATGCGTCGTCTTGAATCTCTTCGCAAAGGTCACACCAAGATTTTGGTTGCGACTGATGTGGCCGCTCGCGGCATCGATGTACCCCGTATTAGTCATGTGATTAACTTTGGCTTGCCAATGAAACCAGAAGACTATACGCACCGCATTGGTAGAACTGGACGCGCTGGTCGTAACGGCGTTGCTATCACCTTGGTTGAACATCGTGATCGCGCAAAGATTCGCAATATTGAGCGCTTTACACAGCAAGACATCGTTGCTTCAGTGATCGCTGGACTTGAGCCACAAGCAAAGCCTAGCTTTGGTGGTGGCGGTGGCGGTCGTTCTGGTGGTAATCGCTCTGGCGGTGGTTTCGGTGGTGGTGGTCGTTCTGGCGGTGGCTTTGGTGGCAATCGCTCTGGCGGCGGTGGCTTCGGTGGTGGTCGTTCTGGTGGCAGTGGTCGTTCTGGTGGTGAAAACCGCTCAGGCAATCATTTCGAGGCACGCTCACAGGATTCACGTCCTGCGCGTTCTGCTGATTCACGCCCTTCAGGTGACTCACGTCCAGGCAATCGTTTTGGGGACTCACGTCCTTCAGGCGATTCACGTCCTGCGCGTACTGCTGATTCCCGTCCTTCAGGTGACTCACGTCCTGCGCGTTCTGCTGACTCACGTCCAGCACGCTCTGGAGATTCCCGTCCATCCGCTGGTCCACGTTTTGCTAAACCCAAAGCTGGCGGTCAACGTAGAAACTTCAGCGGTAGCTAATCATGACTTACCGTCGTCGTCTCAGTTCTCTTTGGAATCGAGTCGATTCCGGTGAGATTCATCAGGCGCCACGCAAGTGGCAGCCCTGGCTTAGCGACACAGGATCATTAACTCAAAAAATTGAGCGGGCAATTGGGCAGAAATTAGAAGTTCTCGTTCTGCGTGATTGTCGCCAAAACTTAGATAGCGACGAGAGTCGCTATTTTCATTTGAAAACCACACGTTGCCGCATTCGTGAGGTATTACTTTGTTCTAACGGAACCCCTCTAGTGATGGCTCGCAGCGTCATTCCAACCTTAAGCTCTGGTGGTAGCAATCAAGCCGTTCTACGTTTGGGGAAAAAACCTTTAGGCGCTGTCTTATTTTCCAAAACCAGAAATCGCTCAAAGAAAAAATCTTTACGAGAAATCGCTCGCGTGAATAAACGCAGTTCGCTGTGGCAGCAATGTCGTCGGAAGTATGAGGACTTGCCTTCGCCACTCTGGGCACGTCGCACCCTCTATACACTTAAAGGTCGCCCATTACTGGTGTGTGAAATATTCTTGCCAGAACTACTGAAGTACCCAACTACTAAGTAAGTTACCAATCAAGGCACTAAGGTAGATTAGTTCAAGCTCAGCCAGACTTGGCTAGCTTTAATCAAAGCATCATCCCCAGGCTCACACATAAATACTTTCCCAAAGCCAATTGCTTTGGCTGCCTCACCAATATTTTGATGTGGACAAATCGCGCTTGCGTAAAGCAGTGTTTGCGCAAATTGATCGTGAATCACTTCACCGAGATAGCGCACCGCCTCTGATGAAGTCAGCAACCATAGGGATTGAGCAAAATCTATTTTGTGAATTGCATCCCAAGCAGAGCTGTCAATGTCTAAAGGTACTCTGGCATACACTGAAATTGCTTTAACAGTTGCGCCTGCAGCTGCCAAAGTATCTGCAAGCCAATCACGCCCGCCATCACCCTTAAAAATCACTACCTTGCGCTCTGACCAATTCCAATCGAGGGATTGCAATTCTTTCCACAAACCCTCCGAATCCCAATGTTCATTATTTTTAGGCAGGAATATCGCTGTTGGTATTTCTTCAAGCCCGATGCCATGATGCTGCAAGGCGAGCTTGCTACTACCACCCATCACCCCTATGGGGATAATCTTTTTTGAGAAATCCTGCCATGATCTGCCTAGTAAACGCATCGTGCATTCAATGGCATTTGGACTCACAAAAATGGCCAGATCAGCATCCTTTAAAGCGGTAGCAATGTGGTCAGCCAGAGGAGCAATTTGAGAATCACTCGGCTCACCCTCTTTGGGGACTATGGTCAGCAAAGGCAATGACAGTATTTGGGGTAAAGCTTGCTTGCCAAGTTTTACTAGAGCATCATTTTTTAAACTAGCACTGAGCAGTTCAATAAGCTGACGCGCCTGACCTGCGGGTCTGGTGACAATAATCGTCTGCGCGCTCAATTAGACCGCCCGCTTTACGAATTGTTTACTTAGGTAAACCATTGGGCAATAAATCTGCTGCACCCTGTGCAATTAAATCCTGGGCAACTGCTAAACCTAGTGCTTCAGCCTCGGCCACGTTTTGCACTGAGCCATTGGCCATAGCCAAACAAATAGCTTTACCATCAACACTCGCAACAAAAGAGCGAATCTGCATTTGGTTTTGATCCCAGGTTGCATGAGCCGCCAAAGGAACCTCGCAAGAGCCTCCCAGTTGGCGTGAGACCATGCGTTCGGCAGAGATCGCCAGTAAAGTTGGCAAGTCNCTTAAAGGCGCAAGCCACTGCTTGATGTTTGGATGTTTACTAAGAGTTTCGATGCCGAGAGCNCCTTGACCGGCCGCTGGAGTNTATGGATCAAACGGNAGNAGTGCTTTGATGCGACTCTCTAAACCCAAACGCTTCAGACCGGCTGCAGCCAAAATGATGGCTTGATACTCNCCACGATCNAATTTNCCCATACGTGTATCTAAATTGCCCCGCAAGGGATGCACTTCCAAATGCGGAAAGCGCGCGCGCAAGACTGCTTCGCGACGCAAACTCGAGGTACCCACTACAGCGCCCTTTGGAAGATCTTCCAAACTGGCGTAATCATTGGAAACAAAGGCATCTCGCGCATCCTCACGCGCCATGACGCAGGCNAGGTCAAAACCCTCAGGCATCACCATGGGGACGTCTTTTAGGGAATGCACTGCCAAATCGGCACGGCCATCCTCTAGGGCGGCCTCGAGCTCTTTAACAAATAAGCCCTTTCCGCCGACTTTAGAGAGGGCTCTGTCCAGAATTTGGTCGCCCCTGGTAGTCATACCCAAAATCTGCACATCGCAGGCTGGATATAGCGTTTTAAGGCAATCTCTGACGTGTTCGGCCTGCCACATGGCAAGCCGGCTCTCACGAGAAGCGATCACTAATCGACTAGGAGGGGTGGGGGTTGTTAAAGAATTGGGGATTTGGGACATAACATTTAAAATAATCAAAGACCTACACCAATATACTGCGTTTATGAGCACATCAAAAAATTCCTTAGCCAACAAAGCCCAAGCTTGGTCGGCCCGCTTCAATGAACCCGTCGATGAACTGGTACAGCGTTATACCGCCTCTATTGGATTTGACCAACGCTTTGCCCTAGTCGATATCGCTGGATCCCTAGCCCATGCAGAGATGCTGGCTACCCAAAAGATCATTAGCGCCCAAGATTTGGCAGATATCCAAAAGGGTATGGCTCAGATTAAAACCGAGATCGAGTCTGGCCAGTTTGAATGGCAACTTGCTTTAGAAGATGTGCATCTCAATATCGAAGCGCGCTTAACTGCTTTAGTTGGCGATGCTGGAAAACGTTTGCATACTGGCCGTTCACGTAATGACCANGTTGCGACNGATTTACGTCTTTGGTTGCGTGGCAGCGTTGATGAAATTTCCGCAACGCTTAAAACTTTGCGTATCGCTTTGTTAGATCTTGCTGAGAAACATGCTGGCACCATCATGCCGGGCCACACTCACCTACAGGTTGCGCAACCCATTACCTTTGGTCATCACTTGATGGCTTATTACGAAATGTTTAGTCGTGATGCTAGTCGCTTGGTAGATTTACGCGCCCGCTTTAATCGTTTGCCATTAGGTGCAGCTGCTTTGGCTGGCACTACTTACCCAATTGACCGCGAGCAAGTAGCTCGCACTTTGGGATTTGATGGCATTTGTAATAACTCCTTAGATGCAGTTTCTGATCGCGACTTTGCCATTGAGTTTTGCGCCTTTGCGTCGATTCTGATGATGCATGTCTCACGCCTCTCGGAAGAGTTAGTGCTTTGGCTTAGCCCACGTTTTGGTTTTATCGACTTGCCTGATCGTTTCTGCACAGGCAGCTCCATCATGCCGCAAAAGAAGAACCCTGACGTGCCTGAATTAGCACGGGGCAAGACAGGTCGTGTATACGGCGACTTAATCTCATTGTTAACACTGATGAAGAGTCAACCACTGGCATACAACAAAGATAATCAGGAAGACAAAGAGCCTTTGTTTGATGCAGTTGATACCGTGCAAGATACTTTACGCATCTTTGCTGACATGATTCCCCACATTGAAGTGAAGGCTGATGTCATGAAGGCGGCCGCTGAAGAAGGTTTTGCTACTGCAACCGACTTGGCTGACTATTTGGTGAAAAAAGGCTTAGCCTTCCGCGATGCACATGAAGCTGTAGCGCATGCTGTCAAGGCTTGTGTCGGCAGAAATTGCATGTTGACCGATCTCAGTCTTTCTGAGCTGCGTTTTGCTTGCGGTCTGGATAATCGCCCAGAACTTATGGGTGACGATGTGTTTGCATTGCTTACCGTTGATGGCTCAGTGAATTCTCGTCAACATGCTGGAGGTACTGCGCCTTCTCAAGTACTCTCTGCAATCAAACGGGGTCGCGCAGATCTCTAAGATGCATGGGATTTTGGGCAAAACTCTCCGAAGGAATTGATCGTGTAAATCAACTGTTTGGCAAACTCGCCAGCATTATGATTTTGCTATCTTGTGTCGTTTCGGCGACCAATGCCGTTCTGAGATACGGTCTGGATATGAGTAATAACTGGCCGCTAGAGTTGCAGTGGTATTTATTTGCAGCTGCTGTGATGCTCGGCGCCTCTTACACACTCAAACGCAATGAACATGTCCGAGTAGATTTAATTTATTCCTATGTGTCAGACCGCACGCGCATTTGGATTGATTTATTTGGTCTCATTCTGTTTTTAATGCCAGCCTGTCTTTTGTTTGCTTGGCTATCTTGGACCACACTCTTTTATCCATCCTGGCTTGTTTCGGAGCATTCACTTAATTCTGGCGGATTGCCACGTTACCCGATTAAATTTGTCGTGCCCTTTGGTTTTTTCATGCTGAGCTTACAAGGCCTGTCAGAAATCATTAAACGCATCGGCATGCTCAAAGGCAAATACAGCTTGCCTGCTAATGACCTGAATTACGAGAAACCATGGCAATGATTCCAGTCGAGTGGATGCCACCCCTAATGTTTGGTGGCCTGATCGCCTTCATGCTGATTGGGTTTCCAGTGTCTTTTTCTTTGATGGCTGCAGGCTTGTTTTTTGCCGTCATTGCCATGAGCCAGAACTTCTTCGACATGGTCTTCTTACAAGCCATTCCTCAAAGAATCTTTGGGAGCGTTCTGGCAAACGACCTACTCTTGGCTATTCCCTTCTTTACCTTTATGGGCTCGATCTTGGAGCGCTGTGGCCTTGCAGAGGAGATGCTTGACTCCATGGGCCAGCTCTTTGGTCGTGTAAGAGGTGGCTTAGGCTACTCAGTCATTATTGTGGGCTTTGTTTTAGGCGCCATTACCGGCACTGTGGCTGCTCAGGTGATCGCTATGGCCATGATCTCTCTGCCGGTGATGATGCGTTACGGTTACAACATGCGCTACGCTACGGGCGTTTTGGCGGCTTCTGGAACTATTACGCAACTCGTTCCACCGTCCCTAGTACTCATCGTATTAGCGGATCAACTCAAAACCCAAACTGGTAGCGCTGATGTCGGCAGTATGTACCTTGGCGCATGGGGTCCATCACTGCTTCAGATTGCCCTATTTGCGCTCTACACCTTCTTCTTATCGCGCATCCGTCCAGACTGGTTACCTGCAGTTCCTGAAAGCGAGCTCAATCTCAAAGGTTGGGCACTCTGGAAAAAATGTCTTATGGGCATTATTCCTTCTGCAGTCCTGATCTTCTTGGTGCTCGGCACCATCATGACGGGTATTGCTACCCCGACGGAATCTGGTGCGATGGGTGCGATGGGTGCCTTGCTCTTGGCATGGATTCGCAGAGCAAAGATTCCGAATCTCAAAGGACTTATTCAAGAGGCCTATCAAAACACTATGCGCATTACCGCGATGGTCGTTTTCATTCTGATTGGGTCTACTTGTTTCTCGGTAGTATTCCAGGGTGTAGATGGCGGCTTCTGGGTTGAGAATCTCTTCTCCAACTTGCCAGGTGGTTGGGTTGGTTTCTTGATTGTGGTGAATTTGTTTGTNTTCTTTTTNGCNTTCTTCNTNGATTTCTTNGAGATCGCTTTTATTGTGGTGCCGATGCTGGCACCCGTTGCAGTCAAACTGCTTTCACCAGTATTGCTGGAGTCCATGAATGGCAATCCTCAAGCTGCTGCTAGCGCTGCCTTGGTATGGTTCGGCGTCATGCTGTGCGTCAACATGCAAACCTCATTCATGCATCCACCTTTTGGCTTTGCACTTTTCTACCTCAGAGGCGTGGCGCCTAAAGAAGTAAAGAGTAGCGATATCTACTGGGGTGCATTACCTTGGGTTGGTCTACAACTCATTATGGTTGTAGTAGTGATGGCCTTCCCAGCTTTGGTTACAACGCTACTAGATAAGCCTGCGGTGGTGGCGCAAAGTAAGGAGTTCAATTTCACCAACGGTGATGAGAACAAACCAGAAGCTGCTACAAGCGCTAAAGACGAAGATGCGCCTGTAATCTTCCAGTTAGATAAGCCAACGAAATAAACAGGTTGGTTATTTCGTGGCCTTAAACCAAGCTAGACCATCTTCCGTTTTTCCTTTAGGACGATATTCACAACCAACGTAGCCTTTATAACCCATCTCATCTAGGAGTTGATATAGGTATGGGTAATTGACTTCGCCATCGTCTGGCTCATTTCTTTTTGGCACACTCGCAATTTGGGTATGGCCAATGTCTTTGAAGTATTTTTTAAAGGTTTCAGCTAAATCACCTTCCATGATTTGGGCGTGATAGAAATCCATTTGCACTTTGACATTGGGCTCGCCAGACTCAACACGTAGCTCATGTGCTTGCACTTGCGTGTTTAGGAAATATCCAGGCATATCTCGTGTATTAATCGGTTCGAGTAATAAGTTGAGATTGTGCTTTGCTAATGCTTGCGCGGCAAACTTCATATTCTCAAGATAAGTTTTGCGATGTATGGCGATATCCGACCCCACCGGGACAAGGCCTGCCATCATATGCAACTGTGGTGTGCCAAGCGCAAGAGCGTACTCAACTGCC
>Ga0007847_100029_pt1 | contig 11861 bp, 10 predicted proteins | sample CryBogCBH24Jun08_FD_54974 | JGI IMG/M metagenome (GOLD analysis project Ga0007847, IMG submission 54974) | Freshwater microbial communities from Crystal Bog, Wisconsin, USA - CBH24Jun08 | ecosystem: Environmental > Aquatic > Freshwater > Lake | place: Crystal Bog, Wisconsin, USA | collected... | reverse complement strand
TTTCTCCACTCAATCATCTTTTGATTGAAAAAAGGATTCTTCATATTTTGGTAGAGTCCGGCACCCCTTGGCCAATCGTGTTGACTCGCCAAAACGGAGAGGGCCATGAAACCACCCTCAAGTCCAACAAAGTGGGGATTGATCAATAAGCGTGGCTTGCAGTCACCTAATGTAATCGCAGATTTGATGGTCACGATATCTGTAATTTGTTTACCGCTACCCAGCCAGATGCGACTTCTCTCGATGACGCTACGTCCAAATAATTTCCAGTGCGCGAGCGCAAGGGTATCAATTTCCTGCTCGCTGAGATTTGGAAAGCACAAGCGCAGATTGGTCTTTACTACTTTTGCGCGCTCATTTGGGATATGGGCTGCAAGCCAGCCTAGGGCATAGCCAATATAAATTGTGAGCGAATAAGGAAGAAAGGCAAAAAGGCGCAGTAGGTTTAGCGCTAGAAAGTTGAAAAGGTTTTGTAACCAGATCATCTTTAGTAATGAATTGATAGTTAACTCTTTAATCCTGCGGCGGCAATTCTGCACCGGCGGGATGCTTATAGCGGTTGTAAGCCCAAATAAATTGCTCTGGAGCTTTTAGGATCGCCTGCTCTAAGGCTTGATTAATTTCGGTAGCGGCAAGTACCGCATCTTCGGAGAGTGGTGCAAGCCTTGTTACTTCCATTAACCAACCCTGACCGAGCGATTTTCGTTTGGCGGTAAACATCAGCACTGGCGTATGGTTGCGATTGGCTAGGCGTGCGGGCAGTGGCGTTGTNTAGGCGGGACGACCAAAGAACGGCACCCAAACGCCTTCCTTCCCATTGGGAACTTGGTCTGGAAGAATACCAATGGCCTCACCTCGCATCAGCGCCCTGGTCATTTGGCGTACACCATTCAAATTGGTGGGTACAAACTCCATATTGGGGTAGGCGCGTTCTGCCTCTACCACTTCGTTCAGCCAAGCTTGTCGAGGCGGACGATACAAAACGGTTGCGGGAAAATGTTGCGCCAATACGCGTGGAATAACTTCAAAGCCACCTAAGTGCGGGGTTAGCATCACTAGACCGCGGCCTTCATTAATAGCGCTCTCAACTACATCCCAGTTTTGAATTTCAACGAGTTTGACTGCTTTTTGTGGGTTTTTCCAAATCCACAAGCAGTCCGAGAAAAGCTTTCCGGAATTGGCAACGGCAGTCCAAAGGACAAAGGGGAGTTGATGGCTCTGAACCACGGCCTCATATTGAGTGCGAAACAGGGTGCGGTATTGCTTAGATCCAATATAGGCCAAGAGGCCTAAAAATGCTCCAAGGATCTGCATGACCCCAAGAGGCAGGAGGGCAATCGCGTTGAAGCTCAGCTTAAGAAGTAGTTTTTGCACTCTTCAATGATATTCAATGCTGGCTATAAGGACAAATTTAGCATTTGGCTTGATGATTTTGCCGCTTTTCGGATAGAATTAACCCATCGCCGAGTTAAGACAACTTGCAGGGCGATTCAAAAATTCTGCTAAAGCGTCGCCGTTGTGGTTCCTGGCACGTCGAGTTGTCCAATAGATCGTGTTAATTTTTTAAAGGAATACACAATGTCAAACGATTACTTCTTTACCTCAGAATCCGTTTCTGAAGGCCACCCCGATAAAGTATCAGATCAAATTTCTGACGCTATCTTGGATGCCATTCTGGCCCAAGATCCAACGGCACGTGTTGCCGCGGAAACTTTGTGCAATACCGGCTTGGTCGTTTTAGCTGGTGAGATCACTACGAACGCGAATGTGGACTACATCCAAGTGGCCCGCAATACTTTGCGTGAGATCGGCTACGACAATACTGCCTACGGTATTGACTATAAAGGTTGTGCCGTATTGGTTGCTTATGACAAGCAAAGCCCAGATATTGCTCAGGGCGTTGATAAGGCACATGACGACGGTCTAGATCAAGGTGCTGGCGACCAGGGCTTAATGTTTGGTTACGCTTGTGATGAAACTGCTGAGCTCATGCCTTTGCCAATTCACTTGTCGCATCGTTTGGTGGAGCGTCAGTCTCAATTGCGTCGTGATGGCCGTTTGACTTGGTTGCGTCCAGACGCGAAGTCCCAAGTGACCGTGCGCTATGTGGATGGCAAACCTGACTCTATTGACACCGTTGTGTTGTCTACTCAGCACGATGAAGAAATTTCACTCGAAAAATTGCGTGAAGCAGTCATCGAAGAAATTATCAAACCAGTATTGCCTAAACACTTGATCAAAGGCGCAATTAAATTTTTGGTAAACCCAACAGGCCGTTTCGTTATTGGCGGCCCACAAGGCGATTGCGGCTTAACTGGTCGTAAGATCATTGTGGATACTACGGTGGCGCAGCTCCTCATGGTGGTGGCGCATTCTCAGGCAAGGATCCATCTAAGGTTGACCGTTCTGCAGCATATGCTGGTCGTTACGTTGCTAAGAACGTAGTTGCTGCTGGTTTGGCAAGCAAGTGTTTAATTCAGATCTCATACGCAATTGGTGTTGCTAAGCCAACCTCAGTCATGGTGAGCACCTTTGGCACGGGCAAGATTTCAGATGAGAAGATTGCCCAATTGGTGTCGGAGCACTTTGACTTGCGTCCAAAGGGTATCGTGAAGATGTTGAACCTTTTGCGTCCAATCTATCGTAAAACTGCTGCTTATGGCCACTTTGGTCGCGAAGAGCCAGAATTTACCTGGGAACAGTGCGATAAAGCGCCTGCATTACGTGCAGCAGCAGGGCTGTAAGCGGTAAATCAGCAGTATGTAGTTGTATTGAAGCGAAATATGGCGAAATTGATTACAATTTCGCCATACCTTCAAGGAGCGTTGCAAGGAATGCTGAGAACCAGCGTTTCCCCAGGCTTGAAGGGAGTGGACGCCTAAACGGAGTTTGCTAATTGCAACCGCGCTCGCTAACCCATGATTCAATGGCTAGCGAGTTTCTACTCCAGCATTGGATCGTATTTAGCTGGAGCATTCATGAGTACCGTTTCTGATTTCAACTTACAAGACTTTGTAGCAACTCGTTGCGCAATTGCGGATATTTCTTTGGCTGATTTTGGCCGTAAAGAAATCGCTATTGCTGAAACCGAGATGCCAGGCCTCATCGCTATTCGTGATGAGTTCGCTGCAGGGCAGCCATTACGTGGCGCACGCATTACTGGTTCATTGCACATGACCATCCAAACTGCCGTCTTAATCGAGACCCTCGAGGCACTCGGTGCAGAAGTGCAATGGGCATCATGCAATATTTTCTCTACGCAAGATCATGCTGCAGCTGCTATTGCAGCTAATGGCACACCTGTATATGCGATTAAGGGCGAGACTCTTGAGCAATATTGGGATTACACCCATCGCATCTTTGAGTGGGCTGATGGCGGCTTCACCAATATGATTTTGGATGACGGTGGCGATGCTACTTTGCTCTTACATCTCGGCGCTCGTGCAGAAAAAGATCAAGCCTGCTTGAATCACCCAACTAGCGAAGAAGAAACCATTTTGTTTGCGGCTATCAAAAACAAACTGGCGCAGGACCCAACTTGGTACTCCACGCGTTTGGCGCAAGTAAAAGGGGTTACTGAAGAAACAACGACGGGCGTACATCGCTTGTATCAAATGTTTGCTAAGGGCGATTTAAAGTTTCCAGCAATCAACGTCAATGACTCAGTGACTAAGAGCAAGTTCGACAATCTGTATGGTTGCCGCGAGTCTTTAGTTGACGCGATTAAGCGCGCAACAGACGTAATGGTTGCCGGTAAAGTTGCAGTCGTTTGTGGTTACGGTGACGTAGGTAAGGGTTCCGCACAAGCATTGCGTGCGTTATCTGCTCAAGTTTGGGTGACTGAAGTAGATCCAATCTGCGCATTGCAAGCGGCGATGGAAGGCTACCGTGTTGTCACAATGGACTACGCTGCTGACAAAGCGGACATCTTCGTTTCAGCAACCGGTAACTACCACGTGATTACACATGACCATATGGCTAAGATGAAGAACCAAGCCATTGTTTGTAACATTGGCCACTTTGACAATGAGATTGATATTGCTGGTATTGAAAAATATCAGTGGGAAGAAATCAAACCTCAAGTTGACCATGTGATTTTCCCGGCAGCCAATGGGTTGCCTGAGAAGCGCATCATTATTTTGGCTAAAGGTCGTTTGGTAAATCTCGGTTGCGGTACGGGCCACCCATCTTATGTGATGAGTTCATCATTTGCGAACCAAGTGATTGCGCAAATTGAATTATGGAATGCAGTCGGCACCAATAAATACCCAGTCGGTGTTTATACATTGCCTAAGCATTTAGATGAAAAGGTTGCACGCTTGCAGTTGAAGACTCTTAATGCGCAGTTGACAGTGCTGTCTGATCAGCAGGCATCCTATATCGGCGTTACCAAGGAAGGTCCTTACAAGGCCGACCACTACCGTTATTAATTAAAGCAATACAAGCCATAGGCCCAAAATCATGGAATTAAGCGTCGAATTCTTTCCTCCTAAAACACCTGAAGGTGAGAATAAGTTGCAGCTGGTGCGCGAGCGCTTGAGTGAATCACTCAAGCCCGCGTTCTATTCCGTGACTTTTGGTGCTGGTGGCTCTACTCAGTCTGGCACTTTAAAAGTAGTGAGTGATATTCATGCTGCCGGTGCAGCTGTTGCCCCACATTTATCTTGCGTTGGCAGCTCTCGTGAGAGTGTTCGGGAGATGCTCAAGCAGTATCAAGCATTAGGCATTAAGCGCATCGTGGCATTGCGTGGAGACCTGCCATCCGGCATGGGTCAGTATGGCGAGTTTCATCATGCAAATGAGTTGGTGGAGTTTATTCGTGCGGAGACGGGCGATTGGTTTCATATTGATGTAGCAGCCTATCCAGAAACGCATCCACAAGCCAAGTCCCCTGCAAGCGATATTGATTTCTTTGTGCAGAAGATGAAAGCTGGTGCCAACTCTGCAGTCACTCAGTATTTTTACAATAGTGATGCCTATTTCCGTTTTGCGGATGAGGCATACGATTTAGGTGTAACTCAGCCGATCATTGCCGGCATCATGCCGATTACCAATAGCAGTCAACTATTGCGATTCTCTGACGCATGTGGCGCTGAGATTCCGCGTTGGATTCGTTTGCGTTTGCAATCTTATGGTGATGACATTGCTTCAATCCGTGCATTTGGCGAAGATGTGGTGACCGANCTGTGTGATCANTTGTTATCTGCTGGTGCCCCGGGTTTACATTTCTACTCACTCAATCAGGCTGATGCTGTTTTAGCGATTGCAGATAACTTAGATCTTGCGAAGTAATTTAGCCTTTTAGGGCAGACTCAGTCAGCATAAAATCTAAGGGCTCATCGTGTGTTTGAGCCTGCCATTGAGCATCATCTAACTGTTGCCAATCAAACCCTAGGCCGAGACACAATAAGCTGGGTTTAGCTTTGCGCAATTGGGCTAGTGTGCGGTCAAAGTAGCCGCCCCCATAGCCAAGGCGCCAATAATGGTTTTTGCTGCCCACCTTAGATTGGGACCAGCCCACACAGGGGATGAGAATGCAATCAGGAATGATTAGGCGGCGTTGAGCGTTCTTGGGATCAGGCTCAGGAACATGATGCTTGCTTGGTATGAGTACATCGCCAGGTTCCCAGGTATAAAACTCAAGATGTTTATCAGGGCGCGCAAAAGGAAGCGCTAATTGGCGCTCGTTATTGCTAGAAGCCCAGGATAGGAGTGTAGGGCGTAGATCCGGCTCATTTTGAATGGGTACGTATAGCGCAACAGACGATGGGTTTTGTTGACCCAGGAATTGACTTAGCCCTGCAGTCAGATTGTTCAGACTTTCTGGATAGCTTGCGCCAGCAGCAAAATGCGTTCTTTGCGTTAGCAGTTCTTGGCGTAAAGTTTTTAGCGAATTACCGTGCATACCAGGCATTATCAGGCGAAAATTAATAGATATAGTAAAAAGTAATTATGTATAAGGCTAGATAGTGAAAAAGAAGTTTGATATTCGGATGACTGGGCGTCACAAGCTGGCTGGAGTGTTGTTTTCCGGCTTGATTTTCCTTGCGCCCAATGCCTTTGCTGAAAAAGTTAAAAAACCTAATCTTCCGAAGTCTTATGCAAGTAAGGCAGCTCCTGCTGAAATCACTGATAGCGATAGAACTTTTATTGAGTTGCGTGAAGCGGCTAAGAAGAATGATGTATTTCGGGCGCAGCAATTAGCCTCTAGCTTGCCAAATTATCCCTATGACGACTATGTAGCTTATTTTAGGATTAAGCCTCAGCTCTTTGACAGTGCTGGCGGTGCTAGGGCTGATACCAGTGCCGATGCTCAGGTCAATGGGTTTTTAAGGCAATACGAGGGGACGGCTTTAGCAGATCGGATGCGCAATGATTGGTTGCTTGTGTTGGGTAAGCGCAAGGACTGGGCAAGTTTTGATTCTGAATACGCTAAGTTCGTATTGGATGACGATACTCAAGTGAAATGTTACGCCCTACAGTCCAAGTTAGCGCAGGGTGACAATCCGACAAAATTNGCAATTGACGCACGCGCAGTACTTATTAACCCATCCTATTTTGGTTCCGCTTGCCAAGAATTAGTTCCTGCATTGGTGGCTGCAGGTGGCATGACACCCAGTGAGGCCAAGGCTGTGGGGCGCGCTGCCAGCGAAATGGGGTTTGATACGATGTCGCGCCGACTTGGTGGGGAAGATCCCATCGCAGATATTGTCAGGGGCGCCAAAGCAGACCCTGTGAGGACATTTAAGGATTTCTCTCAGAATGCTTCGCGCTACAGCAAAGAGAATCAAGCTGTTGCTTGGGGTGTCATTGGGCAGTTCTTGGCCAAGAAATTAGATTCAAATGCGGACGATGCTTATCGCTTACAACAAGACTTGGGCTACAACGAATTACTTTCTACTGAAAGTCAGGAGTGGAAGGTGCGCGCCGGTTTGCGTGCTAAAGATTGGACGCTAGTGAAAAATGCCATTGAGGGCATGAACCCTGCAGTCCGTAGTCGTGATCCCGCTTGGACCTATTGGTATGGCCGCGCTTTGAAGGCGGATGGTCAGGATGCTAAAGCTCGTGAGAGTTATGAACTCATTGCTGATCAGTACAACTTCTATGGGCAGCTAGCCCGTGAAGAGCTTGGCAAATCCAATCACGCCCCAACACGCACCAAGGTATCCGAGCAGGATATTGATGCGATGGAAAGTCGCAAAGGCTTCATTAGGGGTGATCGTTTTTATGCCATGAATCTGCGCTTTGAAGGTAATCGCGAGTGGAACTGGGAATTGCGTAATATGACGGATAAGCAATTGCTTGCTGCTGCTGAATATGCCAAACGAATTGGCTTATATGATCGCGTAGTCAATACTGCCGATCGAACAAAGCAAGAGCATGATTTTAGTTTGCGTTACCCAACGCCCTACCGTGATGAGTTATCACCGATTGCACGCCAGATTGATTTGAACTTAGCTTGGGCGTATGGCCTTATTCGTCAAGAGTCCCGCTTCATTATGAATGCCTCTTCATCAGTTGGTGCATCAGGCCTGATGCAGGTGATGCCCAATACAGCCAAGTATGTTGCCAAGAAAATTGGTATGGTTAACTACACCAATGACAAGTTGAGTGATACCAATACCAACCTGACTTTGGGAAGCAACTATCTCAATATGGTCTTGATAGATTTAGATGGTTCTTGGGTGTTGGCTTCTGCAGCATATAACGCAGGACCGTCTCGCTCTAAGGCCTGGCGTGAAAAATTAAGCAGTCCCACTGAAGGGGCGATTTTTGCTGAGACGATTCCATTTAATGAAACCCGTACTTATGTGAAGAACGTTTTATCGAATGCTAATTACTATTCATCAGTCATGCAGGGCCAAGCACAATCTTTAAAGCAGCGCTTAGGGGTGATATCGCCCAAAGCGGCCACTCAATCAGAATTGCCTTAATCACAAAAATCGGACACTATGAAATATGACATTCTTCTTATCGGTGGCAATGGATTTGTAGGGCGAGTGCTTGCGGCAAAACTGCAGGCAGCCGGGTATTCTGTGCTGCTGCCAACGAGTCATCTACCCGCTGCCCGTGACTTACGCATTTTGCCTAAAGTACATTTGGAAGATGCAGACGTGCATGAGTTTGATGAGTTGCAAAATTTATGCGCGCGTATCAAGCCCAATGGAGTCGTTATTAATTTGGTTGGCGTATTGCACGATAAGCCTGCTCAGCCTTATGGCAAGATCTTTAAGGCGGCCCACGTAGACCTGCCTAAAAATATTATGACCGCCATGCAAATGCATGGTCTAAAACGCTATTTACATATGAGCGCATTAGGCGCAGATTCCAATGGCCCTTCAATGTACCAACGCAGTAAGGGTGATGGTGAGCATGAAGTTAAAGGAAGCGGTCTTGAGTGGACAATCTTTAGGCCTTCAGTCATCTTTGGCGCGCAAGACCAATTCATTAATCTGTTTTCAACCTTAACAAAATGGCTGCCATTGTTGCCTCTAGCCAATTGTGAGGCTCAATTCCAACCAGTCAGCGTAGACGATGTGGCTGATGCGTTTGTAAAGTCTATCAAAATGCCCCAGACAATTCATCAGTCATATGATTTAGTCGGACCTACCGTGTATACGATGAAAGAGATTGTCTCTTTTGCAGCCCGCAAAGCACAAACTGCTTGCGCCATTATTCCTGTGCCTGCATTTGTAGGTCGTTTGCAGGCTTTGGCGTTTGAGTTTTTACCAGTGCCGACATTGATGTCACGTGACAATATTGCCTCTATGCAGTTGCCCAATATTCTGCCAGTCAATAGACAAGATGCATTAGTAGAAGTATTTGGTATTAATCGACGCAGCTTAGAAGGCATGAAGTAAGCAAATGAAGATCTACGCTGTTGGCGGCGCCATTCGCGATACGCTCATGGGTTTACCCATGCACGATATCGACTATGTGGTCGTTGGCTCTAGCGTAGATGAAATGCTTGCCAAGGGATTTCGTCCAGTGGGGAAAGATTTTCCAGTATTCCTTCACCCTGAAACTCAGGCTGAATATGCCCTGGCTCGGACAGAGCGAAAAACTGGCAAGGGCTATAAAGGATTTTTGTTTCATGCAGATCCTGCTGTTACCCTCGAGCAGGACTTAGAGCGTCGCGACTTAACAATCAATGCCATGGCGCAAGAAGTCGCTGCTGACGGCAAGCTTATTGGTTCTGTTATTGATCCTTATAACGGCCAACGAGATCTTGCTGAAAAAGTATTTCGTCATGTGTCAGATGCTTTTGCTGAAGACCCATTACGTTTACTGCGGATCGCTCGCTTTGCTGCTCGCTTCCCTGAATTTATTGTCGCCGATGAAACCATGACGGCATTAAAGGCGATTGTGGAGTCAGGCGAGTTAAATGCTTTATCACCAGAACGTATTTGGCAAGAGCTTGCAAGAGGGTTGGTTGCAAGCAGGCCTATGCGAATGTTTCAGGTGCTATTGGATACTGGTGCCGCTAAAATAATTCTTTCTTCATCAGTAGTGGCGGAGCTGCAGAAAGAGCCGTCTCGCGAAAACCTCATGGCACATCTTCATGAAACCCCTGCTAATTTAGAGAGTCGTTGCGCTGTTGTGTTGATGAATACACCTGCTAGTGAAATTCGTTCTTGGTCTGAGTGTGTGCGCATGCCCATCGAGGTACGTGACTTTAGCGAAATCTTTAGCGAATTGAATGTGTTCATCAGTAAAAATCCTCATGGCATCTACCAAGTAGCAGATGTCCTCTCTTGGTTCAATCGCGCTGATGTGTGGCGCAAGCCGGATCGCGCTCAAGCGCTGTTAGATCTTATGAATAGAATTGGTCTGAATGTATCCGGATTGATTAAGGCTATGCAACAAGCGCAGGCTTTGAACCCAGCAGACATTATTGCTGGGCTGGCTGCTGAAGACCGCTCTAATGGCGAAAGAATCCGCAGTGCAGTTGAAACCGCAAGACTTGCAGCAATTACTGTAGCGCTACATTAAAGTCTATTTCTGCCTCTAAGGCCTGGAAGGTCCTCAAGAACATATCCTGGTAGCAGGGCATCTAGCTTCTTTGAAAAAGCAAACGCTTTAAATAGTTCACCCATCTCTGCTTCCGAAAGCAACTTTTGTAACGAGTTGGAGATTGGCAAGAAAGTTTCTGGATTGCTTGGATCGCCAATTTCTAGGGCGATATCTCCGATACCGGCATCCAGCAGAAAGGCTGCTTGATTGGTGAGGTAGACGTCATCAACATTCTCTGCAAGTGCGCTTCTGGCAATCTGTGCCCACTCCACGTGGGTTGTTAAGTCGCATAAGCCAGGTAAATAAAAAGGATCTTGAATAGCATGATGACGATGATGGGCCATCAGAGTGCCTTCAATTCTTTGCGGGTGGTAGTACTCGCTCTCTGGAAATCCGTAATCGAAGGTGAGAAATAAACCAGCATCTAATTGTTTGGCAATCTGGCGAATCCAAGCATTTGCTTGTGGGTGTAATTCGGTGACATAGCCTTCTGAGAAATTTCCACTCAGAAGACTCTCTGGCAGCAAGGCCTGCTCAACGGGCTTACCAGTTTTCCAAAAGAATTTATCTTCGGCAAAGCTCACTCCATACCAATACCAAAAGCCATTTTGGTAAATGATGGCGTCACAGGGAATTGCATCAATCACTTCATTNGCGAGAATGACGCCTTTAAAGTTCTCTGTTAGGGAGCTCAACCAAGAGCATTTTGTGGAGAGCTCAAGTTCTGNNGCAAGCTTATGAAGTCGTTCCTGCTGTCTTTGGGTTAGATCTGGTGAGATCTCAATAATGTCGTAGCCATCTAGCTGGAAACCAAGGTCGNTTAGTCGAGTCAGAATGGACTCGGCCAATTTGCCGGTGCCTGCGCCAAACTCTAGAATCTTAGCGGGAAGGCCTTGAGCCTTGAGCCCCTCGAGGACTGGCAGGATNGTGGAAACAATTGCAGCCCCGAACAGAGGGCTGAGCTCAGGGGCTGTTNTGAAATCTCCGCCTGCTCCAAGTTTGTGGGCCCCGGCACTGTAATACCCCATTCCCGGCTCATATAAGGCCATTTCCATATAACGAGAAAAGGCGATCCAGCCGCCTTGGGATGCAATTTCAGTGGCAATTTTGCTGCCTAGGAGCTTGCTATGCTCCATTTCAAGGCTGGTCAAGGTAATATCCATAGCTCGCTAGTCTAAGAGAATTTAATTGAACCCTAGTTCAACTTCCCCATCCAAGCAAAATAAAGCGGTTTTAGTGACCGGTGCAGCTAAGCGCCTAGGTCGTGAAATTGCTTTGCAGTTTGCCCGTCAAGGGTGGGATGTTGCTATTCATTATGGGCGATCTGAGGCTGAAGCCCAGGAGACAGTAGCTCAGATTCAGAAGCTAGGGCGGACGGCGCAAGCATTTCAGGCAAATTTGGCAAATGAAGCAGAAGTCACAGTACTCTTTGCTGCAGTGGCGAGTCAATTTTCTGACCTGCATTGTGTAGTGAATAACGCTTCGATTTTTGAGTATGACCGCGCTAACTCCGATTCCAAACTGACCAGTAAAAGCTTGCAAGAACATATGCAGGTGAATGTAGTCACGCCAATTCTATTGGCCCAATTAATGTTCGAAACGCAAAAAAATAATGTAAAAAATAGCGATGATGAATCACTGCCCTCCGTCATCCAATTACTCGATCAGAAACTCATTAATCTCAATCCCGATTATTTGTCATACACCTTATCTAAGGCGGCATTNTTGACCTCGGTCGAAGTNTTNGCCATGGACTTTGCTCCTTACTTACGTGTAGTCGGTTTAGCCCCAGGAATTTCTCTGCCATCGGGCGACCAAACACAAGCGGGGTTTTCTAAGGCGCATCA
>Ga0007847_100028_pt1 | contig 11869 bp, 8 predicted proteins | sample CryBogCBH24Jun08_FD_54974 | JGI IMG/M metagenome (GOLD analysis project Ga0007847, IMG submission 54974) | Freshwater microbial communities from Crystal Bog, Wisconsin, USA - CBH24Jun08 | ecosystem: Environmental > Aquatic > Freshwater > Lake | place: Crystal Bog, Wisconsin, USA | collected... | reverse complement strand
CCGCCAAGGAATCCGCTGCTATTGTATTGAACTTGCGTACTGGAGCCTGCGGCTGCTGCCGGGCGCGAATCTGAGAAGTACATATTCGTACCATCAGACCAGATATTGCTGTTCACTGACCGGATAACTGTGACAGTGCTGCCACCACCGCCAGATGCGAACGTGACCATCCAAGGGCCGCCTGTAGCGTCAGTGGTGGTATTCCGAACAATCCAATTGCCACCGACACCCGAGGGGATTGTGTAGGTCACATTGTTGGACATTGCACCAGAGATGGCGATAGCCATTGGCTGGTATTGCGTCAGCGTCAATGTCACCGACGACACCCCAGTAGCATTGAGCGACGTTACCCCGCCAAAGGCCGCATCAATGTATGACCAGTCATTATTGACCGGCTGATCCCATGTATCCACATAGGAGCCATTGGCGGGTTGTATCAGGCCCTTGTTAGTGGTCGTCATGGATCAGTCCTCACAGGTACTTGTTGGCCAGCTCAAGCGCCTGGGCGACATGAGTGTCGGGGATGTTGAGAAGGCTCTCGGTGTTGCTGTTGATGTTCTTCTTGGCGCGGTCAGCGGCAGCTACCAAATTGTCAGAGATCCGGCCACCAGATTTGCGGCCTGGGCGTTGCTGATTTTTCAAGCGTTCCGTATCCACAGGGTTAAGGGCTTGAGCCCCGATTAAAGGTGCTGTTCTTTGTACCGCGCCAGCAATGCCTTGGGCCGCTTTTGATGGGGTATATTGAGGCAGGGGAGCTGCTATATTTCTAGCACCTTTGCTACTTGCAACCGTGCCAGCGGCCCCAGCCAATGCCGATTTCCACGGAATTCCGCCACTAATCGCAGATTCCAAAATGGCTGTTCCAGTTGAGGGTTGCTGCCCAGCTTTAGATGCCAAATTATCAAGCTTTTGCCCGAGGGGAACCCCTTTAGCATTAAACGCACCTAGATCGTGGAAAGCATCCATCATATCCCTAGCCCCTCCACTTCCCTTGGGGCCAAAGATCAAAGTTTTACCATCGAGTGATGGATCTGTAGGATTAGACCGGAAATACCCATCATAAAGCTTGTTAAAATTCTTGTACGTAAATTGATCATTAGGGACCATATCAGCCGCATAAGCCTTACCAACAGAAGCCCAAGCATTCGGATCATATTGGCTGACAGCTTTTTGGAGATTTGCAAGATTCTCCGTATCTTTACCGCCTTTTTTAGCCGCAGATTTGATAATATTGGAAAAAATAGTATCAGAATCTTTGAAGCCAGGGGCGTTTGCTATGGGATTTCCAGTGATGTTGAAAATGCTATCACGCTGATCATACAGATCTTTGGCCTGAGATTTGACTTGACCATAAATTTGGCCAATTTTAGTCCCGCCAACTTTAGTGGCATATGTCTGCATGTCACTATCTAATGCAGCCCTCAAGCTTTTAAGAATATTGTTGTCAATTGCACTTGCCCCAGGTGCCTGATTCCATGTGATCCTATCAGACAAAATTTTCTTTAAAGCTTGCATTTCAGAAAATGTAAGCCCACCGTTTTGAGCATTCAGAGTCAAAGCTGAATTTGCCAAATCCAAAGTAGGATTTATATTTCCCAATTTGGCTATATTGCTTTGAGCTTGTTTGATAATTTCAGATTGTAACCCCCTAATGGGGACAACCGCAGATGATTGCTCTAATGCTCTAACGGGTTGGTAAATGCTGTTCATCTGGGCTTCAAACCCAGTAGGTTTCGTTGCATCGGTTGCCCAATTTTGTACCGCGTCTCTAATCGCTGTTCCTGTAGATTTCCTGTCAGCAGTTCCGACAAAATCAGAAATTTGACCCCCAATTTCACCGAGTGTTTTTTCTGCCGCTTTTGGAACTTGCGCAAAAAAATCTGCTTTTGTCGCCAATGTTTGTAGTGGACCACCACCAACAACGCCGGACGCAAGTGATGTATTAGCTTTTGAAGCTAAATCACCAGCCTGTTGCGCAGCAGTTGGGCCTCCCGTAAGCGCCAACATAATAGGATCTTCTGCTCCAGGCGCAATTTTTGAAACAACAGACTTCACTACAGGAGCGGCTGCTCCAAGAATCATGGGGGCAACTTTAGCACCGGCAGCACCAAACGCAGCGCCAGCAGTCTTTGACATGAGATCATCACCTTCAGATGACCCCATGATGGCACCTTGGACCACGGGATTTTCTAAGGCTGTAGCAGTCCCCCGCAATGCACTGGGGGCAAGCCCGGCCCCTTCTCCAGCAATAGTGCGAAGACCAAGGCCACCAAGTCCACCAATAGTCCCTGCTGCGGCTAATTCTTCTGGCCCGGCAAATATAGCATTAGCTAAAGCTGGGACAGCAGATGCCGCCATCCCGCCGCCATATATCCAGGGATGCTGTTGCCAAGCTTGTTCATTTGCAGCTTTTTGCTTCTCTACTTCTTTAAGGTACTCTGGATTATCTCCGCCAGGCATAGACATAGTTTTTGCGGCAGCAATCAATTGAGGGGAATACCCAAGTCCAAATGCTTGGGCGGCCCCACGGCCAAAAGCTTCCAATCCACCCACATTAGGTTGACCAGTGGGAGCTGTATCAGCCAAAAATTTATCCGGGTCAAAAGAACCTTGCGTCGACGCGGTTTCAGTTAAGAATTTGTCTGGATCAAATGTTTGATCAGCCATTATCGAACTCCAAGCCTTTGAAGGATGATAGCGGATTTTGGGTCATTTGGGTGATCTTTAGCCCATTGCGCCGCAGCACTGGCATCAGGGCGTTGAGCTGCCGCTGGGGTTTGGTTCTGTGCAAGGGCCGCAGATTGGGAAGTATCAGACTTTTCCCCATAATTGGGGACAAATCCATAACTTTTCATAAGGCCTTCAAGATATTTGGGATCGGTTCCACGGGCAACAGGAATCTCTTGAAAGGCATTTTTAATGAACGGATCAGGTTTCGTAGTACTGGTCCATTCATTCAAAAACTTAGGAACTTCTGTGCCAATTCCTTTATTTGCAAAAGCCTGATCACGCGCATATGCATAGTCCATTTCGCCTAAAGTTCTGCCAATAAGAGCATATGCCGCAGCAGGTGCCATCTCTGGTTTAGGAACAGTAAGCATTTTTGCGGTAATGCCTGCCTTGGGAGCACGACCCAATTGACTATCACCAACGCCATCAATAGCTTGTGAAGTAGCAATCTTCAAAGCTTCATCATTGGGCGCGGCATTGAAGTTATCACCCAAAGAAATGCCAAATTGACGACTCCAATCTCCCAACGTAGCTTTCAAATCTGTCAAACGACCCATTGAGTTGTCGCTGTAGATTTGAGCTAATCGCGTCAACGCACGTCTTTGAGTATCATAATTTTGAATTCTAGCGGTAACGCCATCCATATAAGTTGAGGAACCTTGCACATTTGCCCTATTAATTTCTTGATTTTTGGCTTCTTGAGTTTTCACAGCATCGCGAAGATACGTATCCATGCGAGTTTGTGAGTCAAGGGCATTTTTATCTTGTTGTGCGGCCTCCGTGTCTTTGCCTTGCATTCTCAAAGTACTGGCAATAGCGCGATATTGATCAATTTGAGCTTGCATGGCGTCGGGGTCCCTATTGCCAACCAAACCAAATTGATTTTTATTTTGTTTTGCATATTCCATAAGTTGAGTAGGGGACATGTTACGCACATCATCCGAAACCCCTAAATTAGAGGTTTGTTGCGCAATTTGCGCACTGTCTGATTGCGGAAGGGGTTGACGATTTTGTTGAGGCGCTGCCGTACCGGAAACGCCAGGCCTAGAGAATTCACCCGGTTGAGTTACTGGAGATGCAACAGGCGGGATTTCTGTGCCAGGTGTTGGAATACCAAGGACTCCCCTAGGAACCTTAAGGGAGTCAGCTATACCACCCACTGCTTGCATATATTGATTGGGGGAAACAGTTTGACCAGTTGACTTATTAAAGTAAATTGTTTGTCCAGTTTTTGGATCTGCCGTCACAACAAATCTGTCTTTAACGATGTCAAGGACATTCTTTGCCATTGCAGCTTGCTGGTTTTGTTGCGCCATATATGCGCCAGTGCCGCCGAGAAGTCCTTCACCCAGTGCCCCGCCAAGGGTAGGACGCTGAGATGCCAGCATTGACCCCAAGAACCCAAGCGCCGGGACAAGGAAGCTGGACGAGGTAGCCTTATCAATCAGACCGGAACCATCAGATGTAGTGCTAGATGGTGCGCCGGGGCCAGCCATCTGCGATGCAGCAGCGCCCATGTTAGTTTTAGCCTTACCCGTGACGGGCGCATATTTGCCGTCAGGGTCAATCATAGAAGCTTCTTGGGCTCGACGCCCAGCATTTACGCCTTCATTATGATAACCCAGATTGTTAACTGCTGTGGCAATATCAGACTTATTTCCACTTTGAACTGCTTGCGCCACTGTTCCTGGCAAACGCCCATAATTGTAAGTCGTTGATGTAAGGGCATCTTGTGCGCTGGGATCAAGCTTGTTCCAAGCATCATCACCAACTGCGGCCCGAATTTGTCCTTGCGATTCCATTTTTCGCCGAGCAAGATCGCGTTGGGCATCCTCCACCGTAACCCGAGTATTTTCATCAACAGGTTTGACAGTCCCGTCCGGCAACGTAACAGTATCAGATCCAAAACCAGTTCGGAGATGGTTTACATCCCAATATGGAGTTGGTCTAAACCCTTCATGTTTTGCAATAAGCCCCATTGTAGAATCGGATTCCAAAGATGGAGCAACAGGCTTTTGATCGACCACAAGCCCCTTCGCCTCGACGGGGATACCAGTAGGCTGATCTATTGTGCCATCAACCGGGATAAGGCCAGGGGCTGCTTCGACCACATCTTGACTGATCGGCAAATCTGCGTCGCCGCCCTTCTCAAAATGTCCACGAGGAATCAATCCGCCACTGGCAAAGCCAAGCGGGGCCATCAACAGCATCTCACCGATATCACCACCAGCCATACCAGCCATAGCTCCGCCCCCTGCGGAACCAAGTCCCATCATACCAGCAGCGCCAGAGCCAAGGTCATATAGACTTTTAGCTGCCCCTAATCCTTGTGTTAGTTGCCCCAATCCGCTTTGCGGAGATCCGGGAGTTCCGCCCATTTTTGGTAGAGATAGCTGGTTAGCTTTTTGCTCGTTAATTGTTTCCTTCAACGGATCACTGGTAAGATCATAAGGATCTACGTCTCCACCAGCGGCATATCTACCGGGTACGATTAACCCGCCAGTGGCCGCAGCTGACGGTGTGTTCATCCAATCTTTAAGATCGGAAAAAACATTCTTGCCCGACATGCTGCCCTGGCCACCGATTAACCCGGCAGATGCTGGCGAATCTTTGGTTGCCGCCGTTCCCATAAGGCCAGACTTCCCAAAGTTGTAGAGACCTTGAATATCCTTGCCCGTCTGCATAGCAGTTGACATGCCAGATTGCGGAGGAGCCCTAAGCGCAGGAGCAATCATTAGCTGACGAGGTGCAGACTGCGGGGCAATTGGAACATATCCCGCAGCGCCATAGGGATCGCTAGGATCTCCACCAAGGGCATAGCCGCCCCTGGCATATGCCTCACCAGCCATATCGCTAGTGACAGCGCCACCCATCGAACTCGCATCGAACTCAGCGGGGATCAGGCCACCAGTTGCTCTGGCGGGGCGTTCAGCATCCTCAGTTGCTTTTTTATAGTCAACTGTCTTGTAGCCACCCATCAACCCAACGGCGTTAGGATGCTTTTTCTCAACATCTTGCGCCATAAGACCGATTTGGGTCCGGTCGTCGCCCTTGTATTTATAGCTGTAGATCTTCTGGCCGTCGTTGGTTTTACCAATTTCCTTGACATCAGTCTTAAGACGTTCGTCAGAGAAGAAGCCAGCAGGTTGGGTCGAGGTCGTAGTAGAACCAGACAGTGCGCCGGTGCCTTCCGCAATCCCCGCCAGAAACTGAGCGACTTGGAACGGATAACCTTGCTGTTGAAGATATTGCTGGTACTTGGCAGTATCTCCAGCTTGCTGGGTCTGTTGCGCCAGCGTTCCGGCCCCAATCTGTGCTTGAGCGCCCTGAAGAGCCGCAGTCTGGGCTCCAACGCCAAGTCCAGCAAGTTGCTGAGCAGCTTGAGAACCTTGCGTAAATCCTTGCTGACCCAGACCCGCCAATTGCGTTCCAAGACCTTGCAGAGCAGTACGGTTGGCTTGCGCCGCGTTCAAGCCAACACCTTGCTGTTGCTGGGCAGTTTGCAAAGCCGTATTGTATGCACTTTGATACAGTGGAGAAATAGCCTGGGCCTCGGCCAATCCTTGCTGTCCAGCAAGTTGCGCTCGTTGCAACCCGGCACGTTCCCCACCAAAAGCTCCAGCTTGGATGGCCTGGGCCTGTTGGGCCGTATTTTGCTGGCCAAATTGCTGGTTCAACGCAGCTTGTGTGGCTCCTACAACATTTTGTGTGTAGGGGTTCATATACGCATTAACATCTAACCCAGACGGGGTAATGGGCATGGCTCCAGCCATTGCAGCGCCAGTAGCTGCGCCAAGATACCCCTGTCCCTGCTGTTGAGCTTGCCCAAGTTGTTGGGTAGCTGCCCCATAATATGGCTGTGCTTGAGTAGAAGCCACATCAGTGGCGCTCATTCCGGCTTGCTGTTGCTGATTAACAGGTGCAACAAACTCGCCGGAATATGGTTGGAATGGCGTAGCTGCCGCTGTCTGGGCTTGGGCATTGACGGAGTTATACCGCGCCAATACTTCTGGCGGGATTGAAACCGACTGCGTCGATGTCTGAGACTTTCCGCCACCCATATGAACTACTCCGCAGCGGCGCTAAAAGCACCCGTTTGTGCATTATACAAGAAGAACGCCCCACTTGGCTTCCCAAACTGGCGTTCGTACAAACGGATCTTGGCTTCCGTCCGGTGATTCGACAAAACCCCAATAATCAACGGCAAACCAAGAGTATCTGCCGCTTTTTTGGAGAACTCACACAATCTACGAGCCCTCCCACCCTTAGCGCCTCGAAAGTTAGGGCTGACAAAAATGGCTTTTTCCTCAAGAACCTTTGAGTCCGAATACCACATTGTACCAATTCTCAGAAGAATTGCACCCTCTAATTTTCCACCTTCATCTTGAATAATCCCGACTATACCATCGTCTTGATTTAACGCTGGCCATATTTCAGCCAACAATTTTTCGGGATTAGGGTCAACAAACCCATTTTCATCACATGCTTGCATTGCCAATTCCATCATAGGATGGACATCTTCTGGCATACCAATGCGAACTCCTAGATCTTCCGACATTAAGACCCCCTTAGTCCTTCTTCGGCCCTGGCAATTTTTGAAGCGTTTTTACTGTCTTCGACCTCATCTTTAACACAAAATCATCAAGTTCGCGATGCCCCACGTCCATATCACCATTGCCAAGACGTGACACTACATCAGGAGGGATTACGTATTCCCCGCCAGCGGCTACAATGGGAACCAATTGCGGAACTTCCGCAGTAGATCCGCCCTTGGCCTTCCCCGGCATTCCAAGATAGGCATTGGCCCCAGGTGTGCCAGACATGTAGGGGATTGGCTTAAACATAGATTGAGGTTTCACAACTGGATGAAAGATCGAGTTCGCAACCCGAAACCCAGCCATTGTGTTGCCTTCGCCCATTGCTGAGATTATGTCTGCGGGAATTACATAAGAGCCAGAATGCACATGCATTGGCAAATGATCAGTGCGGCCAGCAACTGGACTGTGGATAGGGCCAGTATGAGGCTTAATGCCGGAACCAATCGGCTTTGTGGTTGTCTTAGTCATCATTTCACCGCCAAAGGCCCGTTTCCGCCTGGCTTCGCTCAAAGCAATCGCTACTGCCTGCTTTTGAGGGCGGCCACTATGGATCAACTCACTAATGTTGGAGCTTACGGTAGCTTTGCTTTTACCCTTTTTGAGCGGCATGGCTTAACCCGGCGAATAGGTGACGTTAATAGATTGGCCAGAACCCGGCACAACCACCAACCCCAGACTGAAGACCTGTCCCACTTTTGTAATGCCTACAGAATTTGGCACTACGCAAAGGGCATTATTGGCAGCAATACCTGCCGCAGTAGATGAATTGTAGATGGTGCCAGCCGCGCTACCGGCTACCGTAACCACAAAGTTCACCAGATAGCCGGGGTTTGCGTATATCAAAGTAGTGGTAGTGATGGTCGCCGATGTCTGCGTTCCCAAGCCACGAAGAGTGGTTTGCGCAAGATTGTTGATGGCGATGACGCCATTCTTTTGTGTTGAGAGAATATCTGTGAGGTTAGCTGTCATTAGTAGCGTCCGTCCTGTTGAATCCTATATCGAAGATTTCCCAATCGCCAAAAAGACCCAATGTCTGAGCTTTCAATCTTGATGGCCATCAATCTAGCTCTCATGCGCGGAGAGAAGAACGTAGTGGCTTGCGTCACGGTGTAAGGACCATACTGCGATGGTGTCTGGCCGGGAAAGTCAGTGGTGTAGAACGTGATCCGGATATTAGCAGATTGAACACCCGCATAGTATCCCCACTTCATGTCAGGCCAAACCTCGTCTACGAACATCTTCACATCCGCATCCGATAGCGCGAAGTATCCGGTTTGGAAGTATGAATCCATCGCAACGCCATCTGCATCTGGCGAGGTTTCATGTTGATAGATGACTTGATTCAATCCCGCGCCGATGGGAGCACCAAGCACGGATTGGTTGATCCATGCAGACCGAGCTACATAGGGATTAGCAGTTGAATTGAATCCATAATCCCATTGGTTCAGGATGAAGTTGTACTTGATGTAACCATAGTTTTCGCCACCATTCCCATAAGTGGGGAAATGCCATGCAATTTCACCAAACCGAGAGTTTGGAGCAACCCGGATGCGATCCAGATTGTTCATATCCAAATCTTGGAACACTACGTCCCAGATCGGGCAAGCAAGCGGGACAACGCCCCCGCCAGACATTGTGAAGAACTGGCTTTGCCCCATCCAATAGACATTACCATTTACAGAAGCAGCAGCCTTGCGGCCAATCAAACCGCAACCTGTTCCGATCTCATTGAACTGGTAAACATAGGGTGGACCAGCATATTGCATTGACCATATGCCTAGATCAGTCCATACAAGACCCTGTTGCCCAGCTTGAATACATTGAACAATTTTAGAGCCTCTAGTGATTCGATATGAGCCAGCTTGATTGGTTAGGAGAGCAATCCACTGATTGTAGTTCTCCACATCCGACCAACGGATAAGCAAGGGGTCTTGGATTCCATCAAATGTGCTCCCCCATGCCACAACTTGGCGCTGCGGCATGGCGATGAACATGCCAGCATTAACGCTCGGAGCGTCTGGAATGATCTGGGCAACAGTTTGGCCTGTATTGGCAGTCCATTCGTAAATGGGGCCATTCAATGGGCAAGCAATTAGGTTGCTGCCCCAATTATCTAGGGTCCAGTCAACTGCATTAATTGGTGTCCCCGTAGATGCGACAGGAGCCACACCTGTTCCATATCCGCCCTTGCCATACCCGCCAATGCCATAGCCTGTTCCCAAAGGCAGCGGACCTACGCCTTTGTAGTACACGAACTGTGCCTGCCCACCATTTTCTGAGGCGGATGCAGAAGAGGATGCTATATTGTTATTGAGGATTTGGAAATTATTGGCATCCACTACAACGGTCACGGTGTACTGGCCAAAAACCGTTAACCCGCCAACGGACGTGGACACAAGAACAGGGAAATTATCGCCGACAACATATCCATGATTGTTGAGCGTAACCGTTAATGTTCCCTGTCCAGATATGGTTGTGAAAAGCGGAACGGCTGCGCTTGTCGTTGTAGATGTTGCAAGTTGATAGTTTCCCAGCACATTAGTGGCATATATCTCATATGTATTGGCGCTAAAGCCGGGGTTGTAGCATTGATATAGGCCAAACAAAACAAGACCACCGATAGATACCGGCACACGGATGTCTACTACGTCATACTGAGAGATATTGCGACCTGTATCAGTAATTGTAACGATATAGCTTCCTGAAGTTGTCGAAAAATTCACCGAAACATTAACAGTTAGGGTCTTGGGGGTGATGTCGGTCACATTATTTGTGGGACTTGTGTATGGAGGGGGGAGCGTGACCACCTCCAATGCGCCGCCGCCTCCTGCCGCAACTCCATCAGCGCCAATGGCAAGGTACTGATTCAAAGCGACATCTTGCCAGCCCAGCAGAGAGCGTACAGTGGACCCAATGCTGGAACTAACAAACCGTGACCAGCCGCCTAGCTTCTGGACCAAGCCGCCAAGGGTGCGGTCAGAGATGAACCTGATTAGCTGGCTCTGCGAAATGGCAGCCTCGTTCAAGGCAGGCGTCTTGTTAACGTCTACGCCGGGAATGAGCTTGAACGATTGATGCGTCATATCTTACCCCCGAGTTGGGGTTGAGATTGGCGAGGTGGACTTAGAAGCCCACGCAGCGCCCTCCATCTTTTTGCGATATTCCTCAGACATCGCACCCTTTAAGAGGGCCTGATACTGGCTCTCATAGGTGACGGCCATCTGCGGGTCGTCATTGGCGCGGCCAAAGTTGCGCTGGTATCCGCTGATGTAGATCATAGATGCCATGATAAAGAGATCGGGAAGATAAAGACTGATGAATGTGGTGTTGTTGGTCGCCGATAAGCTATCCGGGCGAAACGTGCCAACGATCTCTACAGTGTAGTTCGCGTCGGGATATGGGCCGACAAGGAAGTTCCAGTTAGTGGCGCTACCCATGAACGGCGCAAAATACTGAGGCTGACCAACAGCAGTAGAATCACCACAAACCGCATCCAGGTACTCACGAGTTGTCGCAAGAAGAGGAACCCTGATCCCAGAATTGGGGTTAGATGTTCCGGAAGGAGTGATCAGATTAATTTGTTCAGGCACCACAAAAACACTTGTGGGGACAGTTATCTGTCGGCTGCCAGTAGCTAGGCTGTATGACGTAGAGGCGATAGAAGTAAAAAGCAGATCTAGGTCACGATAGATGCGATTTTCAGCATAAGTAATCGTTTGGGGTAAAATAATTGCAAAGTTGGGGTCATTAGAGGCCACAACCGCCATTGTTGACAACTGAAGCACATAGCTAGTTGTGCCAGCAGCCGCTCCGTCGTAACTCAAGCCAACTGTCATTTGACAACTCCACAAAAAAGATGCGGATTATCAATTGGAAGACTGTTCCCTTTTGATCTATTCTCATGCTGAGAAATGACCTGCAAGTTCCACGGTACATGCAATCCGCTAAAACCATTCCCACGCAGTGGATGGATATGGTCTACTTCGTATGAGATCCCAGTCTGGACAGTTCTTGCTACAGCAATATCGTACATTTCTTGAATTTGAGCCTTTTGGATGGCCGTAAGCCAAGTTGGGGCGGCATTAAGTTCAAGCGCCCTGCGATCAGCATCTTTTTTGTTCAATTTTGCCCTGTTATTTTTGGCCCATTTTGATGAGGAAGCAGCTTGCTTTTCTGGGTTATTTTTTACCCAGTTACGCTTGCGTTGATTGCAAAGCTCGTGGTTAATTTTGTAATACGCAGAATGTTTAATTTTTTTGCATATTTTGCATTCTCCGCGAACAGTTCCATAATCGTTCCTAACAGGAAATGATGAAACATCCTTTATTTCATGGCAAACAATACATCTTTTTTTGCCATGCGGAAGAAATTCTCTTTTTTTGAGAATCAAATGACATAACTTACAGTCAGCACGTAGGCCATCTTTGCCACGAGCATTTTTACGGTATTCAGTAAGGGGTTTTGCTTCCCCGCATTTTGAACACTGTTTCAAGCCTGTAGTCACAGCAAAATCTCCGCGTTACAGGCACTATACCACTTAA
>Ga0007847_100011_pt1 | contig 19184 bp, 16 predicted proteins | sample CryBogCBH24Jun08_FD_54974 | JGI IMG/M metagenome (GOLD analysis project Ga0007847, IMG submission 54974) | Freshwater microbial communities from Crystal Bog, Wisconsin, USA - CBH24Jun08 | ecosystem: Environmental > Aquatic > Freshwater > Lake | place: Crystal Bog, Wisconsin, USA | collected... | reverse complement strand
GCCCTAGAGCCACAGATCATTGCTTGGAGTGAGGCCTTCTCTAAATGCGAAAACGCTTTATTCCTCGGGCGTGGACTGCACTACCCGATTGCATTAGAAGGTGCCCTTAAACTCAAAGAGATTTCATATATTCATGCCGAAGCTTATCCTGCTGGAGAGTTGAAACATGGCCCGCTCGCATTGGTGACAGAGAAGATGCCGGTAGTGACTGTTGCTCCAAATGACGTCTTATTGGAAAAACTTAAATCCAATATGCAAGAAGTGAAGGCGCGCGGCGGTAAGCTCTATGTCTTTGCTGATCAAGATACGGAGATCGTCAGCAGCGAAGGCATCAACGTGATTCGTTTACCAGAGCACTACGGCAACCTTTCTCCAATCTTGCACGTGGTGCCACTGCAATTGTTGGCCTATCACACAGCCTGCGCTAGGGGAACTGATGTAGACAAGCCAAGAAACTTGGCTAAGAGCGTTACAGTCGAATAAATCTACTCTTTTGAAGTTGACTTCTCAAAGAAGTTGTGGACAAATTTAAGTAGATAAATCAGTGCTTTAGAAAACCCCCTCGTTAATTTTGTGTTCAAATAACTCTTGTACAAGAGGATATTTGTTGCAATTCATGTTTCCCCAAAATGTTCTATCGAAATCTCGCTGGCTTGCGTTGGTTCTTGCAGGCTGTCTTTCTGCATGCGCAGTGGGGCCGGATTTCAAACAGCCTGANGCACCCAAGACCTCTTCTTATACCGAAACCACCTTATCTAAAAAACTCACCACAGCTCCTGGNGTCCCTGGCGGAACAGAGCAGGAGTTTATAGAAGGTGCTGATATTGAAGCTGGATGGTGGGAANTGTATAAATCTCCCGAGCTCGATGTTCTCATTAAAAAGGCTTTACAACAAAACCCCAATTTAGGTGCTGCGGATGCCGCATTGCGGGCTGCGCAGGAGAATGTCAGCGCACAAGTTGGTGGCCAATATTTCCCAGCGATTAGTGCGGGGGGCGGCCTGACAAGGCAGCTTCAGCCCTCAGCAATCTATGGCCTTCCGTATGGCTCGGATACATACAACTTGTACAACACCTCAGTAAATGTCACTTATAAGTTGGATGTGTTTGGTGGAGCGCGTCGTGCGGTTGAGGGCGCTAGAGCACAAGCTGAAGTGGCGCAGTTCCAACTAGAGGGAGCATATTTATCCTTAACTTCCAATATTGTTACTGGTGCCATTCAAGAGGCTGCGCTCAGAGANCAGATGCAGGCTACNGAAGAAATCTTGAAAGCCCAAACCAATTTGGCAGAGGTTACTGAAAAGCAGTTNGTNATTGGTACTGTTTCAAAGGTNGACGTTACCTCGCAGCGAACTTTGGTTTCCAATTCTCAAGTGGATCTATTCAATTACGAGAGAAACTTGGCTTTTGCGCGTAATCAGTTGGCCGTCCTGACTGGAGAGGTGCCGAGTAACGCGAGCATCACCAAGTTTGATTTAAGTAAATTGCACTTACCGGAAAAATTGCCACTCTCCGTGCCGTCAAACCTCATTCGACAGCGCCCGGATGTCCGGGCCGCAGAAGCGCAACTCAAGGCGCAGAATGCGTTTGTAGGTGTTGCCACTGCCAACTTGTTGCCGCAATTTAACATCACCGGTTCGATTGGCTCTGCGGCCTTAACATCTGCTAATTTATTCGGCCCGAATTCTTCTTTATGGTCTATTGGCGGCGGCATATTGCAACCNCTGTTCCAAGGCGGNCAGTTATTNGCTCAACGTCGTGGAGCAATTGCCAATTATGAACAGGCAGCTTTCCAGTATNAAGCTACTGTCCTCAAAGCTTTTCAGGAAGTTGCTAATGCTCTCCGAGCCTTAGAGACTGGCGCTCAAGCCTTAAAAGCAGCTTCCGATGCTGAGCGTTATGCCTATGAAACCTTAGACTTAGTTCAGCAGCAATATAAGTTAGGTACAGCCAGTTATCTCGCAGTTTTGTATTACCAAAATCAATATCAACTTGCTAAGGTCAAATCAGTTTCGGCTCAAGCGACTCGATTTTCTGATACAGCAGCTTTATTTGTAGCATTAGGTGGCGGTTGGTGGAATCGTACTGGCCCCGCTTTTCAACCAAAAGACATAGCGAACAAAGATCAAAATGAAACTTCTGGAAACAATTAAGACTAAGGTCATGACTGCTGCATGTGCAGTATGGACCTGGATGCTCGCCAAGGCGGAAGCGTGGAAGCTGCGCGAGAAGTGCATCGCCTTTTGGGAAAAAGCAAAAGCCTTGTGGGCTCGACTGGGTCAAAAGTGGCGCAATACAAAAGCCCATGAAAAGCTGATGGCTATGGAGCCTTTGCAGCGTCGCATGATCATCATGCTATGTGGAGTATTTTTATTGCTTGGTCTNATCTTTGCTTTCAATCAGTTCAAGACTTTCATGATTAAACATTTCATTTCAGGTATGGGATTGCCGCCTGCAACCGTTTCAACCATGGTCATTGCTGCAGAACCATGGCAACCAAAACTAACGAGTGTTGGCAATATCCGCGCCTTTAGGGGTGTTGATCTCAGCACTGAGATTGGCGGTTTAGTGCTAACCGTGCCAATTAAGTCTGGCATGGATGTTAAAGAGGGCGATCTACTGATTAAGCTGAATGATGCTTCTGATGTAGCCCAGCTAAATTCATTGAAAGCGATGGCTGATCTCGCCAAAGTCATTAATGAGCGAGATAAACAGCAATTGGCAATTCAAGCGATTAGTAAAAATGTATTTGATACCAGCAAAGCAGATGCCAAATCTAAACAAGCGCAAGTAGAAGCTCAGATCGCACTAGTGGCCAAGAAAAACCTCAAAGCACCATTTAGTGGGCGCGTCGGTATTGTGTCNATTAACCCAGGGCAGTTCGTTAACCCCGGCGATAAGTTACTGACTTTGCAAACCCTCGACCCNATCTTTGTGGATTTTAATTTGCCNCAAAGTAATGCAGAGCAAATTCAGGTAGGGCAAGAAATTGTTGTCACCACCGATGCATTTAAAGATGCGAGCTTTACTGGAAAGATCACTGCGGTAAGTCCTAAGGTCGATGCCAATACGCGCAATATTCAGGTTGAAGCACAAATTGCCAATCCTGATAAGAAAGTCCTGCCTGGCATGTTCGCCAATGTGAATATCAAGCTTGGTGATGAAGTGAAGTTATTAACCTTGCCTCAAACTGCTGTGACCTACAACCCTTATGGCTCTACAGTATTTATTGCCAAACCTACAGGCAAGAAAGATAAACAAGGTAATCCNGCTTTAGAGGCTCAGCAAGTCTTTGTTACTACTGGCGCTGCTCGTGGCGATCAGGTCTCAATCCTTAANGGTCTTGATGAAGGCGTAACNGTTGTGACTAGCGGTCAGCTAAAGATAAAGAATGGNACGCCGCTCATTATTAATAACAAGGTGCAGCCATCAAACTCACCAGANCCTAAGCCNCAGGAATAAGCAGTAGATGAATTGGACTGACATATTCATCCGTAGGCCAGTGCTATCACTGGTTGTGAGTGCGCTCGTGTTGGTATTTGGATTGAAGGCTTTAGGTTCCTTACCAGTCAATCAGTACCCACAAACCCAGAATGCGATTGTCACGATTACAACCGCATACTACGGCGCAGATCCAGAAACCATTGCTGGTTTTATTACTCAGCCATTAGAAGCTTCGGTTGCTCAGGCGCAGGGCATTGATTACTTGTCCTCTACTAGTGTGAGTGGCGTTTCAACCATCATTGCTACTTTGAAGTTGAACTATGACTCTAATGCGGCACTTACTCAGATCCAAACCCAAATCAGTGCAGTTAAGAATCAACTGCCACCACAAGCTCAGCAGCCCGTATTAACAGTGCAAGTGGGTCAGTCCACGGCAGCTATGTATATGGGTTTTTATAGTGACGATATTCCTAATAATGCGATCACTGATTATTTGCTGCGGGTGGTTAAGCCTAAGCTGGACTCGGTTGAAGGTGTGCAGAACGCTGAAATTACTGGTGGTAGGAAATTTGCTTTACGCGCTTGGTTAGATCGCGAAAAGATGGCCGGACTGGGTGTCGGAGCAGATGATGTCTATAGCGCAATGTCTGCCAATAACTATTTATCGGCGGTAGGTAGTACTAAGGGCGATATGGTCGCGGTCGACCTGGTTGCTGGTACTGACTTGCATACCTTAGATGAGTTCCGTAAGTTGGTTATTAAAAAAGATGGCGTGAATATCGTGTATCTGGACCAAGTAGCCACAGTCACTTTGGGTTCAGAGGATTACAACACCAACGTCGCGTTTAGCGGCAAGAAATCGGTCTTTATTGCGATTAAGGTTGCCCCTCAAGCCAATCTATTGGACGTTGCTCAGCGCGTGCGAGATGCGGTCCCGGATATTCAGAAGCAACTGCCAGTTGGGATGACTGGCAAGGTTGTTTATGACTCAACCATGTTTATTACCAGCTCAATTGATGAGGTAGTGTCGACCTTATTGGAAGCACTGTTAATTGTGACCGTAGTGATCTACTTATTCTTGGGTAGCTATCGCGCTGTTGCGGTTCCGGTGATTGCAATGCCTCTTTCTCTTATCGGCACATTCTTCTTAATGCAAGTCTTGGGTTACTCCATTAATCTTCTCACTCTGTTGGCATTGGTGTTGGCAATCGGATTAGTAGTGGATGACGCCATCATTGTGGTGGAGAACGTCGACCGCCATATGAAAGAAGGCAAGTCACCGCTTGAGGCTTCTTTAATTGCTGCGCGTGAATTGGGTGGACCCATTCTAGCGATGACAGTAGTATTGATTGCGGTGTATATCCCCATTGGCTTCCAGGGCGGTTTAACGGGCGCACTCTTTACTGAGTTTGCGTTTACTCTGGCAAGTGCGGTCGCAGTCTCAGGTTTAATTGCGTTAACACTATCGCCGATGATGTGCTCTCGAATCTTTACTGAAGCACAAGAAGCATCTCCATTTGTACAGAAAATAGATCGCATCTTTGATAAGGTACATCACAGCTATCAGAGTACTTTGCGCAATCTTCTCAGTACATGGCAGGTCATCATTGTGATGGGTGCTATTCTTTTGGGTGGTGTTGCCTATTTATACGCAACGGCCCGCGCTGAATTGGCACCCACTGAAGACCAAGGCATTGTTTTGATGCAAGCTTCTGGACCGCCTAATAGTACGGTTAATCAGATGCAGACTTATGCTGATCAGATTTATCAAATCTCTAGCGCAGAACCTGAATATGAACAAATGTTCCAGATCACCAGTCCAACCAGTAGTTTCGGTGGCGTTCTCTTAAAAGATTGGAATCAGCGTAGTCGTAATGCCACTAAATTCCAAGAAGATATGCAGAACAAGTGGAATACGATTGCCGGCGCTCGGGTNGCNGCTTTCCAGTTCCCNGCTTTGCCNGGNGCGCAGGGTCTGCCAGTTCAGGTGGTGATCACAACTACTGAGTCCTATGACCAGCTCAATGANGTTTCTCAAGCGGTGCTGGACAAAGCACGACGTAGCGGCAATTTCTTCTTTGTTGATTCTGACCTTAAGATCGATAAGCCTCAGGACGTATTGGTAATTGATAGAGAAAAAGTCGCTGCTTTGGGGATGACGCAGCAGCAAGTGGGTGCGGCCTTATCGGCAGCTCTTGGCGGTGGTTATGTCAATTACTTCTCAGTATCGGGCCGCTCCTATAAAGTCATCCCGCAAGTGAAGCAAATAGATCGACTCAATCCTGAGCAGATCTTGGATTACTATATTCGCACGCCAAGTGGTGCGATGATTCAGGCCCGTACCATTGCATCGATCAAGCAAAAGGTTGTTCCCCAATCCATTAATCACTTTCAGCAACTGAATTCAGCCACGATCTCTGGTGTGAGTACACCTTTTATTTCGCAAGCTGATTTGCTGGAGTACATGCGTCAGGCCTTGAAAGAGGTTGCGCCTAGTGGATATAGCATGGATTACGCAGGCCCTTCACGACAATTTATGGCGGAGTCGGGCGGCTTCTTAGTGACAATGTTCTTCGCGATTTTGATCGTGTTCTTAGTGCTAGCCGCTCAGTTTGAAAGCTTCCGTGATCCGATTGTGATTCTAGTTTCAGTGCCGCTAGCTTTATTTGGCGCATTGATATTTATTAATCTTGGTTTTACAACGCTCAACGTTTATACGCAGGTAGGCTTGGTAACACTCATGGGGCTTATTAGTAAGCACGGCATTTTGATTGTGGAATTTGCNAATGAGTTGCAGGTTGCTGGACGTAGCAAACTCGATGCCATTATTGAGGCAAGCAGCGTTCGCCTCAGACCAATTCTAATGACGACAGCTGCCATGGTGTTAGGTGTGGTGCCCCTGGTGATTGCATCCGGTGCGGGTGCTGCCGGGCGTCAATCAATGGGCATCGTCATTTTTACAGGCCTGTCGATTGGGACGCTCTTTACATTGTTTGTTGTGCCTGCCATGTACCTCTTCATCGGGGCAGATCATCATGCGAAGAAATTTATCCAGCAGTAGGTAGGAGAATGGATGTGACTAGGAAGTTAAAAAGGTGAACAGATGTTCACCTTTTTAACTAGCAGCATTGTTAAATCTTTCTGTTATTACTTCACGATGTTGAGCTCTTTTTCGGCGATCTCACTATATTTAGTTTCATTTTCTAGGCGCTTTATCCAAGCATTGATATTTTTGAGATCAGCACGTGGCCCTGTTTCTTCAGGGAAGGCTTCATGTAGAAGAATCCAGCGACCTACGCAAAGTGCTAGCGCAATATCACCAATATGAAATTGATTCCCAGAACAGTATTTCTGATTGGCTAAGGTCTGGTCTAGAAGGCTCAGCAGACTATTGGTATCTTGATATGACTTGCGAATCGCATCGTAATTACGCTCTGCTGCAGGTACGCGCGTGAGCCCCAAGAACGGGGTACGCAGTGCTGGCCACATCGTGCCCACTTGCCAATCTAGCCACTTTTCAGAGCCGTACTGACTGGCAATATCGATAGGGAATCGTTTTTGTTTATCGTACTGGCGCGCTAGGTAACGCATGATGGTGTTTGATTCCCAGAGAATGAGATCGCCATCTTCCAGTGTTGGTACAAGGCCATTGGGGTTGAGTTTCAAAAACTCAGGAGTGCGATTAAGGCCAAAATGAAGACCTGCATCAATGCGCTCAAAGTTTTTGCCTTCCTCGAGCCCTAACTCAGAAAGACACCATAAAACTTTTTGTACGTTGATAGAACTTTTTCTACCCCACAAACGCATCATATTATTTCCTTCGTTTTATGGCGACTTAAACAGTTTTGATTTCAGCTAAATCTAGTCCCATGAATTTACTGCGCGCAAAAATCAGCGGCTCAAGTTCAGGATGATTTTTTAAGCTTAAGACTTTCGCAACAATGATGTTGTGGTCGCCGCCTATGTGAACAGAAACCGTTTCGCATTCATAGTAGGCAACACAACCGTTGATCTGCTCAAGCCCACTCTTGGTAGTTTGGTGAGAGATCTTATCAAATTGCTTCTCTTTTACTTTGGCAAAGTGCATTGCTAAGTCTTCTTGAGAGCGTTCAAGTACATGAATCAGTTGCTTTTGACCCACTTCAAAATAGGGCATCAGGCGAGAATGTTTATTGAGGCTCCACAAAATCAGTGGCGGCTCTAAAGAGACCGTATTAAACGAGCTAATCGTGATGCCGTGGGCTTGCCCATCAGCATCTAGGCAGGTGATGACTGTAACCCCAGTTGCAAACGATGCAAATCCAGTGCGGAGTTCTTGCGAAGTAAACGGGGCCATCAATCTCTTGCTTATTTAGCGTCGGCTTTTTGTACAAGCGTAATCGTTGTGCCGGGAATCGGAGTCAATACCTCGTTCTCTTCAGCTTTTACGCATTTGAAGCGATATTCTTTCCCGGCCTTAGACAAGAAGCTGGCGCCTTCATAAAAATCGCCTTTACAAGTCTTGGTAGCAAAGTCCATAACATCCTGAGGATCGGCGCTAGAGGTAATTAGGCGCATGTTNCCCATNGACATATTAATCTGGGTGGAATAGCAGCCAGAGAGCAGTGAGCCAGAAAGTGCGGTTAATAGTAGAATTTTTTTCATGGAAACCTCCATAATCAACAATGCTCGTTAGGATAAACCCTTTGGGGATTTGTTGTGGGGAATTACTCCGCTTGAAAAGGAATGAATATGTTTAAAGCTATTTTGGTAAAGAAAGATGATCAGGGCTACCGTGCTGAGTTGGCCCAGGTTGATGAGGCGAGCCTGCCAGAAGGGGATGTGAAGGTTAAGGTCCTTTATTCCACTCTCAATTACAAGGATGGCTTAGCGATTACNGGTAAGGGNCCTGTAGTGCGGAGCTTTCCAATGGTGCCGGGGATTGATTTTGCTGGTGAAGTCCTTGAAAGTAGTCANCCAGACTTTAAGGTTGGAGATATGGTGCTCCTGAATGGCTGGGGTGTAGGAGAGGGACATTGGGGNGGATTGGGCCAGATGGCCCGAGTCAAGGCTGACTGGCTGATCCCTCTNCCAAAAGGTTTTTCGGCCAAGCAGGCCTTGGCAATTGGCACGGCTGGATATACNGCCATGTTATGCGTCATGGCTTTGCAGAAGCACGGCCTTAAGCCGAGCGATGGCGAGGTCTTNGTAACTGGTGCGGCTGGTGGGGTAGGTAGCTTCGCCATTGCCTTATTAAGCAAACTAGGCTTTACCGTGGTGGCGAGCACAGGCCGCATGGCTGAGGCAGATTATCTAAAGAAATTAGGCGCTACCGAAGTGATTGATCGTGCNGCTTTATCGGCACCAGGCAAGCCTTTGGCAAAAGAGCGTTGGGCTGCGGTGGTCGATAGCGTTGGAAGTCATACTTTAGCGAATGCGTGTGCGCAAACAAAGAGCGATGGCGCGGTAGCAGCATGCGGCCTGGCACAAGGCATGGATTTTCCATCTAGCGTTGCACCCTTTATTTTGCGTGGCGTCACTTTGTATGGCGTCAATAGCGTGACTGTGCCACGAGCAAAACGAATTGCTGCTTATGAACAGCTGGCTAAATTGGTAGACCTAAAAACCTTGGATGAGATCTCACACGAAATTAGTCTAGAAGAGTCGATCAAATATGCAGCAGAGTTAATGGCTGGAAACGTACGCGGACGTCTTATCGTAGATGTGAATAAATAAACAGCAACGATGAATGCAAATGGTTTATTGGGTTTGTTCTGGTTTGCGTGCAGCAAGTTGTGCGCAAACCTTAAGCTTCTCCGGATCTGAGAGCTCTGACCAATCTGCAATTTCAGCAAGGGTGCGATAGCAGCCGCGGCAAAATCCGTTCTCTGGATTCATGTCGCACCAATTAACGCAAGGCGATGGAACTGTTGTCAAAGTAAACCCAGGAATAGAAGAATAAATATTAAAAATGAATACTAAAAATCAAGCAATCACAAACGATGCTGTTCATTATCCCTTAGGAGATGCTCTGCCGGAACCAGGCAGTACGATTGAGGTTGCCCCAGGTGTCTATTGGCTCAGAATGCGCTTGCCCTTTGCCTTAGACCATATTAACTTGTGGCTTTTGCGCGATCAGTTTGATGGTATTGAGGGCTGGACGATTATTGATTGCGGCATCGCCAATGATGAAACACGTGCATCGTGGGAGCAGATTTTTGCCACCCATCTCCAAGGCCTCCCCGTACTACGCGTGCTGGTGACGCATATGCACCCTGATCATGTGGGCCTCTCCCAATGGTTATGTAAGCGCTGGAATGCGCCTATGTGGATATCCATGACGGATTACTTAACGGCACAGTGGTTAAGTCACAAGGAGGGTGGCGCGGCAGTGGGCGCGCTGGCTGGAGGCGGAGGCTCGGCAGATCATTTTCAGAAGCATGGTTTGAGTGCGCCTGAGGATCTGGAGAAAATTCGGGGACGCTCTAGTTACTACAGCAATATGGTCCCTGGGGTTCCACGTCAATATCGTCGCATTATTGATGGTGAGAAGATTGCTATTGGCGGCCATCAATGGCAAGTCATTATGGGTTACGGTCACGCACCTGAGCATGCATCCTTGTTTTGCAAAGCGCTTGGTGTATTAATTTCGGGAGATATGCTGTTACCGCGTATCTCAACCAATGTCAGCGTCTATGACGCTGATCCCGAGGCTGATCCTTTGGGTTTGTATTTAGATTCTTTGGATCAATATTTGCCATTGCCGGATGACACCTTGGTGTTGCCATCACATGGCAAGCCATTTACAGGAATGAAGCCAAGGATTGCGCAATTAAAGGCGCATCACGATGACCGGTTAGCAGATACCCTTGGGGCATGTAAAAAACCGGCACACGCTAGAGAAATTGTGCCGGTCTTGTTTAAGCGGGAATTAGATATTCACCAAATGACTTTTGCCATGGGCGAGGCTATTGCCCATCTGAATTACCTACTTCGTCGAGGAAAGTTGAGTCGCCAGCTTTGCGAGGACGGCGTGTTCCGGTTTTGCGTGGTTTAGTGCTGCTGGCCTTCGTTCCAGAGGATTCGCCAGAACTCGTTGCTGCTGCCCCTGCTGCAGAGACCGCATCACCAAAGGATTTAAGCGCCATCATCGTCGCATGTTGAACTTCAAGCCCCTGGATAGTTGATTTAAGAATGTTGAGATTAAGGTTTAGCCAATTCTCAACGCTCTTAAGGTCTTTAATGCGTTTTTCAAGCTCATCCACATCCAAGCCCGGGAAGGCGCCGAAGCCGCTGGCACCCTTAGAGCTATCGCTAGTGAAGGGAAATTGGCCTGCTTGGCCGGTAGCACTCTGCCCCCACATGGTTTTAAACATCTCAAGGCTTTGGTTGAATTCTGGCATTGCTCCGAACATATAGATCCCGGGTTAGATAAAAAGGTGGCTTTACCAATAGAATAAGGGATTCTAGAGATTATTCCCGGTTAAGCAATGCAATCTAATGGTTTATCCCATCCGTATACACGTGGTCAGGCGCTCCCAGAGCTTTTAAAGCAGCGCATTCTCATTTTGGATGGCGCTATGGGCACCATGATTCAGCAGCATAAGCTGACTGAGGCGGATTACCGCGGCCTACCCAGCAATACCCGCTTTGCCGATCACCCAAGTGATATCAAAGGCAATAATGAATTGTTGGTGCTGACTCAGCCAGAGATTATTAGCAAAATTCATGAGCAATATTTGGATGCTGGTGCTGACATTATCGAAACGAATACTTTTGGCGCTACTTCCGTAGCGCAAGAGGATTACAAAATGGCAGGCCTTGCACGCGAGATGAATGTCATCTCAGCACAGTTGGCCCGTGCAGCCTGCACGAAATACAGCACTCCTGATAAACCTCGATTTGCAGCTGGCGCTATTGGACCAACACCAAAGACAGCAAGCATTTCGCCAGATGTAAATGATCCAGGCGCACGCAATGTCACCTTTGATGCTTTNCGGGCTTCTTATCGCGAGCAGATTGAAGGACTCTTTGAGGGCGGTGTTGATTTGTTTTTGGTAGAGACCATTTTCGACACTCTGAATGCCAAAGCAGCTCTGTTCGCTTTAGATGAATTCTTTGAAGAGACTGGCAATCGTTTGCCGGTGATGATTTCAGGAACAGTGACCGATGCTTCTGGCCGAATTCTTTCTGGGCAAACTGTTGAGGCGTTTTGGAATAGCCTGCGTCACATCAAGCCCCTTACCTTTGGTTTGAATTGTGCTTTGGGTGCCGCATTGATGCGTCCTTATATTGCTGAGCTCGCGCGTATTTGTGATGCTGCTGTTTCTTGTTACCCCAATGCCGGTTTGCCAAATCCAATGAGCGACACTGGCTTTGATGAGACTCCGGAAATTACTTCTAGCTTGGTTGATGGTTTTGCAAAAGACGGTTTAGTCAATTTAGTGGGTGGTTGTTGCGGCACCACGCCAGATCACATTCGCGCAATTGCCAATGCAGTAGCAAAGCGTAAGCCACGNGCCTTCTATCGTGAAGGCACGGAGGTGGTGGCATGAGTCAATTGAAGAACCAAAAAACTATGCCAGCGATGAAGTTGTCAGGCTTAGAGCCATTCAACGTCACGGCTGACCTTGGCTTTGTTAATATTGGTGAACGTACTAACGTTACCGGCTCTAAAGCATTCTCGCGCATGATTCTGAATAATCAGTTTGATGAGGCGTTAGTAGTAGCAAGACAGCAAGTTGAGAATGGCGCGCAAGTCATCGACATCAATATGGATGAGGCCATGTTGGATTCTGAAGCGGCAATGACACGCTTCTTGAATTTGATTGCTTCGGAACCAGATATTGCACGCGTGCCGATCATGATTGACTCCTCCAAGTGGAGTGTCATCGAGGCGGGATTGAAATGTATTCAAGGTAAGCCGATCGTGAACTCCATCTCCCTGAAAGAGGGAGAAGATTCATTTAGAAAGCAGGCACGTTTAATTCGTCGCTATGGTGCTGCTAGTGTCGTCATGGCTTTTGATGAGGCTGGTCAGGCTGATACTTTTAAGCGCAAAACAGAAATTTGTCAGCGTTGCTACAAAATCCTCGTAAATGAAATCGGTTTTCCTGCCGAAGATATTGTTTTTGATCCTAATATCTTTGCGATAGCCACGGGCATTGAAGAGCATGACAACTACGCAGTGGACTTTATTAATGCCACTCGCTGGATTAAAGAAAATCTTCCTGGCGCAAAAGTCAGCGGTGGCGTATCAAACGTCAGCTTCTCATTTCGCGGTAACGATCGCGTGCGTGAAGCGATCCATACAGTCTTCTTGTATCACGCCGTTCAGGCTGGCATGGATATGGGGATTGTTAATGCCGGACAGTTGGGCGTCTATGCTGACTTAGACCCAGAGTTACGCGAGCGCGTTGAGGATGTAGTNCTCAATCGCTTTAAAGAAAAAGAAGGCAAAACGCCTACTGAGCGTTTACTCGATATTGCCGAGCAATTTAAAGGTGGTGGCGCTAAGCAAGTTGAAAACTTGGTATGGCGCGAAGCCCCAGTTCGTGAGCGTTTAACCCACGCACTGGTGCATGGCATCACTACCTTTATTGAAGAAGATACTGAAGAGTTACGCGCACAAATTATGGGTGAGGGCGGCAGGCCAATCGAAGTGATTGAAGGCCCACTTATGGACGGCATGAACGTCGTCGGTGATTTATTTGGTGCCGGCAAAATGTTTTTACCTCAAGTAGTTAAGAGTGCGCGAGTGATGAAGCAGGCAGTAGCGCTACTGATTCCTTATATTGAGGAAGAGAAACGTTTACATGTAGCGGCAGGCGGCGAAGCTAAGGCCAAGGGCAAGATCGTGATGGCTACTGTAAAGGGAGATGTTCACGACATTGGTAAAAATATTGTGACCGTCGTACTGCAATGTAATAACTTTGAAGTTGTCAACATGGGTGTCATGATTCCGTGTGCNGAGATCTTGAAAAAAGCCAAAGAAGAGAAGGCTGACATCGTTGGGCTCTCAGGCTTGATCACACCGTCNTTGGAAGAGATGACGTATGTGGCGCAAGAGATGCAGCGTGACGATTATTTCCGTGAGCGCCAAATTCCTCTGATGATTGGTGGCGCTACAACCTCACGCGTTCACACGGCAGTGAAGATTGCGCCTCATTACGATGGACCGGTTGTTTACGTGCCTGATGCATCTCGTTCCGTATCCGTAGCATCGAGCCTATTGTCAGATGAAGGCGCCAATAAATTCATTCAAGATTTACGCGATGACTATGTACGTATTCGCGAACAGCATGCCAATAAAAAAGCAGCGCCAACAATTTCATTAGCAGCAGCACGCAAGAATCGCGAGCTGATTGATTGGGCTACTTATGTGCCCGAGAAGCCTAAGTTCATTGGACGTCGGGTCTTTAAGAACTTTGCATTAAGTGACATTGCTAAATACATTGATTGGACACCGTTCTTCCAAACCTGGGATTTGGCTGGCAAGTTTCCAGCAATTTTGGACGATGAGGTGGTGGGTGTTGAAGCCCGCAAGGTATTCGAAGACGCCAAGGCCTTGCTGGATAAGCTGATTAAAGGCCAATGGTTGCAGGCCGATGCAGTCGTTGCTTTTTACCCAGCCAATGCGGTTGGTGATGACATTGTTNTGTACAGCGATGAAGCGCGTGAGCATCCATTATTCGCTTGGCATAACTTGCGTCAACAGGCAGAGCGTCCTGTTGTCGATGGAGTGCGTAGACCTAACCGTTGCTTGGCAGACTATGTTGCGCCAAAAGATTCTGGTGTGGCTGATTACCTTGGTTGTTTCGCGGTCACTACCGGTCATGGCGTTGAGAAAAAAGTTGCTGAGTTCCAAGCCAAACATGATGACTACAGCGCGATTATGTTGAAGGCTTTAGCCGATCGTTTGGCTGAAGCGTTTGCAGAGTTGATGCACCATCGCGTCAGAACTGATCTGTGGGCTTATGCGACTGATGAGATTTTGACGAATGATCAAATGATTAATGAGCAATATCGTGGCATCCGTCCAGCCCCTGGCTACCCAGCATGTCCAGCGCATGAAGTAAAAGAAGATTTACTGCGCGTATTGGGTTCGGAGGATATTGGGATGACCTTGACCGAGTCTATGGCTATGAATCCCGCTTCAAGCGTTAGCGGCTTCTACTTGGCACATCCTGATGCACGTTACTTTAATGTGGGTAAGGTATCGGCAGACCAGGTTGAGGACTTGGCGAAACGTCGCGGCGCATCTGTTGACGATATTCGTCGACAGATATCTAGCTCCCTAGATTAAACGCCCCACAAGACAGGTTCGTCCTTACCTTTGGCTTGTTTCATGAGCTCCAAGAAGGGGTAAGCACGTTGGCCAAGTCTATCGGCAAGTTTGGGGGCTTCAGAACCTCCCTCATCACCGGTTTTTGAACGTTCTTCCAGATCTTTGAGGATGGCTGTTTCGAGGGCTGTGATCAGTGCTGGGAGTTGCTCAATCGTCAGAATTCCCCGCGGCTCCAAGGGTCGACCCAAAACATCGAATATCCGCTTGGTCAAATCAGCCAGCATGATGACATCTGGGCCCGCTTTTGAACGAAATTGATAGATCATTTCTATAGCTTACCACCTGATAAACTCACTCTTCTATGTTGTTAACCAATAAAAACCAATTAATTGAGATGCTGAGCGGAGCCTTGCAGGCTTTGGCTCAAGAGCGCGGGTTAGGTGAAGCCCCGCAGCCCCGTTTGGAACGCCCTAAGGCTGTTGATCATGGTGATGTGGCATGCAATATCGCACTGCAACTTTCGAAGGCCTGGAAGTTAAATCCTCGGGAGTTGGCCCAAGCGCTGGTAGCTCATTTGCAAAAGCAACCTGGATTTAATCAGCTGATTGCTTCTTGTGACATTGCAGGTCCTGGGTTTATTAATTTCCGCCTCAGCAATGCAGCTAAAACTACCGTGGTTCAGGAGGTGTTGACTGCTGGATCAAAATTTGGCGAGCTTGCCCCTGGCTCCAATCCCACAGCAAGCGCCATGATTGAGTTTGTCTCGGCAAATCCTACGGGCCCATTGCATGTTGGTCATGGTCGTCAAGCAGCTCTTGGTGATGCCTTAGCAAATTTGTTGGCAACGCAAGGTATTAAAGTGCATCGTGAGTTTTATTACAACGATGCCGGTGTGCAGATTGCTAACTTGGCACTATCTGTGCAAGCGCGCTTGAATGGTTTGAAGCCGGGTGATGCAACGTGGCCTGAGCAGGCTTATAACGGTGAATATATTGCTGAGATTGCTACCGCTTATAAAACCTCCCCAGCATATCGCGCTGATTTGCCTTCTACAGAAAAGATCGAAGCGATTCGTCAGTTCGCAGTTGCCTATTTGCGCCACGAGCAAGATATCGATTTAAAAACCTTTGGCGTCAAGTTTGACTGCTATTACTTGGAATCTTCCTTGTATACCGATGGTGGTGTTGCGCAAATTGTTCAAGACTTACAAGGCATTGGNAANACGTATGAAGCCGATGGTGCTTTGTGGTTGAAGTCGACCGATGATGGCGATGACAAGGATCGCGTTATGCGCAAATCCGATGGCAGTTACACCTACTTTGTTCCGGATGTGGCTTATCACGCTAGCAAGTGGCAACGTGGGTTTGCGAAGGTCATTAACGTGCAAGGCAGCGATCACCATGGCACGATTGCTCGCGTGCGCTCTGGTTTGCAGGGCGTTGCACAAAAGCGGGGTTGGGATATTCCCAAAACCTATCCAGAATATGTACTGCATAAGATGGTGACTGTTATGCGAAACGGAGAAGAGGTCAAAATCTCCAAGCGNGCTGGTTCTTATGTCACAGTCCGGGATTTAGTNGAATGGTCTGGTGGNATTACGCCAGAAATGAGTCCAGCAGAAAGAGATTTAGCATTNCAACGAGGTCGCGATGCTGTCCGTTTCTTTTTGATCTCTCGCAAGGCTGATACTGAGTTTGTGTTTGATATCGATTTGGCGCTACAGCAGAATGATGAAAATCCAGTGTTCTATGTGCAATATGCACATGCACGGATTAGCTCGATCTTGCAGCAATGGGATGGGCAAATTTCTGATTTGAAATCCGCCGATCTATCTCTATTGCAGAGCAAGGCTTCAGATCATTTGCTAAGACGGTTAGCAGAGTATCCAGAGGTGTTAACTGACGCAGCCGCTGATTTAGCACCACATGCATTAGCCTTCTATTTGCGGGATTTAGCAGGAGATTTCCATACCTTTTACAACGCAGATCGTGTTCTGGTAGATGATCAGGCTTTGAAGCTAGCCAGGCTGGCTCTCCTATCCGCCACTCGCCAAGTGCTGCAAAATGGTTTAAAAGTATTAGGGGTATCGGCGCCAGCCAAGATGTAATGTGCAGATCATGAAGTGAAAATGTAAGATGAGGAAATGATGAAAAAACCGAATCAACAAGCTGGCTTCATTCAGCAACATGCCGAATACGGCGGCACCATCTTGGGCTTTATTCTGGGCTTAGGTGTTGGCTTGGTTGTAGCCTTAGCGATTGCTTTTTATCTTTCTAAAAATACTCCCCAAGAAAAGCCTGGTATCCGGGCGCCAAACCTGCCATTAACGATTAAGCCTGCAGCTACACCAGCAGAGGGTGAGTCAGGTACACCAGCTGAGCAGGTTGATCTCAATAAGCCACTTCAGGGAAAGTCTCCCGCAGCTTCAGCCCCAGACCCTATTGCCGATTTAGCTAATGGTAAAAAGCCAGCCGAGCTAGCAGTGCCAGCCGCTAAATCTGACGCTATTTATTTTTTACAGGTGGGCGCATTTACAAAGCGTCCTGACGCAGATGCTCAAAAAGCCAGTTTGGCTATTCAGGGACTTCAGTCGCAACTGAGCGAAATAACTAGTGACGGTAATACTATTTGGCGGGTCCGTGTAGGCCCATTTAATAGCGTCGAAGAAAGTAATCCAGTGCGCGATAAATTAAGTAATATGGGCATCAAGCCAACTGTTATTAAATCTAGCAAATCATGATCTCATTCAATAAACGACTCTTTACCTTTTTTGCACTCTTATGTCTTAGTGGATTGGTCGGGGCGCAAAGTGCCAAGATCGAAGAGGGTTTTGATTACCGAATTCTGCCAATTGCCCAGCCTGTCGAAACCAAGGGCAAGGTAGAGGTCATTGAGTTTTTTTGGTATGGCTGTCCACATTGCTATGACTTTGAGCCCGAACTGAGTGCTTGGGTAAAGCGCCAGCCGAAAGATGTGACATTCCGGAGAGTGCCTGTGGCATTTCGTGATGACTTTATGCCTCACAGTCAATTGTTCTATGCGCTTGAGGCGATGGGTAAGGGTGATGCTCTGAATGAAAAGGTGATGTATGCCATGCATAAAGAGAATAAGCGCTTGTTAACTGAGTCAGAGATTGCAGACTGGGCCGCCTCTCAAGGGCTTGACCGCAATACTTTCTTGGCAACGTATCGCTCATTTGCTGTGGTTTCTAAAGCCCGTGCAGCAAAGCAATTAACCGAGGCTTATCGTATTGATGGCGTGCCAACAATTGTGATGCAGGGACGTTATGTAACCTCACCTTCGATTGCAGGCACTAAGGCTAAAGCCATTGCCGTTATGGATTACTTAGAAGAAAAAATTCGCAAAGACAAGTACAAATAATTGCGGATTTAAGATCACTACTTAAATATTGACGAAGCGACGCACGATCCAAAAGTAAAGTGGATAGGGTAGGATTCTGAGGAACTTTAAGAATCCTGAAAACCTTTTTGGGAAGTGAATGTCAAATTCACCAGCTTGTATGCCTTGCAAAATTTCTTGGGCTGCTTGTTTGGGGCTCATCAGTGCCGGCATTTCAAAATCATTCTGCGCAGTAGCTTCAGTAGCAACAAAGCCCGGAGAAATCATGTGGACGCTCACACCCTGAGGCAGCAGATCGTAATACAGGGTTTCACAGAAGTTAATAATGCCGGCTTTACTTGGTCCATAGGCCAGGGCCTTAGGCAAACCACTGTAGCCCGCCACACTACCCACAATAGCAATGTGACCAGCATGTTGTTTGAGCATCGTCGGTAATACTGCCGCAACGGCTCGCATAGGCCCCAGTAGGTTGGTATCAATCGTTTTTTCGGCAATGGCAATATCAAACTCATCTGCTCGCATTGGCACATACATGCCTGATACAAACAGGAGCAAATCTAGCCCACCCCAGCATTCCAAAATAATTTGATGTGCTTGAGTAAGCTGAGATTCGTTAGTGACATCAAGGGGTAGTACTAATACTTGATCGGCGGGCATGCTACCTGCCGATTGATTTAATTGCTCAACACGTCGACCAGAAATCGCTACTTTAGCCCCAAAAGAAATCAAGGCTTTAGCACAAGCTTCCCCAATCCCGCTGGACGCGCCAATGACCCAAACGCGTTTTCCAGAAAAGCTATCTATTCCTTTTTGCTTCATACGCGAAGTGCATCTCCAGANGNGGTGATGGGTTGATGACTGAGGGTAAATTGCACGACATCAATATTGCGCTCGGAGAAGCCTGCAGCGCAATACATTAAATAGAAATTCCAGAGGCGGATGAATGCTTCATCAAACCCTAGTTGGGTAATTTCATGGAGTTTTTGATTAAAGCTATCTCGCCACATGCACAATGTTTTTGCATAGTCATGGCCAAAAGCAAATTCCACTTCAACATTCAATCCAGCATTTGCTGCATAGGCTCTAAAGCTAGTGCGTGATGGCAGCATGCCACC
>Ga0007847_100007_pt1 | contig 21859 bp, 26 predicted proteins | sample CryBogCBH24Jun08_FD_54974 | JGI IMG/M metagenome (GOLD analysis project Ga0007847, IMG submission 54974) | Freshwater microbial communities from Crystal Bog, Wisconsin, USA - CBH24Jun08 | ecosystem: Environmental > Aquatic > Freshwater > Lake | place: Crystal Bog, Wisconsin, USA | collected... | reverse complement strand
TGGTTAATTGTCCTTAGATCATTATCAAAAACCCAGGACTTGTTCCTGGGTTTTTTTATGGGTCTTAAGCTATCGACTACATCTTCCGGCGCAAAGATTTTTTTAGATCTTGCCCAATGCCCGCAGAATCTTTTCGCCAGTAATGGGTTGATCAAAGACGCTTGCCTCAAATGGGGCTAAGGCATCATTAATCGCATTCATGACTGCGCCTGGGGCTACTGCTTCACCACCAACACCTGCGCCGCGCGACGCCCAGGTTCCACCACCATAAGGTGTGACATCTGTATCGCCAGTAACAATTCGAACGTCTTTAATAGAAATGCCGACGGCATCAGCAGTAATCTGAGCATAGATACCTTCAGTTCCCTGCCCTTGCTCACCAACACCAATCAGAATAGACACGACCCCACTTGGATCTAGTCGTGCAGAAGCACCATCTTGCGAGGCAATGCGAGCACCTCCCACACCATAAAAAGGCGGGGCTAGGATTGGTCAACTCAATCAGAGTAGCAAAACCAATGCCCCGATAAATTCCTTTTTTGCGTAATTCAGCCTGCTCTTTACGCAAGGCTGGGTAGTCCATCATCTTCTCAATCGTGCGTAGGCATTGCTCGTGAGACAGCACTTCTAATTTAATTCCCGAAGCGCCAGAGCATGGATAAGCATCGTCCGGAATCACATTGCGCTTGCGAAACTCCAATGGATCCATCTTCAGTTTTTGAGCGGCTAGATCAACCAAGCCTTCAGTGACAGCGCAAGCGATGGGATGACCCACACCGCGATACTGACAAGTAGGCGTCTTATTCTGAAAGACCACATTTAAATTGGCGCGGTAATGCTGATGCTTATAGGGTCCACCAACTAAATTTACGACTTGATTACCTTCAATGGCGCTGGTTCTTGGAAACATAGAATACGGGCCAATCGCGGTGAGATCATCGATCTCAAAGGCCAAAATATCTCCCGCTTTGTTTGCGGCAATACGGCCTTTAATACGATGCTCACGTGCATGAATATCACTGGTAAACGACTCTAAGCGATCGGCCACAAACTTCACTGGACGTTCCAGCATGATTGCCAGACCAACAGTAGCAAAGTCATCAGGATATGCGTGAACCTTGATACCAAAAGAACCGCCAACATCCTTACACAACACATGCACATCCGACTCAGACAAGCCAAACTGACGGCAATATAAATCTTGCATCATGTGGGGGGCTTGTTGTGAGTGATATACCGTTAAGCGCTTGTCTCCTGGGTTGTAATCTGCAATTTGGCAACGAGGCTCAAGTGTGACCCCGGTATGACGTCCAAAACCAAATGTGGCTTCTGCGACCACATCGGCACTAGCAAACACCTCATCTACCTGCCCCACATCTAAAGTCCGACTAAAACAAAGGTTATCGCCTAGCTCAGGATGTATTAACGGTGTCGTAGGATCTAGCGCAGTCTCCATACTCACCACCGCCGGCAACTCCTCCCACTCCACCTCGATATGTTGCAAGGCATCTTCAGCTTGGGCACGAGTTTCTGCGACGACTGCTACGACTGGCTCACCTTGCCAACAGGCACGATCTATTGCTAAAGCGTATTGAGGGGCTGATTTCATACCCACTAAGTGACCAAGGGTAGCAACCCACGGTTTGCAAATTTCTNCCATCTGCACGCCATCAACCACGGCTAGTACGCCAGGCATCTTGCGGGCGTGCTCACTATGAATCTTGCCGATCTTCATGTGTGCGACTGGTGATCGCCAGTACACCACATGTGCCATGCGAGGCAATTTAATATCGTCAATATAAGTACCCTGACCTTCGAGCAATCGACGCGCGCCATGTCTAGGTTCGCTAACACCGATATAACGCTGATCATTAGTCACAGGATCGAGAACTAATCCCTTTAAATCACTTGGCTTATTCATATTGCGTATCCAAATCCATTAAGCGTTAGCAACAACAGGTTTAATTTTTTGACCTTTTGAGCGAGCATCAAGCACGGCAACAATCGCATCAACAATGGAGTGGTAGCCTGTGCAGCGGCAATAGTTTCCAGAGATCCACTCGCGCACCTGCTCCCGACTTGCTTTAGGCTGCTTCTCAACCAATTCAGCAGCGGCCAATAACATCCCTGAAGAACAAAAGCCGCACTGCATCGCGTTATGACGCATGAATGATTCTTGCAGATCTGCCAAGGCACCGCTTTTGGTTAATCCCTCAATGGTTTCAACAACNGAGCCATTGGCCTGTACTGCCAAGTACAAGCATCCGCGAATAATTTGTCCATCTACTTTCACGGTACAAGCCCCACAGGCACCCTGCTCACAACCAAGATGTGGGCCCTTCAGATGCAAATCTTCCCGCAGAAAATCAACTAGATGCATGCGCGGCTCAACTTCTGCCGTCACTTGAATACCATTTACAGTTAAGGTAATTTTTTTCTTCAAACTCATCGCAGTCTCCGAGTACTTTTTATTCTGTCTTTAAGCCATCATTTGCTTGAGGGCGCGCTCCAGCAAAACACCCACTAAATGTTGTTTTGCTTGGGCACTATTGGTTAAATCGGCAATGACTTCAATCTCTTCTCTTGCGGTTTTGACGGCGTCGACGATCAATTGCTCGTTGAGATTTTTGCCATCAATCCATGATTGAGCCTTGCCAGCCATAAGCGGAGTAGCGCCAACGGAGAAGAATATGAATTTGCATTGGGTCAACATATCGCCTTGCTTTTGCGCTACTGCTGCTAAGCCAGCAACGGCATAGTCTCCATGCCTNCGAGCCAGTTCCTGGAAGCAAAATACTTGTGCGCTATCAGCGATTGGAATCTCAGTAGCCACCAAAATGTCATCCGGCTCTAATGATGTGGTGTACAGGTCGATGAAAAAATCGCTGGCGGCAACTCTTCTCTCGCCTGATGGACTATGAATAATCATCGTAGCGTTCAGTGCCAAACTACAGGCTGGCCATTCTGCAGCAGGGTCTCCATATGCCAGCGACCCACCCCAAGTACCTAGGTTCCGAATAGCACGGTGTGCAATATGTGGTGCTGCAGCCTTGAGTAAAGGCGCATGCTTGGCAATTAAGTCAGATTCTTCAATTTCAGTATGGGTCACTAAAGCACCGATGCGTAAATGCTTGCCATCGAGTGTGATGCCCTTAAGTTCCTCTACATTAGTAATGTCGATCAACACACTTGGTTCTGATAGGCGCATATTTAAAGTAGCCAATAAGGTCTGGCCCCCAGCAATCAAGCGTGCATCCTCGCCCGCCTCGGCCAGCAGCCCTAGCGCCTCTGTTAAGGATCCTGGCTTTACATAATCGAATGCTGCTGATTTCATATTGTCTCCTCCACCACTTCTATCTCAGTAATGCCTTTTGGTCTTATTGCCATTTAGCTTTTTACTATGTGTATTTTTTAATGACTTATTCTTCTGTGGGCNCATCTTCTAAGGGGATGATTTCGCCACCNAGCTCTGCTGCAAACCTCTGAAAAAAATCATCTGCGATTTTTTTTGCAGAAGCACTAATTAAGCGTCCACCAATTTGACCTAACTTTCCACCAATGGAAGCTTCGGTGGTGTAGCAAACTAAAGTACCCCCATCAGCAGGCTTGAGCTCAACACGCGATTTACCTTTAGCAAACCCTGCTGCGCCGCCAGATCCTTCGAATGCCATAGAGCAGGATTGATCCTCAACGATATCGCTGAGCAATAACTTTCCAGCGAAGCGGGCTCTGACTGGGCCAATCTTAAACATCACCTTAGCGTGAATCTCTTCTGGAGCAATACGATTAATCTCTTCGCAGCCTGGTATGGACTTAGCGAGAACATCAATATCGTTCAATCCCTTCCATACTTCTGGGATTGGAGCGGCTATGAGTTGCTCGCCATTGAGTTCCATTACTTCTCCTTGGGGTTTGTACGAATAGAGTCTTATTGACCAACTGCTCAACAATGTACCATTATTTAACTTTTGGTCAATAAGCCCAACTTCGGATAAACCCTGATCTTCATGCGCCTCACTCAAGACAGCATTCCAAGCCTGCGTAAAGCAACTAAAGTTGCTAGCCCAGCTATGCCTGTTCGTCGCCGAATGAATACTACTGACCGTAGGCGCCAGATCGTTGATGGTGCTATTCAATTTTTTGCCACCCATGGTTTAGATGGTCAATTGCGCAATCTCACAAAAGAGCTGGGAATTACGCATACCCTGCTCTACCACTACTTTCCAACAAAAGACGCGCTGATTAAGCAAGTTTATGAAGACGTTTTTGAGTCTCGTTGGAAGCCAGAATGGGAAGCCTTGCTTGATGACAATAAGCTCTCTCCAGAAGAAAAGCTCAATGCGTTTTATCTAGACTACTCTGCTACTGTCCTCACCTATGACCTTGTTCGCATTCTGATTTTTTCGGGCTTGAGCGATCATTCGATTAGCGATCGCTTCTTTGAAATGCTACGGTCACGTTTGCTACCAAGATTGATCCGAGAAACTCGTAAATATTGCCAACGCAATACGCGCGCAAAGCCCAGCCACAGAGAGTTAGAGCACTTAATGGGATTACATGGTGGGGTCTTTTATATTGGCATCCGTCGCTGGATTTATGGCCAAGCTATATATGACGCCAGCAGCCCCCATGCTGAACAAGAAATTATTCGAGATCGAATCAGCTCCTATCTACATTCTGCAAAAACCTTATTTAATAAGTAGAAAGCCATCATGTCTAACTTAAGCCTGAATCACTTTTCTATTCGGAGTTTGGAAATCGAGAAGACCTCCGCCTTTTTTAATCAGGTGCTTGGCTTAACCATTGGCCCACGCCCAGAGTTCCCATTTCCGGGTGTGTGGCTCTATAACGGCGATGAGAGTAGTTGGGCTAATGCGGTATTGCATTTNATCGCTATCGATAAAAATGATCCTGAAGGNCTGAAGAAATACTTAGGAGACCGGGATACCAGCTCGCTCCATGGCTCTGGGGCTGTTGACCATATTGCCTTCTTTGCAAATGGCCTGGAAGAAAAGATTCAATTACTGAAAACGTTAAAGGTACCTTACCGTGAACGCACGGTACCCGTTCTAAAGCTGCATCAAATCTTTCTAGATGATCCAAATGGCGTAGTGATTGAACTGAACTACCCCGCTGCTGAAAAAGCAGCGCTTGATGCCAAGAGTGCATAAAAGAGATATGGCAAAAATTCTGGTCATTGGTGGATCGCTTGGTGGCCTGTTCGCGGCAAATATATTGCTGCGCCAGGGGCATGACGTCACCCTACTAGAAAAAGCAATGGGCTCAATGGATGGTCGCGGCGCAGGGATTGTGACGCATGACGCATTGGCAGATGCCTTGCGAGCAGCAGGCGTTACGGTTGACGAAAGCCTTGGCGTTCCCGTAACCGGTCGCGTCACTCTGGGAGCTGATGGAGAACGACTTGGCGAGATGGTCTTACCACAAGTACTAACGTCCTGGAGCCGCCTGTATCACATGCTCAAAGAAAGTTTTCCAAATGAACGCTACCTACAAGGCAAGACTGTAAAAACCGTTACTCAAGATGACAATGGGGTCCAAGTCAGTTGTGAAGATGGTAGCAAGCATGAAGCGGAGTTACTCATTGCCTCTGATGGCATTCGCTCAGTAGTACGCGCGCAAGTCGCTCCGAATATTCAGCCAGAATACGCTGGGTATATCGCTTGGCGTGGCGTCTGTGATGAAAGCCATTTATCCAAGCACACCTTAGATACGCTTTTTAATTACTTTGGCTTCTGCCTGCCTAATGGCGAGCAAATGCTTGGCTACCCAGTTGCTGGGCCTGGTAATAACACGCAAGTGGGACAGCGTCGCTATAACTTTGTTTGGTACCGACCTGCTTCTGAAGATCAGGAACTGATTGATTTACTCACGGATGCTGATGGCAACTATTTCCCTTTTGGAATTCCCCCATTAAAAGTTTCCTGGAAGCATATTGCGAAAATGCGTGAGGCTGCAAGAGCGATTCTCGCTCCGCANTATGCCGANATACTTGAAAAAACTGCCACCCCTTTCTTGCAACCCATCTATGACGTGAGATCAGAGCAAATTGTTTTTGGAAGAATTGCTTTAATGGGTGATGCTGCTTTTGTTGGCCGTCCGCATGTGGGCATGGGTGTCACCAAAGCAGGTGATGAGGCCTTGGTGATCGCTAGACATATTTCTGCGTTGGGGGCTACGCCTGAGGCCTTGGCAGCCTACGGTAGAGAACGTCTAGCCTTAGGGCAACAAGTCGTAGCCAGGGCGCAGTATTTGGGTCGTTATATGCAGGCTCAGGGATTAAAGGGGAATGGCGATAGCGGCAACCTGAAAAGGAATGCCACCACTGTGATGTCCGAAACGGCGATTGATATCAGCACCCTTTTAGCTCAAGGAAAGGCAGTACCTGAAGCCACACATTAATTTGGGCATTCAGTTAAGATTTACAAAACTACAAAAAAGTATCAGATTTATTAACTGTTTTATATGGAGGAGACACCATGAAACAAAAAGTAACGAATCAGACAAGAAGAAAGATCCTCATCGGTGGAGCGGCGGCTGCAAGTACGCCAATTTGGATGAGCGGAGCAAGCGCACAAGCCGATACCATCAAGATTGGTTTTCCAACCCCGCTGACAGGCGCCTTCTCTGCAGAAGCCCAAGATCAAGTGAAAGCTGCAGAACTCGCGATTAAAGAATTTAATGATGCCGGCGGTTTTAATGGTCGCAAAGCAGAGTTATTAGTGCGCGATGACAAACTCAATCCTGGTGAGGCTGCAACCCGCACACTGGAGTTGATTGAAAAAGATAAAGTGAATTATGTTGTTGGCTCACTCTCAGCAGCAACCCAACTCTCGATCAATGCAGTTTGTAAAGAACGTAAAGTGTTATTCAACTCCATCAGCCAATCCGATGCGATCAATGAAGTGAAAGACTGGAGCGTCTATACCTTCCACGAGGCTCTCAATCCAACCATGACTGCTGGTGCTGTTGCGCGCTATAGTATTCCGCGCTTCGGTAAAAAGATTGTCTTCTTAACGGCTGACTATGCTTATGGTCATGAGATGGTGCGTGCGTTTGAGCGCGCAGGCAAAGAAATGGGCGCCACTACCCTTGCGGATATTCGTCATCCATTGGGTGCTTCTGACTATTCAGCTTTCTTNCCACGTATTAAGGCCTTGAACCCTGACATCTTGGTGCTCTGTAATTTTGGTCGNGATCTTGTTAATGCTGCCAAGCAATGTACTGACTTCGGCCTAAAAGCAAATATGAAGATCGTTGCCCCTGTACTGCTCTACACCTCGCGTCTTGCTGGTGGCCCAGAAGCCTTTGAAGGCATTCTTGGTGGCACCTCTTACTACTGGGGTCTGGAAGACCGCATCCCTAGCGCCAAAGTATTTAATGATGCCTTCCGTAAAATGTATAACGGTTCAGTACCATCAGACTACGGCGCACTAGGCTACGCTGGCATCAAGAGCGTCCTAGCCTCTATTAAGATTGCCAAATCTACTGACACGATGAAAGTGGTGTCTGCGATGGAGAACCTCAAGTACGACTGGTACAAAGGTCCAGAATACTATCGCAAGTGCGACCACCAAGCCGTGCAGTCCGTCATCATCGTAGAGTCCAAATCCAAAGATATGAAAGATAAGTACGATGTCTTTAAGATTTTGACGATTGAACCTACTACTGAGAAAAACATGCGCAGTTGCGCAGAGTTGGGCCATAAAGCCTGATCCTGAAATTTCAGGGTTGATCGTTGATTAACCCTGATTCACTCCCCTGAAGACCTTGGTCTAAGGGGAGTTTTTCTGAGTACATCTATGACCGGACTTTCATTCGAACTTTTATGCATGCAGCTGCTCACAGGCATTGCCTTGGGTAGCATCTATGCACTGCTTGCGCTTGGCTTATGTCTGATTTTTGGCATGCTCAACGTGGTGAATTTTGCGCATGGCGCATTCTTTATGGTCGGTGCATTCTTGGGCGTCTATTTTCTGGGTATTACCGGCAATTTCTGGTTTAGCCTCATCCTGACCCCACTCGTTACTGGTGGCCTGGGCTTAATCACGGAGCGCTTCTTAGTGCGCCCACTCTATGGTCGCGGACTTGACTACCCGCTACTCCTCACTTTTGGCCTCTCCTACGTTCTCATTGAAGCGATGCGAGTTACTTTTGGNATTGAAGGTCTCCCCTCCATTACGCCAGAGGGTTTAGGTGGGACCGTGGATGTTGGNATCGGCACCTTCCCTAAATATCGCTTATTCCTGATTGCGGCCACTGCATTCATTATTTTTGCCGTCTGGTTGTTTATTCAAAAAACACGCTATGGACTCATCATCAAAGCGGGCGCTGCTGATCAAGAGATCGTCAAAGTCCTAGGTGTTGATATCGCCAAAGTATGGCTTTTGGTGTTTGGTATGGGGTGTGCCATTGCCGGCCTCTCCGGTATCTTGGCCTCACCAACCCGCTCAGTCAATCCAGAGATGGGCATTCCGATTCTGGCGGAGTCTTTTGTTGTCACCGTAGTTGGTGGCATGGGTTCACCAGCTGGCGCAGTGGTTGCAGGCCTACTAGTTGGCATTGTCTACAGCATGACTTCACTCTTCTTCCCGGATCTTGCAGAGCTCTCTATCTTTGTTCTCATGGCTGTCGTCCTACTGATTCGTCCGCAGGGTTTATTCGGTAAAGCAGGAGCAATGGGCTAAGGCTCGTGAAAATTATGAACGCATTTTTTCAATTCATTGCTCGTCATCGACTGTTTGCCAGCATTCTNTTTTTGATGGTCTTCCCCTTCTTTATGCCGTATGAAGCCTTAGCTATCAATATCTTGATCTTTGGCTTGTTTGCCATGGGCTTTAACTTACTGTTTGGTTATATGGGGTTGCTCTCCTTTGGGCACGCTGCATTTTTAGGAATTGGTAGCTACCTCACCGGCATCAGCATTGTTCATTACTCCCTCCCCTGGGGTACTGCAATCCTGGTTGGTGTCATTGGGGCGGCCATTGGTGGACTCATCATGGGCTTCTTAGCGATCCGCACACGGGGCATCTACTTCTCTATGGTGACGCTAGCACTTGGCCAAATCGTTTACTACATTTTCTATAAGGCAGAGAGTTTTACTGGTGGTGAGAACGGTTTACGGGGTGTAAAAGTGGAGACCTTCAACATCCTTGGCATACCAGTTGATTTTCTCAACCCCCTCACTAAGTACTACATCATTCTATTTTTTGTATCTATTGCCCTATGGCTAATCTCTCGCATCCTCAACTCACCACTCGGCGCCGTCATGGAAGCCATTCGTGAAAATGAGAAGCGTGCAGCGGCCTGTGGATTTGATGTAACCAAAACTAAATTGCTGGTGTTTGTTTTATCCGCAGCCATCTGTGGATTGGCTGGATCGTTACGCGCATTACATTTATCGATTGTTCCTATTGATTCACTTCACTACCTGCAATCAGGCCAAGCTGTCATGATGAGCATCTTGGGTGGTATGGGCACTTTCTTTGGACCATTTGTAGGTGCTGCGGTCATGCTTTATTTAGAGGATGTTGTCACTACCTTCACAAAGCATTGGATGGCGGTCATTGGCCTAGTCTTTATGTTCTTTGTGCTGTTCTTCCCCAAAGGCATCTGGGGAACCATTCTGAGCAAGTTACGCATCAATCAGGATGTCCAATAATATGAGCAACATGGATCAAACCCCTATTCTTGAAGCACGTAATGTCAGTAAGAGCTTTGGCAAGTTCAAAGCATTGAATGATGTTTCAACCCGCTTCATGCCTGGCACTATTACAGCCATCATCGGCCCTAATGGCGCAGGAAAAAGCACCTTCTTTAATGTCCTCAGCGGGGCATTCCCGCCCTCTAGCGGACAAATTCTATTTAATGGAAAAGATATCACCGGTATTCCACAGCATGAATTTGCGCGCATTGGTATTTCTAAAAGCTTTCAGATCACCAATGTTTTCAAACAACTGTCAGTTCATGAAAACGTTCGCGTCGCTGCGCAAATGGAAACTTCGCGCTATAACTTTTTGAGTAATGCGAAAAACTATCGAAAGCCGATTGAGCTTGCCGATGAACTCTTACGTAGAGTGAACTTAGAACACTTACGCAATAAAACAACAGGTGATTTGGCTCATGGTCAGCAACGTGCACTAGAAATCGCTATGGCCTTAGCCTGCAACCCTAGCTTGCTATTGCTAGATGAACCCACCGCAGGAATGTCACCTGAAGAGACGATGGTCATGATGGATTTAATTCGCACTCTAGCCAGTGAAAGAACGGTCATCCTAGTTGAGCACAAGATGAAACTGATCATGGGACTTTGCAAGCGAATTATCGTACTTCATCACGGCGAATTTCTGGCAGAGGGAACTCCAGAAGAAATTCAAAATAATGCAGAAGTGCGCCGCGTCTACCTAGGCCAAGGCTAAAGGAATTAAGGTTAAATATGTTGCGAGTAGAAAACTTAAATGCCTGGTACGACAGAAGCCATGTCTTACAAGGCGTATCCCTTGAAGTGAATAAGGGTGAAATTGTGACGCTCATGGGCCGTAACGGTGCCGGTAAAACCACTACCCTGCGCTCACTCATGGGGCTTTTATCTAAGCGTCAAGGTAGCGCCTTTATCGATGGCACATCATTCTTGGATTTGGCCGCTCACGAACGCTATCACCTAGGCCTAGCTTATGTTCCGGAAGATCGCCGCATTGTTCCAGGGCTCACCGTTAAAGAAAATCTAGAATTGGGTGTGATCGCTAAAAAGAATCATGGCGATATCAGCGCCATGGTCGACGAGATTGCCGAGATCTTCCCTCGCCTCAAAGAGCGCCTTCATCAAGACGGCACATCCATGTCTGGTGGTGAACAACAGATGCTAGCCATTGCCAGGGCAATGATCGGCAAGCCAAAGGTCATCCTCTTAGATGAGCCATCGGAAGGCATCATGCCGGTCCTCGTAGATGAAATGTTNGAACTCTTTTTAAAGCTGAAGCAGCAAGGTNTGACCATTTTGCTTGTCGAACAAAATGTCCAGCAGGCGCTGAGGATTTCCGATAGGGCTTATATTCTGGATCAGGGTGAAATTGTGTTTCATGACACCGCTCAGAATCTTTTAGAAAACGATGAGATTCAGCAAAAATATTGCGCTGTTTAAATTAAATGAAGCCAGTGGCCTAACTGGTGCCAAACACTATCTGGCACTAGAGTGAGCAACCATGTCATGGTGAGGTAGCGAAGAAGCTTCCCAAAAAACATATAGATCAAACAAGGTGCCCATGCAAGGCGCAACCATCCAGCTGCTAAGCACAAAGGATCCCCCAAACCGGGTAGCCAAGATAAGAGCAGCACCTTTGGTCCATGCTGTTCTAGCCACGCTTTCACCCGACCATTTTGCGGGCCCTTAAGTGACTTCAGTTTGCTATGGGCAAGTAAGCCTAGCCACCAATCAAACATGCCGCCGCAGGTATTGCCTATCGTGGCAATCAATATCGCAATCCAATAGAGGTGTGGATTAACTGTGATGTAGCCAAATAAGATGGGTTCTGATCCAACCGGTACAAGAGTTGCAGAAATGAAGGCACTGAGAAAAACTGCTGGCAATCCAATTGATGGCATTCCAAACCATCCAAAGAAATGCTCAAACATTTGCTCCATTAAGCGAGTACCCCGGATTTTTTGAGGATAGCGATTTGTTCTTTAGTTAAACCAGCTGATTTCATAATCTGATCAGTATGCTCCCCCAGAGTTGGCGCTCGATGACGAATAGCGCCAGGATTCTGTGAGAGTTTTGGAATGATTCCAGGCACTTGTACCTTGAGGCCATCAGCACTCTCTACGGTTTCGATCACACCACGCGCCTGATAATGCGGATCTTCGGCAATATCCTTGGCTGTGTATATTTTTCCAGATGGCACTTGTGCCTGAATCAACCCCTTTAGTACCTCATCCAAGCCAAGGGTAGCAGTCCAAGCATTAATAGCTGCGTCAATCTCTACAACTCGCTTAGCCCTACCATCGTTCTGGGCCAGACTTGGGTCATCGCCCAAATCAGATCTACCAATGAGCGTCATTAAACGCTTAAAGATAGAGTCACCATTGCCAGCAATCAGGACGTACTGACCATCACCACAGCGGTAAGCATTGGAAGGAGCAATGCCAGGCAAAGCGCCTCCAGCAGGCTGACGAATAGCGCCGAAGACTGAGTACTCTGGCAGCAGACTCTCCGTTAAATTAAAAATAGATTCATAAAGGGCCACATCAATCATCTGCCCTTCACCACCACGGGCATCACGCTCATACAAAGCAAGCAAAACACCTAGGGCGCCATGCAAGCCAGCAATAGTGTCGCCCAGTGATACTCCTGCACGCACAGGAATTTCATTAGGGTGCCCAGTGATGTAGCGCAGACCAGCCATGGCCTCGCCAATCGCTGCAAAGCCCGGTTCATCTCGTTTTGGTCCATCTTGCCCATATCCAGAAATGCGCAGCATGATGAGTTTAGGATTAGCTTGGTGTAATGCCTCCCAGCCCAATCCCCACTTTTCTAAAGTACCAGGACGAAAATTCTCGATCACAACATCTGCTTCTAGCGCCAAACGACGTGCTATCTCTTGACCTTCTTTGACGCGTAAGTCCAAGCAGATGGATTGCTTGTTACGCGAGTGTGCTTGCCACCATACAGAGGTGCCTTGATGAAGCATGCGCCACTTACGTAAGGGGTCGCCTTCACCTGGAGATTCAACCTTAACAATTTCAGCGCCAAAATCAGCTAACGTTTTAGATGCAAAGGGGCCGGCAATCAATTGCCCCAGTTCTAAAACTTTAATTCCTGAAAGTATCTGTTTGGGCTTTAAATTCATATTCTTTTCAAAGTCTTATGGACGATTATTTATCTTAATACGCTATTTTCACGGATTTTCAAAACTTGCTTAAACTATCGGTAATAGCCCTTAATGTGCTGTAAATCATAACAATAGAGACTTCAATGAACCACCCTATTCCCAAGCCAGATCAATATCAAGATATGCGGGAGGCATTACGCGACCTGTGCGGCAGTTTTGACTCCGCTTATTGGCAAAAAGTAGATCATGAGCGTGCCTATCCTGAGGCATTTGTAGATGCTATGGCACAAGCAGGATGGTTGGCTGCCCTGATTCCTGAAGAATACGGCGGGTCTGGGCTCGGGCTGGCTGAAGCCTCAGTCATCATGGAAGAAATTAATTTCTCTGGCGGCAATGCAGGCTCTTGCCATGGTCAGATGTACAACATGGGAACTTTGCTGCGCCATGGTTCTGACACTCAAAAGCAGTTATATCTTCCAAAGATTGCTACCGGTGAATTACGACTACAAACAATGGCCGTTACTGAACCTACAACAGGGACTGACACCACCAAACTGAAAACGACGGCCGTTAAGAAGGGTGATAAATACATCATCAATGGTCAAAAAGTATGGATCTCCCGCATTCAGCATTCTGATTTGATGATTCTTTTAGCGCGTACCACTCCCCTTGCGGAAGTGAAGAAAAAATCTGAAGGAATGTCGATCTTCATCGTCAACTTAAAAGATGCGCTCGGCAAGGGCATGGAAATTTCACCGATTGCCAATATGGTCAATCATGAAACCAATGAAGTGTTCTTTGATAACTTGGAGATTCCTGCAGAGAACCTGATTGGCCAAGAAGGTTTAGGCTTTAAATACATCTTGGATGGTCTCAATGCAGAGCGCGTTCTGATCGCAGCTGAATGCATTGGCGATGCCTATTGGTTCATAGACAAGGCTAGACGCTATGCCAATGATCGCATCGTGTTCGATCGCCCTATCGGCAAAAACCAAGGGGTCCAATTTCCGATTGCGGATGCTTTCATTGAGACTGAAGCCGCCAATCTCATGCGCTTTAAGGCTTGCGAGTTGTTTGATAACAAGCAAGCTTGTGGTGCAGAAGCAAACATGGCTAAGTATCTTGCTGCTAAAGCTTCATGGGAAGCGGCTAATGTCTGCCTACAAACTCACGGTGGCTTTGGATTTGCTAATGAGTATGATGTCGAGCGGAAGTTTAGAGAAACGCGCCTATACCAAGTGGCGCCAATCTCAACGAATTTGATTTACTCCTATATCGCAGAACACGTTCTTGGTTTACCAAGATCGTTCTAAGAGAAAATCTGACATGACATCAAAACAGGTTCGCCCACTTGACGGCATAACTGTTGTTTCCTTAGAGCATGCTATTGCTGCTCCTTTTTGTACGCGCCAACTCGCTGACCTCGGTGCGCGAGTCATCAAAGTAGAACGTCCTGGCCTTGGCGATTTTGCTCGTGCCTACGACAAGCAAGTCAATGGACTATGCTCCCATTTTGTTTGGGTCAATCGCTCCAAAGAAAGTCTGACATTAGATCTAAAGCAAGCATCAGCATTAGCAGCGCTCAAAACTTTACTAAAGACAGCCGATGTTTTGGTGCAAAACTTGGCTCCAGGTGCTGCAGCCCGCATGGGCCTTACTGCTGAAGCATTGCAAAAGGAGAATCCACAGCTCATTCTGTGTGATATCTCCGGTTACGGTAATGACGGCCCTTACCGCGACAAGAAAGCTTATGACTTGCTGATTCAGAGTGAGGCCGGCTTCTTATCGGTCACTGGTACGCCAGAAACGCCAAGTAAATCCGGTAACTCAATTGCCGACATTGCTGCAGGCATGTATGCCTATACCAATATTCTTGCCGCCCTTCTACAAAGAGGCAAAACAGGTAAAGGCTCAGTCATCGATATTTCCATGTTGGAATCATTAAGTGAGTGGATGAGTTTTCCAATGTATTACGCCTTTGATGGCGCGGAGCCACCCCCTCGAAATGGTGCATCACATGCCACCATCTACCCATACGGCCCTTTTAAGGCGGGCGATGGTGGGACTGTCATGTTGGGTCTGCAAAACGAACGTGAGTGGGTGCAGTTCTGTGAAGTTGTGTTGGAAAATGTTGCCCTAGGCAAAGATGAACGCTTCAACCAAAACTTCAAGCGCAATGAAAAGCGCGATGAACTGCTAGCCATTATTGATGCTTGCTTTAGCAAACTCACTACTGAGCAGGTCATTGCCAAATTAGAAACAGCACAAATTGCAAATGCACGACTAAATGATATGGCTGGACTTTGGAAGCATGATCAACTCAAAGCCCGTAATCGCTGGGTCGATGTCGATACACCGGTAGGTCAGATCCCTGCACTGCTTCCGCCCGGCCTGAACGATAGTTATGAGTATCGAATGGATGCCATTCCAGCCGTGGGCGAGCATACCCACACAATCCTCTCTGAAATTGGTCTAAGTGAAGAGCAAATCCAGGAGATGGCTAAAAGCCAAGCGATTTAAAGTAGCGGCGAAGCCAGGTGCGCTGCATTTTCTAACAAAGTGCGCCACCGCGGCTGATTCGNCCAAGCCTGCGCATCAACAAAATCAGACTGCTTCAAGTAAGAATCAACGAGCACTTCAAGCTTCGCGCAAAAATCTTCGTTGTACACAATCAGACTAATCTCGAAGTTCAAACGCAGGCTACGCTGATCAAAATTCACAGATCCAAAGATTGCAATGCGCTTNTCAATCAACATGCTCTTAGTGTGNAAAAGACCGCCNCGNAATTCTGCAATATTGACACCAGCACTTAAGAGGTCNCTATAGATGCTGCGACTACTCCANGCCACNAAAGTAGAGTCATTCAGCTTAGGCACAATTAAAGTGACCTTGACGCCTCGATTNGCTGCNGCCATCATCGCCTGAATCAAACCATCATCAGGTCCAAAATATGGCGTGGTAATGGTGAGCTCCTCTCGCGCATCCATGATTGCCGAAAGTAAAACCTGATACAAAATATCATCGCGATAAACGGGGCCAGAGGCAAATTCTTGAGCCAATNCTCCACCTGCCCGAGTAGTAATTTCAGGGTCCGGATCATTGAACTTCGTGACGCTTGTAGTTGCAACGCTCCAGTCAAAAAGAAAAGTGAGATCAAATTGAGAAACCACTGGCCCCTCAATTCTCACTAAGGCATCAACCCACTCGCCTACCCCAGAATCCTGCTTAAAGGTACGTGGATCAACCATATTCATGCTGCCCGTCCAGGCAACAGCCCCGTCAATCACAAATATTTTTCGGTGAAGGCGAATATCGGCACGACGAAACTGAAAGCGGCCAATTTGAATCGGTAGAGCTTCAGTCACCTGAATTCCAGANTTTCTGAAACGTGCTGGCCACTTTGATTTNAGCCAGTCTTTACTNCCCAAGGAATCCAATAAAACTCGGCAGGCNACCCCNCGCTGTGCCGCAGCGATCAATGCTTCTCCAACNCGGTCAGCATCACCTCCTAANGCCCAGATNTAGAACTCAAGATGNAAACTTTTCTTGGCACCATTAATGGCATCAATAAACTTTTGCAAAATCTCTAAGGAGTTNGTAAATAACTCAATATGATTGCCCGCTATAGCCGGTGAGCCATTTTTNGATTCAGCTAAAAGACTTAATGCCCTACCCTCTAAAGGCAGCAGTTTACGATCTTCCCGAAACCTTTGGCGCATGTTGCCAGTAATTGCAACATAGTCTTTACTCATACGATCGATTTTCAACATCAGACTTCGCCCCACAGGACGCTCCCCGATCAATACATACAAGGCAACACCAAGCAGGGGTAATAAAATAACAATTAAGAGCCAGGCGAAGGCGACNCCCACNGGCCTTCTCACAGAAATCAGACGAATAAAGAATGTGATAACAATCGCAGCATGGATTGGGGTTAGCCAAAACAAATTGAAGTTAAAAAATTCATCTAGAAAAAAAGCAATCAAATTCATATCAATTCCAATTCTGCAGTAATGCCTAAGTGATCAGATAATTTNAGCCATTCGTGCAAGACATCAACCGAATGGATTTTTAATCCTCGCACATAGATTCTATCCATTGGCAGCATAGGCTTAACACTTGGAAAAGTTTTCGCTGGNGAACCAGTCAGAACTTCAAAGACTTCGCTAAACCCTGCNTCTTTCATGGGTGCGCTAATGCGGTTACGCCAATCATTAAAGTCGCCCGCTACGATCGCCGGTCCATTTGCTGCCAAAACATCTATATACCGAATGATTTCTCCAAGCTGACGCTCCCGCCCACCCTCAAACAATGCTAAGTGAACACAAAAACAGTGAATGGGTTTAGTAGAGCCCTCAATATAAGTCACGCTATGTAATAAACCGCGCTTCTCAAAGCGATATGCGGAGATGTCGTAATTACTGCCCTTATGAAGTGGAAGTTTCGACAGAATGGCATTGCCATGATGTCCATCGGGGTACTCAACATTTTTTCCGTAATGCCAGTGATGCCAAAAATCTTCCGATAGGAAGTGGGTTAACTCGTTAACGGGCCATTGACCAAATCTTCTAACTCTGCCACGGTGCTCTTGTTGTAGCTCCTGCAAAAACAGTAGGTCTGGATGATGCGCTCTCATTTTTTGGCGCAACTGATAAATAGTGGATTGACGATGCAATGGTGATAGACCTTTATGAACATTCATTGTCATCACGCTAAACCGACCAAGCTGATTTAAGGGTGTCACACTATGCCTGCGCTTGCTGGCGTCTCATGCGCGCCTGATAAATTTCACCCTCAACCAATTCCTGGCACTGCATACACTTATTACAAATAGACGCCTGCTCCCGCAGCTCTTCGATAGAGCTGATGGGATGCACGTCTAGGTACTCGCGTAAATCGAGATCCCAGACCTCATTGCAAAGGCAAATCACCTCAGCCATCGGTAAAAATTTGAAGATTTAGTAGCATTAGGGTCATTTTGCCATCCCCTTGATAGAATCGAGCGCATGCTTATCGCCTTTCAAGACGCCCTCTCACTTCTAGCCCATTTAGATGGCGGCGTAGTGGGGATCGTTTTAGTCTCCCTGCAGGTCAGCCTTACCGCCCTATTCTTCGGAACCCTAATAGGACTCCCGCTAGGCGCCCTCCTTGCGACTGAGGAGTTCAAGTGCAAAAAAGGGATTATCGTCACCTTAAACACCCTTATGGGGGTCCCAACTGTGATTGTTGGTGTAGTGGTCTATCTTCTCTTGTCCCGCACAGGCCCTCTAGGATCATGGGGATGGCTCTTTACCGCCAAGGGTATGATCATCGCCCAAACACTGCTGACAACCCCTTTAATTGCCGCCCTAAGCCGTCAAATACTAGAAGACTCCTGGCGTATCCATAGAGATTCTTTCCTTGCCCTCCACCTGCCACGCCTTTCCTATTTAAAGTGGCTGGTTTGGGATTGCCGCTTTTCACTGAGTATTGCCATTCTGGCTGGTTTAGCAAGGGCCATTTCTGAAGTCGGCGCGGTCATGATCGTTGGCGGAAATATTGACCGCTCTACCCGGACTATGACAACTGCCATTGCCCTGGAAACCAGCAAAGGAGATCTTCCGCTTGCTTTAGCTCTTGGGATGATTCTGCTGTCTATTGTGTTGATGGCCAATCTCTTTACCTTCGCAGTGCGCCAAATTGCAGAGCGTCGCTATGGTTAATCAAGACAAACAATTTAGAAAGTTCATTGAGCTCAAGGATGTGCTCGTCAAGAGTGATGGCAGAACCATCCTCAATATCCCGCAGGCTGTCATACCAGCCGATCGGATTACCGCTTGCATTGGCCCGAATGGTGCAGGCAAGACAACCCTACTCAAGCTCCTAGCTGGGTTAATTACTCCAGACTCAGGCACTGTTAGCTATTCGTTTTCTCCCGCAAAGACTGCTTTGGTTTTGCATCACACACCCATGATTAAGGCTTCGGCTCGCACCAATCTCAGCATGGTGATGGATGCAGACCCCAGTATTACGACAGAACAAATCAATGCCATTCTTGAGCAGACTGATTTAACCCGTCTTGCCAATAGTCCTGCGCATAAGCTATCTGCAGGCGAAAGGCAAAAGCTATGTCTTGGTAGAGTCATTCTGCAAAAACCCAATGTCGTGCTACTGGACGAACCTACGGCCAACTTGGATCCCAATACCACCGAGCAGGTGGAGCGCATGATTTGTGAATTTACCAATCAAGGTTTTGAAGTAATTTTTTCTTCTCATCAGCTTGCGCAAGTCCAGAGAATTGCCCAATACATCATCTTCATTGATGATGGGCAGATTAAAGAAAAAGGACCCGTAGGTCCTTTCTTCTCTACCCCTCAAACGCAGGCAGCTAAACGCTACCTACATCAAGAGCTATTGGCTGATTAGTTACTTTGCTGGTGCCGCTGCAGCTGCTACAGGAGCAACAAATGGTGGTGGTGCTACGCAAGCAGCTGGAGCTGCTGTACCAGCAACCTTGAAACGATCAGCCACGCGGTTTTGAGATTGGCAGAGTTGATACGCCCCCACTTTATCCCCATACGCTGCTTTTGCTTTTGCTAAGGTTGCTGCTTCTTGAGCCTCAGGCGTTAAGGGTGGCAAGGCTGCAAATACAGCAGCACTAGCAAATGCGCAGAATGTGAAAGCAATGATTTTTTTCATGGCTTTGTCCTTATTTATTAATCTTGTTGTACCAAATTTCATGATGCTCTTTGGCCCAAGTAGCATCCACTTTCCCGGACTTCATACCCTCTAATGCGCCCTTCATGCCAATGGAGCCAATATAAATATGTCCCATTGCCATACATGTCATCAAGACTGCACCAGCACTATGAACAATATTGGCCAGNTGCATTGTGCCGCGCCAGTATTGAACATCCATAAATGGCACGATCATATCNAGCACAAAGCCTGAAGCAGAAATCATGAGGCCCAAGAAAGTCATTCCAAACCAGAACCANACCTTTTCACCAAAATTAAAGAACCCAGATGGAATGTGTTTACCAGAGAACATGCCGCCCGCTGAAAGAAGCCAGGCCATATCGCCTTGAGCGAAAATATTTCGACGCACAAAGAGTAAAAAGAAAATAACAATACTCAAGGTAAATAATGGGCCAGTGAAGTTATGGATATTCTTGCAAAGCATTAAGAAGGAGCCATAAGCCATACCACCCATCAAAGGCAAGGCAAAGAATTTTCCGTAGAGAATCAGTAACCCAGTAGACGCTAGAGCAATGAAGCTAAACGCCATTACCCAATGGGTGATGCGCTCAAGAGCAGTAAAACGAGTAACCATTCGGCCCGATAGAGGCTCGCTAAGTTGAATGGGACCTCTTAAGGTATACATCGCAATGATGCCAAAAAAGGCAAGCGCCAAAAGCCAGCCGCCATATACCGTAATGATTCCATTGCGAATCAAGCGCCATTGCTGACCTGATCTCTGAATTAATACGCCAGCTTGCTTGTCAGGAATGCTCACNTAGTTCAACGGATCGCTATTGGCAGACTCCCAAATTGGGCCACTCGCAGGCGCACTGTTTGCNGGTTGCGATTGAGCTTGAGTGCCATTCGGGATGGCACTCAAATTTTTAGGAACATCAACGCCACTTGGTGTTGGGAGTGGATCCATCGGCGCACGTTCTGCCAAACAGACCCCACTTAGGAGGCTTAGCGATACGCCAAGAGCCAGAACCCAAGAGCGACTAACACTAGAGAATGATCGATTCATACAAATGTCCTTAAACGTCTTCGTTATCTTTATTGTTGTTTAACTGATCACTTAACGCGTGAATACTCAGACTGATTCTGATTGCGCTTATTAATCGCCTCCGTCCAACTTTCCTGATTGCCTGGTGTCCAACCCTTTGTCATGAAGCCGTTATCAGCTCCCATGTAAGGAGCAACATCGGGACGCTTGGCAACCTTAGCAGCAATCTCAGGAGGCTCAGAGCAAGCTGCCAAGAGCACTCCTGCTACTAAACAGGCTCCGAGGATTTTGAAATTCAATTTCATGATTTCGCTCCTGGGATTTTGTCAGCGGGAGTGGGTGTTGGCGCAGGTGAACCTGAAGGACCATAAGCCGTAGACCAACCAAAAATATTGGATCCAGCATATTTACCATTTGACTCACGAACTGCTACACGCTTGCTATAGATGCTTGAAATCACTTCGCTATCGCCACCAATCAAAGCCTTGGTAGAGCACATCTCAGCGCACAAAGGTAACTTACCCTCAGCCAAACGATTGCGACCATACTTCTCAAACTCTGCAACGCTGCCGTTTGCTTCTGGGCCACCACTACAGAATGTGCACTTATCCATTTTGCTACGCACACCAAAGCGCCTTTGCTCAGGAACTGAGGTGCACCGAATGGGCAGGCAAATGAACAGTAGCCACATCCAATGCAAATGTCCTTGTCATGCAAGACCACACCTTCGTCGGTGCGATAAAAGCAATCCACTGGGCACACAGCCATGCATGGTGCGTCTGAGCAGTGCATGCAGGCAACAGAAACGGATTTCTCTTGACCAATCACACCATCATTGACAGTCACCACACGGCGGCGGTTGACGCCCCAAGGCACTTCGTTTTCATTCTTACAGGCAGTGACACAACCATTGCATTCGATGCAACGCTCGGTATCACAAATAAATTTCATTCTTGCCATTGTGTTCTCCTGACCTTATTTTTTAACTTAGGCAAATTTTTCGATTTGGCACATGGTGGTTTTGGTTTCTTGCATCATCGTCACCATGTCGTAACCATAAGTGGTTGCAGTATTAACGGCCTCGCCTTGAACTATTGGCGCTGCACCCTCTGGGTAGTATTTACGCAAGTCAGCACCTTGCCACCAACCAGCAAAGTGGAATGGCACAAAGGCTGTGCCTTGATCAACCCGCTCAGTCACTAATGCGCGTACTTTGATCCTTGCTCCGGTTGGAGATTTAACCCAAACGTAATCCCAGTTCTTAATGCCACGTGCCTCAGCTGCTTTAGGA
>Ga0007847_100001_pt1 | contig 105595 bp, 99 predicted proteins | sample CryBogCBH24Jun08_FD_54974 | JGI IMG/M metagenome (GOLD analysis project Ga0007847, IMG submission 54974) | Freshwater microbial communities from Crystal Bog, Wisconsin, USA - CBH24Jun08 | ecosystem: Environmental > Aquatic > Freshwater > Lake | place: Crystal Bog, Wisconsin, USA | collected... | reverse complement strand
GCGCAATTGTTGTTGGGAGTACTTGATTTAACTCTTGGTTTTGTGCTTGGAACAAACCACCTAATGCTGTTTGAGTATTAGGTGTAACATTACCAGATGCATCAGTAATCCAAGGATTAGCAGCGCCGCCAGCAATATTTTGAAGTGTACCAGTAGCTTGTGTGAAAGCGTTTGTTGGTCCAGACAAAGCATTAACTGCTTGCTGACCTACAGTTTGCTGAGGTGTCGGAGCACCTGATGCAGCTTGTTGTGCTTGGTTAACAATGTTTTGTTGAGCTGCATCATACCAGCTCGGCATCGTAGTGGTTTGCTGCGATGTATTCGATATGATGTTGTTTAAGCCAGCCATTATACTTTCACTTTCTTGTTAGCTTCTAATAAATATCCCAATGGACCTTTACTATCAGGCGGGAGTTCTTTTGCGTCCGCAGCACGTTTATGTTCACGAATTGTTCTCAAAAATTCATCAAGGATTTTAGCCCCAGCATCACTACTACCATTACCTAAAGATGATACCACATCTGCAGGTATTACAAACTCAGAATGTGCTAACATGGCAGGTACTTCATCTGAGGTGCCATCTCCGTTGCCTTTAACATAACGGTTATCAATAGAGCCTAAACCACCTTCAGAAAAGAATGTTGGGTTATGTCCTTCAATCTCACCGCCTTCAGCATGACCTGCAGGATTAAGTGCTGGTAATCCAGTCAAAATATAATTTAACTGCGCTTTGGTTAAACCAGGGGTAAGTGTAGAAGAAATACCGCTAGTTGGGGGGTTATCGGGGGCATTTAAATCACTAATGCCTGGAGAGCCACCTGTGGCAAATTGCGGTATGTTTTGTGATAATAGTTCATTAATCATAGGTTCGCCTGCTAAAGTATAGTTCTGATTTGCTTGTGTTAATCCAGGTGTTAAATTAGTAATTCCGCCAGTTTGGTTTGCAATATTAGCATTAGGACCATATGTAGAACTCCAAGTGCTGTAACTCATTCTACTCGGGGTTGTGCCAGTACCTACTCCACCGATGCCAGTGCCTGTACCTACTCCACCGATGCCAGTGCCATCGCCTACTCCTGTACCTACTCCTGTACCTGTACCTACTCCTGTACCTACTCCTGTACCTACTCCTGTACCTGTACCTGTACCTACTCCTGTACCTACTCCTGTACCTACTCCTGTGCCTGTACCTGTACTTACTCCTGTGCTAGCAGTTGTTGCACCAGTACCTGCAGTGGACGCTATTCCAGTTCCTGTGCCGGTTTTAGTGGGCACAACTGACTTACTAATTAATTGATTTACATAATCTTGTAAAGTCTGTGTTTGTGCCACATCGCCAGTAATATCTTGGGTTGGCGCTGGTAATGTTGCTTTTGATAAATATTGATCATACTCAGCTTTAGTAATTTCACCTGCAGCCAAAGCGGTATCTAGCATTGGTTTTGTATATTGTGAAGAAGAACCACTTGCTGTTGAATCTGCGGTTGTTGTAGCTCCGGTATAAGGAGTCATTGACATGGTTGGCACACCGTTTTGGTCTGCTGTTTTATCTATGACGTACTTAGAACCAGATGGCCCCGCGGTGTAGTCCCCCGCCAAAAGCGCACCGGTATTTACAAAACCACCTTTACCATCAGGAATATATTCTCCCCATTTACCTGTTGTAGGATCTTGGCGATATACACTTTCTACTAAATCTTTACCATCTGGTGTTTTAGTCACAGAAGGTAATTCTCCGGCTTGCGCTGTTCCGCTACCTGTTAATGCACTAATAATATTTTCGGCAACTTTTTGACCGGTAATGGGGTCGATACCTTGCGTCACAAAAGCCATTGCTTTATCCGGGGATATACTTGACCCGCCAGCGCCAGACACTAATTCTGTATATGCTTGTTTAGCTTCCGGCGTTGTTAACTTAGCTAAATTAGCTGCGTTAACATCTGTTAGTTTAGCGCCAGTGGTATCGCCCAATGCTGCAAATGCTGACATTAAATCAGCACCCTCCGGTGTGTATCCTTGCTTAATAGCATTAATTGCTGCTGTTTGTTCTGCAACAGTGTTACCTGCAATGGTCGGTGCAAGATTCATAGCCGCATCAGCAGACAGCCCGTTTGCTTTAGCATTACTATAACTTAACTGTTGGTCCGGATTTAAACTATTGACCTTATTAGCAAAAGCAATTGCAGCATCAGTTGTTGTATTACCAGTACTTTTTTGCTCATAAAAAGACTGTAATGCTGTTGTACTCATTTTAGATAAATCTGGTGTGTACTTTAAAGCATCTGTAGTAGACAAACCATTGTCAGTATTAAACTGATAAAAATTCTGTTGCTCTGAAGGCAATGTATTAACACCGGCGGCTGTGCTAATCGCAATTTGATTATCGCCATTATTTTGCTTTAACGCTTCATAATATGAGTTTTTAGCAATATCAGAAGCATTGGTTAGCGTCGGCGCTGCGGCTAAAGCATTTGTAGTTGATCCGGTCTTACTGTAAATATCTGAGTAAGTAGTTTGCTGATTAGGTGTTAAACCATTAACTCCTGTTGCAGTACTAATTGCTGTTGAAATATCCTTATTAGCTGCAAAATCATTATTAAAAGCAGTTTGAGCAATAGGTGATAATCCAGCAACTGTTGAAGCTGTGCTAAATGCAGCCACATTGTTTTGTCCAGAATCAACCAGATTATTAAAAGCTTTTTGAGCTTCTGGATCCATGTTAGCTACTTGAAGATGAATATCCGTGTTTTGAGCACTTGTAAATGCATCAGCTCTATTAGTGCCGTTAGCTACAGCGTCAGCGTAGGCTTGCTTAGCTTCAGGCGTAGTTAACTTATCATTATTGGTTTGATCAATAATTTGATTAGTAGCCATCTCAGTTGCTTTTTGTAACTGTTCAGCTGCCGCACTTTGTTCTGCTTCAGCAGCTTGACCAACTAAATCGCCCAATGTTTGAGAAGTTGTGTCAATTGATTTAGCAACATCTGCTGCTTGATTTTGCAGTGTTGTTAAATCTCTTACATAGCCATCATAAGTTGGTTTAGCAGCATTTACAGCATCTAAACTTTTTTGGTAAGTATCAGCAGCAGTTTGATATTGTGATGCTACACTGTTTGCTTGATTAGCAATATCATTAATCTGAGGTGCTAAAGCAGTTGCTTTGTCTATCAAAGATTGTGGTGTTACTGTTTCGTAATCATTAACTGTATAATACGTCCCAGCATCTGCGTCATATTCTTGATGCGTGCCAATAACAAGCGGATTTCGTACTGTAGTAGCGGGGGTATAGCTACCAGTTTCTGGATCATAACTAGCTGGCACATCTTGCGGCGGTCCTAACTTAACATACCCTTCTCCTTGGGGTTTCCAATCTGGGTTATTATCATAGCTTGTAGGATCACCGCTTTGCAAATTAGCATAGTCACTCTTAGCTTGATTAAACTCTGCTAACTTACTAGTGTACTGACTTTGCAAATCATTAAATTGCGAATACAAACCATTTGCGGTATCAAAATTTGATTTAGCAATATTTTGTGCTGGGTCTAATGTATTTTGAAAAAAGTTTTGTGCTTCTGATTTTAAACTATTAAACTGGTTGTTTACAGATTGTAATGTATCACTTTGGCTAGACAGATCATTATAAGCAGATTTAATCTGGTCACTAGCACCTTGTAAAGACCAATTCATTCCAGCAACAATACTAGATTGAGTAATGGCTTCTCCAATGCTCTTACCGCCAATAATTGCTTTTGCTGCGGCATTTGTTGCGTTGGTAATTAATCCTGTACTTAAGTCTTTTGCATCAAAACCTTGATTTTTTAATTCACCAGCAACCGCACCAGATAATGCTCCAGCAGCGCCTGCAGTTAAAATTTGGTCTAAAGGCTTACCACTTAAAGCCGCAGCTAACGCAGAGCCAGAGGAACTAGTAACAGCTTGCTGAATAATAGTCTGTGTAGTTGTATCTAAGTTTTCTATTCCCGGCACATTACTCCCAATTTGACCGCCAGCATAGTTTCCAGCATAAGCCGCGGCAGCACTTAAAGCAATGTTTTGAATATTGCCACCATTAGCGGCACTCACTGCAGCTGCAGAAATTGGGTACGGAACACCGGCGGCGGTTAATGCAACAGTTTCAATGGTCGGTAATGGATTTTGTACAATATTTTCTACCGTTTTGCCAATCGTAGATACTACTGAGCTAATAGTTTTGCCAATATCATTAAAAATATTGCCAGCCCCAGAGACAACATCTCCAATTGCTTTAAATGGATCAAAACCTCCACCACCGCCGCACATTAGACTATTTCCAAATGTTTAACAGTATTAAATCCAACTGTCTTATAACCAAGACGAGCATAAAACTTTTGTGTTTCTTCAAGCTTAACTTCTGTTGTTTGGCCTAAGCAAACGTCAACAACATTGTTTTTTCTAGCCCAATTTTCCAACGCTTTGATTAACTTAATTGCCGCAAAAGATCCGCGATGTTCTGGCTGGACAAAAAAGCCCATATCAGTAACGCGTTTTCTTTGGCTAAAAAAGTACGGTTGAATCATCCCGGCTATAAATCCTATTAGTTTATTATCTTTTTCGGCAACATAAATAACGCCGTTTGCTATAACCCAAAGATCTTTAATTTTGTCTTTGTCTAAAACAGCGTCTTTAAACTCTGCTTCAGCGATCATTTGCTCGGCAAGAGCAAACAATTCATCAAATCTATCCGGTGTAAATTCAAGAATTTGCACTGGATAGATCTACAGTAATTTGGTATTGTTGGCGTAATTTTCCAATTGTTTTACCAAATCTTTCAATCACCACAGGAAAGCCCATTTGCTTAACTGCGTGGATTGTTTCTGTGTCATCAGTAACGCCAACAACTTTTGTGTAATTTGATTTAATTAAAGCTTGAGCTAACTCTTTAAGATTATTTAAAAGCTCTTTATATTTATCAGCACTAAACACAAAAAGTTCACCAACCCCTGGTTGCAAAATCTTCAATAAAAACAAGGTGTTACCTGTCCTAAAAGAACGGTATTCATTGCCTTGTAAAAGGTGGTGGATAGCAGCGTATACATGCTTCCAATCTCTACCAAACAAAGCCGTTGTTGGGCTACGTCTAATAATTTCTTGGACAGATAGTCTGCCGTCAGGGTCTTTTTTACTGTATTCCATACCTATACTAATACGCAAAATTCCTAGTTTTTGCCCTTAAATCAACGACTTGGACCATTAATTATTTCAGTAAATTCCCTTGCCCAATCCTGCCAAGTTCCGTATGTACTAGGGTCTGGAATGGGGTAAACAGCAAAAGCCTCAGAATTAAGTAGGTTAAATGCTCCTAATTGCCAATTCTCTTCGGAGGCAAACTCAATGTTCTTTTGACCGTAGTAAATAGCCAAGTTGCCATTCCAGTCGTCCCAGCTCATATAGTCTGGAAGGCAAGGAAAAAACTGCTGAAAACTCATTTAAGGTCTTTCGTCCCCAAACTCAGCCGTAATCATATTTCGACCCATTTCAAAATTACCATCAATTTCGTTAGACTCAAACTTTAAACGAATTAAACGGTGCTCAACACGCAGGTCGATTTTACCAGTATCTTGGGTAAAATAGTATGGTCCAGAGTTTTCTTCGTTTTGCCCACCAGCAAACTTACGACCCAAAATGGTTAGTGCCATTGTACCAGATTGTAAAAAGTTTGGCTCAATACGGCGTAGATGCATGCGGCGGTTTACACCCACCAAATTATCACCCGACGGACTACCAGTTAACCAGCTTATATCACTAGTTGTAATAGTAGAATAGATAGCCTCTTCAGTATTTAAAGTGATCATATTAAGACCAAATTCATGCTGCCAAATTGAATAGCCGCCAGTTACGCTATACACTGTTGCGCCAGCAATAGGGCTTGGAGAAATTGTTTTATTAACGGTAACTAATGTAACACCTGGCGTTCCAATGGTGGTGTTAAAAATGTTTTGGCTAGTTACAACTCGATAAATAGCAGATTGTGGATTGGTATCAGATGACACATAGCTACCAGGGCTAAACACCGGTGTCAAATCGCCAGCAACGTAAAATTGATTAATAGCCGGTGCTGGTAAACTAGCGGGGTGGTTAATAACATAATGTGCTTGGTTATACTGCGGATTATATTCCCAACCAGCCCAAATAGGTGTTGGGAATAGCTCGGTAGTATATCCACAAGAACGACGCGCACCTACTGCAGAACCAGCATCGTACCAAAGTTGATCTTTGACGTTGTAGATAATAGCATCAGTACATTCTGTTGCTGTACCGCGGGGATAAAAAAACCAAATCTCGTTGTACCTTGGAACCTTAGTAGCCCAAACTTTTTGTCGTTGTTCGTAATTAAGGTTGTTAAATAGCCAGTTTACGTTTTTATCGTTTGGTAATACTTTGACGTTACCATTGTATAAATAGAAACGGTCAACACCCATCCAGAAAAAGATACCGTCCATCTCCACAACTGCATTAGAAGACATGATGGAGATTTGGCTTGAAACAATATCGTAATTCCAATAAAACTGAGTTGCTTGTGAATTAAAGGAAACACGAATAAGAGAGTCCGTAGCCCAGAACAAGCCAGATGGCGAGGCAGTACCTCCACGCATTGGCAAACCCTTGACGATTTTAGAGCTTGCCACGTTGACTTGGTTTGCTAATGGACCGTTCCAATCATAAAAGTTTTGATTGGTATACGTAGAATCTACGTTGTTATTTGCAATGAAGCCATGTGAGCCATATACAAAAATAAATGGATACAATACGCACACACCACCATCAACGCTAATGGGTTTGTAGGTGGGGTTTTGGCCCTCACTATCACAAAGGCCAGTGAAATAATAATCATTATCATTATCTGGCAACACATTACCAACCAATACCTGAGTGGCCACACCATTGTCAATATTAACTAGGTTTAAACCTGGGTGGGCAAAACACGCTAGATTACCGCCTTGTGGACTAAACTGTGCGTCAAACTGCCAATCATTACGATATGGGCCGTTTTGTGGATCGGGTGTAAAAATGCTGCTGTTTAACCAGATTTTACTAATTGTTCCCGCTGGTGCTGCAGGGGTAAATGTAATGGTAGTAGTATTTGTTGGACTACCTGTGTAAACCGAAGTACTAATTGTGTAGACTGTTGGTGTACCAGTTTGGCTGATAATAAAAGTCTTAGTTGGTGCAAAAGTAGTTGTTGCATTACCGGGGACAACTACTTGAGTTGTTGTATTTGATGTTACATTGGCAAATACAGAACCAGGCAAAAAGTTAACAACAAATGGACCACTACCTGCACCATAAGATGTGCCAGTAGTAAAAACATCTAAAGTTTCTGCGTTACCAGCAAAAATATAGTTAACACCATTATATGGAATGGCAATCATGCCACGGTAGATACCGTTAAATGCTGTAAAAATGGCTTTGTAGCCACCAATCTTTTTGGGGTCACCACGCTGAAAACGACACCATACACCATCAGTATATTGGTCGTTTTGAAATACTGTACCGTCGCGTTTAATCCCAGCCGGTATTGCTAGGCTGTAAATTGATGTATATTGCGAGGTATCTTGTTGCTGATTATCAGCCGGCATTTAGAACGTTCCGCCGTCAATTAGTTGCGCTACAAGTCTTGCGTTTACTGTGACCAATGGCTGTAATATATTGGAGTTATCAATGTTAATGATCTCCGTGCTATTTGCAGATAAGCCAAGCACACTAGTACCAGCAAGGTACATGCCTGTGTGGGTGTCATTGTTAAATGAGAAAGATGGTAACGCTGCAGTACCATTGGCAGCATAGTAAATGCCAGTTGAGCTTTGAGTTAGTACGTAAAGATTTAAGCCATCACTTAATACAACTACAATAGCCCCAGCAGCTAATACTAAAGGTGGTTGTGAGCTACCAGAAACAGTAAAGTTAACGTTATAGCCAGTTTGATTGGTGTTGTTAACCAAAACATAAAGCTGGGTAATCGCTGGTAAAGTAACCGTTAATGTGGTTGTACGTGAACCTGTTTGCGCAATATAGGTTTGGATGATTGGCGCAAAAGATACCAGACTTAATGATGACCCAGGGATATTATCAACGTCGTATGTTGCTGAAGTAAAGGTAAGGTTTGATGGGGAGGTGTATCCAACCGTAATAAAGTTACCGGTATTGCTGTCGTAAATGACGTACCCAGAATCACCTGGGTTAGCTGTAATGGCAGCTTGTCCGTTAATTAATGCTGGGGAAACTGGAGTAATGGATAGCGCACCACCACCACTATTTCTAAAACCAATATACCAACCAGTTGAAAGGGTACTTGGTACTGGTAGGTTTATTACACCAGCACCAGCGTTCCAGTTAAATGTAGAAGCGCGGCTAAGGTCGTTTAGTGTTGGTGTAGCTGTAATGTCAACAACGTTTTGTGTAGTTGCTAGCTGACCAGATACGGTAGTCAAGCCGGCACCCTGCAATGTTACTGCATCAGCGTATGATGTACCAACTCCAAACGCTATATTTGACCAAGTACCACCCAGAGTAGTATTATTAGTAAGATATACGTACTTAGCAGCACCAACAGCAACAGTGATTGACTCAGCACCAGCAGCATCGGTAACAGTAAAGGCATGTGCTCCCAAATTGCGGAAAAGAATGTCTGAACCAACGGCGCCTTGTGTCGCATCAGGTAATAAAATGATAAGACCATCAACACTAGCAACACAGTCCATAATACGGGCTGCAGGAACCTGTGTAGGGTTAACAACAGTAGGCCAGTAGAGCTGAGTGTTGGAGCTAAAGTTGAGAGCATAGTATGAAACGTCGGTGGGCTGAACGACATTACCAGTGAAGGGGGAAGTAAATGTTGTCATATATTATGGCTCTTGGACGGTAGTATTTCTATCCACACGACGAGCATTGTCCTCTTTCTTAAGAGCAGCTAGTGCATCTGTGTAATAAGATTTCCACACAGGCAGCTTGTCAAGAGCCTTTAAGTAGCCCTGTGCTTGGAGTAATGTTCCAAATAACATCGCCTGCGGCGCTTCTCTAGTAAATAGATTTTGCTGATTGGTTGTATCCAACGGTTGGATTTCGCTGTAGTAAATTATTTCCACTGGAGTTGCTGCAGCGGAAGCTGGTGCAATTGCCCAGTTGTTGTAGTCGTATTCTGCGTAGTAAAGAGGAACGGCCGGTGTAGACTCAGATTGGTACTGCGCTACATAATCTTGTGAGCGCATTAAAATAGGTTTGCCATTTGACTTTAACGAAACAGTTTTTCTCCAACGTGCTGGCTTAGCAACAATAACTTGGTTTTGTGCTAGTGTTGTTTCAACAACGGTCAACTGCAAGTAAGTTTTAAGTTCAGCAGCAATAGCAGATTCAGCCAAGCCAATCAAGCTAGGAATCTGAGCGACAAATTGCGCGTCATTACGTTCCATGTAATTTTGCACATCGGATACCAAATTGTCGTACGTCATTACGTATGCGTTGGTCATCTTGTGTAGTAACTCACGTTAGGGGTCAGCATTATCGGACTTTTGTCTCTTTCCTCGTTGCTCGCTATCATAAAATGTTTTTCAGCTTGCATCTCTAAATATTGGATACGTGCAAGATCAACGCCGGGTATTTGCATAGACAAGCGATGAGACAATGTAGCTTGCACAGAGTTAATCCAGCGGTCTGGCACATAGATTTGGTTTGTCAATGAACCAACGTCTTCCATTTGCTTTTCAACAACTAGCTGAAACATCTGAAAATCGTTATTTGCGACAGGCCAGAGGTACATAGATGGCTCAATGGTTCTATCAAACCAATACTGCAATGAGCGCACTGAGGGAAATTGTTTGTTTGGCAAATTCCAGTAGTCGTCGCGGTTTAGGCGCGCTAGTGGAATGACCTGTTGGCTCGTAGAAAATACAATCTGACGTATTGAGAACGTGGGCAACACAGTCTCACGCAAACGGTAGTACTGATGATTGGGAGTGGTGCTAATATTAAAATAGGCCCACTGGCGATCAGCCAATGTGGTCGCTGGGAATTGTTGGATCAGTGTCCAAGTAATTCCGTCATCACTGACCTCATAGGCAAAGTTGTAAGTTGTTGTCGTACCTGGCGCAGCATAACCATTAAAACCAACATAAAACACTGGCTGTGGCTGTGGGTATGTCAGACCAAAGTAATTCTCGCCAACGGTTGACGTAGCAACTTGGTTTAAATTCTGATCAAATACTGTGGGGGATTGTGGATTGTCAACTGGAAGATAACTAGACGCTGCGGAGTTAACGATGTAGACCCAGTTTGCTTCTCTGACGTCAATGGTAGTTTTTGGAAGAACTAACTGCTGTTGTGCTGTAACAGCACCGTACAATTGGTTCTCTAGTAACCAGAGATTGACACCTAAATTGGATAGGTTTTGTAGATTGTAGAAAAGGGCTTGCTTACCAGCGTTAACATATTCTGGCGTTATTTCCTCAGCGGTTTTACCAGCATCACGAAACGCAAAAGAAATTAGTTGGTCAACATTAATTGTTGTTTGACCAGTCGTCCCAGAGTATGCCATGTTATCGTCCGCGACCAGCGGCCTTTTTCATTACTGTTTTGGGCAAGTTGGGTTTAGCCTTGCCAGCCTTAATAAACTCTTTACCAACCTTCTTTGGTATGCCGAGAGTTGATTTGCCGGCAGCTGCGGCGTACATTGCCTTCATTTGCTGTTCGGATTTGATTGGCATTATGAGCAAGTCCCGCCAGTGTTCATCTTTTTAGCTTTACCACCCTTTTTCATTGCAGGTGCGGCTGGCGCAGCAGGAGGCATAGCAGGAGGCATAGCAGCTGGCGCAGCAGCTGGTGCGGGTGCTGGGTTCATACCACCTTGGTTTACAAACTGAGATTGCTGAGCTGGTCCAAGATACTTCATAGCATTTTTGGCACGTTCCAGCATACGACGACGTTCCATATCATTGGCAGATCCTTGACCAATTCCACCAGGTAGGGCATTTTGCATAGCAGCTTGTTGTAAACCTGTGCTACCGCCATCAGCCATTTTCTTAACAGCTTTGCCACCTTTTTGTAATTTAGTAGCTTTAATATCTTTGGTTTTTTCGATGTTATCTAGATCGCCAGCTTTTTTCTTGGCGCCATAAACATTATCTACTGAACCACCAGTTTTATATTTACGGACAGTGCCGACTGCCTTTTTGGCACGGCCACCTTTTTTCAAGGTAGACAGATCCGTTTTCTCACCAGGATGCTCTTGTTTATCGTGAATGGCAATCGCCTTTTTCACTATGGCTTTATCTTGGGCAATGTCAGCAGTATCAGTGACTTTACGATCGCGCTTAGTGTAATTGCTTACCTGCGTCTGAACCAAGCCGCCTTTTTTAAAACATTGCATTTTTGGTAGTTTTTTAAAATCGTCCATTTCTGTCCCTGTAGGTTATTCCTATATCTACTAATACGCTAAATCAAGCGTTTACGCCCTAAATTCCGCTTAAAAATAGCGCTCTTTCACGTTTTCTTCTATTTTTTGTGGCTTTGCTTAAATACTGTTTGCAATTATCAAAATGGTATCTTGTCATATTAGACCCTTTCTTTTTTGTTAATTTGCATTTTGGGCAGGTTATTAATTCAGCATTTTTCTTTGTTTCTGATTGCTTTTTTGCGTATTCTGGATTAAGCATTGGGGAAATCCATGAACCATTTAAAACAGCAATTTTTTGTATTGATTTTCTTTTTTGACTATATTCTTTTGTTTGTGTGTGATGAACACCTTTGGTTACCCGTTCTTGTTGCCATTTTGGTAGTTTAGCCCCAGAAATTCCCTCACCACCTAACGTTTTATTTACCAAAAATCCAAAAACATTAAAATGTTTAATTAAATCAATTTCCTCTTTAAATGCTTCAACTTCTGTTAATTGGTCAGCTAAAATGACAACAGAATACCCATATTTATTAACAACGTTATGCCAGTGTGGATTTCTTCCCGTTTTTTGATACGCCCTTTTATTGCTACCTTTTCCAATATAAAAAATAGTGCCGTCTGGTTTAGTATGAGCATAAACGTAATGTTGCATATTAAATACCACTTAAAAACAATGCTCTTTCACGTTCCCTGCGTTTTTGTAATACAGCAGGTTTGTTCCACATTAAAAAAGCGTCTGCAGCTCCTTTTAAGTCATTCTCGTTAATTTTTTTAACAACAGTGGATTTTTTAAAATTTGTGGCCCCAAGATTAAAACAAAGGCTGTATAGGGCGTCGTATTGGTTCTGGCTAAGGGATACCTTCACCGAGCTCTCTACGGCCTCGCTACACCACTTTAAATCGCTTCTAAGGAGGTCTTCTACCTGCTCGTCAGTAAGAACGGCGTCTTTTAGGTGAGGCTCGTCTGCCTTGATTAAATGGCCTACACCAATGGTAAGCAGACCCTTAGAGTCTTTATAGGCTTTATTACGGGAGCCTTCTTCTTTGATGATAAAGTCTAGGGTGGATTTAGCGATTGCCATAATGTTTTCTTCAATCTGGGTAAATCGGTCTGTAAAGTGAATTATTGCAAAACTACCTAACAGCCATAATGCTACAGCGACTACTTTTTTCATTTTTACTCCTTACTCTGTGCCATTATAACAGGGCTCAAATTGGGGTTTATTGTGATTCAAATGCCTGTAGTTGGGTCAATTGATCCGCTAGTTTGCGGTATTTTTCGTTGTTTTCGATGGCAATGGAGAGGAGGGTAGCTGTGTCAATGGTGCTGGCGGTACCATCAAGGCTGCTGGGGGCTGAGGCCTCACCAGTCGCACTGGCGTTGAACACCCGCACAAAGCCGTTGCTAATAGCACACCGATTAGACCCAACAGCCAAAGTGATTTGTTTTTGTAGATCGGCATTGTGATTTGATACTTTGGTAATTTGGTCAATATACTGCACAACCAGCTGGTCACCTTTTTGCTCAATGTCATCTTTTTCCTTTAATGCTAGTTCGTTTGCCTTTTCTATTTTAGCAATGTAATAGTCTGAAGTCCAGCTATAACCCACATAGCCACCTGCCACAATAGACAAGGATGCAATGGTGATGTATAGGTAGACTCCACTAATACCGCTTAGAAGTATTTTCCACATTATCTAAACCCCGAGATACGTGGTGAGAACACAAAGGTAGCCTGATATGGGCTAGGTTTGGGGCTCACATTCGGATCAACCAATGCACGAATATTCCAGCCGAGATTAAACATAATACAACGAGTAGTGCTAGGTATATGCCTAATCCAAACAAACTGAAAGAGTCCGTTAGCGCGGACCAAAAGCCATCCTTCTTTTGCATTGTCATTATCCTTAATTAGATTGTCACCATTAAAGACGGCAGCATTATTGGGAATAAAATAGTGTAGTGCAAAACTATACGCCGGATTGCGTAATAGCCATTTTACCTGTGAAAGGTAAGATGGCGGGTTTAACAGGTAAAAAGCTGCATCACCATCTAGGCTATTATCCGGTGTCATAAACCAAGACAGCCAATTAGGCAATCTAGGCCCCATGCCGTACTGAGAATGATTATCATTCCACCCTTCTTGCTGCGAGGCAAAGAGGGGCAGTATGGGGGCTAGCAATACGGCTAATAGGGTAACAGCCAGGCTGATGGGTACTAAAATGATGTAAAGAAGGTAGATCACTGCGGCTCTGTCTCTTTTTTGGCCATGATCGAAACACCACTTGCGCCGGACACAATGCCAATAGATTCAGCTAGTTCACGCAAGCTGACATTGCCGTGTATCATTTCGTAAGCAGCCACGCCGATTACAGCAACCAAACCTATGAGCCAGGCGACACGGCCTAGGTCGTAGGTCTCGTTGTCCTTGCCGGTGAGTAGCTGTTTGATAATGGTGTTCATTAGTCTCTTAGGTCGTCTAGCTTGTCCTCAATGCGATGGACAGCTTTTAATACTTCTTCCCAGCGGTCAGAGAAATCGTCTTTGTGGACATAGTTCTCAGCAATATGGGTGCGAAGGTCGTGTAGGTCAAGTTTAAGAACCTGAACCGCCGTCCATAGCTCTTTACAGAACCAACCACACGCGACACAGATAAGGGGTAATATAGTGTTGATAAGAGTTTGTAAATCCACGTTGAGGTCCCGGGTTTATAATTATTATGGGTATGGGAAGACAGACAGCGGGTTAGGCTGTCTGTCTTATTGCGTCACGGGTGTTGCTATTTAGCCAATCAAAGCAGCTACTTCAGCCTGTGTTAAACCTAGCTTAGCCAGTTTGTCCATAGCAGACTGTTTAGCAGCTACGGCAGCTTCTTGGGCAGCAGTTTCGGCATCTTGTAATTCTACTAGTTTGGCTTGTGCAGCAGCCATGTCATAAGACACTTCATTTTCGTCTTTGTCATAAGCAACTTCGCCACGAATAGTAACGATTGCTGGGTCAAGTGCATAAATAGCTGTGTGTAAATTAATCATCCTGCAATCTCCATTACTGTAATTATTGAAGTATCGTTATTTATTTGTACTGATGTAGTACCAGCATTGCCGTTTCTAGCAAAATAAATAGAATATGTAGTTGCTGAAGTAGTTGCTGGAGAATCCAAAGCCATAACTGGTGCAGATGTAATACAAGCATTAGATAAATTTAAATAACTTGTATATACGGCATTTTGTTGAATTAATGTTGTATTTCGATAAACAGCAAGACCAACGCCTACTCCGCTTCCTTGATTGTTGTATAGACCATTCATGCCAGCAATAACAAGTATTTTGCTAGTGGAAAATTTTGGAGTAATAGAAACGCTTAAACCAGTTGTAATATATCCGCTAGTAGTGGAAGCTGGAGTTGATGTTGTTGCTTGAACCACTTGCAATACGCTACCAGTGGGCAATACTGAGTATGGTACTGATCCATTTACAACCGCTGCTGTATTCTGAATAGTCCCGTCAGGGAATGTGACTGCGGGGTTTGTCCCGCCTAATGTTATGCTCATTTAAGTTGCTCCGCTGTAGGTTTAGCTAGTGTAGGATGTTCCCATTTAGCAATGTAGTCGCCTTTGCCGTCTGAATCGTTTTGAAGTGTGATTACAGTCATAAAATCTTTTTGTGTAAGACTAGGATATAAAGCCATAATTTTTTCAAATAATGTCATTTTATGCTGTCCTCATTAAAGAACCATTAATCCAAGTATTTGTAGAAGATGCGCCTGTATTTTTTGAGCCACCAGTATATTGAGCCGCATATATTTCTACATAATCAGTAGAACCATTAAAATAAACTAAAGAACCGCCTGAAAAAGAACCTATGCCACCACCTGTTGTGCTTCCAATGTCTTGTAATCTTTTATATTCAGAACCATTTTTATAAATACTAATATATGTTTCATTAGTCAATCCACCAGACCAGCCAACACTTGCACTAATATAATAATAGCCAGCAATTAAAGGTGTAAATCTATAATTTGTAGAAGCATCAAAATAAGAATTTGTATCATATTCTTTAGTTTGAAATTGTAATTTTGTTGCTGTTCCTGTTGAAATAGATTGCAATGTGCTTTGATAAGCACTAAACGCTGGCATATTACCTGACACCATTACAGTACCAGTAGCAGCAGGAAGGGTTGCGGTGTTGGAACCAGCTACGGCAGGAACAGTTAAGTTCACTACCCCGCTAGTATCTCCTGAGATTACGATTGAGCTCATATTATTTAGTTCCTTTTAATGCTGCAACATCGGCTTGTAATTGAGTGATGATGGCTTGTTGTTCTTTAATTGATGCTACAAGAAGTGGAATAACATCGGTGTATTGAACACCCAATTTATCTGGGTTGCTATCATCCACAGATTCAGGCAATACTTTTTGCAAATCTTGAGCAATTAAAAATGCACGACTTTTGCTTTCATCATCAGTTTTATAACGACCTGTAACAGAACGTAATGATGCAACTTTTTCTATTGCATTTTCAATAGGTTTCAAATCAGTTTTTAAGCGTTCGTCTGAATACGAAATCCATGATGTTCCACCATAACCAATATAAACACCAGTAGCTGAGTCATTAAAAACAACAAAATTTCCAGTATTATCAGGACCAATTTGCCATTTTCTAGAAGGTTGTGCTGTGTTTACAAACCCCATACTACCTAAGGCAGTCCCTTGTGAACTAGAAAGGTTAAACTTTGTATTTGATAAAATTTGACTTGTAGTACCAACCAACAAATTACCACTAGAGTCAATACGCATCCGTTCTGTCGTATATCCACCATTGGCAAATATTAAATTACTTCCAGCAACAATATTGGAAATCCAAGCATCGCCTGAACTAGCAGTTGGGGAAAAAGATAACCATGCATTTTGTCCTGCACCAGTAGTTGCTATTTTAATTTCAGGTTCATTTGCGGTACTAACTTGAAGAACTCTGTTAGAGCCATTTCTTCCTGATGGACTAGCAGTACCAATACCTACATTTTGACTAGCGTCTACTGTGACTGCAGTTGTACCAGCAGTCTGGATATTTAAGATTCCGCTATTGTCTGCCGAGGTGATGACTCCACCAGCGCCAGAAGTTGAAGCGTTAATTGAAGATGCCATGTTGATTCCTTATAAAATAACCCAGCGTTGACCGCTGGAAACTGTGACTGACTGTCCACTCGCTACAGAAACAGGGCCTACGCTCATTGCGTTATTACCAGAAGCGATAGTATAGCTAGTTGATACAGTAGCAGAGTTTACTACAATACCGTTGCTAGCAACAACTTGGCTTGCCTGCAAATCGCCTGTAGAAGGCTTGTACAGGTACTTAGCGTTTGATGTGTAGATTGTTGTAGGAGCGCCAGAAGTAGCATTGGAAAACAATGGATACAGGTTAGAAGCTGTAGTCGTATCGTTGCTAATAGAAGCACCGCTAGCAGGAGCCGCAGTCCAAGCTGGAACACCAGCAACAACCGACAAAATCTGCCCTGTTGTGCCAATAGGTAGCTTAGATAGTGTGTTGCTTGCAGAAGCGTAGAGTGTGTCGCCAGTGGTGTATGTGCTAAAACCTGTACCGCCATTAGCTTGCGCCAATGTGCCAGCTAATGTAACAGCGCCAGTGGTTGCTGTGTTAGGTGTTAATCCAGTCGTGCCGCCTGAGAAGGACGATACGTTGACGCTACCAGCTTTACTAGCGATGACCTGTACGTTGCCGCTTGAGTCTTTATAAAAGAGCTTACCATCTGCAGTATTTAACGCCAACTCACCAGCAACCAAATTGGCTGCTAAAGGTGCATTAGTGGCGGTTGCACTGTAGTACAAGCTTAACGGAGTGTATCCCGATTGTGCCATATTTATTTCCTTCTAATTAAAATGAACCGCCAGATACAACTGTAATGCCGTATCCAGATAAGGTTGTGGGTTTACTTGTCAAATCGGCAAAAACTCCGCTAAACAAAGTAGGCTTGCTTGTCAAGTCAGTATACGAGCCGCTAGTTGCTACTGTAGCTAAAGTTGGCTTTCCTGTCAAGTCAGCATACGCACCTGAGAACAAAGTAGGCTTATTTGTTAAATCGGTATATGAACCGCTAAACAGGGTTGGCTTGTTAATCAGGTCAGTATATGAACCGCTAGTTGCCACAGTAGCTAATGTGGGTTTGCTTGTCAGATCGGTATATACACCAGAGAACAAACTTGGCTTGTTAGACAAATCATTATAAGAACCGCTAGTTGCCACTGTTGCCAAGCTACTGCTGTTTGCTTTAAGAGCTAACGCGCTATCAACCGCAGTCTTAGTATAAGCATCAGTAACGCCATAACCAGACAATGTAGTAGCTTTATCAGCCTTGCCCGATACAGTATTAGTCAAGGCAGCCGCTGCGGACTCATCACTTGCTAACTGAGCATCAATCTTAGCCAATGTGTTCAGAGCAGCAGGAGCAGCTCCTACAACAGCTTGGATTGCAGAGCTTACATCTGTTGGGCTTGTTGGGGTATACCCTAATGCGTTAGCAATTGATGTAGTTGTTACGCTTGCATCTGTACCAGCTGGACCTGTAGCACCAGTGTCACCTTTAGGACCCTGAATTCCTTGAGGACCCTGAGCACCTGTGGCACCAGTAGCGCCAGTATCACCTTTTAAGCCCTGCGGTCCAGTTGCACCAGTAGCTCCTGTATCACCTTTAGGGCCTTGGATACCCTGAGCACCTGTTGCACCAGTATCGCCAGTTGCGCCTGTATCACCCTTTAACCCTTGTGGGCCTTGAGGACCAGTAGCGCCTGTTGCGCCGTCCATTCCAGCTGCACCTGTATCGCCTTTAGGACCTTGAGGACCAGTTGCTCCTGTGGCACCGGTAGCTCCTGTATCACCCTTCAAGCCTTGAGGGCCCTGTGGTCCAGTTGCGCCGTCCATGCCGTTTGTGCCATTAGTACCAGCTGCGCCAGTGTCACCCTTTAAGCCCTGAATACCTTGTGCTCCAGTAGCGCCTGTGGCTCCTGTATCACCCTTAAGTCCTTGGATACCCTGTGGACCTTGAGCGCCCGTATCACCCTTATCGCCTTGAATTCCTTGAGCGCCGGTTGCACCAGTATCGCCTTTAGCACCATTGGGACCAGCAGGACCTTGTGCTCCTGTCGAACCAGTGTCACCCTTGTCACCTTTATCGCCTTTGAGCTGAGCAACTACGCCAGCTGGCAATGTGGTGACGTTAGATAAGTCTTTGTTTGCCTTATTGGAAACAGTTGTTGTCAAACTGGCAACAGCGGACTCATCGTTTGCTAACTGATCCGCAATTTCTTTTAATGTGTCAAGCGCCATTGGGGCGCCATTTACTAAAGCGGCAATAGAAGCATCAATCTGTGGCTGAATGTCTGCGCCAGTTAATACCTGGTTGCCGTGAACTTTAACACCATAGTTATCAATTACAACAGAACCATTAGCAACGTCAATAGCTGTTGCGCTAACTTGTGGCACGTCAATCGAATCTGGTGCTACTACAACTACAGTACCAGTAATTGGTTCTGTAAAATATAGATAGAACGAGTTAATGTCAATGTCTGTCTTACCAGCAGAAACAATGTTTCCGTTGGACTGTCTGATTTGGTACCAGACGTTAGTAGTGCCTAAATTGTGCTGCACCAACCACATGGAGGCAGCGCCGCCTTGGTTGTGTACGTATGAATTTGTCTTGCTAGCGAACGGATACCATGTTGTTAATCCGCCTAGTTGAATATAAGCATAAATAGCTTGATCTTTAATAATGATCGTGCCAATAGCAGGGTTAGCCGGGAAGCCCGACTCGTCTTTCGACATAACCAATGCGCCGTAAAGCGATAGGTCATTTAGTACTCTTGTTTCCATTTATAATTCCTTTGGAGGTGTTATGCCACGCATGTACGCCTGACCAGTGGCAACCATTTTCATCACGCTCAGAGTGTCATAACTCTGCAGTATTCTGTTTAATAGCTCTTCTGTAGTGATGTGACTGCTTGCGTAGTCAGCTCTTAATTTTTTAATATCATCCGCGACACGATATAACCACTCTGAAATTCTCTCCGCATCAGTCATGCTGCGCAATCACCTTCTCGGCACGTTCATAATAACGTTTAAGCCAGTCAATGTTTTCCACTAACTGCACTTTGTCATCCTCACTAAATTCTTTGGTATTGTCGATAATCTGGGCTAACTGTCTAACCTGAGACTCGATCTTCTTTAATGCTTGAGGTACTGTTGTTATTGATGAAAAGTTAAAATTGGGTAATTTTTGCATGCTAGTAGAGGGGGATCGCTCCCCCTCTCCTATATTACAATGTTACTGCGTTACGTACAATTGCCTTAACTTTCAAGGCTGTAGACAAGTATACGCGAACAGTGTTTGCGTCAACTTCTTGAACGGAAACGATGTCGTTGTAGTACAAGCCATCAGCGCGCTGAACTTTAACAGAAATCTCAGCAAAACTTGTGTTCAAGTTGTGTGAAATTGTGTGAGTTGTAGCAGCTGAAACAGCTTCAAATGTAAAGATTGTTGCATTGTAGTCGCTACGAATAGCAGCTTCAGCAGCTTCTGCACGTGTTGCTTCAGCAGCTTCAGCAGCTTGAGCGCGTGTAACTTCAGCAGCCAAGTCGCTTGCAATAGCAGCTTCTGCAGCAGTAGCACGGAGTGCCTCAGATGCAGTAGCAGCAGCGTTAGCAGCTTCAGCTGTTTGAGCACGTGTTGTCTCAGCAGCGATGTCGCTTGCCAAACCAGCTTCAGCAGCTTGAGCGCGTGTTGTCTCAGCAGAAACAGCAGCAGCACGAGCAGATGCTTCAGTAGCAATATCACTTGCCAAACCAGCTTCAGCAGCTTGAGCACGAGTAGCTTCTGCAGCAATAGCAGATGCGTTAGTAGCATCGCCAGCGATACGTGCAGTAGCTTCTGCAGTTACAGCAGCAGCGCGTGCAGTAGCTTCAGCAGCAATGTCTGATGCCAAACCAGCTTCAGCAGCAGTAGCACGTGTTGTCTCAGCAGCAATATCAGATGCTAAGCCAGCTTCAACGCCAGTAGCACGATTGTACTCTGCAGTATCTGCAGCAGCGCGTGTAGCAGCTTCAGCAGAAATGTCAGATGCTAAACCAGCTTCAGCTGTTTGTGCACGTGACTGCTCAGCAGTAACGGCAGCAGCGCGAGCTGTTGCTTCAGCAGCGATGTCAGAAGACAAGCCAGCTTCAGCAGCTTGAGCACGTGTTGTCTCAGCAGAGATAGCAGCAGCGTTTGTAGCATCGCCAGCTGCGCGAGCAGTAGCTTCAGCAGAAATGTCAGATGACAAACCAGCTTCAGCAGCTTGAGCACGTGTTGTTTCAGCAGAAATGTCAGAAGACAGACCAGCTTCAGCAGTTTGTGCACGGCTAACTTCAGCAGAGATCGCAGCAGCGTTAGATACACCGTCAGCCTTAACTTCGTCGATAGCAGCAACAATAGTTGACTTATCGTTAGTTGTTAGGTCAGAGAGGTTACCAATCTTACCGTTTGTTTGGCTTTCTAAGCTTGTTACGCGTGTGTCTAATGCACCTTCAGCAGCAGTTGCACGTGTTGTTTCAGCAGAAATAGCTGAATTCAATGTGTTGTAGTTGCTTGTTGCTGTTGATGTAATAGCAGCTTCAGCAGCTGTTGCACGGGTTACTTCAGCGTCCAAATTGCTTTGAACTGTGTTAACCATACCTTCGATTACGTTAACGATATTGGGATCGTTTTGTAATGCAGAAGCTAATTTGGTGATTGTGTCAAGAACTGAAGGAGGAATACCGCCCAACAATTCAGCTTTAGCAGCGTCTGTGTAAGCCTTAGCTGTAACTAAAGCAGCGTCGGTGTAAACACCAGCAGAAGCCAAAGTAGCAGCATCGCCAGCTTGACGAGCAGAAGCTTCTGCAGAGATGTCAGATGCTAAAGAAGCACGAACAGTCTCAAGAGCAGCAGCAGCAGAGTCAACATCGCTGATTGTCTTAACTACAACAGCACCAGTGCTATCAAGTGCAGAATACTTTACAACTTTCTCAACTGAATTGAACCAAACACGACCAGCAGCAACCGGTGTTGGGTCTGTTGAGAGGATTTCGAGATTCAAGTTCTCGACATAGGCATTGGCCGCTAAGGTTATGCCATGAAATACTGGGAAATTCGCCATGAGTCATTACTCCAAATAATTGTTATAGATTTATCTCGACACGACCCAATTAATTAAACTACAAAACGTCTCAACACTAGTAGTTCCTGATCAACTCTTAATGCATCAGAACTAGCATGTTTTACTCGCCAATCTACCTCCGGTGTATCGCTGAGGAAATGGAACATATTGTCCTTGTATCCTATTAGCTCGCCACCATTCGCTTTAATATAAGCAGCGAAATGCATCTCGCGCTTATGAACTGCAATCTTAAATTCCATAAAGTGTCATTCAATTGTTATACAATGAAGATCACGTTAGCGCGACCAGACATTGCCTCGGTTAAATTAATGACGATTTCACTCTCCGACGTAGCTTGAGTAGAAGCAAAAAACTTTTTATTGTTAGTGTCAAACAGATCTAACATATAACGAGTAGTGTTTAAATTATGCTCTATAACCCAAGTGTTATTGGGAACTGAAAATTCGTATGATTCTGCAACAGCTGTAAACCCTGATGCTGTGGGTGTACCATAGACTGAGCCGTAAACTCTGGCAAAATATTGTTGAGCCATTTGTTAGATACCAGCTTGAACTACACGTAATGTTGCCGTCCCCGTTGTATATGCTGTAATTCTAAATCGAACCGCCACGACAGGATACGCATAAAATCCGTCAGCAGATGTTTGCACGTTTGACAAAAATGGAAACCATGTTGCTGCGTCAATAGATGCTTGGTCTGTGATCTTGTTGTATGTGTGCTCCACGGTGTATGTCATTACTGCACCGGGTGTTAAAGTTACTGCTAAACCGACGTTAATCGGGGTAATATTTAAGTCCAGCGGAACGACTGCACTGATTCCTGCTGCACTTAGGGAAGTTGTCATTGGCGTTGCCATAATATCCTCTTAGAAAGTTCCGCCAAAAATACCGGTAGTTGCAGTCACTGTGGCCACGGAAACTGTTCCGCCTGTGATGTTCACGTTGTTCGCATTTTGCGTTGACATCGTGCCAAGTCCAGTGATTGCCGTATTTGGTATTGTTGTATTGGCACTCATTGGCGACGTGCCGTTACCATAAACATAACCTGTTAAGGTTGATGCTCCTGTACCACCGTTAATAACAGGTAATATTCCTGTAACGCCAGTTGTTAATGGCAGGCCTGTTGCATTTGTTAATGTTACTGCCGTTGGCGTATCAAGGTTTGGCGCTGTTAATACTGGGTTTGATGCTCTTACAAAAACGCCACTTCCTGTGCCTGTATACTCTGCATTTGATAAATGGTAATACTCATTTGCAGATCCACCCTGTAAACCACCAAGGCCATCATGCAAAGTTACTAATGGCGTTAATACATTAGATGAATACTGTGTGCCGTTATATGCAGCTGTTACTACTGTATTTGCTGTTGAAGTGGTAAATCCAATACCGCCTAAAGAGTCAGTTGCGTTAATTGTAAACGCTGGCTGTGTAGTTTGTACTACATACAGACCATAGTTAGGCGTAATATTAGTAATATTTGGTGATGTTATTCCAAACAAATTATGCCAAAGACTACCATTTACAGATGTCTCGTTTACGTAAGTAATCGGTACGGCGATAGTAACAACTGTGTTAGAAGTCTTAGCCGTAATCTGGTAAAGACCCTGTGGTGTTTCTAAGTAATCTGCTACAGTGTTAGTGGCAGATGCTACAGCTGTGCTGAAGAAAGAGGCAGATGCCGTTACTGTTCTAGAAGTTCCCGCGCCGCTTGTTGTTAATGTTACACCTGTTGCAGACGATGGTGTAATTTGATATGTATTTCTAGTAAAGGTGGTGGTTCTTCCACCTGCGGTAGAGTTAACACCAATGTAAATATCAAACGTCCATTGACCTGCATCTAATACTGTTCTTCCTAATGGTGCAGATTGTAAACCAATTGCAGCAACAGTATTTGCATTAGGATTGGACGACGCTGTCTGTGTACCACCTGCGGTTACTGGAGTTGTTGCTAATGTAATGATTGGTAGGGTATTATTTGTTCCCGTACCAGTTATCAGTGGTGTAGCATTCCAAAAACTAATGCCTTGACCAGCACTACCACTTGGATTATTTGATACGTTTACCCAGTTAGATCCATTCCACCCTAATAGCTGACCCAACACGGGTCCGCTTACGTTTACATCAGTTAGGTTTGTTAACGGGAATGATCCAGATCCGCCCAAACTGATTGACGTGCCACCAACAGTGATAGCGCTGTTTGTCAATCCACTATTTGGGATAGTTGTGTTAATTGCACTAGCAGGAATGCTAATTGTGTCGTTTACTATTGAAGTAATCTGACCCTGTGCATTTACAGTAATCTGTGGAGTTTGGCTTGGTGATCCGTACGCTCCAGGGGTTACTGCGGTATTTGCTAACGCTATTGTAACTGGTGTAGAACCGTTGTAGCTTGTGCCAGACAGTCCTGTACCAATTGTTAATGCGTTTGTTGCTGTGGCTGTAACTGTTGTCGAGCCGCCCAAACTGACACTATTACCGTTAATAGTGATCGAACTGTTTGAAAGTTGGCTATTACTGATATTGCTTAATGTGCCGCCTAATGTTAGGCTGCCTGTAGTTGTTACTGTGCCAGTAAGCGTGATACCGTTTACTGAGCCAGTTCCGGATACTGATGTTACAGAACCGCTACCCTTATTGTTAAAGGTGTTCCAATCTGTGCTTGTCAAATAGCCGTTGACAGAAGCACTTGCAGCGGCCATACTAATTGTCGGCGTTGCGCCGCCAGATGAAACAACTGGCGCTGTACCAGATACGCTTGTCACTGTACCAACGTTGATCGAGCCGCCTAGGCTGGTTGGTGTGCCATTAATTGTGATAGCACTGTTCGCCAACTGGGCATTTGAAATGGTGCCACTGAGATCCGTTGTGGGGATCGTAGCCGAACCAGTAATTGCGCTGGTTCCATTACCTTTCAAATAACCGGTTAGGGTTACAGCTCCCGTCCCGCCGCTTGCCACACCCAACGTACCAGCCAGGGTTACTGCGCCAGTGGTTGAGGTAGACGGTGTTAGTCCAGATAAAGATGTTTGAAAAGATGTTACGCCAATTACTGGTACATTTTCCCAGCTGGTGTCGTAATCTGCATTACTTACTTTATACAGAATTTGGCCAGTTGTTCCACCAATCGGTACACCAGCTCCGGGAATACCTTGAGGGCCTTGTGGGCCTGTAGCACCAGTTGCGCCGGTAGCGCCGGTAGCGCCTGTTGCACCTTGGATGCCCTGATCGCCGCGTGGAATGACAAACTCTAAGTAGGCGTCGTTAATCGAGCCTGCGTTGGTGACACTCGCATTCGTCCCGGGTAGGCCTGTTGTGGTCGAGTAGACCTGAATTGTGGCTGCATAGCCACGTGGGCCTTGGGGGCCAATCGGACCTTGTGGGCCTGCTGGACCGCCTAGATTGGCAATAGCTTGCAGTTGAGTCTGTTTAGTGACCCCATTTTGCACGATAACCGATAGCTCATTGCCAGTGAGTGGCCCTGTTGCTACTGGTAGTTGTGATATGCTCTGATTGGCCATTTTATTATTCTGTTATGTTGCCTGATTCACCAGCGGTTGTGGCCTGCTCTGGAGTCTGAGTAACAAAAAACTCATTACCGTTCAACGGTCCTGTGTTTAGTAAGTTACCACCAATTGGGCCTGTTGCAACCGATACATCTGGGCGGGGGAAACGCAACGCAATATTCTCTGTTTGACGCGCTGGCAAACGCCAAGGGTCAAAATTATCCTTATCGTCCTTACAAACCCGCATACCGGGAAAGTTTGGATCGGGCATTAATTCTGTATAGGCAAACTTACGGGAGCATCTGTCGCATATTGCTACAGATAATACGCTGTTACCCCGAGTATCGAGGTATACTGGCATTATATGCCTCCGGATTGGATTACTGTAAGCGTATCACCCTGTGTAGCACCAGACAGACGAATAGCACGATATGGCTGTGTTAAATATGTTGCTGTGTTTGGTGCTGATGCTGGAGCTGAAATCCAGTTAAACGATGGGGCAATATACTGACCCGTTGTGCTAACTGGAAATGGATTGGTTGTGGTAACCTGAACAGTTCCAGAACCCGAGTTTGCATAGTTTACCTGAAACGGGGAAATATATTGGTCGAGCACAACTGGGGGTGTTGCCCCAGTGTTATCGGCCGTTACAATTATTTCACGCATGGTTACTCCCTAAGAGTTAAATTAGGAGTTTGTTAAACCAGAACCGTATGGAGTAATTGTGCCGTTGATGTTACGTGGTGTGTAAGTTACGCTAAATGTACCAACTGCGCTTGCGCCAGCTGTATAGCTAACTGCTACGTCAGATGTACCAACGTTTGCCAAAAGGGCAACTGCAGCAGAACCTGAAGCAAAAGTGATTGTGTTTACACCAGCAGCGTCGGACAATGTGCCAACTGCTGTACCAGCAACGGTAACGTTTGTTGCACTAGGTGTGCCAGCCGCTGTAGTAACATAGTCACGTACGTTAGCGATGATTGAACCAGCTGGTAGTACAACAACTGTAGCTACGCCACCAACGATAGGGGCTTGTACTGTGCATTCTGCTGCGCCAGTGTTGTCTGGGGCGATTACGCCATTGTTTGTTGGGTTATTGCGCTTGTTGATGCGAATGGGCGCGGTAAATGTGGTTGACATGTTCTGTTCCTTGGTCTCAGTGGGTATCCCAAGCTGTCTCTGAGTGCGTCCTGCCGGGAAGGGTCGGCGGTCAGAATGGGATTATTCTTCCTCATACTTACTAATACGCAACGGGCAAAAAATCCGCCCTAAATTTGGTAGCTATTTGACTTTTTTACGTTATCTGTGCCAGGGATGACCCGCAGATTAGAAAACACATGTAAACCGGACACTTTTTTGCCTTGTAGGGGAATAATGTGGTCAACATGGTGAATAATGCCAGTCTCGCGCGTGAGCATGGCTGCTAAAGAGTATTTGGCTTCGATCATACGAAGCTCAGATTCTGTTAGCCATTTTGGAACTCTTTGTAATAATGCAGCTTGACGCTTACGAGTACGGGCTACTTTTTTATGTGGATTTGCTTTATCGTGTTTATTTAATCTGTTTAAATCTAAAGCTTTTACATCTGGTCTTTGTGATCTTTCATGTTTTTTAATTAATAAACATTCAACACAAGTTCTATTGCTTAATAATTTTTCTGCAACATGGCCGTGTTTGCATGGTTCACCAGTGTAATATCTGGTTAACTTTTGCTCAATTGCCTGTTGTCGTGAAATTAATTTCATACCAATATTATACATGAAAACAGCCACTCTTGTGAAGTGGCTGTTTTACTATTTTACAACATTACTGGATTTGGATTACAAGCCAGCTGTGCCGTAGATGTTGCGTGGATCGTGCCAACCTGTGCTGTAACGCTCAGTTGCTTTGTAGCGCATGCTATCTGTCTCAAAATCCCCCTCCATACTTTTTTCCATAGGACGACGCATTACGAGCATCAAGCCATTTTCAGCATCAGTCTGAACCCACCAAGCTTTGCTAGAGGACAAACGTGTAACCACGTGCGTTCCTTTAGGCAACATGCCTGTTGATTTGATTGGGTTCAAATCATTGTCAGCTGTACCAGAACGGAGAACAGACTTCAGAATTACTTCTGACTGGAACTCGAGTGCTGGTGGAACAACTAACTGCTCAGCCTTCAAACGGATACGCTTACCGTTGTTGTCAACTGCTGAACGGATCTGAATGAGCATTTGCTCAACAGAAGTTTGGCTTAAAGCTGCAGCTGTTGAGAGCTGGTTGCTGTAAGTTGCGCCGTTAGCGATTGGGTGTGCTGTGTTGATCAATGTAACACCATCGCCACCTGTGTAGCCAGCTGTGAACGCAAAGTTCAACAAGTTAGCGCACAATGTTTCTTTGGTTTCAATCATAGATTGAGCCAAGTGCTTAGCGAATGTGCTACCGATACGGATGTGATCGCCGTCTTCCATCAAAACTTTGGTCAAAGCGTATGCCAAGCCATAGATTTGGTAGATGAAACGGGTGATGTACAAAGTACCACCTTGATCGTAGCTAACTGGAGTGCCATCGGGCATTGCAGGAGCTGCGTTCATACCGAAGAGCATTACTTCTTCATGGTAGTTACGTGGGATACCTTGGATCTGTTCTACGAAACCTTTCCACTCGTCAGAGCGCTGTTCGTATACACCATCAAAGACTTCGTTGATAATCGGTTCGACTACCGCACGAAAGTCGGTACTGCGCATTGGGGTTGCCATGTTTTAGTCCTTTCTTTCGTTAATTAAACCGAGATCGACGGAGCGACGATTTGGCTGTTAGCAATTTGAACTTGAACGATTGTGTAAGTGTCGCCCCAGGCATTTGTTTGACCTGTTGGGTAAGCTACTTCACGTCCGAGTCCAACCACTTTAACTTGACCTTGAGCGCCGAGAGCTACAGATGTAGCTGCCAATGCTGTTGTCGAGAAACCTGCGCCGCCGTTGCCGATTGAATAACCGGTTGTAGCATTGTTGGTTGCGTCAAAGTTATACTCTTGACCGATTGCTGTTGGGAGAACAGAACCGTTTACTTGAGCTTCATAAACCATAGCTGGATCTGTGAAGAGCCAGAAAATGATTTGTGTAGAAGCATCTAATGTTGCTTTAGAAGCCCATTTAGCTACAGAGCGACGACCTTGTGAGTCTGTGAACTCAACGCCATCAAATACGCCGAACATGCGGCCTGTTGCTGCTAAAGTAGGAGCTGGAATTAACTGACCAGAAGTGTTAATTGCTACTGGTTGGTATTGGTAAAAAGCCTGACCTGTTGTAAGACCGTATGGTGCATTGTATGTGTTGTCAGTAGCAGCTTGGAAGCTGTTTGTGCCAACAAATTGGGTTGCACGATCTAAACCACTTGGGTGGTAAGCTGGCTTCAGACCAAAAGGTTGGAATGTCGTAGACATCTATTTTATCCTTTGTGTTTTGAAGAATGTTAAGAGAAACGAATGTTTTTGTTATTCGCTTTTGCGGTTTCCTTTTCCATCTCCAAAAGCCCGCCTTCCAAGACTGAACGTCCGCCCTTATTACCCTGCGCAGTATCACGAACTTGTGACGTAATATTGCGTTGGTGCTCGAGAGGATCCTCGAGATGGAGCATGCGCATCACTTCTTGGTAAACGTCCTCTGGTAATTTGAAGAGAACCATTTCGTTACAACTAACACAGCCTTCAAACTTGCCCGAGCTCATCTTGCCTAGTCCTTCAAAGCCTATTCCTAATTCTGAGGCTTTAACTGGCTCATAACCCAATGCCATACGTTTGTCGATACTGTCGTAAGTATTGGTTGTTGACAACCAACATAAATGGAATCCAGGGATAATCCCGTTTTCCAATTCGGGCAACGCACTATTTGCCCACTTGTCTCTAAACGCTTCAAGGCGTTCACGACGTGCGATATCATCGGGAGCTGCAGTTAATGCTCGCTCCATTACTTCTTGTGCTCGATCGGCTAAGCGATCATCTAAGTCACGTTTAATTCTTGTATTTGCCATTTTCATTAACCTTTATTAGCACGATCGTACGATTGATACGCACGAATCATTTTGTTTCGTTTTTCTACATCATCCCAAGCTCCAGCATCTTTAATTGCTTGAACACGATCACGACTTAACGTAATGGTGCCAGGCTTTGATGCTGATGCATTTGCCACACGGCTAGAAGCCGATGGGTTTGCACGTTTGCTTGAAGACCCTTTTGATGTATACCGATGTGGTAAACGAGTCGTTAAACGACTATCTAGCTCATCCCAATACTCAGGATCAGAAGGATCCCAACCATCGGCTGCTAGTTCTTGGTCAACTACTTTGGCAATTCTACTATCTGTATCTCGAGCCTGCGGGTCATACCAAGAATTACGTTTTAGCCATTTTGTGGCATTTTGTTGAACCTCTGTTGTAACAGGATTCGGAACGTTTTGCTTAGGTGACTGTGCAGTCTCAACTTGTTGTTTCTTGTAATGCTGAACTTGTTGCAAACGCTGTTTAGCGTCTGTCAACTGCTCTAAATACTCTATTTGCGCTGCTGCGTCATTAGCCTGAGCTGCTTTTAGCATCATCATTTTTGCATACTCAACTTTGGTGGCCTCGTCTTCGATGGCTTTATCAAGTTGTGCAAATTGGTAAGATGAAGCTGTATTTTCTACCGCAGCTAATCGTCTTGCTAATTCTTCATTACGTCGCTCAAGAGCACTAATTTTGTTTTTTGCAGAAATCTCACGCTGTCTCTTTAATTCTTTTTTGAGTTTGCGTTCTTCTCTGCGGGCTTCACGGATTTGCTCTCGCTCTTCTTCCGTTTCGCCTTCGTTTGGCTCATCATCTTGCTCATTGCCGTGTTCATCATCATGATCTTCATCATGGGACTCTACATCGTCTTTAACTTTTTTCTTTTTGCCGCCGTCTGTTTCTTCATCAGCATCAGCAAGAGGATCTGGTACCATTTCAAGTGCTACCAGCGCACTTCCATCTTCTAGTTCCTTGACAGGAACATCTTTATTTTCTACCATATTTACTTTCTACAAAGTTAGTCTACAAACGCTTTCATTTTCTGCGCAGCCTCAAAAGACTTAATGCGAGAAATGACTTCACGTGCTTGGATTGTGATAAACACCACAGGGGCGCCTTCATCATCCGGATTAACAACAAAACGATCACCACCGTACTTAATTGTTCTAACCAAATCGCCTTCTTTACACCACGGGCCTTCAATCCAAGGCTCAAGGTTATCTGGCGACTTATATGCTAGAGGGCCAATTTGGCGTACTTTAGCTACAGTCTCATTGAAACGTAACGTTTGTTTGGTTTCATCTACTAGTATGATGCCACCTTTGCTAGTGTTCTTTTCTCGGCGTAACTGCACCAATACTCGGTCCCCAGCAACATCAATTCCAGGGTCAATCTCAGGAAAACATTCTAGTTCTGATCTTGTATCTGGCTCGTCCCTACTACTTAAATCAAATGCCATCCGGCAATCTCCTATGATCTTTACAGATCTTCTTCGTCTTCCCTCAAAATTTCGTCAATAATGCCTAATACTTCTTTAAAACCTTCAAATCGACCAACTAAACGCTGGTAATCATCAAAAGAGTTGACATTATTTCCAGCGGTGAGGGTTTCCGCCAATTTTGCCTGCTCATCGCGCGTTCGCGCAATAATTTCAGAAATAAAGTCCTTCATGTTTTCACTAATACGCTAGCAGAAGAAAATCCGCCCTAAAATTAGTAGAAATTTCCGCCGCCGATGTCATTTAAGTTCTTATCTGGTCCAACTTTAGAAGATTTAACCTTGTTTTGGTTTAAAACTGCGTTATTTGAACGCTTGCTGCCAGATGTTCCTTGGTCAATTGTTTTTTCGCCAGGTCCGCCAGCATTTCCTGGTGTTCCAGTCATTTTGTATGTCTTACGGAAACCTAATTCGCCGCCGTCTTGTGGGTTTTTTGCCATTATTGTGCTCCTGTAGGGGGTGTTTGTTGTGATTCTGGTTGTTGAGTTGCTTGGTTTTGTTCTTGAAACGATTGTTGCTGCATTTGTTGTTCGTGTTGTTGTTGAGCTAGAGCAGCATCATGTTGTTGCTGAGCTTGTTGCGCCACTTGATCTGCTTGAGCCTTAAATGTGGCTTGTTGCAACGCAATACCATGCTGGCGGATATCTTGATCGGCTGCTTGAACCGCATCAATTGCAGACAAATTCTGTTCATGCTCAAGCTGGGCTTGTTGCTGATCCATTTGCGCGCCAGCTGTAATCATAGCCACACGCTCTTTTGCTGCGTTGTTGATATTGGCCATAGCAATATCGGTAGCATTACGTTGGTTGTCAATGCTGGTTTGTGTTGTGTATTTAGCCTGTAGTTCTGCAACTTTTTGCTGTAATTCTGCAACTTTAAGTTGATAGTTTTGTTGAGCTTGTTGCAATTCTGCTTGTAATTTAGCTTGGGCTTCTTGTGTTTTGCGTTGTGTTTCGGCCATTTGCGTTTTAATAATTGCAGCAGAGGTTGGATCGGCCAATGCGGCATTTTGTTGCTGTTGCTGTTGAGCTTGAGCAACTTTTTGTGCCAACGCTTGAATTTGTTGTACATATGGGCCAAGATCTTGTTGTGAGTCTTGGTTTACCATTTGGGATGCCAAAGCCAAAGCTTGTTGGGCCGCTTGATCCAATGGTTTTTCTTGATGCAATTCCAATGTATCGCGCCCACCAGCTGCTTGCGCAACATACCCGCGCATAGATTGCAAGTAATGCAGTGTTAAATGTTGTTTAAGGTGTTCTAAAGCATGAGGAGCAAAAGTAGGCCCAATAACAGGGTTGCCACCATAAGCTGGGTTATTTGCATATTCGAGGTGAATTTTAATGTGGGCAATATGGTCTTGATCTGGATATGCTGCGGCGGGTCTACCCATGGTCATAGAAACGTTTTCTAATGCTGGGTTAGACTCATTAGCACCTAACGGATTTGGCAATATTTCTTCTGCGTCTGGAACTTTAAGTTGTTTTAAAACACGTTTGTAAACTGCTTGAACGTTAAACATCCCTGGAGGCGCGGATGTTGCCATTTGTAACAAGGCTTGGTTTTGAGCAAGACGTTGTGTTTCAGAAAAAATGTTAGGATCTGATACAGGTCGAATGTCATTGTTATAAGCAAAGTCACGAACTTCAATTTCTTCGCCGGACTGATTGTCCATTTCCTGCAAATACCAATGATTGAGTCGCGAAATAATTTTAAGCGACATTGCTTGACTGCGGTGCAGGCGAGCATGAATACTAGAAAATACTTTAGCACCTTGTTCAATAAGGGCTTGGGTTGTGCCAACAGGCATTTGGCTGTTAGCTTCAGAAATCTTTTCTTCTGCAGTAGTAACAACGCCTTTAGCTGCGTTTGTCAACCAACCAAGCAAATCAAACAATACTGATGATGGAGGATTGAACGGCATTGGCATTGCAATCTTGCGAACATCATCGACCCCCGGACCGGCTTCAACTTCGACTACTTGAGTTGGTTCGATCCTGTCAGATTGCCCACTAACTCGTCCAGTTTTGAGTTTAAGTAATGTCTGAGAGTTGTTGATATGAGCAGCATCAAGCAAAGCACGTAGAGCGCCAGTGAGAGCAGCAGAGAGACCGCCAATAAGATGGGGCAAGCCAATAGCATAAGCACCGCGCCAAGGAATGAATTTGAATTCAACATACCAATCCAGTTTTTCGAGTTTCTCATCATTCGCTTCCCAGTTACGATACAAGGCCAACACTTTGTTGCTGGTCTCATCAATAATTAAAATATACGGCGCACGTTTTCCATCGGTAAGGTCATCATCTTCTAAACGTAAAAAGCAAGTGATTTCGTAAATTCTACGCAAACCGTCAATATTTTTAGAAGGCTCTTCTTTGCCTTCAATTTTTGCGTTGGCTTTTTCAGATTGTGTTTGGTCTGTTAAAGGAGCATCTGAAGTATATGCTGCGTTTTCCAAATCACGGTAAAATCCAGAATCAATACGTTGTTGATACGTATCTTCTGTAATGTCTTGTTGCTCAGCTACTCGCTGAGATGTGTAAAAGTTTGTTGTGGAATACGGCAGGATAATATTATCAATTGGTACCCATTCACAAGTTGGCCTACGCTGTTCGTCATCATAGCGCCATTTTAAAAATTGTGATCCGCCAAGGGGAAGCTGTGTTAACAACTGTTCCATTTCATCGCGGTATTCTGGAACTTGTTCTGTCAATTGCCAATTTAAGAAATTAACTTTACGGTTAGAAACTTCTAACTTGCTTAAATTGTCATTACCTTTAATATTTGATTTGACAATGCCATCTGATGGCAATAATTCTTTGGTAGAACTTGCGGCAAAATCAACACAAGCTTCTGCCATAACAGGGTGTACTACTTTTGATGCACCGTCAAATGTTGCGCCACCAGGGGCGTCTTTTCCAAGTCCTGTACGGCGCAGTCCTTCTTCGTACTGTTTGTCACGCTGACTACGTGCTTCTTTATCAACGTCGATGTAATCTAAATATTCATTTGCCAAAGAGTCTAAAGTAGATTCGTCTAGCTCTTCTGCCAAATTGGAATAAAATTCTGGATTTTTAAGCGGGCTTTGTTTTTCTTGGAAATTGACAATTACTGAACCATCTTCAAGTTCAATAACTTCTTGCTCGACATCTTCAGGATCTAACCCTAGGGCTTCCTCATAGGCATCCATTTCAGCATCTTGCTGTTTAGCCTGGTCGATATCGTCCTCTCGCTCTAAACCTGGCAGATTTGCGCCGTTTTGGATTGGTAATATTGGATTTGCCATAAATGAGATTAAATAAAAATTGAAAAGGCCCTTATTCTAACTAATACGCTAAAAAGGGATATTCCGCCCTAATAATTTTTTATTGGGCGTAAGGATTTGCAAAACGTTTACGGGAATCATCATCTGCGTAGTCATAATCCCTTGCTGGCAGGGGGTCAAGTTGTAACCAGCCAGCATCTCTGAGATACCTTAAACCCTGAGAAAGGGCGTCCACATAGTCATCATGCCCTCCAGCTTCGGGAAAAGAGCACACTTGGCGCAAAAAGCGTTTTGTCCAGCTAGCAAACTCCCCTTTTTGGTTTGGGTCTTCTGGGATAAACACTTTGCCCTTGGCAACAAGCGGGGCCACAATGTTTAAGCGCTGCACCTTGTCAGCTCTGCCAGGGTTGTATCCTTGGACAGGAACTCCAGCTCCTCTAAGTTCTTGAATAAGAGAAATACCAGCTGATTTATCTTCCATTAAAATTAAATCAGCTTTTCGCCCCTTGCCAAATTCGTTATCTGCTCCGTAAACAACTTCTTTAAAGTCGTCAATTACTTTTCGGCGCAATTCTGGATAAGAAAGATGTTCATCCCAGCAATCTAACAAGATGGCGCAGACACCGCCGTCAATTTGTTCAAAAATTCCCCAAACTTCGCAAGCAGTGGGGTCGTTTATAGTTTTTTCGCTAGTGGCCGGATCATAGGAAGCCAATACATATTCCAAAGTAGGAGTTGGCTTGTTGGCTGGCCACATCTTAAACATTTTGCGTTTGATAATACCCGCAGCTTCTGGGTCAAGGATCTCACCATAAATCTCTTGGCGGCCAATATCGGTGCCATCGTAGGTTTCTAGCTGTTTAAAAAATGTTTCGGAGAGGTTCGCCCGATTGTCATACGAGGACGCGTTGGCGACAAAGACGTCTCCACCGACTTTGCCTTCGTTAAGGTCAACGATAAGCTCTTTTGGCTTTGGCGTGGTGGTAATGATTTGCTGGACTCGTGGAATCCTAGGATCGCGCAAACGGAGGGTAAACTGTACTCCATCGTATGCTTCGTCAATATACTCAAAGGCGCACAGCTCGTCAAACCAGGCTCCATGATATTGCTTACCACGATAACGTTCTGGCTCGGAGGCGGGGATTCCTTGAATAAGGGATCCATTGGTAAGGGTAATCTCAAAGAGGGACTTGTTGTAATCTCTGATAAGGCTTTTGGGTATGATATTGAGAAGGCCGGAGTCTCCTTCGAAACAAGTTGCACGGATATCATTAGAGGTTGGGGCGGTAACAAGCCAGCGAGTGCGGTCAAAGGTAGCAGCCCGAATGCCAATCCAATGGCTAGCAGTGTGTGTTTTGCCTGATCCACGACCGGCAAGCATAAGAAACGTATCATACTCCCCATCTTCGGGTTCTTTTTGGTGGTCAAGTGCTTGGGCTTTCCATTTAGCCATCCAAGCCATTAGTTCAAATTTTTCTTTAGGCCAATGTTTACGTTGCTCTAAATACTTCTGTAAAAGTTTGTGTTTTTCTTGATCTAAAGACACGGAATAAATCCTTCCCCGACTAAAATTGTGTTGTCTTCGCCATCTGTTTCGATGTGAACACAGTTTTGTGGTTCAATTTCATAAATTTCCCGAACTAGTCTCCAAGTTTGTCTAACCTTAATAGGTTCGGGGGTTTGTTCTTGCGTTAATTGTAACTTAGTTTTGATAAACAACGTGTAATACTTTTTTGTTCTGTCGTATAACATTTTAGTTTTGCAACCCAAAGACTCAGCTAGGTTTTGAACTTGGGTGACGCTGTGTTTAGTCTTCCAAGTAAACCTAAAAATTTGGTTTTTCTTATTAAACTGCTTGGCTTTACTATGCAAAATCCCACTTAGCAGTTCTTGACGCTGCTCTGGATCAGAAAACAAATAGTTATTGGGTATTTTTGTTGGAACCAAAGGGATTAAATGTGAAACTACTGTGGGCGTTGTGGTAAACGCCGCTTTTTTATTGGGGATATACCCATGGCTTTTAAACTTTTCCCTTACAAATTCATCAAAAATTACAGGCGGTTTCAAAGTCCCGTCTTTTTTGCGATTAAAAAACCAAAATCCAAAAATGAAAGGAGGTACTGGTAAGGTCTGATGGGGAAATTGAATGGCCCCCGTAGTGGGCACCGAGTACACCATGCGATTGTTTCGGTGGGTGAGGGGCGAGTTTACCAATTCTGAGATTGGTGTGGGTCGTAATGGTCTTCTAAATTTCCTAACTCCCTTGTATTGCCGAACCCTTGCTCGGTATTTTGGAGTTTCTAATGGAAGCTTTAAATGTATATCACCCGCTACGGTAAGGTGGTCGTGAAACTGCACCTCGTAACAATTTTTGGCTCGGTATTGTTGAGCCAATTTAACTTTAACTGGTTTTCCAGTTCTATCAAAAACTATGTCTCCTGCACGAACATCGCAAGCTAGTTTCCAATAATCAAGGGTTAATACCTTCTCTGTTGCCAAAATTGCCATAAAAGTTTTTTAGGACCCAATAGTCCAGCCATTTCCCTAACGGAACGCGTATTTTGTTTTGGATACCCGCTGGTAAATTTTGAATATTGATGGTGTCTTCTGTAAGCTGCAAACGAAACTGCAAAAACTTACAAGTGTCTTTATCTAATATTTCAGCGGGAACATCTACTATTTCCAGATTGTTTAAGTCGCATACCACAACCCGCAAGCCTTTAAACTCACCGATGGCGTTTTCCAACGCACCTTGGATTTGGTATACATAATCATTCATACATTCACTAATACGCACAATTTTTCAAAAAAAAAAATTTTTGCCACACTTTGCCACACTTCTGCCACACTTTAAATCGCATTTTTGGGCAAAGTGTGGCAGTAAAAAACCAGTTTAAAATCAAAAGGTTACAAGCGTTTTGCTTAAAAATTAAGCACAAATTGCCACACTTTGTTTCGTTTTTTCCAAGTCGATACTCTACTATTCTTTTTTCTTTTTTAAAAAATAAAAATAAAAATAGAAAATAAGTGTGGAAGTGTGGCAATTAGGGGTTAAGTCTTTGATATATAAGGCTTATTGCATTGCAGCAAAGTGTGGAAGAAGTGTGGCAGAAGTGTGGCAATTGCCACACTTTCCACATTGTGAAAAAAAAATACACAAACTCATGGTTGCTCAGGGGCCCGGCCGGCAGGGTAGGGGGTACTTTATTTAGGGGTATCGGTTTTTAGAAAACCCCCCTATAAGCTAAAAAGGAGGGCCATAGCAAATTACCGACCCAGCAACCTGGCAGCCAGCCATAGTGAGTACTCACTAACATAGCCAGCCCAGCCACTTAGCCATAGTGAGTACTCACTAACATAGCTAAGCGCTGCACTCTAGTGAGTAAGCACTCACCTACTTAGGCCAACGTGGCAGCGTGGTGATGTGAGTACTTACTAACATAGGCCAGACTATCGCGCTGCCATTGTGGTAAGTAAGTGCCTACTAACATAATGGCAGCGTGGCCAGGTTAGAGTGTTGGCTGCGTGCCCTCGTTTGGTGCACTGGCTGAGTGGCAGTTAAGAAGGGCACTGATTTGGTGCACTGGCTGCGTGGTGATCTAGGCGCGCGTGAGAAGCCTAGGTGCAAGGTGCACTTGAATAAACAGATTACCCGATTACCTGGCAACCTATTAGGGTTTACCCTATTAGGGTTTTTAGTTTGCAAACCTAGGGTTTATACCTATGTATCTATATAGTATTACCCCGTTATATTGTACACATGGCAGCAATTAAGCGGCCATTATATGAGAGGAATTACCATCATGACTATTAAACTAAGTAAGACAAGCAAACTAGACGGCATTATGTCTTGGTCTTTACAGGCCTTAGATACATGCCCTGGCAGCAAGGCCAAGGACGGCGGCTTAGTAGACGCGTGTCGCGGCTGCTATGCCACAACCGGCAATTATCGTTTTAAGAATGTCAAAGCGCCGCGCGAATTTAATCGTGAAGACTGGCAGCGTGGCGAATGGGTTAGTGACATGATCCAGGCCTTAGACTCATCGCGCTATTTTAGATGGTTTGATAGCGGCGACATGTATTCGATTGATTTGGCTAAGAAAATGTTGCAAGTGATGGAGGCAACACCATGGGTAAAACATTGGATGCCTACTAGAATGCATAAGTTTGCTAAATTCGCGCCAGTCATTGCCAAAATGGAGGCGCTGCCGAATGTAGTCGTTCGCCGCTCTTCAGATAGTATAAGCGGCCAAGTAATACCTGGCGCGACATCGTCCACAATCATAAGCGGCCAGGATCAATTGCCAGCCGGCGCGACATTGTGCCGCGCTTATGAGCATGGCGGCACTTGTAACGGCTGCCGCGCATGTTATGACAAAGCCGCGACAGTCATCGCCTATATGGCGCATGGCAAGAGCATGGCCAAGGTAATCCGCATAATGGAGGCCGCATAATGTTTATTGTCTTTTATCGTTATCGCGGCGAAGAGTTAAACGCGACATTTAAAACAATACGCAAGGCGAAGCAATTCGCCAGGGTTACCGGCGGCAAAATTGAAAGCCGCCTAACTAGTCATATTTGGGGGGTTTAATTATGAGTACATTGCACAAGATCGCTGCCATTCAATTAAATAGTAAGCGGCCGCCGTCTCATGCGCTTATTATGAGAATGGCCGGGGTTTACCTGGCAGCCGGGCATAAGGCCATGGATATATCTTGGCGCGGCCAGTCAATAGAATTAACTTATCATGACGCGCGCGGCCAATGGTACGGCCAGGGCATTATTAATAATGAGTACGGCGACAATATTGCAGATGAATTAAACCATATTAAACAATTTGTCCTAGATCATTTTCAGATTGTCACTATGGGGGCAAACCATGCTTAAAATTTTATTGTCATACATTGTGGATCTATTAGGGTATATCCTAATTGCGCTCATATGGTGCGGCGTTATTCTTGCACTATTCGATTGTTTATAGGAGGTTTGATTATGTACTATTGCAACGGGCATTATTTTGACCAGTACCAAGAGGCGCGCCGGTATGCTGATTTTCTGTTACGTCATGCCGGCATATATCGCGCTATTTTTACCCGCGCTGAAATAGAGGCGCATAATTTAGAGGGAGCATTATTATGACTAGATCTATCCAATCAATAGCCGCTCAGGCGCGGCGCGAGGCGCTCAGCGCCGGCTTACCATGCGGCCAATATACCTATTCTGATCCGCTCAAGATCGAAAATAGATATCAGAGCGAAGGCGGAGCAATACGCGAGCAATATGGATCTATTGCCAATTGGAATGCATGGGAGCGCGTACATGTAAGAGAGCGCGCAACAGGCCGAACTGTATTTGATAACGAAGTGGCCAAGATTACCGGCATGACATTACACGCAACACCGGCCGAGGTATTGGCCGTTTTAGATCAATCTATTTATGAGGTGAAAGCATGATTACATTAGACGAAATGCATATTATTGAAGGCGATACAACGGCCACAACCCAGCAATATTATGAGGCCATACAGAAAGCTATTAATACTGGTTTATGGGGTATGCAGGGATCATACGGCCGTACAATGATGGCCGCGATTAACGAGGGTTATTGCATGCTCGGTCAAAATGACGCGCGCGACTATTGGGGTAATTATATACCATCACGCGACCAGGTACAGGCCGGTACAAAGGGATCATTCGATTTTGTTGCGAAGCAATGCGGCGAAGGATGGGCAGAATATATGAGCGAGGTGAAATAATGAACGCAGATAAAATTAAAGCAATGGTATCGGATCTTAATTATCAGTACTCTAATTTAGTGGAGGCCTCAGTAGAAGAGGCTTTAGATGAGCGGCCTAATTATGAATGCGACACCATGTTTGCAGAAATTCAAACATTAGTTAAATTGATATATAAAGAATTGGAGGCATGATGAAAACTAATTATTCACATTTAGAAATTGCAATAGAGTGCGCATGGCAAATTGGAGATTCCCTTAAAAATTTACCGCGCGCTGAAAGCCGGTGGCTAGTGGCCGACATTACCAATCGCATTATTGAGGACGGCCTTATTACACCGGAGAGCGAAGATATAGACGAATTAATTGCAGCATGGATTGAGACTAATCTTAAGGAGACAGTATGATGACTAGGTTAGACGCATTTTGGATTTTATTGGCATTACTTATTACAACGCAGCTAGTATGGTATTTCACTAAATNGGGAGAATAGCATGAGAAAATTTAGCAGACAGACAATTGACTTAATGGGAGCATATGCCAGTGGTTATTCATACGGACGTGCTGGCCTGGAATTAAACCAATTATGGGACGAAGACGAAGAAGGGCATATGTGGGAAGTACTAGGGCATAGCTATGGCATAGAGGATCTTAAAATGTTTGGAAAACTAGAGGGAAAAGTATATGACGCACACCATTAAATTTAACTCAATCCATGAGATGCTATTGTGGATTGTTGAAAACAATATTTATGATGTACCTGTAGATCTAACCTTAAAATTAGGAGAATGAACCATGCTGCAAGAAATCACTATGCGTCAAATTGACGATTACTTTCAAAAATCAGGTATTAGTGACATTGACGAACTAGGAGCAGTAGATCGTCAGATCAAAGACCTAGAAGCTATCAAGGCCAAGTTAAAAGCTAGGATACTATCTAGAGGTACAGGCTTTCACAAGGGCTCAGAATTTATTGCGGAGGTTCAGGAATACGATAGAGCAACGATTAGTCCTATCTTGGTTAAAGAGTTTGGTACTACTGATTTTGTGCAGCAAGTAACTCAGGTGCAACATATTAAAGCAGTATTGGTAAAACGAATTGACTAATTATCGCTATGCCGTAGTAGATGAGTTTGGTGGGGTAATGCGTAAGTTTGCTAGTAAGATCGAGGCGCAGCCCTACTTAACCCATGGTACTAAGCTTATTGCTTTACCTAAGCAACCAAAAACGCAGCCGTATGAAATAGTAGTGCTTACTTTACCCGAGGCCTTAATATGAAATTGATTGGTGGATTGATTTGTTTTTTAGCGATGTACGGATTTAGTGTACAGGTTACCTTAACTGGTATACTATGGATGTTGTTTGGTATAGTTTTAATTACCATTCCGGCAGTATTGGAAGGTTTTATGCGCACTGAACGATTCATTCATAGGAGCAATAAAAGGAATGTCAAGTAACGATTTTTTAACAGACTATCTCAAATCCCTCTATGGCATACCAGTTCTTGACTCTAAAGACGAGTACCTTTTAGCACAACGTATCGCACAAGGCGATGATGAAGCACTAGAAACCCTAGTTCGCCATAATCTGCGCTTTGTGGTCTTTACTGTTCGCAAACTGACTGCCTGGAATCATTCTCGAGTACCACAAGAAGATCTGATTGGAATGGGCAACGTTGCATTACTCAAGGCCGCATCACAATGGCAACCAACGAACGGAGCGAAGTTCGCAACGTACGCAAAAGGTTTTATATTGCGTGGTATTGAGCGCGGCCTAGATAATACCGAAAACCTGATCCGTATTCCAATAAAAACGAGAGAAGAAATTCGCAAGATGACTTATACTGAAAGAGCACTTACTCAAGCTTTAGGAAGAGTGCCAACAGTAAACGAATTGGCCTCGCTGCTAGGCAAAACGACTAAGAGAATAAACCAGCTTAAGTTCTTTTTGCACCAAGAGCCGACCAGTTTAGACGCAATGCAGTTAGACAAAATGGAAGAGAACGAGGATGATTGATTTAACCGATGAGCAGAAAAAAGCATATCAAAGATTCATTATTGCAAGAGATCGGGTTCGTATTGGTTCGTACGGCAAAGGTAAAAAGGGAGAGCGAATTCCCCAATCTGACGTAGTGTGTACTGTAGATTTGGCAGGGATGAACCACCCAGTATTTGAACAAAATGATGAATGGCTAGAATACAAGGCAGCATCATTGGCCTGGTGGGCAATTGAGCCAGATTTTAGAAAGACAGAACGGATGAGTATGATCCGAGGCGATTATGACGACTCAGACCAATGGAAAGACAAACAGACCGGTGTTAAGGAGATATAGATGCGTGTATTAGTAGCGTGTGAATTTAGTGGTACTGTGCGCGATGCTTTTATTAAGGCTGGGCACGATGCCATGAGCTGTGATTTAGAGCCAACAGATCAGCCAGGGCCTCATTACCAAGGTGATGTATTTGATATTATTGATGATGGGTGGGATTTGATGATTGCGCACCCACCATGCACCCACCTTGCCGTATCTGGTGCGGCCCATTTTGCCAAGAAACGAGCAGATGGGAGGCAGCAGCAAGGTATTGATTTTTTTATGGCGCTTGCTAACTGCAACATACCAAAATATGCTATTGAAAACCCAATTGGGATTATGAGTAGTAATTGGCGCAAACCAAATCAAATCATACAACCTTGGCAGTACGGCCACCGCACTACTAAAGCAACCTGTCTTTGGTTAAAAAATTTGCCTTTACTTCAACCCACTAATATTGTAGATAAAGGGGAAGTATGGGTGGCTAAAAGCGGAAAAAGAATGTCTAAATGGTTTTATGAATCATCTTGCTTGCCGCCGAGAGAGAGAGAGAGAATGCGTAACAAAACATTTCAAGGCATAGCAGACGCTATGGCAGATCAATGGGGAAAATTATGAAAAGAGTGGTTCCAACCGATGTATATGACAAAGACGGCAATATGACCAAGATTGAGGTGACTGATACCTCAGGTAACCACATAGCCGATTTTTTGTGGGATGAACGTGATGAGCAGACCAGTGAGAATAGAGTTAAGTTCCGAGAGTGGTGCTATGACTTTTTGCAGCGCAACAAGCAATTTGAGGTGGCAAGGTAACTGCCACACTTTGCCACACTTCTGCCACACTTTAAACCGCATTTTTGGGCAAAGTGTGGCAGTGACAAAAAGCTTTTAGAATCAAAGAGTTACAGAGGTTTTTTGGTCATTTTGGGTCGAAATTGCCACACTTCCAGTGAAAAAACGCAAGTCGCTATGCCACTCTATCTTTTTATTTTTTTTTATTTTTAAAACTAAAATAAGAAAAGAGTGTGGAAGGTGTGGCAATAGTACCCTAAGTGCTTGATATATAAGGATTATTGCACTGCAGCAAAGTGTGGCAGAAGTGTGGCAGAAGTGTGGCAATTGCCACACTTGTAGGACAAATACCTACAAGCCGCTAAAAGTATCTTGTAATATGAAATTGGTGTATTACCGAACTGCGTATCAGTTCAGGTAAGCAAAGAGGAAGAAGATGTTAGAAAAACCAGCAGCACTACCAGTTAGTTTTGAGAATATCCCGGTAGATCTAAAGATGATCCCCAGGTTCTGCCTATGGAAATACACCCTTGTTGGTGAGGGAGACACACAGAAATGGTCTAAACTACCAGTCCAGCCTAGTGGTAAAGCAGCAAAATCAACCGATCCAGCAACCTGGACAGACTTTTTTACAGCCCAAAAGGCCTATGAGAATGGCAACTTCTCAGGCATAGGCTTTGTCTTTACTGGCGATGATGACCTCATTGGCGTAGACATTGACGATTGCAGAGACCCTATTAGCGGAGATCTGAATGAGCTAGCTACCAACATCATAGCCAACGTCAAGGGATATTGCGAAATCAGTCCCTCAGGTACTGGTGTCAAGATATTTACCAGAGCAAACCTGCAAAATGCCCACGTAGACCACGAAATTGGGTTAGAAGTCTACGCAAAATCTCGGTATTTTACCCTCACAGGCCATAAAATAGGCGGTGATCTGCCCAGTGAGCCACAAGACCTCACTGCCCATGTGCCCGCCCGCACACTTATCCGTACAAGTTCAGATGATGAGTTTGCTAACTACACACCGCCAGTTGAAGGTTGGGATCTAGCTCGCGTTGACAATGAGCTTTTAAGCCAATTAGACCCCTCTTGTGGCTACGATGACTGGCTAGCTGTGGGGATGGCCTTATCGCACCAATTTGGAGGCGATATAGAGGCTCTGGAGGCTTGGGATAGCTGGTCTTGTGAGCATGGGCAGAACCCAAAATACGTAGCTAGCGGAATGAACTCTTGCGCTGCAAAATGGCGCACATTTAAAGGCGGAGGCACCACACTGCGCTCACTGATCTTCAAGGTGAATCAAAAAAAGCTCAAAGCTGCCCTTGATGCTGGTGAAATTGTGCTCGACATCTCCAATCCACTAGATCATGCCCGCAAATTTCTACAATCCTTGTATGCGATTGAGGGTGGCTTTAAATTAGTACACCATGCCCAAGAGTTTTTTGTCTACACTGGGACACATTACAGCTTTATTGAAGAGGCCACAGTGCGCTCCCAGGTGTATAAGTTTTTGGATCGCTGCCAAAAACAAGACAAAAAGGGCAATTTAGTCCCATTTAACGCAAATCCTGCGGTGGTTAATGCCGTAATCGACGCATTAAAGTCGATTGTCCACCTTGCTAATGACCCCAACGGAAGGCCACCAGTTTGGCTAGATGGGTATGCTCAAAACAACCCGCCTGCCAACCAGCTTATCAGTATGACTAATGGATTGTTTCAGATGGATCAGTTGGTGCTTTATCCGCACTCACTAGGCTTTTTTACTTACAACTCTCTGCCATTTGAATACGACCCACAGGCACAGTGTCCTCACTGGCTCGCTTTCTTAGATGATGTGTGGGGTAATGACATCGAGTCTAAAGAGTTGCTGCAAGAGTATTTTGGATACATTTTGTCCGGCGATACAGCCCAGCAGAAATTTTTGAACGTGATTGGTCCGCGTCGTAGCGGCAAGGGCACTATCAACAAAGTGCTCACCGAACTGCTTGGTCAGCACAATGTGGTCTCGCCTCAGATGGAAGAGCTTTGCGACACGTTTGGTTTGCAACCTTGGATAGGCAAACAGCTAGCATCATTTACAGATGCGCGGGTAACAACCAAGAATGGCGCTGGTGTTGTGTCTCAGTTGTTACGCATTGTGGGTGGCGACACAGTGACAGTAAACCGCAAGAACAAAGAGGCTTGGAGTGGTTACCTACCAACCAGGATCATTGTGTACTCCAATGAGATGTTGCGGCTATCAGAAAACAGTAATGCACTCACAGGCAGGATGTTGGTGCTCACCATGACAAACAGCTTTTATGGCAAAGAGGACGTTGGCCTTGCAGACCGCCTGATTGCTGAACTAGCTGGCATTTTTAACTGGGCGTTGCAAGGACATAGCCGCCGCACCAGTAGAGTGGGTCAGCGTTTTGTGCAGCCAGAGTCTAGCAAGAGCATGGTAGAAGAGATGACTAAGCTGTCTAATCCATTGGCAGAGTTTATTGAAGACGCCGTTGAGTTTGTAGAGGATCATGAAGTCAATAAGGACGATGTGTTTGCTTGTTATAAACATTGGGCGATTAAAAAGAATCTACACCCTGGCACAGAGATGTCCTTTAAAACCCGCTTTACTTCTACAACGCAAGAGTTTAAAGTAAAGACTAACCGCAGACGTACTGCCAATGGATCAGAGTGGACTTATGTGGGAATTAGGCTCAAAGATAAAGCGCAGGCCTTTGTGGATTCAATCAGTGAGTTTGAGCGTGAAATCTTTTAACTTTCGTAAACGCATCAAGCGCAACCACTTTACTGTTGTTTTTAAGACAGTAGGTAAGCGCAAAGTTATTATACAAAACGAAAAGTGTATAATAACTTTTCGTTTTAAAATGCAAAAGATCAGAAGAGCGCATCAAGGTCATCGCAATAAGGTATTTGGTAGTCTTACCCAATTGAGAATGAGACGCATTTACGGAATTAGGCCGACAGTACCGCAGTTAAGGAGATAGTATGGAGTACAAAGACTTAGCAATAAATGGGTTTACATTTAGGTTTATTAAAGAAGATAATGAGTGGGTGTGCAAGATGCCAACGTGGTTGATTACTGCCGCAGAGGATATGCTTAGTGCAAATTACAAGAGAGAACAACGGCTGCAACAGCTATTAGATGAGGACAGAGAATGACTAACGAGAACCAAAAGCCAGTGACCGATGATTATCGCAACAACTGGGAACAAGTGTTTAAGAAGAGCAACACAACCAAAACAACTGAGCTTGAAGACTACCAAAAACTCGCACAAGAGATTTGGTTCAAGGACGGCTCATGCACAGGAGGAAAAGCAGAATGAACAATGAACCAGTAGCGTGGATGGATAAAGAAAGCAATATCACCATGATTGGTGGTATTTACCCAAAAAAGCTAGAGCAATATTTAAGCGTATTAGAATCTAGGATTATTGCTTTGGAATCCCATCCAGCAAAGACACTAACAGATGAGGAAATAGAGCAAGTGTGGACTGAGGTAACTTGTCAAGAGCTAAATGTTCCGTACAGTTTTGCTAGAGCAATACTAAGAAAGGCAAGCGAGAAATGAACGCACATGAACTAGCAGACCTTATTGATACTGGGATATTCCCAGAAGGTACATTGGCCCTTGCCACCAAAATGTTACGCAATCAGGCCAAGGAGATCGAGAGCCTACAGGAGCACTTTGACAAGGCGCTGGACTTTCTGACACGCCTTAACACTGGAGGCAAACAGTAATGCTCACTGTCAAGCAGTACTTAGAGATATTTAAGTTCTCAAGCGTTGACAATCTAAAAAACATCAAGCGCGTGTTGTTTATGTCACATAGCACCGAGGACTTAAAGAACCGGTACGACGCAGTAAAGATTGCGCTAGGTGAAGAATGAGCCACGACTACCAAGACATCGAGCAGATCGTCGCATACCTGAACAAGCAAAGTGACGGCGTGGCAAACGTCTACGCCAAGACGGCGAGCATGTTAGACTCGTTGTCAAAGGATAGGGCGCGTCTTGAGCAAAGAGTGGTAGACTTGGAGGAGCGTATCAGCAACATGGAGCAGTGGGAGAGGCGCTACCTTGACGTGATAGAATCACTAAGCCAAGACAGCAAGGCGGCGCTTAAGGAGTCACTTCGCACTTATGACGGGAGACTAGAATGAACGCAAATGAACTAGCTGATGAGCTGGAAAAATGTATTAGAGATGGTTCAACAGATTTAGTATGCGTTGACCAAGCAGCCACCATGCTACGCCAGCAACAAGCTGAAATAGAGGCATTAAACCAGCGCATTGAGCGCATGATTGAGAACCAAAGTCATCACGAAGGTATTGCACACGCTGGTGGGTTTGAACAAGGCCATGAGGTAGGACGTCAACTTGGCATGAAGCAAGAGCGAGCAATGTGGGAACTAGCCGCATCGACACAGGAGATAATGAAATGACTACATTTACCACACAAGACCGGCAAGATGCAGAGCGCACCCCGCTGAGCGACCAAGAGTTACTTAAAATGGCAGCAGATAAGTTTCATTACACCGAGTACAAACTAGCAATCGAGTTCGCCCGCGCCATTGAACGAGCCCATGGAATTGGTGATACGTATCACCAGATGGAGGACTAATGAGCTTCACCATCTACCAACACAACGGACTCAAAGTCATCCAGTGGTTTGCCACAGTTGATGAGCTGATTGCCAGCATGCTGGCCAACCCTAACGACGCATACCATAGGAATGTATGAAAACCAAAATATATGTATGGTGGATTAAACTACAAGCAAACCACATACCTTGGACTAAGCTGTACAAGTACCGAGTGCGTGAGTGGGAAAGTATGAAAGAGACCAATAGAATTCTTAATGGCTTTTGGTTTGGTGACCACAAAAACAATTTAGAACAAAAAACAGATTGGGATACTATAAAAGAAATGGTGAAAAATCACAATGACTGAGATCGCCCTATCATTCTTCATCGGCTTTTTGGTTGGCCTTGTGATGCGTCCAAAAAATAAAGACATCAAAGAGCAAACTGACATCTATAATCGCAAGTACCAAGAGTACGAGACTGAAATTAAGTACTACAAAGACCTGTGCAAATGGCACGTAGAGCAAAAGGAAAAGAAATGACTGACGACATCCAGTTTACTATGACATTTGAGAGTAACAACGACGATGGTTCAGCAAACTACAAGCTTGACCTAAATGAGTACACTACCAGTAAGTTAGTGGAGATTGGTGTGATTGCGTTACTTAAAGAGCACATTGCCCAAGAGCAAGCTAAAAGAGGCAACATTTACATTAGAGCAAAAATCTTAATAGGAAAGATCATGGACAAATTAAAAGTAATCAAGCCTGCAATTAAAGAAAAGTCTGGTAAGGTAGTGCCAGCAAAATCAATCAAAGAAAACCACGATGACATTATCAAGCGCGAAGGTAAAGCAGCTAAGGGAGCTAAGCGTGAGTTTGTGCTGTCAGACAAAACCGTAGCTACTCGCACCAAAGCAGCCAAGGTAGCAAAGGCAGCCGGTGAGGTAAAGAACCCAGGCAAAAAACTACACAGCCATGAACTACGTAAGGCACTCAAAAAATAATGAAAAAGCGCCCATATTACATTGCCGACACCGGCTTTTTTGGAGCCAAAGTGTTTATTTGCTTTTCTGATATGTCGTTTCAGCAAGCACTTAAAGACAGCAAAATAACAACTCGCCATAATGCTTTAGATTTAGGCATTGCTGAGTCACATTTTATTCAGCAAGAAGGCACCCACAACAGTATGCTAGCGATTGCGTTTAACTATGATGAGATGGCAAAAACCGACGCGTTAGAACGGATGGGTACTATCTATCATGAGGTCTCGCACACAGTCACTCATATTTTTGAGTACATTGGTGAAGACGACGCTAAGATTGGTGACGAGGCTCGCTCCTATCTTGGAGAGCATGTATTTAAGCAAGTATTTTCAGCCTACGCAACGGAGGAAGACAGACGTGAGCGTCTTAGAAAAAGAAATAGAGAAGCACTTATTAACCTCAGTAGTAAAAGCGGGGGGACGCAGCTTCAAGTGGATATCAACAGTGACGGGAGTGCCGGATCGGATAGTGTTCCTAAACCAAAACGTGTATCTCGTAGAACTAAAGACGCAAACCGGGAAACTGAGCAAGAGACAAGAACTGGTTTTTGATGATCTGGGTGAGCAGGGCTTTCCTGTTCACGTTCTACGCAGCAAAGAAGACGTTGAGGATTTTGTAAATGGCACGACAAAAGCTGAGTGTTAAAGATAAGCATATTGGTAGAGCATTTGAGTGGGCAAAAAGAAGAGCTAGAGTAAAAAATATTCCATTCACAATAACGAGGGAATATTTACGAGCCATTGCTGCAGATGAATGCCCAATATTTGAAACGCATTTTGAGTGGGGGCACTCTGGCCTTGGTGTCGGCAAATCCAAACCAGATGGGCCACAGTTAGATCGAATTGTCCCTGAACTAGGATACGTTGAAGGCAACGTGGCCTTTATTTCACACAGGGCAAACCGCATTAAAAGCGAAGGTACCATGCAAGAACATTACGCTATAGCAGATTGGATTTGGAACAGCACCCATGTTAGCAAGAAGTAACCTTCACCAATATCAAACCGACCTTATTGAGAAAGCAAAATCATGCCAAAACATGGGATTATTCCTGCCACCTGGACTTGGAAAGACGACCACGACGTTGACGATTATTGCCGAGCAGTTCAAGGGGAAAACGCTTATCGTAGCGCCAAAGAGGGTAGCGGAAACAGTATGGCAACAAGAAACGCAGAAGTGGAGCCACCTAACCCACTTACGCGTATCGAAGATCATGGGCAATCCGACGCAGAGATTGTCCGCCTTGAATTCGGACGCAGATATCTATCTGATAAACCTTGAGAATGTAGTTTGGCTCACCGACGCCCAGCCTAAGTTAGTGTTCACTAACTTAGTAATAGATGAGAGTAGTCGGTTTAAAGACCCATCAACTAAGCGTTTTAAGGCACTTAAGAAGCATTTAAAGGGCTTTTCTAGGCGTTTAATTCTCACTGGCACACCTACCCCTCAAGGTATGGGTGATCTCTGGTCTCAGGTGGGCATATTGGACTTAGGAGAGCGTTTGGAGACTAGCTTGACCCGCTTTAGGGACAAGTACATGATGCCAGACCAAATGAACAGGCATACACGTGTGGTATATAGCTGGAAGTTAAAGGAAAATGCAGATCAGAGTATTAAAAATAAAATTGCAGATATTTGTTTTAGTCTTAAAGCTGAGGATTACCTACAGCTACCGGCTCTTACAACGCTTTATCACCAAGTTGAAATAGATAAAAACGTAAGGAAACAATATGAGCAACTTAGAAAAGAGATGGTTGTGGACATCCAAAAAGAACGGATCACAGCTCCAACCGCAGCAACACTGGCGAACAAACTGCTCCAGTTCACATCGGGAGCGATCTACAATGAAGACGGAGAGACTCAAGAAATACACCGTTCTAAGTTGGAATATCTTGAGTCGGTCATGGAAGAGACCTCCTCCCCAGCGCTTGTCTTCTATCACTTCAAGCACAGTTTGCAAAGGATTAGGCAAACTTTCCCGTACGCCATGGTCCTGGACGATGACAACATTGAGGCGTGGCGTCGTGGCAAGATTCGTATGCTACTCGCACACCCACAATCAGGGGGCATCGGGCTTAATCTCCAGTGCAACGTTGGAGAGACAGCACAAACCGTGTGGTATGACTTACCGTGGAGCTCAGAAAACTACATCCAAGCCAATGCTCGGGTTTACCGCCAAGGGCAAACGGTGCCGGTTATCTTACACCATTTGGTAGTGTCAAAAAGTATTGACGAGCAAGTTGTCAAAGTATTAGAGGGCAAAATAAATTTACAGCAAGCGTTATTAGATGCCCTAAATTGCGTATTAGTGTGACCATGAAAGCAAAAAATATAATAAAAGCTGCAACACCCAGATTATCAGATGAAGAGCTAGATCCACTAGAGCAAGACGACAACGACGGCACTTCTGTGGATATGATGGAGGCATACTTTCCATGGAATCCAGAGGACATTGCAGACATTAGAAGATTGATAGATGAGCAGATGCCCAAGAAACAACGCTTTATATTTCAAGCATTTTTGGAAGGTTTGACGCACGAAGATATTATGGTAACTGAAAAGTACTGGCGGTATCACTTTTCAAAAGGTGTAGATTTTATTAAAGAGGAGCTTGGCCTATGAGCCACTTTAAAGACTTGTTTGATTATAAAGATGGAAAACTATTTAGGAAAACAAAAGTTGCAGGAAATGTAAAAATTGGTGAAGAAGCTGGTTGGTTTGATAACAAAGGATACCGAAAAGTTTCCATTAACAAAAAAACATACGGTGTCCATCAAATAATATTTGAAATGCACCATGGGTATATTCCTGAAATGGTAGACCACAGAGACGGAAACCCAAGCAACAATGACATTAATAATTTACGTGCGGCAACAAGGGGACAAAATATTAGTAACCAAAAAGCCAGAGGAAAATCCAAAATTAAAAATGTTTATTGGGCTCCAAGACAAAAAAGTTGGCGTGTAAATATGCGCATAAATGGTAAAAATACACATATTGGCTACTTTAAAGATTTAGAACTGGCTGAACTTGTTGCCGTTGAATCAAGAGAAAAATATCATAAGGAGTTTGCTAACCATGTCTAATTTTATTGTAGAGCATAACTACAAAGGCAATTATGTTATGGAAACGATTACTGGTGTGGAAGATCTTGACACTAGCCAGTATAAAGATATATTGGGAATCTGGGTTTGTGACAGCTTTGAAGAGTTACAGATCATGGAAAAAGAATTAAAGGAGATGAGAAATGCAAGACCCCGTCAACAAGCCTAGTCACTATACGAGTCATCCGTCGGGAATTGATTGTATCCAAATTACCGAGCATATGAGCTTTAACCTTGGTAACGCTATCAAGTATATTTGGCGAGCAGATTTAAAGAACGATGCAATTGAAGATTTGCGTAAAGCAGAGTGGTACATTCGCAGAGAGATTGAGAAGCGTACACCAACAATGAAACAACGCATAAATGAGGAGTGTGGAAAATGATTTTAGAAATTGATGATGATATGGTTGACACCATTATTCAAAGTGCATTGGTTAAAGACTATGTCCATTTAACAGCTGACCTAAAAGCTTACAAGAAAAACCCCAATCATTTGCACGAAGATGACGCAGCAGCTTATGCTGAAGTAGTTAAGGGTATTGAAATTTTGGCTCGCTGGTATTTTTGCAATGGTGAATTTGAAAAGTCTGTCAAACTTGCTAGGAAGAAAAAATGAAAAAATATACAGCAGGCGATTTAGAACAAGCCATCATGCAGTGCTGGCAAACCAGCGATGATTTAGAGTTGTTCTTTCGATACCATGGCGACGCGCCAACACCAATGACAGAAGATGAAGTGTCTAATGGATTGTTGGGTATTAAATTACTAAATGACATGCGTATTTGGAATGCGCAAGACATACACTGCAGAGTGTTTGAACTAAATCAGTACTGCACTGATCCAGAAAAGTTAACAACAAGAGAAGCATTATTCCCCGATTTTCCAATTAAAAAGAAAGGTAGTAAAAAATGAGCGAAGAAAAAGTAATTGACAGTGGTTTAGACAACGAGATTTTGACATTCCGTTTTTCTGTAAAAGCAACTAATGGTTTGCTACAGATTTTAGGAAACGCACCCTTTGTCGCATCCGCTGGCTATATCCAAGATTTGCAAACCCAAGCTGGTCCGCAAATTGAAACATTGGTAGCGAAACAAAATGAATCTGAAACAGCTTCTTAAGCGAGCAGGTGTAAGCAATAACATCATAGCTGAGGTTGAGCGTAAGGCCAAAATGACCACAGCACAGCAGGAAATTGAGCATCAAGAAAAGGCTGCTGCAATGGCCAAAATGATGCTCAATGATGTTATGCCGCATCTGCACAGCGCAATGAGTAAAACACCCCCGTCTAAACCCAAAAAGACAATTATCATTCCAGATTAGGGCGGTTTTTCCCCAAAAAGCGTATTAGTAGATATAGGGGATAATCTCAGCTCGTCGGGATGACGCCTTTTATCCCTGCGCTGTAAAGAAAGCACAAGGCTGCCGGCTCGCCTTCATAGAAAGCCGGCAATTTCACTCACTCACACACAGGAGATTTACCATGAACGCATACGAACTGCGCTTTGCCACATTTTATCAGGCTAAAGAGTTTTTAGAGAACCAGTATAAGGCCAATTTGGCTACTTGGGATTTGTTGGACAAGGCCAGTAAAGAAGCACTTGACCTTATGCCAAAGTTCCCAACATTGACAGAAGTGATCGACAAGGCAGTTGAGATCAATCAGTTTGTTAGTGACGCAAATGTTGCTGAGATTAAAAAGGCAACCAAGCGACTAACAATGTAGTAACAGCCCCGTTAGCACAGCGTTAGTGCAGCACTTTTGTAAAGTGAAGGTCGGAAGTTAGAATCTTTCACGGGGCACCAAGGGGGATTAGTGATAATGGGAGCACATATGCTTTGCAAGCATGAGGTGGGAGTTCGATTCTCCCATCCTCCACCAATTAATTAGGAGATAATTATGGCAACTAAACCAGGATTGTACGCAAACGTCCATGCTAAACAAGAGCGCATCAAGGCTGGCTCAGGCGAGAAAATGAGAAAGCCAGGTACTAAAGGCGCGCCCACAGCCAAAGCATTTAAAGAATCAGCAAAGACTGCGAATACAAAATAATGGACGACTTTAAAAAACTGCCTAAGATGAAAACTGGCGGCAGTGTCTCGTTAGCAGTAGGGCGCGGTGAAAAGTTACCAGTATCCCAAGGTGCTGGACTGACTGCCAAGGGGAGAGCTAAGTACAATGCAGCAACTGGCTCACATCTCAAAGCGCCGCAACCAGAGGGCGGCCCTCGTAAAAAATCATTTTGCGCTCGTATGTCTGGCATGCCAGGCCCTATGAAGGACGAGAATGGCAAACCAACACGCAAAGCAGCAAGTCTAAAAAGGTGGAAATGTGGTAGCTAAAAAATCACCCCCAAATAAAAAGAAGTTTACCGAGGAAATGGCGCAAATCATTTTGGAACTCGGTAAGCAAGGTGCATCCCAAAAATCCATGTACGCTGCAATACACATTAGTAAGTCCACTGCGGCTAAGTGGAAAGAAGAGAACCCAAAGTTTGCTGAGACTATGTCTATGGCAACGACTTATGGTCAGTCTTACTGGGAATCATTGATGCTAGCCAATGTGGAAAACAAAGCGTTTAATTCACGCGTCGCTGAGCTGGCGTTAAAGGGACAATACCCAGAAGACTACGGCCAACAGCGCGTTGACTTAAAAGCAAACATCAGGCAAGAGGTCACAATTGACTTTGACAAAGAAATAGCTGAACTAATGGAAATGCTAAAGTAGTACTAATCAACGGGGAATAGGCTTAGCGGCCGTGCCAGTGCTCATTCACTGGCTACCCACCAAACAACCAATGAGGGTTATATCAATGAAGCAATGCACTAGTTGCAAAGAAATAAAGCCAAAAGAGCAGTTTTTAAAAGATAACAAAAATAAAGACGGTTTGCGTTATGAATGTAAACCATGTCATAATTTGCGAAATAGACTTTGGCATAAAAATAATAAAGAACGCGGAAAAAACAATTATTTAAAACGCTTATATGGCATAACTTTGCAAGAAAAGTTAAAAATGGCAAAACTTCAAAATAATAAATGCGCTATTTGTAATAAAGAATTTGTTGAAGAAGTTGATATTTGCGTGGACCACAACCATGATACTGGAGTAATAAGACAACTTCTTTGCAATCCATGTAATCGAGGGCTAGGACAATTTCAAGATTCCGCGCAAATATTAAAGTCTGCTATAATGTATTTAAACAAACACGCTAAAAAGGAAGCTGCATGACTTTCCATTCTGTACTATCCCCATCATCTAGTGCCCGTTGGCTAGCCTGCCCCCCTTCAGTACGACTGTGCGAAAATCTTCCAGATATAGTTAAGCCCGAGGGTTCGTTTGATTATGCCGCTCAAGGTACAGCAGCCCATGAACTTGGAGAAGCAAAATTACGTTTGGTTTTTAATCAAATAACACAGGAAGAATATGAAGCAGCTTACGAAGAAATCAAAAAGAGTGAGTATTACGACGAAGAACTCGAACACTACACAGACACCTATGTCAATTACGTTCGTAGTCAAGTGGGTTCAGAAGACACTGTCTACATTGAAACACGTGTGGACTACTCAGATTACGTCCCTGAAGGAACGGGTAGCGCTGATTGTATTATCATTGGACCTGCCGAATGTCACGTCCTCGACTACAAGCACGGGATGGTGCCAGTCAGTGCCATCTCTAACAGTCAAATGCGACTCTACGCCGTTGGAGCAATTAGTAAGTTTGAAGAAAAATACCCAAACATCAAAAACATTAAATACACCATTGTCCAGCCAAGAGCAGAAAACATCAGCTTTGAGGAAACCTCGAAAGAAAAGCTCCTCCTCTGGGCAGACACCATTGTCAGAAAAAAAGCCAAGCAAGCGTGGGTCGGTAGTGGCAATTTCCAAGCCGGCGACCATTGCAAGTACTGCAAAGCCAAAGCCACGTGCAAAACCCGTCAAGAGCAAATTGACGAAATTGCCAAGTTAGATTTTAGAGATCCTCAATTACTTAGCGATGCAGAAGTGGCAAGTGTTTTAGAAAAAGCAGAGCAATTAAAAACTTGGGTTACGGATGTACAAGAATATCTGTTAGCCAAAGCAATCAATCAGGGTGAAGTCCCTAACGGTTACAAACTCTCCACCACTGTAACTCACCGCAAGATTAGCGACCATGCTTTGGCTGCTGTAGTGCTCAAAGAAAAGGGTATGAGCGAAGAGGTAATCTGGGAGCCACGCAAATTAAAGTCTATAGCTGCCTTGGAGAAGCTAGGACCTAAAGGTCAAATCACCGCTTGGCTAGGTGACTTAGTGTTGCGTCCAGATGGCCAGCCTAAATTAGTTAAAGTCAAAGAGACCGCAGAGGATGATTTTAAATGAGTACTTGGTTAATAGCAGCAATGGGTGTCGTGTATTTTGTCGTGGCGATAGATCAATTTATGAAAGGTGGTATTGGTACCGGCATCATGTTCCTTGGTTACGCCATGGGTAATGTTGGACTCGTCATGGTAGCAAAATAACAATAAGAGGTACCTATGATGGTGCAATGCTATGGTTCGGAATTTGAAATTCCAGACCAGCTTATAGATAAGTATTTTAAAGATTTTGATGGATTACCAGGAAGTGGATTACGCGAAAACATTTGCCAAATCAGAGATTCTATTTACGAAATTGTAGATATTGTTGAAGAGGATCCGGATGTTTTGCACGAAGCAGAATACCTAAAAGACTTTATGCAGGCGCTTGCTATGAAACAAGCATTACAAAATCACGGAATTTTATACGACGCATAAATCTCACATGGTGGAATAACAAGTAACAAATTTGCGTATTAGTACAGTTAGTAAAGGGTAGACGTACTGGCCCCTATTGAAGTCCAGTACTTATGTTAAAAAGGTAATATCATGACTCAAACTACTAAAGTAAAAATCGTTACTGGTAAAGTACGTTTCTCTTACGCTAACTTGTTTGCCCCAAAAGCTTCTGTAGAAGGCGGCACTCCAAAGTATTCAGTATCCATCATTATCCCTAAAACAGACAAAGAGACTATTGCCAAATTGCAAAAAGCATTTGATGATACTAAGACTGCAGCAGCAGCCTACTTTGGTGGTTCTGTTCCAAAAAATCTAAAAGGTGGTTTGCGTGACGGTGATCTAGAAAAAGACGATCCAGCATACGCAGGTTGCTATTTCATCAACGCAAACTCAGTGCAAAAGCCTGGTGTTGTTGATGCAGATCTCAATCCTATTTTAGATCAATCAGAGTTTTACAGCGGTTGCTATGGTCGTGCATCAATCACGTTTTATCCTTACAACGCTCAAGGCTCAAAAGGTATTGCGTGTGGTTTGAATAATGTCCAAAAAATGGAAGATGGTGAGAAGTTAGGTGGTTCTACTAACGCAGCAGCAGATTTCGCAGTTTAATAGTTTTTAGTAGTACAGGGGAGTGTCCGTAGAAACTGCGGCCTCCCTTTTTTGTCAACTCATCATTTAAAGAATAATAAATGGACCAGTATTACGTGTACCAGCACATAGATCCCGACACCGGTGAACTGCTTTACATTGGAATGGGAAGTTATGAACGAGCTTGGCTATGCCGAGGTTCTAACAGAAAGAAAAACCACCAAGAAAGATTGAATGAGTTATTTGCGTTAGGCTATACAATGCAAGATGTTGTAAGCATAATAGCAAGCGGTTTAAATAAAGCTTCAGCGTTAAACTTAGAGTTGATTAAAATTGAAAAATTTAAACCAAGGTTTAATAATTTAAGTAACCCAGATTGGAAATATCCATCAAAATTTACCGATGAAGTTGTAACAATGGTGAAAGCGTTAACAAAAATGGGGTATGGATCACAGAACATTGCTTTTTTAATGGGCGGTGATAAAAATAAAAATGCAATGACAATTTGGAGATTAAACAATGGTTAAGATGGATCAGTACATGGAATATATCGCGGCAAGTCGTTACGCCCGATTCGTTGACGAAAAAGGTCGTCGTGAAAACTGGAGTGAGACTGTAGATCGTTACGTTGACTATATTTTTAGCCGTACACCAGCAATACAAGAAAATACCAAATTAAAAACCGAAATTCGTAGTGCCATTTTTAACTTAGAATTGATGCCTTCCATGCGAGCCATGATGACGGCAGGAAAGAGTGCTGACCGTGATAATACGTGCGTTTATAACTGCAGTTATCTCCCTGTGGACGACCCCAAAAGCTTTGACGAAAGCATGTTTATTTTGCTCTGCGGAACTGGCGTTGGATTCTCGGTTGAATCCAAGTACATTAACCGTCTGCCCGAAGTGCCAGAAAAGTTGTTTGATTCAGAGCACACCATCGTCGTACACGACAGCAAAGAAGGCTGGGCAAAGTCATTGCGTTTACTCCTTGCCCACCTCTGGTCCGGAGAAATCCCCCGATGGAATGTTGAGTCCGTCCGCCCCGCCGGAGCACGACTCAAAACTTTTGGTGGAAGAGCTTCTGGGCCGCAACCACTAGTAGACCTGTTTGAGTTTGCTGTTGCTATGTTTAAAGGTGCTAAGGGTCGCAAACTAAACTCCCTAGAGTGCCACGATCTAATGTGCAAAATTGGTGAGGTAGTTGTGGTCGGTGGTGTTCGCCGTTCTGCTATGATATCATTATCAGACTTAGACGATGAAAGGATTCGATATGCAAAAGCTGGACCATGGTGGGAAACCGCTCCGCACAGAGCTCTTGCGAACAACAGTGCGGTGTATTCAGAAACACCTACTGTCGGAAAGTTCATGGAAGAATGGCTATCACTTTACAACTCCCATTCCGGTGAACGAGGCATTTTTAATCGGGAGGCTGCTAAAAAGACGGTTGAAAAATACGGGCATCGAGATAGTAATTTTGAATTCGGAACAAATCCGTGCAGTGAGATCATTCTCCGACCATACCAATTTTGCAATCTTAGTGAATGTGTAGTACGCCATGACGACAACAGAGAAACACTACTGCGCAAAGTGCGCCTCGCCTCTATCTTGGGTACCATCCAGTCTACCTTCACCAAGTTCCCCTATTTGCGCAAGGTGTGGCAGAGAAATACTGAAGAAGAGCGGTTATTGGGTGTTTCCCTCACCGGAATCTATGATAATCCCCTTCTCGCAACACAAGGAGACAAATTAAATGAGTTACTTACCGAGCTTCGAGAGGAAGCTAGACGAGCCAACGAAGAGTTTGCAGAGCTGCTTGGAATACCTAAGAGTGCTGCAATTACTTGCGTTAAGCCCAGTGGAACCGTCAGCCAACTCGTTGATAGCGCTTCTGGAATCCACCCTAGACACTCTAAATTCTACATCCGCAGAGTTAGAGGAGATAAGAAAGACCCTCTCACCCAATTCTTAATCCAACAAGGAATCCCAAATGAAGCCTGCGTTTACAAACCCGATCAGACTGTCGTATTTAGTTTCCCTCAAAGAGCGCCTGAAGGACTTACTCGGAGTGATGTTACTCCGATTAGCCATCTGGAGCTATGGCTTACTTATCAAAGGCACTGGTGCCACCATAAACCTAGTGTTACAATCTCCGTCGAAGAAAAAGACTGGCCGAGCGTCGGCGCGTGGACATGGGAAAACTTCAGTGAAATCTCCGGTGTTTCCTATCTTCCCTATGACGGAGGAACGTATCGCCAGGCGCCGTACGAAGAGTGTAGCGAAGAAGACTACAACAAGCTCAAAGCCAACATCCCGCAAATCAACTGGGAAGACTTCAAAGAAAACACCGACAACGTCGAAGGCGCCCAAACTTTAGCTTGTAGCGCCGGAAGTTGCGAAATATAACCTACTAGAATATAATTTGCACACAAAATGTAGTTTGTTCAGACAGTGCAGTAGTAACAAAGAACACGGAGCGGTTACCCCCGTCTGCATAGGTAACCCCATTTAATTACCGACACGTCGGTTTGCCATAGGAGCATAGTATGAAAACCTGTAATAAATGCAGTATCTCAAAACCACTAAATTGTTTTTCTATTAGGAAAAGTACATCAGACGGTTTTCAATGGTGGTGCAAAGAATGTAAAAAACATCACGACGCAAAACGATTTTTAGTTCCTAAAGACAGATCTAAGTTTTTAATAAACTCTGCAAAATCCCGAACAAAACGTTGGGGTGGCTCTGTAACAATATCTGCCGAATGGATAGAATCTAAAATTGCTAACGGAGTATGTGAAGTAACTGGCATACCGTTTGATTTAAATCCAAGCAACTTTAAAAGGATGAACCCTTTTGCCCCATCGTTAGACAGAATAGACAGCGGAAACCGCGATTATTCTGAAGCAAATACACGCGTAGTTTTAGCTTCTGTAAACGTCGCATTAGGTGAATGGGGCCTTGAAGTTATGAAACCTATTTTTAAAAAGTTAGGAGAACTTTGATGCTAGTTAATCTTGACTTTGAAACGCGGAGCCATATTGACTTGGCAGAGCAGGGTCTTGATGTTTATGCCGCAGATTCATCAACCGAAGTGCTTTGCATGGCGTACTCTATTGATGGTGGTTTAGTAAAATTATGGACTCCGACAACGCAATTGCCACAATTTATGTATGACAAAACTACCAAGTTTCAAGGGTGGAATGTCATGTTTGAGTGGCATATTATTAAATATGTACTTGGGTTGGATGTAGAAATTGAGCAGTGCATTGACTCTATGGCCATAGCAGCGGCCAATAACATACCCCAGTCTCTTGGTGACGCGTCTATCTTTATGGATGCCGAGCACAAAAAAGATACCCGTGGTAGATACCTCATTCAGAAGCTCTGTAAGCCAATGAAAAACGGCACGTTTAATGAAGATCCAGAACTAATGCGGGAGATGTTTAATTACTGCGCAGACGACGTCCGTGCGGAGATGTCAATTGTAGCCGATTTAAGGCCCCTTACAGCCTCCGAACAGCAAATTTGGGAGCTTACCCAGCGCATCAATCTCCTTGGAGTGCCGGTGGATCCAAACGAGCTCCACAATGCCGTCTTAGCAGTTACAAGGGCTCAGGACCAACTAGACAACGAGTGCCTTGCCCTGACTGGTTGTAAGCCCTCTGAGCGGGCTAAATTACTAGAATGGTTAAATAAGAGAGGCGCTGGATTGGACGATCTGACCGCCGAGACCGTTACAAAAATGCTGCAGTGCAGCAATTTAGACCTACAGATTAAACGCGCCTTAGAGTTAAGGCAAGAAGGGTCACAGACTTCTGTGGCTAAATATCAAAAGATGATGGAGATACAACGTGAAGGAAAGATTAGGAATACACTGGTATATCATGGCGCTAGTACTGGCCGCTGGGCGAGCCGTGGTGGGCTCAATTTGCAGAATATTGCTCGTCCCACAATCTCGGATGAGGCAATTGAGGCGGCAATACCAAAAGTCTTTGAGATGGGAGTGGGAACAATGTCAGAGCTATCCTCTCTCGTCCGCTCCGCCATATTGGCACCTAACGGCAAAACCTTCGTTGACGTGGATTTTAGCTCAATTGAAAACCGAGTTGGGGTTTGGCTCGCAGGACAAAACGACAAAGTCGAATTGTTCCGGAAAGGATTAGATGAGTATAAAGTATTCGCTTCAGAAAGCCTGTACCGCATCAGCTATGATGAAGTCACGAAGGAACAACGCCAGATTAGCAAGTCTGCGGTCCTTGGCGCGATGTTTGGTCAAGGAGCTAAAGGTCTTGTTAAGTATGCTGAGGGGATGGGGGTCAGTCTGACTGAGGCTCAGGCAAAGAATGCTGTAGATAATTACCGAGCGTCGTATGCGAAGGTGAAGCTTCTTTGGAGTTTATGCGAGACTGCTGCCATCGACGCAGTTCAGAATCCCGGAACTGCTTTCGCGGCTGGTCATAAGATAAAGATGAAATCGGTGAAACAGGTTTTATGGATGCAATTACCATCAGGTCGCCTTATCTGCTGGCAAAGGCCAGAGCTCGAGTTGCTCACCACACCATGGGGGCAAGAGAAGTTGGGTATTACTGTCCACAGCCAAAACACATTCACTCGGCAGTGGACTCGCAATCAGCTGATTGGTAGCAACATATTTCAATCTGCCGTACAGGGAACGGCACGTGATTTTTTGACAGACGCAACACTCAATATTATGAAAGCCGGGTATCAAGTAATCAATTTGATCCATGACGAGTTTCTCCTTTTAGCCGATGAGGCTAATGCAGAACAGACTTTGGAGGATGTACTGAATTTGGTAACTAAACCACCAGCTTGGGCGCCAGATATGCCGTTAGCCGCAGAGGGCTGGGTCAGTAAACGCTACAGAAAGTAATTAGCGGTTAAGTGGGCTATCAGGATTAAAAGGATTCATTGTGCCTGGAGTAAATCCAGCACCACCGGATGCACCTTTTGACGGCGGTGTATTTTTGACTATTGGGCTGCCAGGTATGCTTGGGTCTCTGCCCATATCAATTAAACGTTCTGTATAGGTTCTTGGCTGAGCAGGTTGGTTTTTTTGAGCCCATTCCCTAAGCTGGCGTTGTATCTCTTCAAGTGTAGGGGGTTGACCACCTGCAGCAAGATACACTAAACCACCTTGTGCGTAGGCATTGCCCATCGCATCAACGCGGCTATAATCTTCTGGAGCACCATGCTCAATTTGTCCACGGGCCATAGCGTCACGATATGCGTTAATAGCCTCAGCAGACAAACCAACACCAGTGCCAATTACTTTAGCAGCAGGGTGTGGTAACAGTGTTGATGCAGTACCTAACGCACCAACGCCGCTAATTACTGCACCTGGGATATCGCCTTGAACAACACCACGATTATATGCGTCAGTAGCTTGCATTCCAGCACCAGCACCAACTAAGCCACGACCCAATAAGGATCCAACGCCACCAATAAATGGTAGCTTGTAGTCATATACCCCACGTGCAAAGTTGGCAATGTCTGATAATCCACCAGGCATTATCTTAGCAGCAATGCGTTGTGCTGCCGTAGCATTTTCTGGTAAAGCTTTTATTGCTGGTTCTGCACCTGCTCTAGTAAATCCAGGGTATTTTTTATGAAGAGCTGATTCTTGACGAACTTTCTTAGCTGCTTCTAATTGGGCTTCATTGTAATTTCTCCAATTTTCCAAGCTAGACTCAACACTTCGGCCACGAGGATTAAATGGAGTATGCCCTTCAGGCAACTCACCCACAACAGGTCCGCGACTCAACGGTCCGGCCGCTTGTGTCCGACCTTGTTGCACTGCTTTTATTCCAGACTCAACCATTGGGCGAGCTATAGCTCCAGCGCTAGCGCCTACAGCAGCAGGTAACACTGGACTAGCTAATTCTCGTGGGTCAAAAGTTTTAATTTCAGGAAATTCTTGAGGTTTAGCAGATTCAAGATACGAACTTAATTTAGAAACATCTTCTGTTCTGCCTTCTTTATCGGCAACCCTAATAGCTTCGTAAATGTCTGAAAAATCTTGTGCCATTATTTAGCCTTGTTTCTGTTAATAATGTCTTGAATATCTTGAGGATGCTGTGTTTGAGAGCTTACCGATGCTTTTTGACCGGCAACAGGTCTAGCAAAAGATGGGCTTTCTTTAAGAATATTTTCCAAATCGCCACGGAATTCTTTATGAATTTTTATAAATTGAGGATCATTTTTAAATTTACGGAAATCAGTAAAGTCTTCACCAGTCCCATAAACTTTGGCTAGCTCTTCGTTCATCTTAGTTACGCGCTCAAGAACTTTAGCTTTTTTGTAGATTAACTCAGCTGGATCACTAATACTTGAAGAAGCGCGTTGTAAAATCTCACGTTCTCCTTCAGTAATTTGTCCTTGACCTTTAATGAGTTTAGCAGTCTGCAATTCAATCTTAGCTAAATAACTAATTAACTCACTACGCTCACCAAGACTCTTTTGTGTCGTTGTTGGCAATGACTTAAATATAGCGTTTTCTAAATCAGCAACACCAAAGTTACCAATACCTTTTTGCACTACTCCAGCTACTGCAGCAGCAACTCCGGGTTGGTTGATAACACCAGACAACGTTGGATCTTTTTTAACAATATCTTGAATGCGACGCGATGTAGCATAGGAATCATCTAATGTACCTGGGTCGGTATCCGCTTCAAACGCAGTACGCATTGCCTCTCCAGATTTACCTCTAGCTTCACCAGCTGATGTTAATGCTGTTTCAGAAGCTTTACGTTGCGCTAATATGTTAGCCACATCTGGCATTCCGGTTGAAGCAACTTGAACGCTTGGTGCGCCTGCAATTTGGCTAGACTTACCTTGCCCTGATTCAAACTCTTTAATCGCTTGAGCAACTGCTGCTCTAGCTTCTGGCGTGCTTGGTATTTTTGCAGTTGGCTCTATGCCTAATTTAGCTGCAATATAAGATCCATAATTCATTGTGGATTCTGGTGTATTGCCAGCAGCAGTTGATGGAGACCACGCTTCTGCTAACATTGCTGGGCTTACAAAACCACCAGTATCTCCAAAACGCTGTTTTAGCGCTGGACTTTGACCAGATATTTTTCCTTGTAAATCATCTTCTAAAGCTTTTTGTCCTTCTTCTGGTGTTGTAAATACACGCAACTCGCCAGTTTTAGGATCTTTTAAATTTCCAGGGTTATTATTACGAACACTTAATGGTTGCGCTGCCTCAGCACCCAATACGGTTCCAGTCATTGTCCCCGGCAATTTACCCGCTGGTGCTTCGTAGTATGAAGACGCGTCAAGGATCAAACCTTTTTGTTTTAATTGCTCGTATTCAAAACGGTTAATATCACGAACCTCAGGTTTTTTAGTATTCGGGTTCATAATTACTGTAGGCTTACGATCCATTGAAGCCGGATTTAAATTGGCGCTAGCTTCAAGCTCTTGGTTTTTAGCAACAATTTTTTGTAAATATGAATTAGCAGCTTGTGGTCCTTCAAACTTATTGATACGTAAATATTCAGATTTAGCTGAAGGAGTCAAAAAGTCATAAGGCCCTTTAGCAACACCAGGGGCACCAGGAGCGCCTACAGCACCGGTAGCAGGGGCAAATATATTTTGATTAGCTTCTTGCATAGCGGCAGCACGTTCTTGCGCTGTTTTAGCTTGTGATAATTGGCTTTTCATACCAAACAATTCAGCTTGCTGTCTATCACGCTGTTCAGCTCGACGCGCTAATGCTTCACCAGGGCCAGCAGCACCGCCGGACCACCAAGCTGTAGCGTCTTGTAAAGAAGACATAAGCCCGCTTTGTTCAGCTTCTTTTTGCTTAACTAATTCTTCCATTTTAGCCAAAAGAGATGGATCATATCCAACTCCCCCAGTGGGAGTAGCTAAAGCATAAGGACCTTTAGCAGGTATGGCTTTTGCTATTGGGGTTGATGGAAGACCACCAGTTTCTTGCGTATCTGCAGTATCTTCAGCTTGTGAAAAACCACCAGTTTCAAAACTTTTAATATTGTCTAAGCCTGCCATGATTATTGATCGCTAATAATAGTTGATGGGTCTGGAGCTGTTGGGTTTGGATTAGCAGGAGCCATATTAGCAGCTGTAGTTGCGTCAATAGCAGCCTGAGTTTGTGCTGGTGTGTAACCACCCAAATTGTCACTACTACCACCAAAAGCACTACCAATACTACTAATTAACCCAGTTAAACCACCAGGGACACCTAATGACCCGAGGATGCCACTTGCACCAGTTTGACCGCCAAGGGCAGATACTAAGCCAGCGATTTGATTTAATGGTGACAATTGAGTTTGATTAGATACAGTAGTAGGTGCTTGAATGCCACCAACGATTTTACCTAAATTAGAAATATTAGTTAATGGCGCAGCTTGTTGATATTGACCAGTTGTCAACAAATTATTAATGTTTTCTTGTGCTGTTGTGCCAGCGCCTTGAGCCGCTGCAACACCAGTTTGTTGATTTTGCAATGCAGCTTGCATTTGTTGTGCTTGTAAGCTTGCAAGGGCATTTGCTTTAGCAGTATCTACTGCAGTTTGACCCCGCAAACTACCAAACTGACCAGTACCAACAGCGCCAGCTTGTTGCGGCGCAATTGTTGTTGGGAGTACTTGATTTAACTCTTGGTTTTGTGCTTGGAACAAACCACCTAATGCTGTTTGAGTATTAGGTGTAACATTACCAGATGCATCAGTAATCCAAGGATTAGCAGCGCCGCCAGCAATATTTTGAAGTGTACCAGTAGCTTGTGTGAAAGCGTTTGTTGGTCCAGACAAAGCATTAACTGCTTGCTGACCTACAGTTTGCTGAGGTGTCGGAGCACCTGATGCAGCTTGTTGTGCTTGGTTAACAATGTTTTGTTGAGCTGCATCATACCAGCTCGGCATCGTAGTGGTTTGCTGCGATGTATTCGATATGATGTTGTTTAAGCCAGCCATTATACTTTCACTTTCTTGTTAGCTTCTAATAAATATCCCAATGGACCTTTACTATCAGGCGGGAGTTCTTTTGCGTCCGCAGCACGTTTATGTTCACGAATTGTTCTCAAAAATTCATCAAGGATTTTAGCCCCAGCATCACTACTACCATTACCTAAAGATGATACCACATCTGCAGGTATTACAAACTCAGAATGTGCTAACATGGCAGGTACTTCATCTGAGGTGCCATCTCCGTTGCCTTTAACATAACGGTTATCAATAGAGCCTAAACCACCTTCAGAAAAGAATGTTGGGTTATGTCCTTCAATCTCACCGCCTTCAGCATGACCTGCAGGATTAAGTGCTGGTAATCCAGTCAAAATATAATTTAACTGCGCTTTGGTTAAACCAGGGGTAAGTGTAGAAGAAATACCGCTAGTTGGGGGGTTATCGGGGGCATTTAAATCACTAATGCCTGGAGAGCCACCTGTGGCAAATTGCGGTATGTTTTGTGATAATAGTTCATTAATCATAGGTTCGCCTGCTAAAGTATAGTTCTGATTTGCTTGTGTTAATCCAGGTGTTAAATTAGTAATTCCGCCAGTTTGGTTTGCAATATTAGCATTAGGACCATATGTAGAACTCCAAGTGCTGTAACTCATTCTACTCGGGGTTGTGCCAGTACCTACTCCACCGATGCCAGTGCCTGTACCTACTCCACCGATGCCAGTGCCATCGCCTACTCCTGTACCTACTCCTGTACCTGTACCTACTCCTGTACCTACTCCTGTACCTACTCCTGTACCTGTACCTGTACCTACTCCTGTACCTACTCCTGTACCTACTCCTGTGCCTGTACCTGTACTTACTCCTGTGCTAGCAGTTGTTGCACCAGTACCTGCAGTGGACGCTATTCCAGTTCCTGTGCCGGTTTTAGTGGGCACAACTGACTTACTAATTAATTGATTTACATAATCTTGTAAAGTCTGTGTTTGTGCCACATCGCCAGTAATATCTTGGGTTGGCGCTGGTAATGTTGCTTTTGATAAATATTGATCATACTCAGCTTTAGTAATTTCACCTGCAGCCAAAGCGGTATCTAGCATTGGTTTTGTATATTGTGAAGAAGAACCACTTGCTGTTGAATCTGCGGTTGTTGTAGCTCCGGTATAAGGAGTCATTGACATGGTTGGCACACCGTTTTGGTCTGCTGTTTTATCTATGACGTACTTAGAACCAGATGGCCCCGCGGTGTAGTCCCCCGCCAAAAGCGCACCGGTATTTACAAAACCACCTTTACCATCAGGAATATATTCTCCCCATTTACCTGTTGTAGGATCTTGGCGATATACACTTTCTACTAAATCTTTACCATCTGGTGTTTTAGTCACAGAAGGTAATTCTCCGGCTTGCGCTGTTCCGCTACCTGTTAATGCACTAATAATATTTTCGGCAACTTTTTGACCGGTAATGGGGTCGATACCTTGCGTCACAAAAGCCATTGCTTTATCCGGGGATATACTTGACCCGCCAGCGCCAGACACTAATTCTGTATATGCTTGTTTAGCTTCCGGCGTTGTTAACTTAGCTAAATTAGCTGCGTTAACATCTGTTAGTTTAGCGCCAGTGGTATCGCCCAATGCTGCAAATGCTGACATTAAATCAGCACCCTCCGGTGTGTATCCTTGCTTAATAGCATTAATTGCTGCTGTTTGTTCTGCAACAGTGTTACCTGCAATGGTCGGTGCAAGATTCATAGCCGCATCAGCAGACAGCCCGTTTGCTTTAGCATTACTATAACTTAACTGTTGGTCCGGATTTAAACTATTGACCTTATTAGCAAAAGCAATTGCAGCATCAGTTGTTGTATTACCAGTACTTTTTTGCTCATAAAAAGACTGTAATGCTGTTGTACTCATTTTAGATAAATCTGGTGTGTACTTTAAAGCATCTGTAGTAGACAAACCATTGTCAGTATTAAACTGATAAAAATTCTGTTGCTCTGAAGGCAATGTATTAACACCGGCGGCTGTGCTAATCGCAATTTGATTATCGCCATTATTTTGCTTTAACGCTTCATAATATGAGTTTTTAGCAATATCAGAAGCATTGGTTAGCGTCGGCGCTGCGGCTAAAGCATTTGTAGTTGATCCGGTCTTACTGTAAATATCTGAGTAAGTAGTTTGCTGATTAGGTGTTAAACCATTAACTCCTGTTGCAGTACTAATTGCTGTTGAAATATCCTTATTAGCTGCAAAATCATTATTAAAAGCAGTTTGAGCAATAGGTGATAATCCAGCAACTGTTGAAGCTGTGCTAAATGCAGCCACATTGTTTTGTCCAGAATCAACCAGATTATTAAAAGCTTTTTGAGCTTCTGGATCCATGTTAGCTACTTGAAGATGAATATCCGTGTTTTGAGCACTTGTAAATGCATCAGCTCTATTAGTGCCGTTAGCTACAGCGTCAGCGTAGGCTTGCTTAGCTTCAGGCGTAGTTAACTTATCATTATTGGTTTGATCAATAATTTGATTAGTAGCCATCTCAGTTGCTTTTTGTAACTGTTCAGCTGCCGCACTTTGTTCTGCTTCAGCAGCTTGACCAACTAAATCGCCCAATGTTTGAGAAGTTGTGTCAATTGATTTAGCAACATCTGCTGCTTGATTTTGCAGTGTTGTTAAATCTCTTACATAGCCATCATAAGTTGGTTTAGCAGCATTTACAGCATCTAAACTTTTTTGGTAAGTATCAGCAGCAGTTTGATATTGTGATGCTACACTGTTTGCTTGATTAGCAATATCATTAATCTGAGGTGCTAAAGCAGTTGCTTTGTCTATCAAAGATTGTGGTGTTACTGTTTCGTAATCATTAACTGTATAATACGTCCCAGCATCTGCGTCATATTCTTGATGCGTGCCAATAACAAGCGGATTTCGTACTGTAGTAGCGGGGGTATAGCTACCAGTTTCTGGATCATAACTAGCTGGCACATCTTGCGGCGGTCCTAACTTAACATACCCTTCTCCTTGGGGTTTCCAATCTGGGTTATTATCATAGCTTGTAGGATCACCGCTTTGCAAATTAGCATAGTCACTCTTAGCTTGATTAAACTCTGCTAACTTACTAGTGTACTGACTTTGCAAATCATTAAATTGCGAATACAAACCATTTGCGGTATCAAAATTTGATTTAGCAATATTTTGTGCTGGGTCTAATGTATTTTGAAAAAAGTTTTGTGCTTCTGATTTTAAACTATTAAACTGGTTGTTTACAGATTGTAATGTATCACTTTGGCTAGACAGATCATTATAAGCAGATTTAATCTGGTCACTAGCACCTTGTAAAGACCAATTCATTCCAGCAACAATACTAGATTGAGTAATGGCTTCTCCAATGCTCTTACCGCCAATAATTGCTTTTGCTGCGGCATTTGTTGCGTTGGTAATTAATCCTGTACTTAAGTCTTTTGCATCAAAACCTTGATTTTTTAATTCACCAGCAACCGCACCAGATAATGCTCCAGCAGCGCCTGCAGTTAAAATTTGGTCTAAAGGCTTACCACTTAAAGCCGCAGCTAACGCAGAGCCAGAGGAACTAGTAACAGCTTGCTGAATAATAGTCTGTGTAGTTGTATCTAAGTTTTCTATTCCCGGCACATTACTCCCAATTTGACCGCCAGCATAGTTTCCAGCATAAGCCGCGGCAGCACTTAAAGCAATGTTTTGAATATTGCCACCATTAGCGGCACTCACTGCAGCTGCAGAAATTGGGTACGGAACACCGGCGGCGGTTAATGCAACAGTTTCAATGGTCGGTAATGGATTTTGTACAATATTTTCTACCGTTTTGCCAATCGTAGATACTACTGAGCTAATAGTTTTGCCAATATCATTAAAAATATTGCCAGCCCCAGAGACAACATCTCCAATTGCTTTAAATGGATCAAAACCTCCACCACCGCCGCACATTAGACTATTTCCAAATGTTTAACAGTATTAAATCCAACTGTCTTATAACCAAGACGAGCATAAAACTTTTGTGTTTCTTCAAGCTTAACTTCTGTTGTTTGGCCTAAGCAAACGTCAACAACATTGTTTTTTCTAGCCCAATTTTCCAACGCTTTGATTAACTTAATTGCCGCAAAAGATCCGCGATGTTCTGGCTGGACAAAAAAGCCCATATCAGTAACGCGTTTTCTTTGGCTAAAAAAGTACGGTTGAATCATCCCGGCTATAAATCCTATTAGTTTATTATCTTTTTCGGCAACATAAATAACGCCGTTTGCTATAACCCAAAGATCTTTAATTTTGTCTTTGTCTAAAACAGCGTCTTTAAACTCTGCTTCAGCGATCATTTGCTCGGCAAGAGCAAACAATTCATCAAATCTATCCGGTGTAAATTCAAGAATTTGCACTGGATAGATCTACAGTAATTTGGTATTGTTGGCGTAATTTTCCAATTGTTTTACCAAATCTTTCAATCACCACAGGAAAGCCCATTTGCTTAACTGCGTGGATTGTTTCTGTGTCATCAGTAACGCCAACAACTTTTGTGTAATTTGATTTAATTAAAGCTTGAGCTAACTCTTTAAGATTATTTAAAAGCTCTTTATATTTATCAGCACTAAACACAAAAAGTTCACCAACCCCTGGTTGCAAAATCTTCAATAAAAACAAGGTGTTACCTGTCCTAAAAGAACGGTATTCATTGCCTTGTAAAAGGTGGTGGATAGCAGCGTATACATGCTTCCAATCTCTACCAAACAAAGCCGTTGTTGGGCTACGTCTAATAATTTCTTGGACAGATAGTCTGCCGTCAGGGTCTTTTTTACTGTATTCCATACCTATACTAATACGCAAAATTCCTAGTTTTTGCCCTTAAATCAACGACTTGGACCATTAATTATTTCAGTAAATTCCCTTGCCCAATCCTGCCAAGTTCCGTATGTACTAGGGTCTGGAATGGGGTAAACAGCAAAAGCCTCAGAATTAAGTAGGTTAAATGCTCCTAATTGCCAATTCTCTTCGGAGGCAAACTCAATGTTCTTTTGACCGTAGTAAATAGCCAAGTTGCCATTCCAGTCGTCCCAGCTCATATAGTCTGGAAGGCAAGGAAAAAACTGCTGAAAACTCATTTAAGGTCTTTCGTCCCCAAACTCAGCCGTAATCATATTTCGACCCATTTCAAAATTACCATCAATTTCGTTAGACTCAAACTTTAAACGAATTAAACGGTGCTCAACACGCAGGTCGATTTTACCAGTATCTTGGGTAAAATAGTATGGTCCAGAGTTTTCTTCGTTTTGCCCACCAGCAAACTTACGACCCAAAATGGTTAGTGCCATTGTACCAGATTGTAAAAAGTTTGGCTCAATACGGCGTAGATGCATGCGGCGGTTTACACCCACCAAATTATCACCCGACGGACTACCAGTTAACCAGCTTATATCACTAGTTGTAATAGTAGAATAGATAGCCTCTTCAGTATTTAAAGTGATCATATTAAGACCAAATTCATGCTGCCAAATTGAATAGCCGCCAGTTACGCTATACACTGTTGCGCCAGCAATAGGGCTTGGAGAAATTGTTTTATTAACGGTAACTAATGTAACACCTGGCGTTCCAATGGTGGTGTTAAAAATGTTTTGGCTAGTTACAACTCGATAAATAGCAGATTGTGGATTGGTATCAGATGACACATAGCTACCAGGGCTAAACACCGGTGTCAAATCGCCAGCAACGTAAAATTGATTAATAGCCGGTGCTGGTAAACTAGCGGGGTGGTTAATAACATAATGTGCTTGGTTATACTGCGGATTATATTCCCAACCAGCCCAAATAGGTGTTGGGAATAGCTCGGTAGTATATCCACAAGAACGACGCGCACCTACTGCAGAACCAGCATCGTACCAAAGTTGATCTTTGACGTTGTAGATAATAGCATCAGTACATTCTGTTGCTGTACCGCGGGGATAAAAAAACCAAATCTCGTTGTACCTTGGAACCTTAGTAGCCCAAACTTTTTGTCGTTGTTCGTAATTAAGGTTGTTAAATAGCCAGTTTACGTTTTTATCGTTTGGTAATACTTTGACGTTACCATTGTATAAATAGAAACGGTCAACACCCATCCAGAAAAAGATACCGTCCATCTCCACAACTGCATTAGAAGACATGATGGAGATTTGGCTTGAAACAATATCGTAATTCCAATAAAACTGAGTTGCTTGTGAATTAAAGGAAACACGAATAAGAGAGTCCGTAGCCCAGAACAAGCCAGATGGCGAGGCAGTACCTCCACGCATTGGCAAACCCTTGACGATTTTAGAGCTTGCCACGTTGACTTGGTTTGCTAATGGACCGTTCCAATCATAAAAGTTTTGATTGGTATACGTAGAATCTACGTTGTTATTTGCAATGAAGCCATGTGAGCCATATACAAAAATAAATGGATACAATACGCACACACCACCATCAACGCTAATGGGTTTGTAGGTGGGGTTTTGGCCCTCACTATCACAAAGGCCAGTGAAATAATAATCATTATCATTATCTGGCAACACATTACCAACCAATACCTGAGTGGCCACACCATTGTCAATATTAACTAGGTTTAAACCTGGGTGGGCAAAACACGCTAGATTACCGCCTTGTGGACTAAACTGTGCGTCAAACTGCCAATCATTACGATATGGGCCGTTTTGTGGATCGGGTGTAAAAATGCTGCTGTTTAACCAGATTTTACTAATTGTTCCCGCTGGTGCTGCAGGGGTAAATGTAATGGTAGTAGTATTTGTTGGACTACCTGTGTAAACCGAAGTACTAATTGTGTAGACTGTTGGTGTACCAGTTTGGCTGATAATAAAAGTCTTAGTTGGTGCAAAAGTAGTTGTTGCATTACCGGGGACAACTACTTGAGTTGTTGTATTTGATGTTACATTGGCAAATACAGAACCAGGCAAAAAGTTAACAACAAATGGACCACTACCTGCACCATAAGATGTGCCAGTAGTAAAAACATCTAAAGTTTCTGCGTTACCAGCAAAAATATAGTTAACACCATTATATGGAATGGCAATCATGCCACGGTAGATACCGTTAAATGCTGTAAAAATGGCTTTGTAGCCACCAATCTTTTTGGGGTCACCACGCTGAAAACGACACCATACACCATCAGTATATTGGTCGTTTTGAAATACTGTACCGTCGCGTTTAATCCCAGCCGGTATTGCTAGGCTGTAAATTGATGTATATTGCGAGGTATCTTGTTGCTGATTATCAGCCGGCATTTAGAACGTTCCGCCGTCAATTAGTTGCGCTACAAGTCTTGCGTTTACTGTGACCAATGGCTGTAATATATTGGAGTTATCAATGTTAATGATCTCCGTGCTATTTGCAGATAAGCCAAGCACACTAGTACCAGCAAGGTACATGCCTGTGTGGGTGTCATTGTTAAATGAGAAAGATGGTAACGCTGCAGTACCATTGGCAGCATAGTAAATGCCAGTTGAGCTTTGAGTTAGTACGTAAAGATTTAAGCCATCACTTAATACAACTACAATAGCCCCAGCAGCTAATACTAAAGGTGGTTGTGAGCTACCAGAAACAGTAAAGTTAACGTTATAGCCAGTTTGATTGGTGTTGTTAACCAAAACATAAAGCTGGGTAATCGCTGGTAAAGTAACCGTTAATGTGGTTGTACGTGAACCTGTTTGCGCAATATAGGTTTGGATGATTGGCGCAAAAGATACCAGACTTAATGATGACCCAGGGATATTATCAACGTCGTATGTTGCTGAAGTAAAGGTAAGGTTTGATGGGGAGGTGTATCCAACCGTAATAAAGTTACCGGTATTGCTGTCGTAAATGACGTACCCAGAATCACCTGGGTTAGCTGTAATGGCAGCTTGTCCGTTAATTAATGCTGGGGAAACTGGAGTAATGGATAGCGCACCACCACCACTATTTCTAAAACCAATATACCAACCAGTTGAAAGGGTACTTGGTACTGGTAGGTTTATTACACCAGCACCAGCGTTCCAGTTAAATGTAGAAGCGCGGCTAAGGTCGTTTAGTGTTGGTGTAGCTGTAATGTCAACAACGTTTTGTGTAGTTGCTAGCTGACCAGATACGGTAGTCAAGCCGGCACCCTGCAATGTTACTGCATCAGCGTATGATGTACCAACTCCAAACGCTATATTTGACCAAGTACCACCCAGAGTAGTATTATTAGTAAGATATACGTACTTAGCAGCACCAACAGCAACAGTGATTGACTCAGCACCAGCAGCATCGGTAACAGTAAAGGCATGTGCTCCCAAATTGCGGAAAAGAATGTCTGAACCAACGGCGCCTTGTGTCGCATCAGGTAATAAAATGATAAGACCATCAACACTAGCAACACAGTCCATAATACGGGCTGCAGGAACCTGTGTAGGGTTAACAACAGTAGGCCAGTAGAGCTGAGTGTTGGAGCTAAAGTTGAGAGCATAGTATGAAACGTCGGTGGGCTGAACGACATTACCAGTGAAGGGGGAAGTAAATGTTGTCATATATTATGGCTCTTGGACGGTAGTATTTCTATCCACACGACGAGCATTGTCCTCTTTCTTAAGAGCAGCTAGTGCATCTGTGTAATAAGATTTCCACACAGGCAGCTTGTCAAGAGCCTTTAAGTAGCCCTGTGCTTGGAGTAATGTTCCAAATAACATCGCCTGCGGCGCTTCTCTAGTAAATAGATTTTGCTGATTGGTTGTATCCAACGGTTGGATTTCGCTGTAGTAAATTATTTCCACTGGAGTTGCTGCAGCGGAAGCTGGTGCAATTGCCCAGTTGTTGTAGTCGTATTCTGCGTAGTAAAGAGGAACGGCCGGTGTAGACTCAGATTGGTACTGCGCTACATAATCTTGTGAGCGCATTAAAATAGGTTTGCCATTTGACTTTAACGAAACAGTTTTTCTCCAACGTGCTGGCTTAGCAACAATAACTTGGTTTTGTGCTAGTGTTGTTTCAACAACGGTCAACTGCAAGTAAGTTTTAAGTTCAGCAGCAATAGCAGATTCAGCCAAGCCAATCAAGCTAGGAATCTGAGCGACAAATTGCGCGTCATTACGTTCCATGTAATTTTGCACATCGGATACCAAATTGTCGTACGTCATTACGTATGCGTTGGTCATCTTGTGTAGTAACTCACGTTAGGGGTCAGCATTATCGGACTTTTGTCTCTTTCCTCGTTGCTCGCTATCATAAAATGTTTTTCAGCTTGCATCTCTAAATATTGGATACGTGCAAGATCAACGCCGGGTATTTGCATAGACAAGCGATGAGACAATGTAGCTTGCACAGAGTTAATCCAGCGGTCTGGCACATAGATTTGGTTTGTCAATGAACCAACGTCTTCCATTTGCTTTTCAACAACTAGCTGAAACATCTGAAAATCGTTATTTGCGACAGGCCAGAGGTACATAGATGGCTCAATGGTTCTATCAAACCAATACTGCAATGAGCGCACTGAGGGAAATTGTTTGTTTGGCAAATTCCAGTAGTCGTCGCGGTTTAGGCGCGCTAGTGGAATGACCTGTTGGCTCGTAGAAAATACAATCTGACGTATTGAGAACGTGGGCAACACAGTCTCACGCAAACGGTAGTACTGATGATTGGGAGTGGTGCTAATATTAAAATAGGCCCACTGGCGATCAGCCAATGTGGTCGCTGGGAATTGTTGGATCAGTGTCCAAGTAATTCCGTCATCACTGACCTCATAGGCAAAGTTGTAAGTTGTTGTCGTACCTGGCGCAGCATAACCATTAAAACCAACATAAAACACTGGCTGTGGCTGTGGGTATGTCAGACCAAAGTAATTCTCGCCAACGGTTGACGTAGCAACTTGGTTTAAATTCTGATCAAATACTGTGGGGGATTGTGGATTGTCAACTGGAAGATAACTAGACGCTGCGGAGTTAACGATGTAGACCCAGTTTGCTTCTCTGACGTCAATGGTAGTTTTTGGAAGAACTAACTGCTGTTGTGCTGTAACAGCACCGTACAATTGGTTCTCTAGTAACCAGAGATTGACACCTAAATTGGATAGGTTTTGTAGATTGTAGAAAAGGGCTTGCTTACCAGCGTTAACATATTCTGGCGTTATTTCCTCAGCGGTTTTACCAGCATCACGAAACGCAAAAGAAATTAGTTGGTCAACATTAATTGTTGTTTGACCAGTCGTCCCAGAGTATGCCATGTTATCGTCCGCGACCAGCGGCCTTTTTCATTACTGTTTTGGGCAAGTTGGGTTTAGCCTTGCCAGCCTTAATAAACTCTTTACCAACCTTCTTTGGTATGCCGAGAGTTGATTTGCCGGCAGCTGCGGCGTACATTGCCTTCATTTGCTGTTCGGATTTGATTGGCATTATGAGCAAGTCCCGCCAGTGTTCATCTTTTTAGCTTTACCACCCTTTTTCATTGCAGGTGCGGCTGGCGCAGCAGGAGGCATAGCAGGAGGCATAGCAGCTGGCGCAGCAGCTGGTGCGGGTGCTGGGTTCATACCACCTTGGTTTACAAACTGAGATTGCTGAGCTGGTCCAAGATACTTCATAGCATTTTTGGCACGTTCCAGCATACGACGACGTTCCATATCATTGGCAGATCCTTGACCAATTCCACCAGGTAGGGCATTTTGCATAGCAGCTTGTTGTAAACCTGTGCTACCGCCATCAGCCATTTTCTTAACAGCTTTGCCACCTTTTTGTAATTTAGTAGCTTTAATATCTTTGGTTTTTTCGATGTTATCTAGATCGCCAGCTTTTTTCTTGGCGCCATAAACATTATCTACTGAACCACCAGTTTTATATTTACGGACAGTGCCGACTGCCTTTTTGGCACGGCCACCTTTTTTCAAGGTAGACAGATCCGTTTTCTCACCAGGATGCTCTTGTTTATCGTGAATGGCAATCGCCTTTTTCACTATGGCTTTATCTTGGGCAATGTCAGCAGTATCAGTGACTTTACGATCGCGCTTAGTGTAATTGCTTACCTGCGTCTGAACCAAGCCGCCTTTTTTAAAACATTGCATTTTTGGTAGTTTTTTAAAATCGTCCATTTCTGTCCCTGTAGGTTATTCCTATATCTACTAATACGCTAAATCAAGCGTTTACGCCCTAAATTCCGCTTAAAAATAGCGCTCTTTCACGTTTTCTTCTATTTTTTGTGGCTTTGCTTAAATACTGTTTGCAATTATCAAAATGGTATCTTGTCATATTAGACCCTTTCTTTTTTGTTAATTTGCATTTTGGGCAGGTTATTAATTCAGCATTTTTCTTTGTTTCTGATTGCTTTTTTGCGTATTCTGGATTAAGCATTGGGGAAATCCATGAACCATTTAAAACAGCAATTTTTTGTATTGATTTTCTTTTTTGACTATATTCTTTTGTTTGTGTGTGATGAACACCTTTGGTTACCCGTTCTTGTTGCCATTTTGGTAGTTTAGCCCCAGAAATTCCCTCACCACCTAACGTTTTATTTACCAAAAATCCAAAAACATTAAAATGTTTAATTAAATCAATTTCCTCTTTAAATGCTTCAACTTCTGTTAATTGGTCAGCTAAAATGACAACAGAATACCCATATTTATTAACAACGTTATGCCAGTGTGGATTTCTTCCCGTTTTTTGATACGCCCTTTTATTGCTACCTTTTCCAATATAAAAAATAGTGCCGTCTGGTTTAGTATGAGCATAAACGTAATGTTGCATATTAAATACCACTTAAAAACAATGCTCTTTCACGTTCCCTGCGTTTTTGTAATACAGCAGGTTTGTTCCACATTAAAAAAGCGTCTGCAGCTCCTTTTAAGTCATTCTCGTTAATTTTTTTAACAACAGTGGATTTTTTAAAATTTGTGGCCCCAAGATTAAAACAAAGGCTGTATAGGGCGTCGTATTGGTTCTGGCTAAGGGATACCTTCACCGAGCTCTCTACGGCCTCGCTACACCACTTTAAATCGCTTCTAAGGAGGTCTTCTACCTGCTCGTCAGTAAGAACGGCGTCTTTTAGGTGAGGCTCGTCTGCCTTGATTAAATGGCCTACACCAATGGTAAGCAGACCCTTAGAGTCTTTATAGGCTTTATTACGGGAGCCTTCTTCTTTGATGATAAAGTCTAGGGTGGATTTAGCGATTGCCATAATGTTTTCTTCAATCTGGGTAAATCGGTCTGTAAAGTGAATTATTGCAAAACTACCTAACAGCCATAATGCTACAGCGACTACTTTTTTCATTTTTACTCCTTACTCTGTGCCATTATAACAGGGCTCAAATTGGGGTTTATTGTGATTCAAATGCCTGTAGTTGGGTCAATTGATCCGCTAGTTTGCGGTATTTTTCGTTGTTTTCGATGGCAATGGAGAGGAGGGTAGCTGTGTCAATGGTGCTGGCGGTACCATCAAGGCTGCTGGGGGCTGAGGCCTCACCAGTCGCACTGGCGTTGAACACCCGCACAAAGCCGTTGCTAATAGCACACCGATTAGACCCAACAGCCAAAGTGATTTGTTTTTGTAGATCGGCATTGTGATTTGATACTTTGGTAATTTGGTCAATATACTGCACAACCAGCTGGTCACCTTTTTGCTCAATGTCATCTTTTTCCTTTAATGCTAGTTCGTTTGCCTTTTCTATTTTAGCAATGTAATAGTCTGAAGTCCAGCTATAACCCACATAGCCACCTGCCACAATAGACAAGGATGCAATGGTGATGTATAGGTAGACTCCACTAATACCGCTTAGAAGTATTTTCCACATTATCTAAACCCCGAGATACGTGGTGAGAACACAAAGGTAGCCTGATATGGGCTAGGTTTGGGGCTCACATTCGGATCAACCAATGCACGAATATTCCAGCCGAGATTAAACATAATACAACGAGTAGTGCTAGGTATATGCCTAATCCAAACAAACTGAAAGAGTCCGTTAGCGCGGACCAAAAGCCATCCTTCTTTTGCATTGTCATTATCCTTAATTAGATTGTCACCATTAAAGACGGCAGCATTATTGGGAATAAAATAGTGTAGTGCAAAACTATACGCCGGATTGCGTAATAGCCATTTTACCTGTGAAAGGTAAGATGGCGGGTTTAACAGGTAAAAAGCTGCATCACCATCTAGGCTATTATCCGGTGTCATAAACCAAGACAGCCAATTAGGCAATCTAGGCCCCATGCCGTACTGAGAATGATTATCATTCCACCCTTCTTGCTGCGAGGCAAAGAGGGGCAGTATGGGGGCTAGCAATACGGCTAATAGGGTAACAGCCAGGCTGATGGGTACTAAAATGATGTAAAGAAGGTAGATCACTGCGGCTCTGTCTCTTTTTTGGCCATGATCGAAACACCACTTGCGCCGGACACAATGCCAATAGATTCAGCTAGTTCACGCAAGCTGACATTGCCGTGTATCATTTCGTAAGCAGCCACGCCGATTACAGCAACCAAACCTATGAGCCAGGCGACACGGCCTAGGTCGTAGGTCTCGTTGTCCTTGCCGGTGAGTAGCTGTTTGATAATGGTGTTCATTAGTCTCTTAGGTCGTCTAGCTTGTCCTCAATGCGATGGACAGCTTTTAATACTTCTTCCCAGCGGTCAGAGAAATCGTCTTTGTGGACATAGTTCTCAGCAATATGGGTGCGAAGGTCGTGTAGGTCAAGTTTAAGAACCTGAACCGCCGTCCATAGCTCTTTACAGAACCAACCACACGCGACACAGATAAGGGGTAATATAGTGTTGATAAGAGTTTGTAAATCCACGTTGAGGTCCCGGGTTTATAATTATTATGGGTATGGGAAGACAGACAGCGGGTTAGGCTGTCTGTCTTATTGCGTCACGGGTGTTGCTATTTAGCCAATCAAAGCAGCTACTTCAGCCTGTGTTAAACCTAGCTTAGCCAGTTTGTCCATAGCAGACTGTTTAGCAGCTACGGCAGCTTCTTGGGCAGCAGTTTCGGCATCTTGTAATTCTACTAGTTTGGCTTGTGCAGCAGCCATGTCATAAGACACTTCATTTTCGTCTTTGTCATAAGCAACTTCGCCACGAATAGTAACGATTGCTGGGTCAAGTGCATAAATAGCTGTGTGTAAATTAATCATCCTGCAATCTCCATTACTGTAATTATTGAAGTATCGTTATTTATTTGTACTGATGTAGTACCAGCATTGCCGTTTCTAGCAAAATAAATAGAATATGTAGTTGCTGAAGTAGTTGCTGGAGAATCCAAAGCCATAACTGGTGCAGATGTAATACAAGCATTAGATAAATTTAAATAACTTGTATATACGGCATTTTGTTGAATTAATGTTGTATTTCGATAAACAGCAAGACCAACGCCTACTCCGCTTCCTTGATTGTTGTATAGACCATTCATGCCAGCAATAACAAGTATTTTGCTAGTGGAAAATTTTGGAGTAATAGAAACGCTTAAACCAGTTGTAATATATCCGCTAGTAGTGGAAGCTGGAGTTGATGTTGTTGCTTGAACCACTTGCAATACGCTACCAGTGGGCAATACTGAGTATGGTACTGATCCATTTACAACCGCTGCTGTATTCTGAATAGTCCCGTCAGGGAATGTGACTGCGGGGTTTGTCCCGCCTAATGTTATGCTCATTTAAGTTGCTCCGCTGTAGGTTTAGCTAGTGTAGGATGTTCCCATTTAGCAATGTAGTCGCCTTTGCCGTCTGAATCGTTTTGAAGTGTGATTACAGTCATAAAATCTTTTTGTGTAAGACTAGGATATAAAGCCATAATTTTTTCAAATAATGTCATTTTATGCTGTCCTCATTAAAGAACCATTAATCCAAGTATTTGTAGAAGATGCGCCTGTATTTTTTGAGCCACCAGTATATTGAGCCGCATATATTTCTACATAATCAGTAGAACCATTAAAATAAACTAAAGAACCGCCTGAAAAAGAACCTATGCCACCACCTGTTGTGCTTCCAATGTCTTGTAATCTTTTATATTCAGAACCATTTTTATAAATACTAATATATGTTTCATTAGTCAATCCACCAGACCAGCCAACACTTGCACTAATATAATAATAGCCAGCAATTAAAGGTGTAAATCTATAATTTGTAGAAGCATCAAAATAAGAATTTGTATCATATTCTTTAGTTTGAAATTGTAATTTTGTTGCTGTTCCTGTTGAAATAGATTGCAATGTGCTTTGATAAGCACTAAACGCTGGCATATTACCTGACACCATTACAGTACCAGTAGCAGCAGGAAGGGTTGCGGTGTTGGAACCAGCTACGGCAGGAACAGTTAAGTTCACTACCCCGCTAGTATCTCCTGAGATTACGATTGAGCTCATATTATTTAGTTCCTTTTAATGCTGCAACATCGGCTTGTAATTGAGTGATGATGGCTTGTTGTTCTTTAATTGATGCTACAAGAAGTGGAATAACATCGGTGTATTGAACACCCAATTTATCTGGGTTGCTATCATCCACAGATTCAGGCAATACTTTTTGCAAATCTTGAGCAATTAAAAATGCACGACTTTTGCTTTCATCATCAGTTTTATAACGACCTGTAACAGAACGTAATGATGCAACTTTTTCTATTGCATTTTCAATAGGTTTCAAATCAGTTTTTAAGCGTTCGTCTGAATACGAAATCCATGATGTTCCACCATAACCAATATAAACACCAGTAGCTGAGTCATTAAAAACAACAAAATTTCCAGTATTATCAGGACCAATTTGCCATTTTCTAGAAGGTTGTGCTGTGTTTACAAACCCCATACTACCTAAGGCAGTCCCTTGTGAACTAGAAAGGTTAAACTTTGTATTTGATAAAATTTGACTTGTAGTACCAACCAACAAATTACCACTAGAGTCAATACGCATCCGTTCTGTCGTATATCCACCATTGGCAAATATTAAATTACTTCCAGCAACAATATTGGAAATCCAAGCATCGCCTGAACTAGCAGTTGGGGAAAAAGATAACCATGCATTTTGTCCTGCACCAGTAGTTGCTATTTTAATTTCAGGTTCATTTGCGGTACTAACTTGAAGAACTCTGTTAGAGCCATTTCTTCCTGATGGACTAGCAGTACCAATACCTACATTTTGACTAGCGTCTACTGTGACTGCAGTTGTACCAGCAGTCTGGATATTTAAGATTCCGCTATTGTCTGCCGAGGTGATGACTCCACCAGCGCCAGAAGTTGAAGCGTTAATTGAAGATGCCATGTTGATTCCTTATAAAATAACCCAGCGTTGACCGCTGGAAACTGTGACTGACTGTCCACTCGCTACAGAAACAGGGCCTACGCTCATTGCGTTATTACCAGAAGCGATAGTATAGCTAGTTGATACAGTAGCAGAGTTTACTACAATACCGTTGCTAGCAACAACTTGGCTTGCCTGCAAATCGCCTGTAGAAGGCTTGTACAGGTACTTAGCGTTTGATGTGTAGATTGTTGTAGGAGCGCCAGAAGTAGCATTGGAAAACAATGGATACAGGTTAGAAGCTGTAGTCGTATCGTTGCTAATAGAAGCACCGCTAGCAGGAGCCGCAGTCCAAGCTGGAACACCAGCAACAACCGACAAAATCTGCCCTGTTGTGCCAATAGGTAGCTTAGATAGTGTGTTGCTTGCAGAAGCGTAGAGTGTGTCGCCAGTGGTGTATGTGCTAAAACCTGTACCGCCATTAGCTTGCGCCAATGTGCCAGCTAATGTAACAGCGCCAGTGGTTGCTGTGTTAGGTGTTAATCCAGTCGTGCCGCCTGAGAAGGACGATACGTTGACGCTACCAGCTTTACTAGCGATGACCTGTACGTTGCCGCTTGAGTCTTTATAAAAGAGCTTACCATCTGCAGTATTTAACGCCAACTCACCAGCAACCAAATTGGCTGCTAAAGGTGCATTAGTGGCGGTTGCACTGTAGTACAAGCTTAACGGAGTGTATCCCGATTGTGCCATATTTATTTCCTTCTAATTAAAATGAACCGCCAGATACAACTGTAATGCCGTATCCAGATAAGGTTGTGGGTTTACTTGTCAAATCGGCAAAAACTCCGCTAAACAAAGTAGGCTTGCTTGTCAAGTCAGTATACGAGCCGCTAGTTGCTACTGTAGCTAAAGTTGGCTTTCCTGTCAAGTCAGCATACGCACCTGAGAACAAAGTAGGCTTATTTGTTAAATCGGTATATGAACCGCTAAACAGGGTTGGCTTGTTAATCAGGTCAGTATATGAACCGCTAGTTGCCACAGTAGCTAATGTGGGTTTGCTTGTCAGATCGGTATATACACCAGAGAACAAACTTGGCTTGTTAGACAAATCATTATAAGAACCGCTAGTTGCCACTGTTGCCAAGCTACTGCTGTTTGCTTTAAGAGCTAACGCGCTATCAACCGCAGTCTTAGTATAAGCATCAGTAACGCCATAACCAGACAATGTAGTAGCTTTATCAGCCTTGCCCGATACAGTATTAGTCAAGGCAGCCGCTGCGGACTCATCACTTGCTAACTGAGCATCAATCTTAGCCAATGTGTTCAGAGCAGCAGGAGCAGCTCCTACAACAGCTTGGATTGCAGAGCTTACATCTGTTGGGCTTGTTGGGGTATACCCTAATGCGTTAGCAATTGATGTAGTTGTTACGCTTGCATCTGTACCAGCTGGACCTGTAGCACCAGTGTCACCTTTAGGACCCTGAATTCCTTGAGGACCCTGAGCACCTGTGGCACCAGTAGCGCCAGTATCACCTTTTAAGCCCTGCGGTCCAGTTGCACCAGTAGCTCCTGTATCACCTTTAGGGCCTTGGATACCCTGAGCACCTGTTGCACCAGTATCGCCAGTTGCGCCTGTATCACCCTTTAACCCTTGTGGGCCTTGAGGACCAGTAGCGCCTGTTGCGCCGTCCATTCCAGCTGCACCTGTATCGCCTTTAGGACCTTGAGGACCAGTTGCTCCTGTGGCACCGGTAGCTCCTGTATCACCCTTCAAGCCTTGAGGGCCCTGTGGTCCAGTTGCGCCGTCCATGCCGTTTGTGCCATTAGTACCAGCTGCGCCAGTGTCACCCTTTAAGCCCTGAATACCTTGTGCTCCAGTAGCGCCTGTGGCTCCTGTATCACCCTTAAGTCCTTGGATACCCTGTGGACCTTGAGCGCCCGTATCACCCTTATCGCCTTGAATTCCTTGAGCGCCGGTTGCACCAGTATCGCCTTTAGCACCATTGGGACCAGCAGGACCTTGTGCTCCTGTCGAACCAGTGTCACCCTTGTCACCTTTATCGCCTTTGAGCTGAGCAACTACGCCAGCTGGCAATGTGGTGACGTTAGATAAGTCTTTGTTTGCCTTATTGGAAACAGTTGTTGTCAAACTGGCAACAGCGGACTCATCGTTTGCTAACTGATCCGCAATTTCTTTTAATGTGTCAAGCGCCATTGGGGCGCCATTTACTAAAGCGGCAATAGAAGCATCAATCTGTGGCTGAATGTCTGCGCCAGTTAATACCTGGTTGCCGTGAACTTTAACACCATAGTTATCAATTACAACAGAACCATTAGCAACGTCAATAGCTGTTGCGCTAACTTGTGGCACGTCAATCGAATCTGGTGCTACTACAACTACAGTACCAGTAATTGGTTCTGTAAAATATAGATAGAACGAGTTAATGTCAATGTCTGTCTTACCAGCAGAAACAATGTTTCCGTTGGACTGTCTGATTTGGTACCAGACGTTAGTAGTGCCTAAATTGTGCTGCACCAACCACATGGAGGCAGCGCCGCCTTGGTTGTGTACGTATGAATTTGTCTTGCTAGCGAACGGATACCATGTTGTTAATCCGCCTAGTTGAATATAAGCATAAATAGCTTGATCTTTAATAATGATCGTGCCAATAGCAGGGTTAGCCGGGAAGCCCGACTCGTCTTTCGACATAACCAATGCGCCGTAAAGCGATAGGTCATTTAGTACTCTTGTTTCCATTTATAATTCCTTTGGAGGTGTTATGCCACGCATGTACGCCTGACCAGTGGCAACCATTTTCATCACGCTCAGAGTGTCATAACTCTGCAGTATTCTGTTTAATAGCTCTTCTGTAGTGATGTGACTGCTTGCGTAGTCAGCTCTTAATTTTTTAATATCATCCGCGACACGATATAACCACTCTGAAATTCTCTCCGCATCAGTCATGCTGCGCAATCACCTTCTCGGCACGTTCATAATAACGTTTAAGCCAGTCAATGTTTTCCACTAACTGCACTTTGTCATCCTCACTAAATTCTTTGGTATTGTCGATAATCTGGGCTAACTGTCTAACCTGAGACTCGATCTTCTTTAATGCTTGAGGTACTGTTGTTATTGATGAAAAGTTAAAATTGGGTAATTTTTGCATGCTAGTAGAGGGGGATCGCTCCCCCTCTCCTATATTACAATGTTACTGCGTTACGTACAATTGCCTTAACTTTCAAGGCTGTAGACAAGTATACGCGAACAGTGTTTGCGTCAACTTCTTGAACGGAAACGATGTCGTTGTAGTACAAGCCATCAGCGCGCTGAACTTTAACAGAAATCTCAGCAAAACTTGTGTTCAAGTTGTGTGAAATTGTGTGAGTTGTAGCAGCTGAAACAGCTTCAAATGTAAAGATTGTTGCATTGTAGTCGCTACGAATAGCAGCTTCAGCAGCTTCTGCACGTGTTGCTTCAGCAGCTTCAGCAGCTTGAGCGCGTGTAACTTCAGCAGCCAAGTCGCTTGCAATAGCAGCTTCTGCAGCAGTAGCACGGAGTGCCTCAGATGCAGTAGCAGCAGCGTTAGCAGCTTCAGCTGTTTGAGCACGTGTTGTCTCAGCAGCGATGTCGCTTGCCAAACCAGCTTCAGCAGCTTGAGCGCGTGTTGTCTCAGCAGAAACAGCAGCAGCACGAGCAGATGCTTCAGTAGCAATATCACTTGCCAAACCAGCTTCAGCAGCTTGAGCACGAGTAGCTTCTGCAGCAATAGCAGATGCGTTAGTAGCATCGCCAGCGATACGTGCAGTAGCTTCTGCAGTTACAGCAGCAGCGCGTGCAGTAGCTTCAGCAGCAATGTCTGATGCCAAACCAGCTTCAGCAGCAGTAGCACGTGTTGTCTCAGCAGCAATATCAGATGCTAAGCCAGCTTCAACGCCAGTAGCACGATTGTACTCTGCAGTATCTGCAGCAGCGCGTGTAGCAGCTTCAGCAGAAATGTCAGATGCTAAACCAGCTTCAGCTGTTTGTGCACGTGACTGCTCAGCAGTAACGGCAGCAGCGCGAGCTGTTGCTTCAGCAGCGATGTCAGAAGACAAGCCAGCTTCAGCAGCTTGAGCACGTGTTGTCTCAGCAGAGATAGCAGCAGCGTTTGTAGCATCGCCAGCTGCGCGAGCAGTAGCTTCAGCAGAAATGTCAGATGACAAACCAGCTTCAGCAGCTTGAGCACGTGTTGTTTCAGCAGAAATGTCAGAAGACAGACCAGCTTCAGCAGTTTGTGCACGGCTAACTTCAGCAGAGATCGCAGCAGCGTTAGATACACCGTCAGCCTTAACTTCGTCGATAGCAGCAACAATAGTTGACTTATCGTTAGTTGTTAGGTCAGAGAGGTTACCAATCTTACCGTTTGTTTGGCTTTCTAAGCTTGTTACGCGTGTGTCTAATGCACCTTCAGCAGCAGTTGCACGTGTTGTTTCAGCAGAAATAGCTGAATTCAATGTGTTGTAGTTGCTTGTTGCTGTTGATGTAATAGCAGCTTCAGCAGCTGTTGCACGGGTTACTTCAGCGTCCAAATTGCTTTGAACTGTGTTAACCATACCTTCGATTACGTTAACGATATTGGGATCGTTTTGTAATGCAGAAGCTAATTTGGTGATTGTGTCAAGAACTGAAGGAGGAATACCGCCCAACAATTCAGCTTTAGCAGCGTCTGTGTAAGCCTTAGCTGTAACTAAAGCAGCGTCGGTGTAAACACCAGCAGAAGCCAAAGTAGCAGCATCGCCAGCTTGACGAGCAGAAGCTTCTGCAGAGATGTCAGATGCTAAAGAAGCACGAACAGTCTCAAGAGCAGCAGCAGCAGAGTCAACATCGCTGATTGTCTTAACTACAACAGCACCAGTGCTATCAAGTGCAGAATACTTTACAACTTTCTCAACTGAATTGAACCAAACACGACCAGCAGCAACCGGTGTTGGGTCTGTTGAGAGGATTTCGAGATTCAAGTTCTCGACATAGGCATTGGCCGCTAAGGTTATGCCATGAAATACTGGGAAATTCGCCATGAGTCATTACTCCAAATAATTGTTATAGATTTATCTCGACACGACCCAATTAATTAAACTACAAAACGTCTCAACACTAGTAGTTCCTGATCAACTCTTAATGCATCAGAACTAGCATGTTTTACTCGCCAATCTACCTCCGGTGTATCGCTGAGGAAATGGAACATATTGTCCTTGTATCCTATTAGCTCGCCACCATTCGCTTTAATATAAGCAGCGAAATGCATCTCGCGCTTATGAACTGCAATCTTAAATTCCATAAAGTGTCATTCAATTGTTATACAATGAAGATCACGTTAGCGCGACCAGACATTGCCTCGGTTAAATTAATGACGATTTCACTCTCCGACGTAGCTTGAGTAGAAGCAAAAAACTTTTTATTGTTAGTGTCAAACAGATCTAACATATAACGAGTAGTGTTTAAATTATGCTCTATAACCCAAGTGTTATTGGGAACTGAAAATTCGTATGATTCTGCAACAGCTGTAAACCCTGATGCTGTGGGTGTACCATAGACTGAGCCGTAAACTCTGGCAAAATATTGTTGAGCCATTTGTTAGATACCAGCTTGAACTACACGTAATGTTGCCGTCCCCGTTGTATATGCTGTAATTCTAAATCGAACCGCCACGACAGGATACGCATAAAATCCGTCAGCAGATGTTTGCACGTTTGACAAAAATGGAAACCATGTTGCTGCGTCAATAGATGCTTGGTCTGTGATCTTGTTGTATGTGTGCTCCACGGTGTATGTCATTACTGCACCGGGTGTTAAAGTTACTGCTAAACCGACGTTAATCGGGGTAATATTTAAGTCCAGCGGAACGACTGCACTGATTCCTGCTGCACTTAGGGAAGTTGTCATTGGCGTTGCCATAATATCCTCTTAGAAAGTTCCGCCAAAAATACCGGTAGTTGCAGTCACTGTGGCCACGGAAACTGTTCCGCCTGTGATGTTCACGTTGTTCGCATTTTGCGTTGACATCGTGCCAAGTCCAGTGATTGCCGTATTTGGTATTGTTGTATTGGCACTCATTGGCGACGTGCCGTTACCATAAACATAACCTGTTAAGGTTGATGCTCCTGTACCACCGTTAATAACAGGTAATATTCCTGTAACGCCAGTTGTTAATGGCAGGCCTGTTGCATTTGTTAATGTTACTGCCGTTGGCGTATCAAGGTTTGGCGCTGTTAATACTGGGTTTGATGCTCTTACAAAAACGCCACTTCCTGTGCCTGTATACTCTGCATTTGATAAATGGTAATACTCATTTGCAGATCCACCCTGTAAACCACCAAGGCCATCATGCAAAGTTACTAATGGCGTTAATACATTAGATGAATACTGTGTGCCGTTATATGCAGCTGTTACTACTGTATTTGCTGTTGAAGTGGTAAATCCAATACCGCCTAAAGAGTCAGTTGCGTTAATTGTAAACGCTGGCTGTGTAGTTTGTACTACATACAGACCATAGTTAGGCGTAATATTAGTAATATTTGGTGATGTTATTCCAAACAAATTATGCCAAAGACTACCATTTACAGATGTCTCGTTTACGTAAGTAATCGGTACGGCGATAGTAACAACTGTGTTAGAAGTCTTAGCCGTAATCTGGTAAAGACCCTGTGGTGTTTCTAAGTAATCTGCTACAGTGTTAGTGGCAGATGCTACAGCTGTGCTGAAGAAAGAGGCAGATGCCGTTACTGTTCTAGAAGTTCCCGCGCCGCTTGTTGTTAATGTTACACCTGTTGCAGACGATGGTGTAATTTGATATGTATTTCTAGTAAAGGTGGTGGTTCTTCCACCTGCGGTAGAGTTAACACCAATGTAAATATCAAACGTCCATTGACCTGCATCTAATACTGTTCTTCCTAATGGTGCAGATTGTAAACCAATTGCAGCAACAGTATTTGCATTAGGATTGGACGACGCTGTCTGTGTACCACCTGCGGTTACTGGAGTTGTTGCTAATGTAATGATTGGTAGGGTATTATTTGTTCCCGTACCAGTTATCAGTGGTGTAGCATTCCAAAAACTAATGCCTTGACCAGCACTACCACTTGGATTATTTGATACGTTTACCCAGTTAGATCCATTCCACCCTAATAGCTGACCCAACACGGGTCCGCTTACGTTTACATCAGTTAGGTTTGTTAACGGGAATGATCCAGATCCGCCCAAACTGATTGACGTGCCACCAACAGTGATAGCGCTGTTTGTCAATCCACTATTTGGGATAGTTGTGTTAATTGCACTAGCAGGAATGCTAATTGTGTCGTTTACTATTGAAGTAATCTGACCCTGTGCATTTACAGTAATCTGTGGAGTTTGGCTTGGTGATCCGTACGCTCCAGGGGTTACTGCGGTATTTGCTAACGCTATTGTAACTGGTGTAGAACCGTTGTAGCTTGTGCCAGACAGTCCTGTACCAATTGTTAATGCGTTTGTTGCTGTGGCTGTAACTGTTGTCGAGCCGCCCAAACTGACACTATTACCGTTAATAGTGATCGAACTGTTTGAAAGTTGGCTATTACTGATATTGCTTAATGTGCCGCCTAATGTTAGGCTGCCTGTAGTTGTTACTGTGCCAGTAAGCGTGATACCGTTTACTGAGCCAGTTCCGGATACTGATGTTACAGAACCGCTACCCTTATTGTTAAAGGTGTTCCAATCTGTGCTTGTCAAATAGCCGTTGACAGAAGCACTTGCAGCGGCCATACTAATTGTCGGCGTTGCGCCGCCAGATGAAACAACTGGCGCTGTACCAGATACGCTTGTCACTGTACCAACGTTGATCGAGCCGCCTAGGCTGGTTGGTGTGCCATTAATTGTGATAGCACTGTTCGCCAACTGGGCATTTGAAATGGTGCCACTGAGATCCGTTGTGGGGATCGTAGCCGAACCAGTAATTGCGCTGGTTCCATTACCTTTCAAATAACCGGTTAGGGTTACAGCTCCCGTCCCGCCGCTTGCCACACCCAACGTACCAGCCAGGGTTACTGCGCCAGTGGTTGAGGTAGACGGTGTTAGTCCAGATAAAGATGTTTGAAAAGATGTTACGCCAATTACTGGTACATTTTCCCAGCTGGTGTCGTAATCTGCATTACTTACTTTATACAGAATTTGGCCAGTTGTTCCACCAATCGGTACACCAGCTCCGGGAATACCTTGAGGGCCTTGTGGGCCTGTAGCACCAGTTGCGCCGGTAGCGCCGGTAGCGCCTGTTGCACCTTGGATGCCCTGATCGCCGCGTGGAATGACAAACTCTAAGTAGGCGTCGTTAATCGAGCCTGCGTTGGTGACACTCGCATTCGTCCCGGGTAGGCCTGTTGTGGTCGAGTAGACCTGAATTGTGGCTGCATAGCCACGTGGGCCTTGGGGGCCAATCGGACCTTGTGGGCCTGCTGGACCGCCTAGATTGGCAATAGCTTGCAGTTGAGTCTGTTTAGTGACCCCATTTTGCACGATAACCGATAGCTCATTGCCAGTGAGTGGCCCTGTTGCTACTGGTAGTTGTGATATGCTCTGATTGGCCATTTTATTATTCTGTTATGTTGCCTGATTCACCAGCGGTTGTGGCCTGCTCTGGAGTCTGAGTAACAAAAAACTCATTACCGTTCAACGGTCCTGTGTTTAGTAAGTTACCACCAATTGGGCCTGTTGCAACCGATACATCTGGGCGGGGGAAACGCAACGCAATATTCTCTGTTTGACGCGCTGGCAAACGCCAAGGGTCAAAATTATCCTTATCGTCCTTACAAACCCGCATACCGGGAAAGTTTGGATCGGGCATTAATTCTGTATAGGCAAACTTACGGGAGCATCTGTCGCATATTGCTACAGATAATACGCTGTTACCCCGAGTATCGAGGTATACTGGCATTATATGCCTCCGGATTGGATTACTGTAAGCGTATCACCCTGTGTAGCACCAGACAGACGAATAGCACGATATGGCTGTGTTAAATATGTTGCTGTGTTTGGTGCTGATGCTGGAGCTGAAATCCAGTTAAACGATGGGGCAATATACTGACCCGTTGTGCTAACTGGAAATGGATTGGTTGTGGTAACCTGAACAGTTCCAGAACCCGAGTTTGCATAGTTTACCTGAAACGGGGAAATATATTGGTCGAGCACAACTGGGGGTGTTGCCCCAGTGTTATCGGCCGTTACAATTATTTCACGCATGGTTACTCCCTAAGAGTTAAATTAGGAGTTTGTTAAACCAGAACCGTATGGAGTAATTGTGCCGTTGATGTTACGTGGTGTGTAAGTTACGCTAAATGTACCAACTGCGCTTGCGCCAGCTGTATAGCTAACTGCTACGTCAGATGTACCAACGTTTGCCAAAAGGGCAACTGCAGCAGAACCTGAAGCAAAAGTGATTGTGTTTACACCAGCAGCGTCGGACAATGTGCCAACTGCTGTACCAGCAACGGTAACGTTTGTTGCACTAGGTGTGCCAGCCGCTGTAGTAACATAGTCACGTACGTTAGCGATGATTGAACCAGCTGGTAGTACAACAACTGTAGCTACGCCACCAACGATAGGGGCTTGTACTGTGCATTCTGCTGCGCCAGTGTTGTCTGGGGCGATTACGCCATTGTTTGTTGGGTTATTGCGCTTGTTGATGCGAATGGGCGCGGTAAATGTGGTTGACATGTTCTGTTCCTTGGTCTCAGTGGGTATCCCAAGCTGTCTCTGAGTGCGTCCTGCCGGGAAGGGTCGGCGGTCAGAATGGGATTATTCTTCCTCATACTTACTAATACGCAACGGGCAAAAAATCCGCCCTAAATTTGGTAGCTATTTGACTTTTTTACGTTATCTGTGCCAGGGATGACCCGCAGATTAGAAAACACATGTAAACCGGACACTTTTTTGCCTTGTAGGGGAATAATGTGGTCAACATGGTGAATAATGCCAGTCTCGCGCGTGAGCATGGCTGCTAAAGAGTATTTGGCTTCGATCATACGAAGCTCAGATTCTGTTAGCCATTTTGGAACTCTTTGTAATAATGCAGCTTGACGCTTACGAGTACGGGCTACTTTTTTATGTGGATTTGCTTTATCGTGTTTATTTAATCTGTTTAAATCTAAAGCTTTTACATCTGGTCTTTGTGATCTTTCATGTTTTTTAATTAATAAACATTCAACACAAGTTCTATTGCTTAATAATTTTTCTGCAACATGGCCGTGTTTGCATGGTTCACCAGTGTAATATCTGGTTAACTTTTGCTCAATTGCCTGTTGTCGTGAAATTAATTTCATACCAATATTATACATGAAAACAGCCACTCTTGTGAAGTGGCTGTTTTACTATTTTACAACATTACTGGATTTGGATTACAAGCCAGCTGTGCCGTAGATGTTGCGTGGATCGTGCCAACCTGTGCTGTAACGCTCAGTTGCTTTGTAGCGCATGCTATCTGTCTCAAAATCCCCCTCCATACTTTTTTCCATAGGACGACGCATTACGAGCATCAAGCCATTTTCAGCATCAGTCTGAACCCACCAAGCTTTGCTAGAGGACAAACGTGTAACCACGTGCGTTCCTTTAGGCAACATGCCTGTTGATTTGATTGGGTTCAAATCATTGTCAGCTGTACCAGAACGGAGAACAGACTTCAGAATTACTTCTGACTGGAACTCGAGTGCTGGTGGAACAACTAACTGCTCAGCCTTCAAACGGATACGCTTACCGTTGTTGTCAACTGCTGAACGGATCTGAATGAGCATTTGCTCAACAGAAGTTTGGCTTAAAGCTGCAGCTGTTGAGAGCTGGTTGCTGTAAGTTGCGCCGTTAGCGATTGGGTGTGCTGTGTTGATCAATGTAACACCATCGCCACCTGTGTAGCCAGCTGTGAACGCAAAGTTCAACAAGTTAGCGCACAATGTTTCTTTGGTTTCAATCATAGATTGAGCCAAGTGCTTAGCGAATGTGCTACCGATACGGATGTGATCGCCGTCTTCCATCAAAACTTTGGTCAAAGCGTATGCCAAGCCATAGATTTGGTAGATGAAACGGGTGATGTACAAAGTACCACCTTGATCGTAGCTAACTGGAGTGCCATCGGGCATTGCAGGAGCTGCGTTCATACCGAAGAGCATTACTTCTTCATGGTAGTTACGTGGGATACCTTGGATCTGTTCTACGAAACCTTTCCACTCGTCAGAGCGCTGTTCGTATACACCATCAAAGACTTCGTTGATAATCGGTTCGACTACCGCACGAAAGTCGGTACTGCGCATTGGGGTTGCCATGTTTTAGTCCTTTCTTTCGTTAATTAAACCGAGATCGACGGAGCGACGATTTGGCTGTTAGCAATTTGAACTTGAACGATTGTGTAAGTGTCGCCCCAGGCATTTGTTTGACCTGTTGGGTAAGCTACTTCACGTCCGAGTCCAACCACTTTAACTTGACCTTGAGCGCCGAGAGCTACAGATGTAGCTGCCAATGCTGTTGTCGAGAAACCTGCGCCGCCGTTGCCGATTGAATAACCGGTTGTAGCATTGTTGGTTGCGTCAAAGTTATACTCTTGACCGATTGCTGTTGGGAGAACAGAACCGTTTACTTGAGCTTCATAAACCATAGCTGGATCTGTGAAGAGCCAGAAAATGATTTGTGTAGAAGCATCTAATGTTGCTTTAGAAGCCCATTTAGCTACAGAGCGACGACCTTGTGAGTCTGTGAACTCAACGCCATCAAATACGCCGAACATGCGGCCTGTTGCTGCTAAAGTAGGAGCTGGAATTAACTGACCAGAAGTGTTAATTGCTACTGGTTGGTATTGGTAAAAAGCCTGACCTGTTGTAAGACCGTATGGTGCATTGTATGTGTTGTCAGTAGCAGCTTGGAAGCTGTTTGTGCCAACAAATTGGGTTGCACGATCTAAACCACTTGGGTGGTAAGCTGGCTTCAGACCAAAAGGTTGGAATGTCGTAGACATCTATTTTATCCTTTGTGTTTTGAAGAATGTTAAGAGAAACGAATGTTTTTGTTATTCGCTTTTGCGGTTTCCTTTTCCATCTCCAAAAGCCCGCCTTCCAAGACTGAACGTCCGCCCTTATTACCCTGCGCAGTATCACGAACTTGTGACGTAATATTGCGTTGGTGCTCGAGAGGATCCTCGAGATGGAGCATGCGCATCACTTCTTGGTAAACGTCCTCTGGTAATTTGAAGAGAACCATTTCGTTACAACTAACACAGCCTTCAAACTTGCCCGAGCTCATCTTGCCTAGTCCTTCAAAGCCTATTCCTAATTCTGAGGCTTTAACTGGCTCATAACCCAATGCCATACGTTTGTCGATACTGTCGTAAGTATTGGTTGTTGACAACCAACATAAATGGAATCCAGGGATAATCCCGTTTTCCAATTCGGGCAACGCACTATTTGCCCACTTGTCTCTAAACGCTTCAAGGCGTTCACGACGTGCGATATCATCGGGAGCTGCAGTTAATGCTCGCTCCATTACTTCTTGTGCTCGATCGGCTAAGCGATCATCTAAGTCACGTTTAATTCTTGTATTTGCCATTTTCATTAACCTTTATTAGCACGATCGTACGATTGATACGCACGAATCATTTTGTTTCGTTTTTCTACATCATCCCAAGCTCCAGCATCTTTAATTGCTTGAACACGATCACGACTTAACGTAATGGTGCCAGGCTTTGATGCTGATGCATTTGCCACACGGCTAGAAGCCGATGGGTTTGCACGTTTGCTTGAAGACCCTTTTGATGTATACCGATGTGGTAAACGAGTCGTTAAACGACTATCTAGCTCATCCCAATACTCAGGATCAGAAGGATCCCAACCATCGGCTGCTAGTTCTTGGTCAACTACTTTGGCAATTCTACTATCTGTATCTCGAGCCTGCGGGTCATACCAAGAATTACGTTTTAGCCATTTTGTGGCATTTTGTTGAACCTCTGTTGTAACAGGATTCGGAACGTTTTGCTTAGGTGACTGTGCAGTCTCAACTTGTTGTTTCTTGTAATGCTGAACTTGTTGCAAACGCTGTTTAGCGTCTGTCAACTGCTCTAAATACTCTATTTGCGCTGCTGCGTCATTAGCCTGAGCTGCTTTTAGCATCATCATTTTTGCATACTCAACTTTGGTGGCCTCGTCTTCGATGGCTTTATCAAGTTGTGCAAATTGGTAAGATGAAGCTGTATTTTCTACCGCAGCTAATCGTCTTGCTAATTCTTCATTACGTCGCTCAAGAGCACTAATTTTGTTTTTTGCAGAAATCTCACGCTGTCTCTTTAATTCTTTTTTGAGTTTGCGTTCTTCTCTGCGGGCTTCACGGATTTGCTCTCGCTCTTCTTCCGTTTCGCCTTCGTTTGGCTCATCATCTTGCTCATTGCCGTGTTCATCATCATGATCTTCATCATGGGACTCTACATCGTCTTTAACTTTTTTCTTTTTGCCGCCGTCTGTTTCTTCATCAGCATCAGCAAGAGGATCTGGTACCATTTCAAGTGCTACCAGCGCACTTCCATCTTCTAGTTCCTTGACAGGAACATCTTTATTTTCTACCATATTTACTTTCTACAAAGTTAGTCTACAAACGCTTTCATTTTCTGCGCAGCCTCAAAAGACTTAATGCGAGAAATGACTTCACGTGCTTGGATTGTGATAAACACCACAGGGGCGCCTTCATCATCCGGATTAACAACAAAACGATCACCACCGTACTTAATTGTTCTAACCAAATCGCCTTCTTTACACCACGGGCCTTCAATCCAAGGCTCAAGGTTATCTGGCGACTTATATGCTAGAGGGCCAATTTGGCGTACTTTAGCTACAGTCTCATTGAAACGTAACGTTTGTTTGGTTTCATCTACTAGTATGATGCCACCTTTGCTAGTGTTCTTTTCTCGGCGTAACTGCACCAATACTCGGTCCCCAGCAACATCAATTCCAGGGTCAATCTCAGGAAAACATTCTAGTTCTGATCTTGTATCTGGCTCGTCCCTACTACTTAAATCAAATGCCATCCGGCAATCTCCTATGATCTTTACAGATCTTCTTCGTCTTCCCTCAAAATTTCGTCAATAATGCCTAATACTTCTTTAAAACCTTCAAATCGACCAACTAAACGCTGGTAATCATCAAAAGAGTTGACATTATTTCCAGCGGTGAGGGTTTCCGCCAATTTTGCCTGCTCATCGCGCGTTCGCGCAATAATTTCAGAAATAAAGTCCTTCATGTTTTCACTAATACGCTAGCAGAAGAAAATCCGCCCTAAAATTAGTAGAAATTTCCGCCGCCGATGTCATTTAAGTTCTTATCTGGTCCAACTTTAGAAGATTTAACCTTGTTTTGGTTTAAAACTGCGTTATTTGAACGCTTGCTGCCAGATGTTCCTTGGTCAATTGTTTTTTCGCCAGGTCCGCCAGCATTTCCTGGTGTTCCAGTCATTTTGTATGTCTTACGGAAACCTAATTCGCCGCCGTCTTGTGGGTTTTTTGCCATTATTGTGCTCCTGTAGGGGGTGTTTGTTGTGATTCTGGTTGTTGAGTTGCTTGGTTTTGTTCTTGAAACGATTGTTGCTGCATTTGTTGTTCGTGTTGTTGTTGAGCTAGAGCAGCATCATGTTGTTGCTGAGCTTGTTGCGCCACTTGATCTGCTTGAGCCTTAAATGTGGCTTGTTGCAACGCAATACCATGCTGGCGGATATCTTGATCGGCTGCTTGAACCGCATCAATTGCAGACAAATTCTGTTCATGCTCAAGCTGGGCTTGTTGCTGATCCATTTGCGCGCCAGCTGTAATCATAGCCACACGCTCTTTTGCTGCGTTGTTGATATTGGCCATAGCAATATCGGTAGCATTACGTTGGTTGTCAATGCTGGTTTGTGTTGTGTATTTAGCCTGTAGTTCTGCAACTTTTTGCTGTAATTCTGCAACTTTAAGTTGATAGTTTTGTTGAGCTTGTTGCAATTCTGCTTGTAATTTAGCTTGGGCTTCTTGTGTTTTGCGTTGTGTTTCGGCCATTTGCGTTTTAATAATTGCAGCAGAGGTTGGATCGGCCAATGCGGCATTTTGTTGCTGTTGCTGTTGAGCTTGAGCAACTTTTTGTGCCAACGCTTGAATTTGTTGTACATATGGGCCAAGATCTTGTTGTGAGTCTTGGTTTACCATTTGGGATGCCAAAGCCAAAGCTTGTTGGGCCGCTTGATCCAATGGTTTTTCTTGATGCAATTCCAATGTATCGCGCCCACCAGCTGCTTGCGCAACATACCCGCGCATAGATTGCAAGTAATGCAGTGTTAAATGTTGTTTAAGGTGTTCTAAAGCATGAGGAGCAAAAGTAGGCCCAATAACAGGGTTGCCACCATAAGCTGGGTTATTTGCATATTCGAGGTGAATTTTAATGTGGGCAATATGGTCTTGATCTGGATATGCTGCGGCGGGTCTACCCATGGTCATAGAAACGTTTTCTAATGCTGGGTTAGACTCATTAGCACCTAACGGATTTGGCAATATTTCTTCTGCGTCTGGAACTTTAAGTTGTTTTAAAACACGTTTGTAAACTGCTTGAACGTTAAACATCCCTGGAGGCGCGGATGTTGCCATTTGTAACAAGGCTTGGTTTTGAGCAAGACGTTGTGTTTCAGAAAAAATGTTAGGATCTGATACAGGTCGAATGTCATTGTTATAAGCAAAGTCACGAACTTCAATTTCTTCGCCGGACTGATTGTCCATTTCCTGCAAATACCAATGATTGAGTCGCGAAATAATTTTAAGCGACATTGCTTGACTGCGGTGCAGGCGAGCATGAATACTAGAAAATACTTTAGCACCTTGTTCAATAAGGGCTTGGGTTGTGCCAACAGGCATTTGGCTGTTAGCTTCAGAAATCTTTTCTTCTGCAGTAGTAACAACGCCTTTAGCTGCGTTTGTCAACCAACCAAGCAAATCAAACAATACTGATGATGGAGGATTGAACGGCATTGGCATTGCAATCTTGCGAACATCATCGACCCCCGGACCGGCTTCAACTTCGACTACTTGAGTTGGTTCGATCCTGTCAGATTGCCCACTAACTCGTCCAGTTTTGAGTTTAAGTAATGTCTGAGAGTTGTTGATATGAGCAGCATCAAGCAAAGCACGTAGAGCGCCAGTGAGAGCAGCAGAGAGACCGCCAATAAGATGGGGCAAGCCAATAGCATAAGCACCGCGCCAAGGAATGAATTTGAATTCAACATACCAATCCAGTTTTTCGAGTTTCTCATCATTCGCTTCCCAGTTACGATACAAGGCCAACACTTTGTTGCTGGTCTCATCAATAATTAAAATATACGGCGCACGTTTTCCATCGGTAAGGTCATCATCTTCTAAACGTAAAAAGCAAGTGATTTCGTAAATTCTACGCAAACCGTCAATATTTTTAGAAGGCTCTTCTTTGCCTTCAATTTTTGCGTTGGCTTTTTCAGATTGTGTTTGGTCTGTTAAAGGAGCATCTGAAGTATATGCTGCGTTTTCCAAATCACGGTAAAATCCAGAATCAATACGTTGTTGATACGTATCTTCTGTAATGTCTTGTTGCTCAGCTACTCGCTGAGATGTGTAAAAGTTTGTTGTGGAATACGGCAGGATAATATTATCAATTGGTACCCATTCACAAGTTGGCCTACGCTGTTCGTCATCATAGCGCCATTTTAAAAATTGTGATCCGCCAAGGGGAAGCTGTGTTAACAACTGTTCCATTTCATCGCGGTATTCTGGAACTTGTTCTGTCAATTGCCAATTTAAGAAATTAACTTTACGGTTAGAAACTTCTAACTTGCTTAAATTGTCATTACCTTTAATATTTGATTTGACAATGCCATCTGATGGCAATAATTCTTTGGTAGAACTTGCGGCAAAATCAACACAAGCTTCTGCCATAACAGGGTGTACTACTTTTGATGCACCGTCAAATGTTGCGCCACCAGGGGCGTCTTTTCCAAGTCCTGTACGGCGCAGTCCTTCTTCGTACTGTTTGTCACGCTGACTACGTGCTTCTTTATCAACGTCGATGTAATCTAAATATTCATTTGCCAAAGAGTCTAAAGTAGATTCGTCTAGCTCTTCTGCCAAATTGGAATAAAATTCTGGATTTTTAAGCGGGCTTTGTTTTTCTTGGAAATTGACAATTACTGAACCATCTTCAAGTTCAATAACTTCTTGCTCGACATCTTCAGGATCTAACCCTAGGGCTTCCTCATAGGCATCCATTTCAGCATCTTGCTGTTTAGCCTGGTCGATATCGTCCTCTCGCTCTAAACCTGGCAGATTTGCGCCGTTTTGGATTGGTAATATTGGATTTGCCATAAATGAGATTAAATAAAAATTGAAAAGGCCCTTATTCTAACTAATACGCTAAAAAGGGATATTCCGCCCTAATAATTTTTTATTGGGCGTAAGGATTTGCAAAACGTTTACGGGAATCATCATCTGCGTAGTCATAATCCCTTGCTGGCAGGGGGTCAAGTTGTAACCAGCCAGCATCTCTGAGATACCTTAAACCCTGAGAAAGGGCGTCCACATAGTCATCATGCCCTCCAGCTTCGGGAAAAGAGCACACTTGGCGCAAAAAGCGTTTTGTCCAGCTAGCAAACTCCCCTTTTTGGTTTGGGTCTTCTGGGATAAACACTTTGCCCTTGGCAACAAGCGGGGCCACAATGTTTAAGCGCTGCACCTTGTCAGCTCTGCCAGGGTTGTATCCTTGGACAGGAACTCCAGCTCCTCTAAGTTCTTGAATAAGAGAAATACCAGCTGATTTATCTTCCATTAAAATTAAATCAGCTTTTCGCCCCTTGCCAAATTCGTTATCTGCTCCGTAAACAACTTCTTTAAAGTCGTCAATTACTTTTCGGCGCAATTCTGGATAAGAAAGATGTTCATCCCAGCAATCTAACAAGATGGCGCAGACACCGCCGTCAATTTGTTCAAAAATTCCCCAAACTTCGCAAGCAGTGGGGTCGTTTATAGTTTTTTCGCTAGTGGCCGGATCATAGGAAGCCAATACATATTCCAAAGTAGGAGTTGGCTTGTTGGCTGGCCACATCTTAAACATTTTGCGTTTGATAATACCCGCAGCTTCTGGGTCAAGGATCTCACCATAAATCTCTTGGCGGCCAATATCGGTGCCATCGTAGGTTTCTAGCTGTTTAAAAAATGTTTCGGAGAGGTTCGCCCGATTGTCATACGAGGACGCGTTGGCGACAAAGACGTCTCCACCGACTTTGCCTTCGTTAAGGTCAACGATAAGCTCTTTTGGCTTTGGCGTGGTGGTAATGATTTGCTGGACTCGTGGAATCCTAGGATCGCGCAAACGGAGGGTAAACTGTACTCCATCGTATGCTTCGTCAATATACTCAAAGGCGCACAGCTCGTCAAACCAGGCTCCATGATATTGCTTACCACGATAACGTTCTGGCTCGGAGGCGGGGATTCCTTGAATAAGGGATCCATTGGTAAGGGTAATCTCAAAGAGGGACTTGTTGTAATCTCTGATAAGGCTTTTGGGTATGATATTGAGAAGGCCGGAGTCTCCTTCGAAACAAGTTGCACGGATATCATTAGAGGTTGGGGCGGTAACAAGCCAGCGAGTGCGGTCAAAGGTAGCAGCCCGAATGCCAATCCAATGGCTAGCAGTGTGTGTTTTGCCTGATCCACGACCGGCAAGCATAAGAAACGTATCATACTCCCCATCTTCGGGTTCTTTTTGGTGGTCAAGTGCTTGGGCTTTCCATTTAGCCATCCAAGCCATTAGTTCAAATTTTTCTTTAGGCCAATGTTTACGTTGCTCTAAATACTTCTGTAAAAGTTTGTGTTTTTCTTGATCTAAAGACACGGAATAAATCCTTCCCCGACTAAAATTGTGTTGTCTTCGCCATCTGTTTCGATGTGAACACAGTTTTGTGGTTCAATTTCATAAATTTCCCGAACTAGTCTCCAAGTTTGTCTAACCTTAATAGGTTCGGGGGTTTGTTCTTGCGTTAATTGTAACTTAGTTTTGATAAACAACGTGTAATACTTTTTTGTTCTGTCGTATAACATTTTAGTTTTGCAACCCAAAGACTCAGCTAGGTTTTGAACTTGGGTGACGCTGTGTTTAGTCTTCCAAGTAAACCTAAAAATTTGGTTTTTCTTATTAAACTGCTTGGCTTTACTATGCAAAATCCCACTTAGCAGTTCTTGACGCTGCTCTGGATCAGAAAACAAATAGTTATTGGGTATTTTTGTTGGAACCAAAGGGATTAAATGTGAAACTACTGTGGGCGTTGTGGTAAACGCCGCTTTTTTATTGGGGATATACCCATGGCTTTTAAACTTTTCCCTTACAAATTCATCAAAAATTACAGGCGGTTTCAAAGTCCCGTCTTTTTTGCGATTAAAAAACCAAAATCCAAAAATGAAAGGAGGTACTGGTAAGGTCTGATGGGGAAATTGAATGGCCCCCGTAGTGGGCACCGAGTACACCATGCGATTGTTTCGGTGGGTGAGGGGCGAGTTTACCAATTCTGAGATTGGTGTGGGTCGTAATGGTCTTCTAAATTTCCTAACTCCCTTGTATTGCCGAACCCTTGCTCGGTATTTTGGAGTTTCTAATGGAAGCTTTAAATGTATATCACCCGCTACGGTAAGGTGGTCGTGAAACTGCACCTCGTAACAATTTTTGGCTCGGTATTGTTGAGCCAATTTAACTTTAACTGGTTTTCCAGTTCTATCAAAAACTATGTCTCCTGCACGAACATCGCAAGCTAGTTTCCAATAATCAAGGGTTAATACCTTCTCTGTTGCCAAAATTGCCATAAAAGTTTTTTAGGACCCAATAGTCCAGCCATTTCCCTAACGGAACGCGTATTTTGTTTTGGATACCCGCTGGTAAATTTTGAATATTGATGGTGTCTTCTGTAAGCTGCAAACGAAACTGCAAAAACTTACAAGTGTCTTTATCTAATATTTCAGCGGGAACATCTACTATTTCCAGATTGTTTAAGTCGCATACCACAACCCGCAAGCCTTTAAACTCACCGATGGCGTTTTCCAACGCACCTTGGATTTGGTATACATAATCATTCATACATTCACTAATACGCACAATTTTTCAAAAAAAAAAATTTTTGCCACACTTTGCCACACTTCTGCCACACTTTAAATCGCATTTTTGGGCAAAGTGTGGCAGTAAAAAACCAGTTTAAAATCAAAAGGTTACAAGCGTTTTGCTTAAAAATTAAGCACAAATTGCCACACTTTGTTTCGTTTTTTCCAAGTCGATACTCTACTATTCTTTTTTCTTTTTTAAAAAATAAAAATAAAAATAGAAAATAAGTGTGGAAGTGTGGCAATTAGGGGTTAAGTCTTTGATATATAAGGCTTATTGCATTGCAGCAAAGTGTGGAAGAAGTGTGGCAGAAGTGTGGCAATTGCCACACTTTCCACATTGTGAAAAAAAAATACACAAACTCATGGTTGCTCAGGGGCCCGGCCGGCAGGGTAGGGGGTACTTTATTTAGGGGTATCGGTTTTTAGAAAACCCCCCTATAAGCTAAAAAGGAGGGCCATAGCAAATTACCGACCCAGCAACCTGGCAGCCAGCCATAGTGAGTACTCACTAACATAGCCAGCCCAGCCACTTAGCCATAGTGAGTACTCACTAACATAGCTAAGCGCTGCACTCTAGTGAGTAAGCACTCACCTACTTAGGCCAACGTGGCAGCGTGGTGATGTGAGTACTTACTAACATAGGCCAGACTATCGCGCTGCCATTGTGGTAAGTAAGTGCCTACTAACATAATGGCAGCGTGGCCAGGTTAGAGTGTTGGCTGCGTGCCCTCGTTTGGTGCACTGGCTGAGTGGCAGTTAAGAAGGGCACTGATTTGGTGCACTGGCTGCGTGGTGATCTAGGCGCGCGTGAGAAGCCTAGGTGCAAGGTGCACTTGAATAAACAGATTACCCGATTACCTGGCAACCTATTAGGGTTTACCCTATTAGGGTTTTTAGTTTGCAAACCTAGGGTTTATACCTATGTATCTATATAGTATTACCCCGTTATATTGTACACATGGCAGCAATTAAGCGGCCATTATATGAGAGGAATTACCATCATGACTATTAAACTAAGTAAGACAAGCAAACTAGACGGCATTATGTCTTGGTCTTTACAGGCCTTAGATACATGCCCTGGCAGCAAGGCCAAGGACGGCGGCTTAGTAGACGCGTGTCGCGGCTGCTATGCCACAACCGGCAATTATCGTTTTAAGAATGTCAAAGCGCCGCGCGAATTTAATCGTGAAGACTGGCAGCGTGGCGAATGGGTTAGTGACATGATCCAGGCCTTAGACTCATCGCGCTATTTTAGATGGTTTGATAGCGGCGACATGTATTCGATTGATTTGGCTAAGAAAATGTTGCAAGTGATGGAGGCAACACCATGGGTAAAACATTGGATGCCTACTAGAATGCATAAGTTTGCTAAATTCGCGCCAGTCATTGCCAAAATGGAGGCGCTGCCGAATGTAGTCGTTCGCCGCTCTTCAGATAGTATAAGCGGCCAAGTAATACCTGGCGCGACATCGTCCACAATCATAAGCGGCCAGGATCAATTGCCAGCCGGCGCGACATTGTGCCGCGCTTATGAGCATGGCGGCACTTGTAACGGCTGCCGCGCATGTTATGACAAAGCCGCGACAGTCATCGCCTATATGGCGCATGGCAAGAGCATGGCCAAGGTAATCCGCATAATGGAGGCCGCATAATGTTTATTGTCTTTTATCGTTATCGCGGCGAAGAGTTAAACGCGACATTTAAAACAATACGCAAGGCGAAGCAATTCGCCAGGGTTACCGGCGGCAAAATTGAAAGCCGCCTAACTAGTCATATTTGGGGGGTTTAATTATGAGTACATTGCACAAGATCGCTGCCATTCAATTAAATAGTAAGCGGCCGCCGTCTCATGCGCTTATTATGAGAATGGCCGGGGTTTACCTGGCAGCCGGGCATAAGGCCATGGATATATCTTGGCGCGGCCAGTCAATAGAATTAACTTATCATGACGCGCGCGGCCAATGGTACGGCCAGGGCATTATTAATAATGAGTACGGCGACAATATTGCAGATGAATTAAACCATATTAAACAATTTGTCCTAGATCATTTTCAGATTGTCACTATGGGGGCAAACCATGCTTAAAATTTTATTGTCATACATTGTGGATCTATTAGGGTATATCCTAATTGCGCTCATATGGTGCGGCGTTATTCTTGCACTATTCGATTGTTTATAGGAGGTTTGATTATGTACTATTGCAACGGGCATTATTTTGACCAGTACCAAGAGGCGCGCCGGTATGCTGATTTTCTGTTACGTCATGCCGGCATATATCGCGCTATTTTTACCCGCGCTGAAATAGAGGCGCATAATTTAGAGGGAGCATTATTATGACTAGATCTATCCAATCAATAGCCGCTCAGGCGCGGCGCGAGGCGCTCAGCGCCGGCTTACCATGCGGCCAATATACCTATTCTGATCCGCTCAAGATCGAAAATAGATATCAGAGCGAAGGCGGAGCAATACGCGAGCAATATGGATCTATTGCCAATTGGAATGCATGGGAGCGCGTACATGTAAGAGAGCGCGCAACAGGCCGAACTGTATTTGATAACGAAGTGGCCAAGATTACCGGCATGACATTACACGCAACACCGGCCGAGGTATTGGCCGTTTTAGATCAATCTATTTATGAGGTGAAAGCATGATTACATTAGACGAAATGCATATTATTGAAGGCGATACAACGGCCACAACCCAGCAATATTATGAGGCCATACAGAAAGCTATTAATACTGGTTTATGGGGTATGCAGGGATCATACGGCCGTACAATGATGGCCGCGATTAACGAGGGTTATTGCATGCTCGGTCAAAATGACGCGCGCGACTATTGGGGTAATTATATACCATCACGCGACCAGGTACAGGCCGGTACAAAGGGATCATTCGATTTTGTTGCGAAGCAATGCGGCGAAGGATGGGCAGAATATATGAGCGAGGTGAAATAATGAACGCAGATAAAATTAAAGCAATGGTATCGGATCTTAATTATCAGTACTCTAATTTAGTGGAGGCCTCAGTAGAAGAGGCTTTAGATGAGCGGCCTAATTATGAATGCGACACCATGTTTGCAGAAATTCAAACATTAGTTAAATTGATATATAAAGAATTGGAGGCATGATGAAAACTAATTATTCACATTTAGAAATTGCAATAGAGTGCGCATGGCAAATTGGAGATTCCCTTAAAAATTTACCGCGCGCTGAAAGCCGGTGGCTAGTGGCCGACATTACCAATCGCATTATTGAGGACGGCCTTATTACACCGGAGAGCGAAGATATAGACGAATTAATTGCAGCATGGATTGAGACTAATCTTAAGGAGACAGTATGATGACTAGGTTAGACGCATTTTGGATTTTATTGGCATTACTTATTACAACGCAGCTAGTATGGTATTTCACTAAAT